>ERZ827037.289-NODE-289-length-67634-cov-5.385534_pt1 | contig 67634 bp, 69 predicted proteins | sample MGYA00519924_ERZ827037 | MGnify/ENA primary metagenome ERZ827037 (study PRJEB31778, sample SAMEA3449250) | human gut metagenome | biome: human gut; feature: human-associated habitat; material: faeces | place: United Kingdom | collected 2010/2012 ... | reverse complement strand
CATCCTTACCTCTGATGGCATCTAATACGAAGCATGCTTTCTGAACAGAAACTCTTGCGTAAGATAACTTAGCAGAAGGTCTTGTATCTTTGTTAGCATTTCTTTCTCTTTTAATTTGGGATCTATGTCCTTTAGCCATGGATGAACCCTCCTTTCACAATCTAATTATCTAACTTTGGATTTCTTTTCGTCTTTTCCGTGTCCTCTGTAAGTTCTGGTTGCTACGAACTCTCCGAGTTTGTGTCCAACCATATCTTCAGTAACATATACAGGTACGTGCTTTCTTCCGTCATGAACGGCAATTGTGTGTCCGATCATGCTTGGGAAGATTGTAGAACGACGGGACCATGTCTTGATTACAGACTTGTCTCCAGCCTCGTTCATAGCATCAACCTTTTTAAGCAGGCTTGCGTCTGCGAATGGTCCTTTTTTAATAGAACGTGCCATAGGTTCTAACCTCCTTATGAAAACTATTTAATTGCTTTACCATCTCTTCTTCTTACGATCATCTTGTTAGAAGCTTTGTTTTTCTTTCTTGTCTTAAGACCAAGTGCTGGTTTACCCCAAGGTGTACACGGACCCGGACGACCGATTCCTGTCTTACCTTCACCACCACCGTGTGGATGGTCATTCGGGTTCATAACAGAACCACGAACTGTAGGTCTGATTCCCATATGACGTTTACGTCCTGCTTTACCAATGTTGATCAGGTTGTGATCACCATTTCCTACAACTCCGATAGAAGCTCTGCACTCAAGTGGTACCATTCTCATTTCTCCTGATGGAAGTCTGAGTGTAGCATATTTTCCTTCTTTAGCCATTAACTGAGCACTGTTACCAGCGGAACGAACCATCTGTCCACCTTTTCCAGGATGAAGCTCAATGTTGTGAACCTGAGTACCAACTGGAATCTGTGCTAATGGAAGGCAGTTACCGATCTTAACTTCGGCTTCTGGTCCATTCATGATTGTCATTCCATCTGTAAGTCCTTCTGGAGCGATGATATATGCTTTTTCACCATCTTCATAGCAGATCAGAGCAATATTAGCTGTTCTGTTTGGATCGTATTCGATACCAAGTACAGTTGCGTGGATATTGTCTTTTCTTCTCTTGAAGTCGATAATTCTATATTTTTTCTTAGCTCCGCCTCCGCGGTGTCTAACTGTGATTTTTCCTTGATTATTACGACCTGCCTGTCTGCTCTTTGGAGCTAACAGAGATTTTTCTGGTGTTGTCTTTGTGATTTCAGAGAAATCAGAACCAGTCATCTGTCTTCTGGAAGGCGTATATGGGCGGTATGTTTTAATTCCCATGATAAATCTCCTTTCAATTGTTTATTGTCACGGTTTCTGTCCGTATGCTTTGCAATCTTATAATCCCTGGAAGATCTCGATATCAGCGCTATCCTCTGTAAGTTTTACGATTGCTTTCTTAGTTTTAGCTGTTTTTCCGAAGTTGTAAGTTCCACGAACTCTTTTCTTCTTTCCATCGTTGTTCATTGTGTTTACTTTTTCAACTTTTGTTCCGGTAAACATTTTTTCAACAGCTTCTTTAATCTGAGATTTTGTTGCTTCTGGGTGTACTAAGAAAGTGTATTTCTTTTCTCCCATAAGTTCCATACTCTTTTCTGTTACTACAGGTTTAAGGATTACATCATAATACTGAACGTTTGCCATTATGCGTACACCTCCTCGATTTTAGCAACAACAGCTTTTGTTGTGATAACTGTGTTGTATTTTAAGATATCGTACACATTGATTGTATTAGTCTTTGCAGTCTTAACATCAGCGATGTTTCTTGCAGAAAGCTCTGCGTTCTTGTTATCATCCTCTAATACTACTAATGCTTTAGATACATCTAAATTCTTAAGAATGTTTGCAAAGTTCTTTGTCTTTGCTTCTTCAAAGTTGATTTCATCGATTACGATGAATTTGTTTTCTTCTACTCTTGATGTGAGTGCAGATTTAAGAGCTGCTCTCTTCTCTCTCTTATTCATTTTGAAAGAATAATCTCTCGGAACTGGTGCGAATACAACTCCGCCGCCTGTCCACTGTGGAGCTCTTGTAGATCCCTGTCTTGCATGACCGGTTCCTTTCTGTCTCCATGGTTTTCTTCCACCACCAGAAACTTCAGAACGTGTTTTTGCTTTTTGTGTTCCCTGACGGTTATTTGCAAGCTGGCTTACAACTGCCATGTGTACAAGATGTTCATTAACTTCAACACCGAATACAGCATCGCTTAAGTCGATCTTACCAACTTCTTTACCTTCGATATTATAAACAGATACGTTAGCCATCTTAAGTGTCCTCCTTCCTTCGCCAAATCTTAGTTAGCTTTTACTGCTTCTTTGATAGTTACTAAAGATTTCTTAGGTCCCGGTACTGAACCTTTAACCAGAAGTAAGTTGTTCTCAGCGTCAACACGTACAACTACGAGGTTCTGAACTGTAATCTTCTTACTTCCCATATGTCCTGGCATGTGTTTTCCTTTGAATACCTTACTTGGATCTGAACAAGCACCGTTTGAACCAGCATGGCGATGATACTTAGAACCATGAGCCATAGGTCCTCTTGACTGATTGTGACGTTTGATTGCGCCCTGGAATCCTTTTCCTTTAGAGATTGCAGTTGCATCAATCTTATCTCCAGCAGCGAAGATATCAGCCTTGATTTCCTGGCCTAACTCATATTCGCTAGCATTTTCAAACTTAAATTCTCTTACATATCTCTTACCTGTAACACCGGCTTTAGCAAAGTGTCCCTGCTCTGCCTTTGTTACACCGTGACGGTGAACGATTTCTTTCTTTCCACCTTTGTCTTTGTTGATGATCTTGTCTTTCTTGTCAACGAATCCAACCTGAACAGCTTCATATCCATCGTTCTCAACAGTTTTGATCTGTGTTACAGCACAAGGTCCTGCCTGAAGAACTGTTACCGGAGTAAGTGTTCCGTCTTCGTTGAAGATCTGAGTCATTCCGACTTTTGTTGCTAAAATAGCTTTCTTCATTTTATTTTACCTCCTGTGATTTACAGCGGAACGCCGCCTGGACGCTCATCCTAAATTATAGGAATTACTGTTTCTTATTTCATTTTGATATCAATGGCTACACCAGCTGGCATCTCTAATCTAGATAATGCATCTACAGTTTTCTGTGTTGGTGCAATGATATCGATCAGTCTCTTATGAGTTCTCTGCTCGAACTGCTCTCTGGAATCTTTGTATTTGTGAACAGCTCTTAAAATTGTAACCACTTCCTTCTTAGTTGGAAGTGGTACAGGTCCACTCACCTTAGATCCGTTTTTCTTTACAGTTTCGATGATTTTCTTTGCGGATGCATCTACTAACTGATGATCATACGCTTTCAATGTGATTCTCATTACTTGACTTGCCATAAAAAAAGTCGCCTCCTTTTCGTACTTTTGACTTCAGTACGACAAGCGGTGACTGTACACTCTCCCGTGTGTGTCGTGAGAAACTCACACGTTGTTTCATACTTTTCCCTTGTGGTAATCAGTAATCAGTTGTGATTCGTACAGTGACTTGTCGCCAGTTTCCTAACTTGACATTCGCTCCACGGAAAACCTGCCAATCTCTGGCAGCAACCTCTCGCTTCAACGCTATCATGTCACAGCTGTTTTAGTATATCCGATACAAGCATATTTTGCAAGTGTTTATTTCATTATTTTTTGTTTTTTTTCTAGTACAATTCATCTTCGTGTTTTTTTGTTTTTTCTCTACTCTTTTATATAAGGAAGAAACCCATTTCTTTCTCTTCGATTCCAACCAATATTGTTCCATTCTTTCCTGTTTTCCAGGCACATTCCCGCGTCTGTCCAAAAAACTCCTGCAATATATGTCACAAATTGATTGTAGCAAAAATAACATCAAAAAGATATTTTACACACTTGTAATTCTGATATATTTTCGCTACTATTATTTTGTAAGTAAAACTAATTCTAATATCAGTATTACTATTTCTAATTTTATCGATACATTCAAACATTAACGTAAGGTATCTTTCCTCACCCAATAACTGTATCTGCATTATTTTTTTGTAATACTGATCGCACTATTCACATTTACACAACGGAGAAATATATATGGATATCAAAAGTTGGAAAATCATGCTTGCCGTAGATGATTATGGCAGTTTCACACGTGTAGGCGCAGAGCTTGGCTACACACAATCAGGAATCACACAGACGATGAAAAATCTGGAAAAAAAGGTCGGATTTCCTCTTTATATTAAGGATCATCACGGAATCAAGCTCACAAACGAAGCCAAATCACTTATTCCGGCAATCCGCGCCCTGCTGAATGCTGACGAAGTTATCCATCAGGAAATCGCTGCACTCAACGGTGCGCAAAAGGGCACCATACGCATTGGCACCTATCTCAGCTGTTCTATTCACTGGATTCCTAAGATTATCCGTGAATTCCAGCAAACACACCCCGATATTATCATACAGGTTATCGAGGGTGTGGAAGGCGAACTGGCCGACTGGATCCAGGAACGTCGTGTTGATATCGGCTTTATCAGCCTTCAAAAGAATCATAGCTACCAGTTTCTTCCTGTCATGGATGACCCGATGTATGTTGTTGTTCCCGAAAATGATCCCCTCGCCAAAGAAGAGTTCATTCCCATCGAGGCGCTCGAGGGTGCTCCTTTCATAATCACAGAATACACACCAGGAAGTGACGTTCACAGAGTTTTGAAAAAATACAAAATCCATCCGGACATACGCTACGTTACAAGGAACGAATTTTCATCTCTTTCCATGGTCGAACACGAATTAGGTTATTCCCTCCTTCCAGGACTCCTTCTTCGTGGACAACAGGGAAAATTTGTAAAACGACCGTTAAAGCCTGCCATAACCAGACAACTCGGCCTTGCTTATTCTTCCCTCGAAAACCTGTCACCGGCTTCAAAAACATTTCTGGAATACGCAAAAGATTTTCTATTGGACGATTAAGCTTACAAAAGGCGCTGCTTTTTTATAGAAGCAACGCCTTTATTACGTAAAATCTAATATTTTTCTTTATTTTATATTGCAGTTTTTGTATTTTCACAATATTCCCTCTCCTGTCATCATAAAAATTGCACGAAACAACTATTTTCTTTGATCATTTTTATTGTAGTAATTTCCAATTTTTTTCTTCCTTATTGACATCATCGGATTAACGTGATATATTAATAACAACTTAAAGATAGTTAGACACAAACAACCAACGGCGGTTCCTTGACAGAGTAATTATATTCGGGAGCTGCTATTTTAAAATCGACATCTTCAGGAATCTATTTTTAAGTTAGTTTATCCGTACGGAACTGTCACCGGCAGTTTCTGTCGGTAACCATTATTATGGTTGTAATTGCAGTTATACCCGGGCCGGTCGTTTCCCCCAAGAATGACCTTGCGAGGGTGAACTCCAATTGATATATACATCCTCTGAAAAAGAGGAGCATTCCCCAGCTTTGTATATAAACAAAACTGCAATGCAACGAGGAAAAACCTCTCAATGACATACCAATAAGAAAGAGCACGACATGTTCAGATGTCGTGCTTTTTCTTATTGAATCTATCTATAATTTTCATGTTTGATTGACTTTTAACGATTTAATTGGTAAAATATTAATACAAAGCAATGCGTGAATTTATAGAAAATCTTTACAAATCGGGGTGTATAAGATTTCTTTTTTTTAAGTGCTAAAATACATTTTGCACTTATGCATTCACATGTATAGCTTGTCAACAATTAAATACGAAAATCTGGAGGGATGAATTTATGTTATTAGCGATCCAAATTTTATTAGGTGTTATGTTTGCCGGAACAGGTATCGGTCTTGTTGTCGACATAAGCAAGAACCGTATGGATGAACTCAAAGGTGCTACAGGCAAGCAGTGGGCTTCCGCTTTTTCTGTTGGTATCATAGCCAACTTCCTTGATACTTTAGGATGTGGTTCCTATGCACCATCAACATTTATGTACAAACTTTTTAATCAGATTGATGATATCAACATTCCAGGTACACTGAATGTTGGTGACACATTCCCAGTTATTTTTGAGGCATTCATCTTCACAACTTCTGTAGAATGTGATCCTATCTTCTTATGGGTAATGTTTATCTGTGCCGCTGTTGGTTCATTCGGATTTGCATCCATCGTAACAAAATGGCCACGTAACAAGATCAGAATTGCTCTTGGAACAATTATGATTCCTCTTGCTGCGATCATGCTTTGCAAGAACTTAGGTGTCGGACCTTTCGGTATTGTTGGTACTGCAACAGGATTAAGCGGATGGAAACTGATCGTTGCCGCAGCTCTTAATATCTTATGGGGTGCTTTAATGGATATCGGTTTCGGTCTTTATGCACCATGTATGGCAACATGTCTGCTTCTTGGTGTTGATGCTGCTACATGCTTCCCTGTATTCATGGGATCTTGCGCATGCTTAATGCCGGCTTGTTCTATCGAGTTCATTAAATCACACAGATATGACGTAGCACACACAGTTGGTAATGCACTCGGCGGATGTATCGGTGTATTCATCGCATGGAAACTGGTTACAGGACTTCCGATGTTCTGGCTCATCAACTTAATTTGTATCGTTCTTCTTTGGACTTCTTACACATTACTTAGTGCAGCAAAGAAAGATAAAGCAAAAGGTATTGCTTAACATCTGCAAAACATATAAACAAGCAATGCACTTATTTAAACAAAATAACATCTGGATGGCAGTCTTAACAGACTGCCATCTTTATATCCTGACACACAAGAGGAACTGCCTGTGCAGTTTCCACGCATTACAATTTTATTTATGGAGAATATCATATGTTTGTTAACGAATATGTAATGACACGCAAGCGTTATGACAAATGGGCAGCTCCAAAATTCTGGAAGCTTCCCATCTTTTACGTATATTGTATAATCTTCACAGCCGGAACTTTTGGCTGGATTTATTTTCATCATGTAGGCGCTTCGCTCAGATGGCAGTCTGTTGGTGCTACACTTTCCTTTATAGCCCTCTACCGCGGAGTATTTTTCAAATGGATGCATGCTGACAAAACTTTCCGTGTGACACGCACACAATATTTCAACGGAAAAGACTGGACATGTAAAGTGATGATCCGTGAGAAAGATATAGCACTCTTTATCAACAATAAGATCAACAATCATGTAAACTGGGAAGATCTCACAAAATTTGAAGAAGCAAAAACTTATTATAAATTAACTTCCAAAGATCAGATAGAAGGAGTTATGCTTGACAAAGACTCTTTTACAGAAGGAGATTCGAGCAGTTTTAAACAATGGATGTTAGAACAGCATCCGGAAATCAAATACGGACCTATTGATCCGGCATTTGACAAATAGAAAAAGAGAAGATTTCCATCGCAAAATGTGGTAATCTTCTCTTTTTTACAAGTTCTCCATTTTCCTTTTTTAGACATTCTGTCCAGATATTTTAACGTCCTTCCAGTTCGTCTTTATGGCGCATCTTGAGTTTCAGAAGTGCTTTCGCCTTCAGACAGTCTACTTTCACCATATTATTTTCTCCGACAACGTCTGTTTCTGTGCCATCGGCACTCTTATTAATATCAACGATTCCATCCAGATAATCATTGACTACAACGAACTTCGCAACCGTTCCGCTGAAATTAAGTCCCGTTACCGGGATTCCTCTGATTCCAAGCTGTTCACATGTATTCGTGTAATCTACATCGCTATTTCCCCATCCATCTGATGATATGATCACTCCGTCTGCACGCATACACTCTGCCATTGCTGCCGCTCTCGTTCCCACGAGCATTTTATCCTTATTATCATCCGGCGTTCCGACTATGATAAGTCCAAGAAGGTCCAGATCTGTATCTTCTGCCACTACTTCCAGAAGTGGATCTCTGAAATGATGTAATGATGTTTCTTTTGTTGATGGTCCAATTCCCATAACTTCTGCACCTCCTATAGTTACTGCATTGAGCGGATCATGCCGTCTCTGTACTCATTTGGAGTAATCATAACCGGCATATTGCCCATATCGATAATCGAACGTCCGCCTTCAACCCCTGATGGTTCATCCGGGAACATCCATGTATCATACATAGCTCCCTGTCCTGCAACCTGACGGATAATTACAACCTTTTTCTTTCCAGGTCTTACTTTGTCATGATATTCATGACGTTCTGTGCACTTATCGCCTTTGAACTTCTTCAGCTTTTCTCTATAAGTCTGAATAAATTCATCGCAAAGTTTGTGTGCTGTAAATGGTCCATGTCTTTCCTGCCCCATTCCAGCAGCAAATGTAACATCAAAAGAAATAATATAGTCATCATCTCCTGGTGTTCCTGCACGGTTCAAGTACAGCTGTTCCTTCAGATTACCTTCTGACGAACCAAATTCGTGACACTGCTTTCCGTTAACATCAACGCCTGTCAGCATTACATATACACCGGTTATGGTATGAGTAATTCCTTCTCCCAATTTACCAAGTACTTTTGTCGAGATTGGAATGATATCCATAATCGTGTTCGTCCATCTGTCATGGTCTCCCGGTTTTATAATCTGAATATCAATCTTCTCAATACAATCATCCTGTGCAACAAGCTGATCGATCATCTCTTTACTGACCGTCATATGGCCATCCGTTGTGATATTATTGTGCTCACCCCATTCCACATCTGTCATATGAAATGCTTTAATCACAAGGCGTCTTAAATCTATCTCTTTATCAGCCATCATGTCACCTCCTAAAAATTTACGGACATAATGTCCTATCCATATCTCTAGTATACAATATACTGCAAGAAATTCCAATATACTGTCTGATTCTTTTTTCAAAAAGGGCAGATGCAAGATACATCTGCCCTTCTTAAGATCAATTAAATTTTTTCAAATCGAATTAGATCTTAGCAACATACTCGAATGGCAACGGAACAATCTTTCCTGGAGTTTCGATTTTCTCTAACTGCTCCAGAGTTGCCTTTACGATCTGTGTCTGCTGTTCTACGTTGTGAGGACCACCCGCATTAGCACCCATAGGTACCAACGGAGCTACCGCACGAGGAGTACCAGTCTGACGAACAACTGGTGGAAGAGCTGCAATAATAATTGTAGGAATTCCAGCTTCTTCAATCGCTCTCTGCACCAATACTGCAGAGCGGTGGCAGGTACCTCAGCCAGCGGTGAGGATTACTGCGTCAACATCCTCATTTTTGAACATTTCAGCGATAGCAGGACCAGTTTCATGTTTGAATTTCTCCTGGTTTCCACCACCACCCATGAATCCAGCATGTACTGGAGCACAAGCTCTGATAAATCCTTCTGCTGCTAATTCATGAATTCTGTCAATTGGGAACATACAATTGATGTCTTTGTTAACATCACTGTTATCATATCCACCGTGTGATACCATCAGATCACTAGATGGTGTAGTATTTTCGATCTTTCTCCATGTGAAGTCACCAGCAAGGTTGAATCTCTCCTGGCTCTTCTTGTGAACACCTGCTGCTGTTGCAAGAGCGATAGACATATCTTTCAGCTCTTTTGTTACAGGAGTCCATACTGACGGTGGAGTAATAGGAACGAATATTTCAGACTGTAAGCCTTTAACAACCGTTAAACTCATTTTTAATCCTCCTTATTAGCATCCAAACGTGCTTGCATTTCTTGTTGTTTGCGACGTTCTTTTTCAATATTGCTGACGTATTTCTCATTTATCTCCGGTCCGAGCTGTTCCGGGAAACTCATGTTCCAGCCAACTTCCTGACCAACTTTCGGTTCTGTATCGCAGATGAACATTCTCTTTGGAGCTTTAAAGAACCCCAGACGCCCTTTTAAGTCAATGCTGATACTACAGTCATCAACATCTACGATCACACCTTCCATATAAATGATCTTATCGCCATAGTGTAAACGTTCATTATCCATTATGATAACACCTGATCTTAGTCGTATTTTTCTTTACGTTTCTGGCTCATTGGCAGAGACTGCTCGTTATCTACGAGTTCGATCTTCTTACCGCAAGCTGCTTCGATCAGCTCAACGTTAGTAGCTTTAACGTTTGGATTCCACTTCTTCTCAGCGGCTTTTACTTCTTCACCAGCCATAGCTGCTTTCAGCATAGCGAGGGCACGGATACCTTCTTCCTGGCAAAGTGTATTACATCCAAGTACTTCGTTTTCGATACCAGACTCTGATTTGTTATTGTCAACCATGTACTGCATGTACTTGTTACCAACAACGAGTGCACCCTGAACAGCACAGAATGAAAGTCCAACTACCGGGATTCCTCTCATACCGATCTGCTCGATGTGGCTTGCAAAGTCAATGTGGTTATTTCCGAATCCTTCTGTTGTAACGAAAGCTCCGTCAACGTCCATCATCTCTACAGTATGTCCAACACGACGAGATACATAGTACTTCTCAGCATTGATCTGAGGTGATCCTACGAATACAACTCCGCAAAGGTCAACTTCTTCATCATGTAAAGCTTCAAGTACAAGTGGCTCTCTCCAGTAATGTCTTGACATCTCTTTTGATGCAGGTCCGATACATGTTAATGCATGGATACATCCATCAAGCACTTCCAGTGGAGATACGCATACAGGTACGTTTCCTAAGTCTACGTTAGCTCTTGCGCCAAGGATACCAACTGGTTCTACAGGAAGGATGAAGTTATCATGCATAGCTCCCTGTCCCATGATCTCTTTAACGATTACGACTTTTTTCTTTCCTGGACGACGAACAGATTTCAGTACCTGCTCCTCAGCGATGAAGCTATCATCCAGTTCTTTCATCACTTCACGGATTTCCTGAGTAATGATATCAAATGCTGTATGTGCAGCCATAGGTCCACGACGTTCCATGTTTGTCTTTTCCTGAACTACGATGTTACCTTTGATAAAGATTTCTCCCTTATCTGGGCATCCAGGACGTCCCCACATGATGTTCTCGTCAAGATATCCTTCTGAAGAACCGAATTCACCGATCTGAACTCCGCCTTCATCTGTTCCTGTCAGCATCATAACAACGCCGTCAAGTACTCTTGTTACACCTTCACCAAGGATTGCATCGCCTTCTTTTGTAGCGATTGGCTGAACATCCATGATTGTCTCTGAGTATGTGTGATATTTGTCAGGAGTGATGATTTCAAGATGGAAATCTTTAACCAGTTCCTGATCAGCAATTACATCTGCTTCAATTCCTTCACGGATGTAAAGAGTTGTTCCTTCGATCTTTGTCTCTGGTCCTCTCTTAACTTCTGTGATTTTAATGTGTTTTCTTGTTAATGTTCCTACTACTTTTTCTTCTTCAACAGGTGCTTCTGCTGTTGCTGTAGCTGCTACTGCTGCTGCAGGTACTTCTGCTACTGCTTCTCCTGTTGCTCCAAGTGCTCCAACTGGGATTTCAAGGTTGATATCCTTTCCTTCTCCAATGTGGATCTTGAGTGTTCCTCCAGCTACTGTTGCTGCTGTTGCAACTGGCGCTGCCGGTGCAGCTTCCTCTGCCGGAGCTTCTTCCTCTGCCTTTTCTTCTACTGGAGTTGTAGGTGCTTTCACACCATCCAGAACATCATTTGTTAATGGGCAAAGAGAATCACAAGTTTTTGTAAGTTTTGCACCCAGTACTTCTTCAATAGTAAGGCATCCGTCCAGGTTTAATAATCCTGAATCCACCAGATCATCAAAGATTGCTGGATCTTCGAGGTTAGCCGGTTCAATTGTGATACCAGCTTCTGCTCTACAGCACAGTACTGCAGGATCATGAGCATGTGCTTTTGCTGTTTCAGCTGTGATTGACATATTGTTTCCCTCCTTGTTTTTGTTTCATACATTTCCTTACGGAATATTGTAGCTTTAAAATATATATACAGTTACGTGCAATACCAGAAGAACCTCTCAATTACTTCTGTCAGGCAAAAGAATCGGGGGTCTCCTACCTCATTGTACGCAACGGTAATACCGATAATATTATTTTAAGTAGTTACAGATACTAATTAAAAATCAATATCCTGGCTTACTTCTTTAGAAACCTTCAGGCTTCTGTACAGTGGATGTCCAACTGTTCTCATTACATGGTCTGTCTGGTGGAATACCTTCAGTCCCATCTTTGGTCCAGATGCCATTACAGTATTTGAACAGTCTGAGCAGTTGCCGATCAGAATGTATTCACATTTGTCTTTCTTGAACTGCATGTTGTTCTTAACCTGTCCTGGACAGTTACCAGGTCTTAAGCACTTAAGTGGTGCTCCCGGTTTATTTTCAATTGCCTGTTTGCACTTGCACATAGACACTACTTTGGCATTCATCTTAGAAGCGATTTCTCTCATACGTTCTTCGCTTCCTCCACATGCGCATACAAGGATTCCCATTGTAGCTCCGTGAAGATCCGGGAATTCGATTGTAACAAGAACTGCTCCTGTTGTCTTGGTTGTCGGTGCATCTAATGTAGTAGACTTTCCTGTGAAAGCTCCACCCATGATGATCTCACCGTATTTTCCATCGATTCCGCCAGCTTTTTCAATCATTTCCCCAACGCTTACACCAACTGGTACGTCGAAGAATACGTGTGCTTCATTTCCACCATTTAATTTACCACGGACTGTCATATTCTTGCTGATGCAAGGTTTCTTTTCATCAACCGCTTCTGCGATCTTACAGACAGTTTCTACGTTGATAACAACAGATCTTGCTGCTGATGGAAGCTGTGTAGTTGTAAGTAATACCCCAAGACACTCTCTTACTACTGCACGTTCCTCTCCCATTGGATAGATATCAGCCATCAGATGCATCTTGATGTCTGGTTCGTTCTCCAGGGCTTTCTGCAATACTTTGATTGCTTTGTGATGTTTTTTCTTAATCGCAATGATTGCTTTCTTTGCATGAGTGATTTCCATACTATATTTAATACCACGGATCAACTTGTCACTCTGCTCTTCAATCTGTCTTGTGTTGTGTTCCAGTCCAGGCTCACACTCAGCTGCATTTACAAGGATGTATCCGCAGTCAAGTTTGAAGTCTTTTGGAAGTTCTGGATTGATTTCTGGATCAAGTTCACCCATCGGAGTTTCTTCTAAGTTAATGTTAAGTTTTACTCCTGTCGGGAATCCAGCTCCTCCCATTCCAACGATTCCGGCTGCTTTCACCAGATCAAGCTTTGATGATTCTTCTGTGATACCTTCTACAGATTCGGTAACAGGAATGAATTCATCCGGCTGTTCAGCTGCCGGCTCGATGATGATGCGGTCATCTGTAATCTCTGTTACTTTTCCATACACGCTTGAAAAGATGTTAGCTCCCAGGCCTGTTGGTGTAGCAATGAGAGTACCCTTTTTCACCTCAGCACCTACCTCAACGCAAGGTGCACAAGGAGCGCCAACATGCTGGCGTAATAACATCTGTACATTTCCCATGACACACTTCTCCTTTTTAAATTTTATTTTATCTAAGTCAAAACGAAACTATGCAAGTCCGTTTACTTATTCACAAATTATTTAATATAGTTTTTTTCTATAAATTGTTTTTCGCCATTTTTTTAACAGAATCAATCTATTTTTTGGCGGAGGCATGTGGGAATCGAACCCACCCAGGACGCTCTTAACGCCCTACACTAGTTTTGAAGACTAGGAGGCACACCAGTTACCCAACTACCCCCAGGTGCCTATTAACCATATCACATTCGTCCAGGTTTTTCAACACTTTTATTTATTTTTATAATAGCAAAAAATCATTGACTTTTCAAGGTATTTCATCCATAATGAAATCAACAGATTGAACGGAATACTAGAATGCAGTCTATTTGTTAATTTTGTGTCGTAATATCTGTTAATTTTATATTTATATTTTCTACCCATAGAAAAAGGCACTATGAAAATATAGAGATTTTCAATGTGTTTTTATAAAAACTTATAGATAAATTCTATAAGAAATCATAAGGAGGTAAGGATTATGAAGTTAGAAGCAAAAGTTAACTTCGACCGGTTTGAAGAAGCACTTCAGGTTGTAGATGCTCATACAGCCGGTGAATTCTGCCGTATGGTCATCGGAGGATTTCCAGAGCCAGAAGGCAACACAATGATCGAAAAGAAAAAATGGATGGAGGAAAAATATGACCACGTTCGTACAGCTTTGATGCTGGAACCTAGAGGACATCACGATATGTTCGGTGCATTCCTTTGCGAGCCAATCCACGAAGAAGCAGATCTTGGGGTAATCTTTATGGATACAGGTGGATACCTGAACATGTGCGGACACTGTACAATCGGAGCTGTTACAGTAGCACTGGAAGCTGGTCTTGTTGAATGCCATGAAGGAGAGAACCATGTAGTACTGGATGCTCCTGCCGGAATCATCAGCACAACAGCTAATGTAGAGAATGGAAAAGTAACAGGTGTTACTCTTACAAATGTTCCTGCATTCATTTACAAAGACAACTTAACAGTTAATATCGATGGAGTAGATATTCCTTATACTATTTCCTTCGGTGGAAGCTTCTTCGCACTGGTTGACACCACAAAACTTGATATCGGCGAGATTAACGCTCAGACCGTTCCAGCTTACACAGAGCTTGGTATGAAGATGCGTGACAAGATTAATGCTGAAGTCAAGATCCAGCATCCAACTCTGGACATCACAGAAGTTGATCTGGTTGAGTTCTACGGACCAACACCGAATCCGGATCAGGCTACAATGAGAAATGTCGTTGTATTCGGAGACGCTCAGGCTGACCGTTCACCTTGCGGAACAGGAACAAGTGCTAAACTTGCTACTCTTCACGGATGGGGAGAACTTGGAATCGGCGAAGAATTCATCTATGAAAGTTTCATGGGAACACGCTTCAAAGGTGTGATCAAAGAAGAAACTAAGATCGGTGATTACGATGCTGTAATCCCAATGATCACAGGAAGTGCATATCTTACAGGTGTTGCTACTTACTTAATTGATTCTACAGATCCATTAAAATATGGTTTCCTTGTAGGCTAATGCATATTCGGGGTTGAATTAGATTGCATTATATAATAAGATAAAAGAAACGGATTCTCGTAGTCCGCTTCTTTTTTGTTAATATACATTTATGGAAATGACTGATTGTAAATTTTACAGCTCATTGCTTTATATATTTACACTCTGAAGAAAGGAATGCCCCTATGCCAAGAAAACGCAGATCAACCAAAAGCCGTATTGTTAAGGCTGCATGGAATCTTTTTTATAAGAACGGCTATGACCAGACTACCGTAGAAGAGATCATCAATGCTTCAAAAACATCAAAAGGAACTTTTTACCATTACTTCAAAGGGAAAGAAGGGCTTCTTAATTCCCTGTCATATCTTTTTGACCAGAAATACGAAGATCTAGCCGCAGTGATAAATCCGGGCCTTTCATGTTATGATAAATTGTTGTTTTTGAATCACGAACTCTTTTATATGATCGAGACCAGCGTAGATATCAAACTTCTCGCATATTTATACTCTTCTCAGTTAACCACAAAAGATAAGAAATCTTTTTCTGATAAAAAAAGAATCTATTTTAAATGGCTGACCGAGATTATGGAAGAGGGTCTGAAATCCGGAGAATTCAAGAACACCAGCACCGCAGAAGAACTGATGGACCTTTATGCAATGTATGAACGTGCCCTCCTCTATGACTGGGCTTTGTTCAAAGGTAAATTTTCTCTGACTGAGCGAAGTGACCGTCTCCTTCCTCATGTATTAGATACATTTGTTGAAGGTGTTTAAAAGCACGATACAAAAAGAACACTGGCTATCCAGCTTCCATTGCTGTCCTGCCAGTGTTCTTTTTGTATCCAGAATCTCCGCCTGGCAGTTTTCCTGCCGGTATTTATCCTCCGGATATTTCATCAAATTATACCAGACATTCGTGAACTTCTTCCTGTTCGATTCCAACTTCTTTCATCACATCAAGAATTTGCTCCCTGTCTGTAAGCTCTGCGCACCATGAAAGTCCGCATCCTGCCGAAATTGCTCTCGGCACGGGAATCAGTCTTCCCGGCACACCTCTTTCCTTGCAGACCTTTTCCATCGCCATCGCATCAGATGTTGTATGGAATGTCACCACAAGTTTCATTACTTTTTTTCTCATATTTACTCAATCACCACTTCGTAGTAACCGTCTTTTTCTACAGCTGTTGATTTTTTGCCTTTGTCCTTTGCAAATTTTTCAACATTCATCTTCTGGTGTGGTTCTGTAACAAGAATCTTTACAGGACCTGTTGCACCCTTCAAAGCTTCCGCTGTCAGCATCAACGGTTCTGGGCAAGAAAGTCCTCTTGCATCTACTTCTTTCATGTTAATTCCTTCTTTCCTAGAATACTATGTATTTACACATATTTCAATCTTATTTTGCAGTCTTTATATCCACTTTAGAAAGTTTTGCTATTGTTCACACGTTGCATAAACAGTAACATGTTTTCTACTTTGCTTCTTCTCTCTTATTCGTAAATGCAATGATAAAGCAGATTACAATACAGATAATGCAGGCAATCTTTCCATTTGCCGGTACTGCACCTGCAACTACTACTTCCTGTGTTTCAGGCTTCAGTGCTGTTCCGCTTGCTGCAAGTCCAAAGTTATGACATATAGCAGCTCCGATAAACATACCAACTACCGTTATTGCAGAATCAGAAGATCCCTGTCCTGCCAGGATCAGCTGACGAAGCGGGCATCCTCCTGCAAGTACTGCCGCAAAGCCAACAGTATACATGCCAAGGATATTCCACAGATGCTCTGAATGAGCGATAATTCCAGGTGTGTTAAATCCAAGGACAAAGCGGCCTGTAGCCACATTGAACACCAGCATAACTACGAACAATCCGGCAATCACACTGATCAAATCGAAGTTCTTCATCAGGATAATATCTCTGATACTTCCAGCAAAGCACATTCTTGACTTCTGCGCAAATGCTCCAAACACCAGACCACCAATTAACGAAGCAATAATTGGCGCATGCATACTTCCAGGTCCTGCCTGACTTGATTTCAAAAGAGTAGTACATGTTGCAAGGATCAGAATGCCGACAACGATTGCCGGAAGGACTGCTCCGCTTGCCTTGTTCGTAATATGTGCTCTTCCAAGGCTGAATCCATTCTTTAATGCGAATACTCCCGTTCCAACTCCAAGGATGAATCCGACAAATGCTACCCATGCGTTCAAGTCACCTGCCGACATACGGATTACCATACGAAGCGGGCATCCCAGGAATACAAGTGCCCCGATCATAATAATCACACCCAGTATAAATCTGATCATCGGCGATGATCCTGCTGTTGAACGATATTCTTTTGTTGCTATAGAAATGATAAATGCTCCCAGCACAAGGCCAATAATCTCTGGTCTTGCATACTGTACCACTTCTGCCTGATGCATTCCCATTGCACCCGCTGTATCTCTGATAAAGCAAGCAATACAAAATGCCATGTTGGCTGGATTTCCAAGTGCTGCAAGGCATGCCGCTACAATACCACATACAACACCGGCCAGCGCCAGTTTTTTCTTTGAATCTGATAAATTCATAAGTTTTATTCCTCCTGTCCTCTCATTCTTCAGAAGATATTCCACTTTATTACCGTTATTGACATACCCTTTCGATCCGCCTTTATTCATGTACACGGCAGATCTTCAAGCGGTTTTTCTGCAGTTTTATGGTTCTTCTGCCAGTTCGTGGATTGCTCTTATTGCTGTATCCACTTCTTCCTCCGTGTTGTAATGCGAGAAGCTGAATCTCACTGCCCCCTGCTCTACCGTGCCGAGTGCTTCATGCATAAGCGGTGCACAATGCCCTCCCGACCTGGTAGAAATATCATATTCCATAAGAAGCTCATCACTCACTTCCGAAGAATCATAATCACCGATGTTCAGCGTCACGATCGCACAGCGTTCTTTCTGACTGTAATCCCCATAGACCTTAACGCCCGGGACATCTTTTACCCCGTTGTAGAATCTCCACATCAGCTCATTTTCTTTTTTGCGGATGTTATCAATTCCTTCCTTTTCCAGATATCCAAGTGCTGCTTGCAGTCCTGCAATCCCATGCCCGTTCAGAGTTCCTGCCTCCAAAGCCGTCGGCATCTGCACCGGATGTTCTTTGCTATATGTCTGGATTCCGCTTCCACCGGTCTTAAGCGGCTTAAGTTTTACCCCTTCTTTTACATAGATTCCACCGGTTCCCTGTGGCCCAAGAAGTCCCTTATGACCGGTAAAACATAAAATATCTATCTGCATCTTCTGCACATCAATCGGAAATACTCCAGCCGTCTGGGACGCATCCACTGCGAATAATACACCATGACGGTGCGCTATATCACCGATTACAGATACATCTATATAATTCCCTGTAAGATTCGATCCATTTGTACAGATGATCATCTTCGTATTCTCTTTGACTGCCTGTTCCATCTGTGCAAGATCCGGCATTCCTTTTTCGTCACATCCCACGATTGAAAGCTCTACGCCTCTTTTTTCCATCTCATACAATGGTCTTAGAACCGAATTATGTTCCAAAACCGTCGTGATTACATGATCTCCCGGTTCCAGAATGCCTTTTATTGCAATATTCAGACTTTCTGTCGAATTCGCAGTAAAAGCAATCTGTCTTGCATCTTCTGCATGAAATAATTTTGCAAGTCTGTCCCTCGTATCATAGATGATTCTCGACGCACTAAGCGCAGCCTCGCTTGCACCTCTTCCAGCATTCCCCATCGATCCCATCGCACTTACCACCGCATCAATCACTTCCTGTGGCTTGTGCATCGTCGTTGCCGCATTATCCATATATATCATATCTGTGCCCTCCTGTTATCTGACCACATATGATTCCAATATAAACATCGTTTCACACCATCTCCGTTTTTCTTCAGATATCATGATATCTTTCCCTTTCTCCCGACGGCATTACACGAACATTTTCCGTATCCTGAAAGTTTACATATTCCCCTGTATGTTTCCTTCCGTCATATGTTTTCAGTATATTCCTTTTTCTTCTTTTCGTCTAATTGAAACATTACATAAACCCACGGCATTTATAGTTGTTTTCTATAGATGTCGTGGGTTTTTCTTATGATTATCTTTTTCAAAATTCCGGTACACCAGAAAGCGTATTTCAGGTTATCTATTCCTCAATCCCATATACTTCTTTTACTACCTTCACGAAGCGCTCAGCACTCTTTGACATCTGATAATTCTTATTGTATACAAGATTGATATCCCGTCCCTGATCTGCTTTTGGAATCGGAAATGCCAGAAGACCGCCTGATTTCACCTCGTCTTCTGCCGCAAGTCTGGATATAATAGAAATACCCATTCCCTGTTTTACAGATTTTTTAATCGTCTCCTGATTCTCAATACTTGCTATGATCTTTAATTTATCAAGATTGATCCCGCCATTCTTAAGCTGCTTTCCTGCCTCTTTTCTCGTGCCTGATCCTTCTTCTCTCATAATCAGGTGCTCCGTACAGATCCAGCTGATATCATCTTCCATCAGTTCTTTTAGTTTCTGATACTTTTCGTTATTCGGAGTGATCACAACAAGCTCATCCTTATAAAACGGAATGTATTTGCAATGCTTCTTCTCCAGAACTGTTCCGGTAAATCCTACATCTGCCATATGGTCAATAATCTGCATAACCACCTTGCTGCTGTCTGTCTCCAGAAGTTTTACCTGTTCTTTTGGATATTTTTCATTGAATCTTAACAGAATCTTCGGAAGTAAGTACTGCGCAGGAATCGTTGATGCAGCAATCGTGATCAAGTGCTTGCTCTCTTCTTTTCCTGTCGTAAATCTTTCTTCAATCTTTTTCTGAAGATCAATGATCTGTCTTGCATAACGGTACAGATCTTTTCCATCGTCCGATAATTTTACTTCTTTTGTATTTCTTACAAAAAGCCTTGCATTCAGTTCTTTTTCCAGTGACGAAATATGTGCACTGATGGTCGGCTGTGTCAGGAACAGCTGTTTTGCTGCCTTAGAAAAACTGCCTCCCTCTGCTACCTGAACGAAAGCTTCTAATTGTTTCAAATTCATTAGTATGCCACCCTTTCGCTCTCTGCTCCTGTTTTTTTGGTTACCTTAATACTATCCATATATTCAAGAATAGGTTTTGCACTTTTTCTGCTGGTCTCAAACATATCTCTTACCTGTGCGATCGTAATCAGCGGATCATCCTTCAGATGTTCTCTGATCTTCTCTTTTGCGGTCTCCATGTAAGAGGTCAGCGTATACATTTCATCATTTATTTTTACAATCTGCTTTTCTTCCAATAAAATATTCAGAATATCATCCATGATATCCTGCGATACATCTTTACAGGTAATCTCCGAATATCTTGCAAAATCAAATTTTGCTTTTCCGAATGTATCCAGCATGATCTTCGACACTTTATCATAGATCTTATCTTTGCGCACTTCATATTCGGTCGTACACAGGAATTCGTCTATTCTCTTAATGCTTCCTTTTTCTTCCAGAAGTGTAAGAATCTTATCATATACATTCGGTTTTATCTTTTTAAAATATGTGGTCTGCACCTCTGCTTTTTTCATACCGTAACGGTACGGGTACTTCTCTTCATATTGTTTCAATGCCTTAAGCAGTGTATGTTCTGCTTCTCTTGCAGAATCACTGTGCCATACATAAGTGTCCTTGCGCATCGGGAATACATAGATGCTTCCCTGCTCTTCCAGTTCTTTCACATCCTGCTCCACTTCCTCCGGCGAAAGAGCCGTAAGCTTTGCAAGCTCAGAGACCGTAATCAGTGTGTCAGCATGGCTCTTGACATGCATCTCGATCACGTCTGCGGAAGAACCTTCTTCTTTTCTCTTCAGTTCTTCGATTACCTCCGGCTGGAAGCGCCTTTTTATTTTCGGATTTGGTTCCAGTACTACTCCGCCTCCAATCGTCTCCATCGGAGAATAAAAACGGACTACGAATTTATCGCCACGTCTTACCGCAACTTCTTCTTCCATCCGAAGCTGCACATATCCGCTCTCGCCTGGTCCGATCTCTTCTTTATCCAGAAGAACTGCACGGCATAATACCTCACTGGTTCCGGTGAAGAAATGAAGTCTCGTATGATTGGTCAGTATTCTCACAGACGAATCAAGTACATTCAGTTTCACATCCAGTAAATCTGTATTTTTCATACTGTCCGGCGGTGCCAGTACGCAGCCTCGTTTAATCTCTTTCTTCTTGACATTCGAAAGATTAATCGCCACACGCTGTCCGGCATAGCACTCTTTTCTGTCTTCTCCATGGACCTGTATACTCCGGATCTTGCATTCTTTTCCAACCGGATACATCTGAAGCGTATCTTCTTTGGGAATGGTTCCCGATACCAGCGTTCCGGTAATGATGGTTCCAAATCCAGACAGGGTAAATACTCTGTCTATCGGAAGTCGTGGAATCGTATGGATATCTTTTTGTACCACTTCATCCCTGGTCTGATGTTCGATCTCTTTTATCAGCTCTTCAAGACCAGCGCCTGTCGCTGCAGACACTTTTACAAGAGGTGCCTTCTCAAGAAATGTGCCTGAAAGTTCTTCTCTTATATCTTCTTCCATCATTTCAAGCCATTCTTCATCTACGAGATCGCATTTATTCAACACGATGATACTCTTCTCAATTCCAAGAAGGTTCAGGATATCCATGTGTTCCCTGGTCTGCGGCATGATTCCTTCATCTGCTGCAATTACAAGGAGTACCAGATCCATACCGACTACACCGGCCACCATGTTGTTGATAAATTTTTCATGGCCCGGTACATCGATGATGCCCGCCCGGTCTCCACCTGGCAGATCAAAATATGTGAATCCCAGATCAATCGTGATTCCTCTTCGCTGTTCTTCTTCCCAGCGATCTGTATTTCTGCCGGTCAGTGCTTTGATCAGGGTTGTCTTACCATGATCAATGTGTCCGGCTGTTCCGATAATAATATTCTTCATAGCCCCTCGCACCTACCGTTCTTCTTTTTTTCCTAATAATTCCGATAATTCCAAAGCAATCATCTTATAGTCCTTACGCTCTATGGTTCTGATATCCAGACAGATGCTGTCATTGATCGTTCTTGGAATGACTGGCACTTCCAGATGTCTCATCTTTTCTTCCATCTCCGGCACACTCATACTTTCCGGCTGAATGGATACCGCACGGCTTTCCATTCTTTCTAACGGAAGTGATCCTCCACCAATCTGTGATTCGCAAGGTACTACCTGAATGCCTGCATTCATTCCTGTATTACGCAGGATTCTTGCAAAACTTCTGGCCTCTTTTTCAATCTCTTCTAACGGTCTTGCGATCATACGCAGAACCGGAATATTCTGAACAGCGGTCTCTTCAGAAAGGTATTCCATTAATACCATCTCAAGTGCTGCCGCTGTAAACTTATCAATACGCAGCGCTCTTGTCAGCTGGTTCTTTTTCATCATGTCGATATATTTTTTCTTACCGATGATGATGCCCGCCTGCGGTCCTCCAAGAAGTTTGTCCCCGCTGAAGCATACCACGTCTGCCCCATGTGCGATTGATTCCTGTACGGTCGGTTCATGTGTCAGGCCATATTTTGCAAGATCAATCAGAACACCGCTTCCCAGATCTTCGACCACCGGAATATCATGCTTTTCCGCAATCGGAACCAGTTCTTCAATCCCTACACTCTCTGTAAACCCAACAATCCGGTAATTACTTGTGTGTACTTTTAAAAGGGCTTTGGTATCTTCTGTGATTGCGTCTTCATAATCTTCATAATGTGTCTTATTCGTCGTTCCGACTTCTACAAGGCTCGCACCGCTTTGCTCCATAACGTCTGGAATTCTGAACTTCCCACCAATCTCGATCAGCTCGCCACGGGATACGATACATTCCCCGCCTTTTGCAAGTGAACTTAAAATCAGAAGCACAGACGATGCATTATTATTAACTGCCATGGCAGCTTCCGCACCAGTAAGCTTGCATAATAATTTTTCGAAATGAGAATAACGCTCTCCTCTTCTTCCCGCCTCCAGATTATACTCCAGATTGGAATATCCGCTGACAATCTCAGCCGCCTTCATCATATGCTCGTAGCTGATCGGCGCACGTCCAAGATTCGTATGCAGAATAGTTCCTGTTCCATTAATCACCTTTTTCATGTTTGGTGTATGCATTGCAGAAACATTTCTGGCAATATTCTCATTTAACAAAGCAATCTGCTGCTTTGCACTCTCTTCATCTTCACATCTGCCAATGAAAGCACGCAGCTTTTCCATCTCTATATGAATGGCTTCCATCACGCTTTCACGGCTATATGTCCCGATCAATACTTTGATTCCTTCATCAGCCAGAAGTACATCCACCTTTGGTATACTCCTGTATAACAAATTCTTATTCATCTTATTCTCCATCCTGTCATTCTTCATTACTGTTCATACAGTAAATATTCTTTTTTCTTAGAATAACCGGATCAGTTTATCACTCTTTGGCGCAACTGTTCCGATTACCGAAACGGTTGTATCAAGTCCTGCCGCCTTAAAGTCTCTCATCATGCTGTCATACTCTTTTGGAGATACGCTGATAAGAAGTCCTCCGGAAGTCTGTGGATCGTACAGTAGATCCAGATAGGTCTCATTGACTGACCCTACTTCCACTCTGTTAATCGAATATCGCTTGTTCTTATATGCGCCTGCCGGAACCAGTCCCATCTTCGCATAGTCAAATGCATCCTGAAGATATGCAATGTCCGTTACACTGAGTTCAAATGTCACGTCACTGGCTTCTGCCATCTCAACGCAGTGTCCAAGCAGTCCGAATCCTGTGATATCCGTACATGCAGATACGTCATACTTTTCAACAACCTGCTTACCTATCTTATTCAAGGACGCCATAACCGTCTGTGCCTCGCGAATTGCAGATGGTGATGCCATCTCTGCCTTGATCGCCGTATTCACGATACCACTTCCGATCTGTTTTGTAAGAATCAATATATCACCAGGTCTGCATCCGTAGTTTTTAAATATCTTATCCGGATGAACGAATCCCGATACGCAGAGGCCGTATTTTGGTTCATCATCCTGTACAGAATGTCCTCCAACTAATACTGCACCTGCTTCTTTTACTTTGTCTGCTCCTCCGGCAAGGATATCTCCAAGGATTGCCGGATCCAGACAGTTCGGGAAACCTACGATATTGAGTGCCACCGCAGGTTCTCCTCCCATTGCCCATACATCACTCAGCGAATTGGCTGCAGCGATCTGGCCAAACATATATGGATCATCTACAATCGGAGTGAAGAAATCAACCGTCTGAATCATCGCAATATCATCTGTCACTTTGTAGATGGCAGCATCATCGGAAGTCTCGATTCCTACTATTAAATTGTCATCCTCAAATTTTGGCAGCTTACTCAGAACCTGAGCAAGGGTCTCTGGACCAATCTTAGCCGCTCACCCTGCTGTTTTGCTTAAACTTGTTAACTTTACATCTGATTTCATTCTTTCTCCTACTCCTCCTGTTTTCTCATACCATTTTCAAAAATCAATTCAGTGCGCTTTCTCTCTGACCGAATTTCCAGACATTTTCACAAACGGTATAAGAAAGCCGGAACCCCATTGTATATTTCAGGAATCCGGCTTTGTACCCAGTTATGTGTAAATTTATGATGGTCTGATAATTCTTCCTGCTTTTGCCATTGTCTCAACAATGCTGTACATATTTGTAACTGTACCAACTGCCAGTTTTTCTTTCAGACCATAGTAATCCAGACAGGTTCCACATGTCATGATCTCAACTCCCTGGGCTTCCAGAGATTTCAGATCCTCCAGTGAATCAGAACCTTCTGTTGTCAAAGTTGCCCCGCCATTATAGAAGAGCATAGTCTTTGGCAATGTATCAAGCTGTGTTACTGCAAAGATAAATCCTTTAATCAGTACTTTACCCAATTCATCATTTCCAGATCCCATACGGTCAGAAGAAATTACAACGACTGTATTGTCTCTTGCATCCGGTGCACAAGTTACTTCTGCTTCTTCTGCTGCCGGTGCGCCTTCCATTTCAATTGTAACTTTATACTCGGCATCCCCCAATTTTTCAGAAGTTACTTTTCCTCCTGAGCTAGATGCCATCTTTGTTACATTCTGCACTGCAATCTCATTATCAACCAGAACTTCAATCGTCTCTGGTCCAGTCAGTGCTGCCATTGCCTTTTTGGTTTTAATAACCGGGATCGGACAATTATCACCCATAGCGTTAACTGTAATCATGATGATTCCACCTTTCTATCACCTTTTTCACAGTCAGCACATATAGAAATATTCTATCACCGATTATGGAAAAGGTAAATATATATTTTAGATAATTATATAAAAGTATGTGAAAATACTACTCACACAGCAATGCATCGTTGCCTGCAGCTACACAACTCCAAACCCTATTGCCGGAGTTCCTTTCACGTACTCTTGTACCTCAAGTATGTGGTATTTTCCGTCAGCATAATACGCCGGCTTCATCCCACCTTTTTTCAGAGCCTGCATGAACTCTTCCATTGTCTCTATGTCATCCGGAAACCACGTCGCACAGACACCGACTTTTTCCGGTACGTGACAGTCACTGGAGCCCATTGTACAAAGTCCAAGTTCCATCGCATATCTTGCCGCCTTCTGGCACGCTTCCATAGATGTACTTCCATTCAGCACTTCCAGGCCATCCAGACCCTTTACCGTCCGGAGATTCTCTTCCAGCCCGCGCTTGTTATTGCGGAATGGATGTGCCGCAAAACAGAATCCCCCCTGGGCTTTCACCAGATCTATAAATTCCTGTGCAGGTATCCTTTCCTTTGGATACTCCTCTATTCCAAATGCTATAATATCCCCCTGCATGGAATAAAACTCGATTCCGACAAAAATCGGAAATCCCGTCTTCTTTGAATACGCTGCTGCGTATTCTTTCAGCCCCATATCGTCATGGTCTGTAATACAGATTGCACCAAGTCCTTTTTCCTTTGCAATCTCTACCATCTCTTCTAATTTCAGAAAACTGTCTTTCGAACAAGTCATTTCATGCATGTGCGTATCGACAAACATATTCCGGCTCCTTCTATATACCATATTTTATTACTTTTCTCTATTTATTATATAAATATTTATCTATGGTTTCAAATCGAGATTCTTTATATTTGTCATCATATATAGGTTTTATCTATATTTTTCCCAATACCTCCTATACACACGAATATGTCTGACCTCTGATAAATTTCTTCAAAACATACGACAACTTATTGCACAAAATATTGAGAAGCTGCTCTTAACAGCTTCTCATATTTTCAAAATCAGTCAAGTCCTTGCAGGATTCTCTGATCCTGCCGGTTATTTTCTTTTGTCTTTGTACTTACATTTAACTCTTCCTGCTTCTCCAGGCATTCCTGGATCGCTTCATTTAACGACAGCATCTTCTCATCCAGAGTCGATACCATCTCTGCACATTCTCTGAGATCCCGGCTGATATACTCCGGTGCATCTCCTTCAAACTTATAATAAATCTTATGCTCCAGACTCGCCCAGAAATCCATGGCAATTGTCCGGATCTGTATCTCAACTTTTGTATCCACTACACTGTCCGAAAGAAAGATTGGTACGGACACAAGCATATGATAGCTCTTGTATCCGCTTTCTTTTGGATTCTTAATATAATCTTTGATTGATAATACTTTCAGATCGCTCTGATTACCGATCATCTCTGCCAAACGGTAAATATCTGATGTAAATGAACAGATCAGTCTGACACCTGCGATATCATTGATATACTTCACCATATTCTCAATCGATATCTCATAACCGTATCTGCGAAGCTTCTTTACAATACTTTCCGGTGTCTTAATTCTTGTCTTGATGTGTTCGATCGGGTTGTATTTATGTACATGTTGGAATTCATCATTCAGTATCTCCAGCTTTGTCCCCACTTCTTTTAATGCTGAATTATACAGGAACATGATTGTCTTCCAACTGTCTACATCTTCATAGTTCTTTATTGCATTCTCCATATATTGTTATCTCTCCTCTCTTACCGAAGAGTTAAACCAGCACTATGACTATTATACCATACCCGGCTTTTCTATGTCATATTTTTCACATAGATTTAAGAAATATATAACATTTATTTGTATAAATTTTTCTATTTTTTTCACATCCTGATGTTGAGACCAAAAAGTATTTTGCCCCTATGATACACGGAATGATTTTCCAGACACGTTCTAGAATTCAATCCCTGCACGTGCCGGTACTTTTTTATCATACGGGTGCTTGATCTTCATCATCATCGTCGCATAATCTGCCAGATCCAGCATATCCTGTGATACTTCATGTCCGGTCATGACCACTTCCAGATCTCCCGGCTTATGCAGCAGGAATTCTCTTACCTTTTCTTCACTCAGCACATTCAGATGCACGGCGCAGAGTGCTTCATCTAGTACCAGCATGTCAAAATTCGTACAGAACTTCATGATCTCATCCAGTGCTTTATTATTATAATGTCTGAGTTCTGCTTTCTCATCCCCATTCATACGGCTGACAAACTTTACCTTATCTCTTCCCGGCAGACAAACGATTCCCGGCACTGCTTCAAGTACTTTTCTTTCGTTCGATGTATTATCTTTTAAGAACTGGAAAAAGAGTACCTTCAGTCCATATCCGGCGGCTCTGATGGCCTGTCCGACTGCGGCAGTCGTCTTCCCTTTTCCGTCTCCGTAATACATATGAATTCGTCCTGTGCCCTTCCTCGTCCTCATCTTCGTTCCTCCTGTATGTCTGGCCCCGGATTTTCTACCCGCTTACAGACTTTTATATCTGATGTGCTTCCTCATTCCTTCTATAATCCCGGCTCTTCCTACATCTACAGGATATTATAAGCTTTTCTAATAGAAATGTAAACCAACGTTGCTGTTCACAAGCAGGAATTGTTACTGTTCACACGCCCTGCAAACAGTAACCAGGGATTTTCTAAACCGGAAATTTCATATAATACAACAATAAACCAGCAGAACCCGTATTTTGAATTCTGCTGGTTTACTATTAAAATTCCAACTTCATATCTCCGGCTTTGATCCACTCTCTGCTTCTCATAAATTCTGAGATACCAAGCGTTACGATTGCCGGAAGCACAATCTGGATCAGGAGAATCTTGATCAGAACTACTGTTGCAGATTCTGTCTGGATCATTGTCTGCCATGTCATGATCTGTCCAACCAGTCCGGCTGTTCCCATACCTGATCCGGTCGCATTATTCGTCATGTGGAATACCATCGTTCCAACTGGTCCAAGGATTGCACTGGAAAGAATTGCCGGAAGCCAGATGACCGGTTTCTTCACGATATTCGGAACCTGAAGCATAGACGTTCCGATTCCCTGTGCCAGAAGTCCTCCTACCTTATTCTCACGGTAGCTTGCAACTGCAAATCCTACCATATTGCAACAACATCCAACCGTTGCCGCACCTGCTGCCAGTCCTGACAGATTCAGGATAACGCCAAGTGCCGCAGAACTGATCGGCAGTGTCAGGATCATACCCATAAGTACCGATACGATAATTCCCATAAGGAATGGCTGCTGTTCGGTTCCCCAGTTGATCAGCGAACCAAGCCAGCTCATGAACCCTGAGATCGGTGGTCCGATCAGGAATCCTACGATACATCCACTTCCGATCGTCACAACCGGTGTCACAAGAATATCTACCTTTGTCTTACCGGATACCATATGGCCAAAGACGATTCCCACATAAGCTGCAATAAATGCGCCCAGCGGTTCTCCCGGCCCTGCAAATACCATTGCCCCGTCTACGAATACTTTTCCCGCCAGAATACTGCTTGCAAATGCACCCGCCATTCCGGCTGTCGCCGCTGATACCACGACTAACGGTGACTCCTTGAACTTATACGCCACTGCCACACCAATTCCAGCTCCTGTCAGTGAAGCTGCAAGCTTTCCGGCGATAAAGATCATATTACCGATATCCCCGCCAATAAAAGTTCCAATCTGCTGAATGATCGTACCGATGATCAGCGTCGCGAATAATCCATGCGCCATTGCACTTAAACCTTCGATAAATATCCGGTCTAATACTTTTTTTACTTTTTCCATCTTTTCCTCTCTCCTGTATTCCTGTATGTTATATCTGTCTCATCCTGCATCCTTCATCCAGGAACCCGCCCATACATTTCATATTTATACTTTGTCTTTTTTATGAAAATGTCTTTCTTTCTCTCTACAGATATTACATACATTTTTACATATGTCTTGTCACTTGTCACGAGTTTACCATACACATAAGAGAATAGCAAGAATTGTTTTTTTCCTGACAATACTTGCCAAACCGGAAATTCTACATACTGCAATTGTGGATATGGATTTTTCCTGTATACTTTGTCCATCTTATGCTAGAATAGGTTTTAGATGTTTCATATGTAATACTATATTTTTGACACTCACATCATTCTATACATTCTAACAAACAGGAGGATTACTTATGTTCCGTTTATGGGGAAAAGAATTTAAAGACAATCATATGCTGCGTGATACCGTTATCTGCGACGAGACGGATGATACCAGAACACATAAAATATTTAACGCACTGGATTCGATCTGTTATGAATTCGACCTGAGCAAGCCAATCTGGCTGGATCATAATATTGATGAATTCAAACGACACGATAAGACCAGATTTTATCAGGATAATTTTGTGGACTCGATTGATTTTGATTATCTTGAGATTCATATTATAGAAGAGTAATATTTTGCATACTTTGGTATCCAAAATGCGTCATATATGTCTGGCATGATTGATTGCAAATCACTTTTCCAGATTGTATATGACGCATTTTCTACTTTTCTTTATTCATTTCTGATCGCCGCAAGCGGACTTAATTTCATCGCACGTTTTGCCGGGAAGTAACCTGCAAGAACTCCGACCAACATCGCAAATCCAAGTGACATCAACACAAGCCACCATGGAATATAAGAGATACTTTCCCCATCACCAAGACTTAAGCTTCCACTGCTTTTCGCTATAAAATTAATCGCAGCCGACATCAAAAAGCTCAAAATATTTCCAGCGATTCCACCTAACAGTCCGATGAAAGCTGCTTCTAAAAGAAACATCTGCTGTATATTTCTAAGACTACAGCCCAATACTTTCATAACACCGATCTCTTTGGTTCTTTCATAGATTGACATCATCATCGTATTGGCGATTCCGATCGCTGCTACCAGAAGTGACACCGCACCGATTCCGCCAAGTACTGCCTGTACGACTGCAAACTGGCTTTGCATACTTTTGAGATACTCTGCATTTGTCTCTACTTCATAGCCCATATTCCTTATCGTATCTGCGATTCCATTGACATGATCCATATCATCCGCTTTCACCTGTAAGGACGTATAATAGAAGCCTTTGACCGGTTTTCCTGCTTTCGTCTTCGGCTGGCCCGGAATTACTTTTCCTGCATATTCCTTTTTCAGGAGCATTTTTAGCGTATCCAGATCACAGAAGACTGTATCATAATTCTCATTATAGTCCTCCAGGCCACCTTTGATCACTCCACTGGCTCTTACTACATACTTCTGTATTGGTTTGGCCTGCTTCGTATCCGATGCATCCTTACTGCCACTGCTATTATCCCCGGTTCCTCCAAACACAGCATTTCCCTGGTCACTGTTATAATGCTCTGTATCTGTAATCAGGAACATAGAATCCTTTGTAAGATCAATATCTGGTACCTTCCCCGTATCATAATATCCTCTTCCGGATCCCTTCTCATTAAAATCTGTAAGCACACCATTGCCAAATATCAGACTTAACTGTCCGGACCCGCTCTTCGGAAGTGTCCCGGATCCAAGCTCCAGATTCTGAGCCATCAGGCCTTCCTGGTTCATCGCTTTTAACTGGATATTTGCAATATAGCTACCTTTTAACAGGATTGCTGATATCTCATATGTTGGCGATACCATTTTCACATGATCCATCTTCTGTATCTCTGATATCAGTTTATCATCTATCCTTTTTACCTCTGAATCCTGCGTATTCTTACTGGTATCATCATAGATTCCATCGCTTTCCGACGTCCGGACTTTAATGCTTGTCAGTCCTCCGGACCGCTCTACCTCTTTGTACATTGACTGCTGCATACCAAGCCCCAGCGAAATCATAACTACAATAGATGCTGTACCGATCAGTACTCCAAGGACCGTCAGAAATGTACGAAGTTTTCTTCTACGCAGACTATTTATGCTCATCCTCAGAAGATCGTTCCAGTTCATCCAGTAATTCCTCCTCTTCATTTTCCGCCAGTTTTTTCTTTTTCCGTTTTTTCAGGACAACTACCATTGCCACGATTGCTGCGATTATAATTACAATCACAACAGGCACTACCGGAAAGCTCTTTTGTGTCTCTTCTGGCATATCCGTCATCATCGTACTGTCATCCACTTTTTCCGTTACTTCAAGTTTCAGATCTTTGGTTGTCGTTACTACATTTCCTGACTCGTCTTCATAGCTGAGTGTCATCGTTACTTTCGAAGGTCCGTTTGATATCTTCCTTCCTTCCAGCATGGCATCAATAGACCCTGTTCCACCGGATTCTACATTTCCGATAAATACTTCTGTTCTTTTAATATTCTTTCCTTCAAATGTTGCCTTCACATTATAAAGCTTGATTTTTCCAAGATTATAGAGATTACAAGTTACATTGGTCTCTTCTCCTACCGCAATACTGTCCGGGCTGATTTCAAAATCACTGAATTCAAATCTCGCATCCTGCTTAACCGGAATCGAGATACTCGAAGAACCTTCTACTGCTGTTGCATTGACATCCTCATATTTCATAGAAAGATCCATGCTATATGGCTTCTGTAAAAGATCTGCCTTGGCATTCAGATCAATACTGATATCTGCCGTTCCATTTGCTGCGATACTCTCCAGATAAATGGAATTGGAACCCGATACCGGGAGGAAAGCCGGTGCACTCGTCTGCTCATCATTGCCTTCCGTCGGAGCTGACAGATCGAACAACAGATTATTCACCTTGCTTTTTGCTGTATTTTTCAGGTGGATGATCAATTTAAAATTACTGCCCGCATGGACTTCTCCCGGATCTGTGGAGAATCCGGTTACGATTACACGTGGAACGGAATTATTACCAGGCTGCGTACTTCCGGCAGATCCTCCTCCACTGTAAACTGCATCTCCGTTACTGTATCCGCCTGCATCTGCACTCTGTGCTGCAGCGCTGTATGCTCCAGCTGATCCTGCATCATTGCCATCACCAGCTCCTGCATTACCGTTATTACTCTCTCCTTTTTCCATGCTATCTTTTCCGGTATTGTCTGTATTAGCTGTATTCTGGTCATTTTTTTCTTCTGGTTTCGCAGTCGTATTGACATAAAACTGTCTTTCGGCTTCTTCCTGTCCATCTGCCGCCACCTTGAACTTCAATGTGTAACGGGTAGTTGGTACATCTTCTCTTTGCACGAAGTCAAATGATACTTCTTTTTCCTGTCCGTTTTCAATGCTTCCGATATTCTTCTGATAGCTCTGCATCTCTGTCTTGAACGGCCAGACATCGTTATTGTCTCCAAGATCTGGTGTCACGGTTACATTGTTCACGGTCTTTCCGGAATTATTCGATACGACAAATGTCCATGTCTTTCCTTTTCCTGCTTCATATGTAGGTACTTTATTGTCCTTTGATACGATCGTGATCCCATTTACCGCGGCCTCAATCTGCTTTGGGCAAAGCATGACTGCCAGCGTGATCACTGTCAGCATAATCGTCATAAGCTTTTTGCATCTGCCGTGCGTTGTTATTTTTCCCATTTTGTTCTTCCTCCTCTTTTACATCTCTGACTTCTTCCTGTTATCCTCTATCTTCAGTATCTTCCCGTCTCTGATATGAAATACCCGGTCTGCATAAGTTGCAAGATGATCGTCATGTGTTACCATAACCAGCGTCTTTTTCTGTTCTCTTACCACTCTTTGCATCAGTTCCATGACTTCCTCTGACGTACGGGAATCCAGATTTCCGGTCGGTTCATCGGCAAATATAATATCCGGATCCACCACCAGTGCCCTGGCAACGCCCACTCTTTGCTGCTGCCCTCCTGACATCTGGTTTGGCATATGTTTCTTATGCTTTCCAAGCTTCACCAGGTCCAGCATCTTATCTGCTTTTTTCATTCTGATATCTCTTGGCACCCCCCGGAAGCTGAGCGGCAGCGCTACATTTTCCACTGCATTTAATGTCCCCATCAGATGAAACGACTGGAAAATGAATCCTACGTGATCCCGCCTGAATGTAACAAGCTGTTCTTCACTAAGCTTCTCGATATGCCGTCCTGCGATACTGATCTCGCCCTTGGTCGGTTTTTCCAGTCCTGCCAGCATATTTAAAAGGGTGGATTTTCCAGAACCGGATGTCCCGACAATCGCACAGAACTCTCCTTCATATATAGAAAAATCCACTCCGTTTAATGCACGTACGAATTCATCACCGACACGGTATAATTTGTATAAATCTTTCACTACAATGACTTCTTTCATGTTCCCCTCCTCTTTCATCAGCCATCCGTGCTGCTAATAGCATTCTGAGTCCTTTATAATTAAAAATGTTCCTAATATGGGTTCATCATACTATAAAACTCTAAAGACTTCTTCTTATAAATAATGAAGAATTTCTTAATATTGTCTCATATTTCCAGAATATATCTGAAAGTGCTCCAAAGCGTGTCTGAAAAACACTCTTAACCAGCTTCCATTCGCCCAGTTCCTACTTATATAAAATAAACAGGAATTTTCGTATCTTTTTTTGTACAATTTTTAGCAATATTCTCCGTGCATATTTTTTCAGAAGTGGTATAATTGGTAGGACATGTTTACCAAAGTAAAGTGTACGTCCACAAAATCAGGTACAAAGACAAGTACCGGAAGCCGCTGAGCGTACATAAAATTATTGGGAGGAAATTATGAAATTTGTAAAACAAATTATGATTATCCTGGCGATCTCATTCGCCGGTGAAATGCTGCATGCATTACTGCCACTCCCGGTTCCGGCCAGCATTTACGGTCTCATCCTTATGTTGATCGGTCTGCAGACTGGAATACTTCCATTAAAAGCAGTCAATGAAGCTGGTGGATTTCTCATCGAGATCATGCCTATGCTGTTCATTCCTGCCGGAGTCGGCCTTATGGTCTCCTGGGGTGCATTGAAACCGGTTCTTGTTCCGGTAAGTATTATCATTGTCGTTACAACCATTCTCGTAATGGGCGTCAGTGGACGCATCACACAATTTATACTAAAGAAAGAGGACAAGAAACATGAGTAAATTACTACAGGATTCCACATTTTTCTGCTTGGCGATCAGCCTGATCGGATATGAGCTTGGCATCCTTCTCAGACAGAAGACGAAGCTTGCACTGTGCAATCCACTGCTGATCTCTATTATATTTGTTATTATTATTTTAAAAGTCACCAATATTCAATATGAAGTATATGAAGACGGCTCACAGGTCTTAAGCTACCTGCTGACACCATCCACCGTCTGCCTTGCAATTCCGCTGTACCAGCAGATGGATCTGCTTAAGAAAAATATGAAAGCAATCCTCGCCGGTATTATCTCCGGAGTATTCACAAGTCTTGCCGGTGTATGGGTATTCAGTATGTTGTTCCATCTGGATAAGAAGATCTACGCAACACTGCTTCCAAAATCCATCACAACAGCCATCGGAATGGGTATCTCCGAAGAACTTGGCGGTATCGTGACGATCACAGTTGCAGCCATCGTTATTACCGGTATCATCGGAAATATGTTCGCTGATGTGATCTGTAAGCTCTGCGGCGTCAAACATCCAATTGCCAAAGGTCTCGCCATCGGTACAGCTTCCCATGCCATGGGAACTGCAAAAGCCATGGAAATGGGTGAGATCGAAGGTGCAATGAGTAGTTTGTCCATCGCTGTATCCGGCCTTATTACAGTTGTCGGTGCTACAATCTTCTATCAGTTATATTAAAATATTCCGGCGCCGCTATAACCAATCCGGCGTCATAACAATATAAAGTTTTCAGACTTTGTTCGGTATCATACGGAATTTTCAGTTCTGAAAATTCCTACCAGTGAACCGTAACCAGACTATATCAATAATGGGAGGCATAAGATTATGGAAAAAACAATTATCTGTATCGGACGTGAGTACGGAAGCGGCGGTCATGCCATCGGTCAGATCCTCGCAAAACGTACCGGATATGAATTCTACGATAAAGACCGCTTTGTTGCAATTGCAAAAGAACGTGGACTCGAAGGCGAGATACAGGAATATCTTGACGAAGAGCCGATGAACAGTCTCCTCTATTCCATCGCCCTTAATTACTCAAGACCTAAGAAAAAGCAGCCATTTCCATTCGAACTGGTGGAAGAAATTGCAGCCGAAAAACCATGTATCATTATGGGACGCTGCGCCGGTTATCTGACACGAGGCCAGGAAAATGCATTCAGCGTCTTCGTCCACGCTGACATGGAGACCCGTATCGCAAGTGTCATGGCAAGGGATCACATCAACAGCCGCTTAAAAGCAAGACACAAGATCGAAGAAATTGATGAAAAACGCAGCTCCTTCCGTCGGGAATTCACAGGAGAAGAATGGGGACAGTCAAAATATTATAATCTCTCCATTGATACCACTCATCTTTCTTATGAACAGGCCGCGGATCTGATTCTGTATTATAAGAAATTAACGGAAGAAGCGCATGAATAAGCATCTTTCTTCAGTTACATTGAGATTATGGTATTTGGATTATGAGTCATATTTTGTCCTACAGAACCGAAAATCATGATATGATAGATTCTATAATAATGCTATGATACACGGATTGCTTCGCATTTCATTCTCTGAATATCACAAACATGAAATCTTAATTATCAGGAGGACAAAACATATGATCAAAATTATCGGACTTTCTATAAAAGTATTAAAAAAAGAACCTTTCTCCGGTTCTCATCACGGAATGCGGTTCTTCATGCGCGCTGAAGATGATGTCATACATACCTGGGTCTACCCGGAGCCATGGTGCTTTGAGAAGACTTCCGAAGAGAAAAAGACATTAAAAGACTTTCCATTCACAGAAGACGGTCTGAACGAATCTCTCGAATGGATTACCCAGGAATTCGAAGACCGCAAAGACTACTGGATGCAGATGGAGAAGGATAAGATGAAATCTATCTTGCAGGGACACGAGGATTAGCCTCGTGTCCCTGTTTTCGCATGTCTTTCATGAATCATTTATACTACTTTTTCTCACGTATTTTTTTTGCAACTATCGCAATTACACAAAATAAAACTACAAATAAATTACTAAAGTCTTCATTACGAACTGATCTATTGATTCTTTCGTACCCTTAAAAACGTATGGTAAAATCATTGTAATCAGAAATAGTATTGAAAAATTTAATATTGTTTGTAATATAATCTTCTTCATCTTTTATCTCTCGAGCTCTTTCCTCATTATTTCATACTTCCGCACAAAAAACCGTTACTTCATAGATGCCTTTTTTCGTTGCTTTTCGTTGTTCTCCTTAATAATTTACTTCTCTGTTCAGCCACTCTACCAGGGCTGATGTCTCTTTTTGCATTTCTGCATCATTAAGTTGCAAATTTTCCGAATCCACATTCCCAAATTGGAAATTCGAAATTTGAATTCCATTTTTTATATGAATCAATGTTGGAATCCACTCTATATTGTATTTTTCTTTTATATTATTATATCTCTCAATATCTTTTGAATCAGCATTCTCTCGGATAGCTTTTGTACGATATTCTTTGAGATCTAAATAATATACTTTTTCCGAATCACGTCCTATATTTTGTTCAAGTATTGGTTTAAATATCTGACAATCTTGACAATCTTCACGCCCTATATATAATATAAAATCCTTTGACTCATTTTCTAAATCAACTAGTTTTTTTAGATTAATATTAATGAGTCCTTTCTTATTCTCTATTTCTGTTGTTTCTTTTTGAGATTTCCATTCATATCTTCTCTTTAAAAAAAGCAAAAATAGAGTACATATAATTATGAAAAGGATTATCTTTCTTGTTTTTTTCATTCTGTCACTTTGCTCCTACCTTCTATATTTTTGAAAACTAAAATTTAACCGTAATCCTTCATATGCCTTTCCTATTTTCACAGCGATTTTGGTATAATATTTTTTTCATTCCTAAAAAACTTACTGTTATCGCCACCGCTTCTGACACACATATTGATCCATACAAAACAAATTTATTATTAATATGCATGTACGCTATGCCTACCAACAGAAATACTACTATAACTAAGCCACTTCCTATTATCGCTGAAAATGGATTTTCCTGTTTTGCCGGAAAGACAATCCCTACCATGGAAAAAATAATTACCATTCCAATCATTGTTAAATATAAAATAAAAATTCCTTTTATATCATAATTTGTAATTAACTCTATCATTACCACTGGGAACGAAAAAACAAACATATATGTAAGCTGCGATATAATAATATATAAGTAATCTCTATATAACGAATATCTTTTCTGCAAAATAATAAAACGAATATTTTCTGTTTGTACATATGCATATATTGAATTGACTGTAAGTATTGCCATAGAATATATACTATTTTCTATTCGATTCATCTTTAAAATGAGGTAAATACATACAGAAATCACATAATAACTGAACGTTTCATTATTCCTTATTAACGCATACACATATGCTTTAAATATCGACATATTTTTTTTGTTTTTCTTTAAAATATGTACATATGAATTATTTCTTTTAATTTGATACCCTTGCATCGGAATTATACAACTTCCTAAAATAGCAACGATTACTATAAATACAATCAATGCGATGACAAAATGATATTTTTCCATCAAATAACTATAAAATACTAATTGACTGGTCGTTCTTCCTTCTGTATATCCATATAATATTTTTTCAAATGCCAACGGAATCATCTCACAATATAAATAACAAAATATTGCTGATAAAAAGCTCATCAGTAATACATTTTTTATCTTCTCCAACTTGAAAAGTTCAATCAATAAATTTAATACGGCATATACAAATTCTAATAGAAAATATACTGTTATAGATGAAAAAATTATATTACATATAATTCTTGTAATTAATACTATTCCATTGCTTATAATTACTGCTAAAGACATTGATAAACACAATCCCATTACAATCATTATAGTTATGCTCATTTCATAAAACAAAATCGCAGTATTTATTTCTTTTTTAGTAACCGGAAGTTGCATTGTTATAGATATAAAAACATTTTTCTTCATAAAAAGTATCTTCATAAACAGAAATACTATGAAAGTAAATAATGTAACCATGCACACATATATATCTAATACAATCCTTGTTTGCTTTATTGAACTGTTATTATCAACAAAAAAGAATGACATTATCACCGTCAAATAAGTTGCTAAGAGAACAAACATTCCAGTCAATATAATCCTAAAACTTCTTTTTTTCAAAATTCCAACTTGCAAAATATTTCGTAAAAAAAACAGAAAAAATAATTTTGATAGATAACCAACTCTTTTATAATTCATATTTTGATTCCTCAAACTTAATCATCTCTTTAAACGTACTGACTAAAGATTTATCCTCTTCTTCAAACGGAAGTGTAATTTCCGCAAAAATATTTCCATTATTAATTAATTCTACTCTATTTCCAATCTGTTCAGCCAGAAGCAAATCATGTGTACATAAAAGAACTAATTTACCTTTTTTCCTCATTTTTTTCATTAAAATAATACTTATTTCTTTTGCCTTAATATCGATTCCATTTAATGTTTCATCAATTATAATTATGTCTGGTTGAATTAAAAAAGCTGATATTAACTGAATTTTTTTCATCATACCATGTGAATATTCTTCCATCAGATGATCAGTGATCCCTTTCATCTCATAATATTCTACTAACTGTAGATATAATGACTTTTCAAATCTATGTTCATACATCTTACACATCAGCTTAATGTATTCTTCTCCCGTCAAAAAAACAGGTAATAAATTGTCACTTTGTAAATACATGATTCTTTTTTTCGCTTCAATTTCTCGATTATCTTTTCCTTTAATATAAATTTCCCCTCGTTCTCTATGTAATAAATCAAATATTAATTTAATTAAGGTAGTTTTCCCACTTCCATTTGGTCCGGCTAAAACTAAAATTTCTCCCCGCTTTCCATAAAAAGAAATATTTTTTAATACATCAAATTTTCCATACCCAAAAGAAACATCTTTAATTTTCAAAATGTTCTGCATTATTTCTTTTCTCCTTCCATTATTCTGTCTTAAAAGCTATTTTTAATTTCCTCATAATACTCCGATTATTGTAAATCAAAAAAATTTATTATTTCATCCTTTTGAATATTGTCATACAGAATCCCTTTTTTTCTATGTTTATTATAATGAACAACAAACGGAATTCCTTTTACATCAAATCTTTTCATATATTCATCATTAAATTTTTCTTCTGTATCGACATCGACAGCATAAATATGTCTTTTATTTATATCTTTATGCTTTTCTTCTATCTTCAATAGATCATTTTTCAATCTCATACATGTTCCACACATCGAACTGGTATATACAACATAATAGTCATCATCTTCTATATTATCTAAGTTCGACATTTTAATATAACTGTATATACCATTTCTCTCTTGCTTCGCTCTTACCATGTTGCACACCATTATGCCTATTAATAGCATAAATATCAAAATTCCTATTATTCTTATAACCGTGTTTTTCATAAATACTACCGCCCAACATAATTTAAATCCAGATCCGTGTTTTCTCTATTTCTTTTTTAATTCAAACGAATATACGTTTATCCCAAAAAAGAGATTGCACCGAACCAATTTCGCTACAATCTCTTTCTTCTTACCTACACTCAGCCTTTACTGATACGCCGTTTTGGTTCCAATTCCATTTTCCAGTAAATTTTTTGCCCTTATATACAACACACCAAATTGTCAGTCCTGCATAAATTGTAAATGCCAAAGTCATCAAAACAGCTAACAGAACTAAAAACCATGCATTGCATTCCACTATAAAATTGTCCACACGTTCTTTTAAGGCAAATAATGCAAGCGTTAATCTAGTTTCTACTAAAGTCATTATCACTCCCTCCCTTCTTCTGATATTTATAGCTCCAGGTCACGCGTAAGCCAACCTTTAACTATCATCTTACCGTCTCCAAACCACGGAAATATATTAAACAAATGTATTACATAAATAATTCCAATTACTTTAATCACATCTAAATCTGTCAACTTGCCAATCAAAAGACAAACAATTCCAACTGCACCACAGACAAATGAACCGGCTACACCAATATATATAAGCTGCATTCCCTTTAACGTTCCTTTCGGAACAAGTGATATTTTCCACATTTTACATTTTATCTTTACTATGTCAATTCCACATTTTTTCATAATGTGCAAGTGTGCATATTCATGTAAAAAAAAAGAACCAAATACGCCAATCATCATTATTATCCAAAAGCTAATTACTTCTTTAACTTGTCCAACTTTCAATAAAATTCCACTCTCGATCAAACATAAAAAAATCATAAATATATATGGGCGTACAATTATTTTTAGTAATTGACTTGGCACAATTTCATGAATTTTAAATTCCACCTTTTTCACTTCTTTCATCTAATAATTTCTGGCGATATAGCAATAACATTTTTGTCACATAAAACACACCAAATATCAACACAAAAATTATTATAAGAAATATTATAAGTGGTAAATATCTTCCTGTTAGTCCCATACTTATAGATACTGTCCCTTCTAAATCAGTTGCTGATTTAAAATATATAGTATTGAAAAAACATGTCCTATATCCATCTGCCCCTCCTTGAAATAGCATCCTTAAAAAAGAGACCGTGGTGCAAATTCCTGTTATTATTACACTACTAACAGCTGCACATTCTCCTCCCCAAATTACTTTTGCCTCTCTCCATTTTTCCAAGATTTCTCCTTCTTTTTTCATTCTCACTTAAGCTCCTTTCACACTTCTTACTCTTTCTCCTGCTTTTTCTTACCGTTCTTTTCTCCCTCATAATATTTTATTTCCAACCGTTTTACAATCCAATTTGTATGAACGACATGTTTTATGTATAAAAGGCTCTTATATATACTTCAACATTAAAATATTCTTTTTCAAAATTATATATTCTTGACAACAGCATGAGATTTAAGCAAATAAAAAAGCGACTGAACAAGCTTTTTTGTTTCGTCGCCCTTTACAAATCATTGAAAGACAGGCGGCACCACACTCTGTGATGTCGTGTTGTTTTATACATATGAAACGCATATATGTCCTTCCTATTCATTATCTTTTTTTGTGTTTGAACTCAAAATCAATCCGAATCCCATCCCAACGCATCCACATAATGGCAGTGCCATTATTCCAAATTTCATCGAACACAGAAGTCCTATCACCATTCCCAAAGCCAGTCCAAGCAGCATCTCTACACTACTCTTCATATTTCCATCTCCTCTTTTTACCCACATTTTAAATATGATAGTAATATTACCCAAACACGTTTTTCATTGTTTCCCCAATTACATATCCTACTCCATAACAGAAGAAGATTAAAAACAATTTTTCTCCAAGATTGAGCGTCATAATATAATCAAATATTTTTTTCATTACGGTCTCCTTTCTCTTAGTCCCTTCATAATATTTTATTTCCAACCATTTTACAATCCGAATTGTATGAACGACATGTTTTTTGTATGAACTGCTTTTATATATACATTTCGACAGTAAAATATCCCTTTTCAAAATGATATTCTATACTCCCATTATATTTTTCTACAGCCTGTTCCACATTTCCACTGCCAAGGCCATGATTTTTCTTATCGCTCTTTGTGGATTTAAGCGAATTATTTTCAATCAAAACATTTTCGTAAACTCTATTTCTTATCATAAGTAATATTTTATTATTATATTCTGCAAATTTCATTTCAATAATACGCTCATCCACATTCTCTATTTTTTCACAGGCTTCAATCGCATTTTTCATTAAATTATAAATAATGCTGCAAAAATCATAGATTGACACCCGTGCCAATTGCAAATAACATCCCTGTATTTTTATATTAATCGATTTCTTCTCCGCCTCTGATACCAACTGTCTGATAACTGCATCAATTGTTTTATTCGCTGTATACTCCTCAACTTTATATATTTCCGAATATTCTACAATGTTTTCTATATATTCTTTTAATGCAATGTTATCACCGCTTGCACATAATTCCCTTAACGCTATAATATGCGAATTCATGTCATGCCGGAATCTCCGCATTGATTCATCCTGATGTAGTATTTCTTTAAAATGTTCTTCCTGAAGTTTTATATAGTTTTCATATGCTTCATTCTTTTCTCTGAATATTCGTTCGTTGTACACAACCATTGCATTTTTACAAGAAAACCAGATCATAGCCATACACGCTACCGAAATTGCCAGACCACATATATTTCTTTCCCACAAAGTTAACTTTAATTTGTCGTCCGACAACACTTGCATGCATGCCAACATAAGATACGAGCATATTATTACAATATAAAACAAAACATACTGTTGTCTGGACAGTTCTAATCGAAGTGTTATCTTTTTCTTACAATGTCTGGACAGTTGCAACGCAATCAATATGAATATTGGAATCATCTGGCATAAAATAGTAAGTAAATTACCTTTCGTCAGCTTGTCTTCCGGAATAGAGAATAGCAAAGCCATCACATATGTACCACTAACTGCAAAAACCGATGTTCCCATTAATACAATTGGATATAATAAGAATCCCTCTTTATCTCTTTTTTCTAACAAAAATGATGGTATCACAATCATTGAAAACATAGATATGGACATTGCATAATACAAATCTGCATACACATATGTAATTCCATGTACTATTCCTATAATAATTATTACAGTCATCCAATTATGAACACTACAGTTTATTCTTTTTTGAAAAATCACTTTATATGCCATAATGTAAATTGCAAATTCAGTTAATAAATACGCAGTCAAAATACTTATCTCTCGTATCACATTCTTCTCCTCATCATTTGTTTACTATATTCATGATATTTTTTATTTACCAGATCGGAGTATCGTCTGCCAATGGCGATTCTTTCTTTTATGTCTCTGAGAACCACTTTCCCAGATATATCGATTACATTCATCAGATTTATCATATAAGATTTATGAATTCTTATTATAGGAAGATTGTTCCATTCCTTTTCCAATTCTTTTAATTTACATATCACAAGTGTTGGAGCTTCCTTTTTATCGTACCGGTAAATTTCTGAATAATTTCCATTCGCTTTAATATAGGCAATATCCTCTAGCCAGACATATTTCTCATTCATCACAGTGCATTTAGGTATCTTGACCAGAATTTCTTCTGTCTTATCTTCTATCACTATTTTCAGCCATCTATGAATCTCTTCTGTCTTCGCAGGTTTAATGATAAACCCCATCGTCTTGAGTCCAAACGCTAACTGCATAGCTTCCAAATGACTTGATACAAATACAATTCTCCAAATATTTTTCTCTTTAATCATTTTTTCTTTTAAATCGATTCCGCTAATTTTCCCCATTTCGATATCCAAAAATAATATATCGATTCGTTCTTCTTTCTTCTTATTGCCTTTACAATATTCCAGAACTTCCTCTCCTGAATAAAAAATCTCATATCCGTGCTCCACCTTACACTCCCCAAAAAACATTTCACAACATTGCTGAATCCATAAAATATCTTTCTTGCAGTCATCACATATTCCTATTCTAATCATGTTGTTTTCCCCTTTTCTCTGCGTTTATGAGCTCCTACTTCCTAACGTATCATTCTGCCTGTCCAAATTCAAGCAAGCAGTGCTTGCCTTTTCTAAATATGCGATTTCCTTTTTTCCCCGTGTAATAATTGCCCCATTTATTACATATATAAGTCACTAAAAAGTTTCTATCCATTCCAAAAGATATTTTTATCTGAAAATTCTTTGTAAGTGCTTATATTGTCAAGAGCTCCGACTCTGATACCGCCGCAAATAAATATTTCAGATATTTTTTCTCTTCATGTGGATCAATTACATTCACAATACTCAGGCTATATACATCTGAGATCAGTTCTCTTTGCTCTTTTTTCAATACTGATTTCATCGCCTCATATACCGCTTTTATATCCCCGTCACTTTCCCTGCAGACTGCGACCAGATAATCCCCGGACTTCATATTACATATACGCATCTGTTGTGTATCCGTCTGTTGTCTGTCCAACCATTGATCCTGCTCTTCCATATCTACCATGCCATCACCAGTCATTTTCATATGTTCTGATTCCGTAATACTGAATACATTTTTATAAGTATAATCTCCATCCATAAATGCATCCTTATTCATTGCCGCTCCCATTGGAAATGCCTGAATCCCGGAACATTTACACTGTTTTAAATGTTCTCTGATATCCATCTCAATCTCATCAAAAGACAATGCCGGTGCCGATTCTACTGTCGTGCACACCAGCGATAATGGTTCCTCTATTTTACGGATGACCGGAGTTCCTACATCTGCGATACGGATCTGATCCAGTATCTTTCTTGTACCTGCAATCGTTCCGATCTTCTGATCCAGTTCTTTTCTCATATATAGAAGCTTCTCATACTGCTGCTCTACAAATTCATCGAATCTTATCTCTTCCCCACCGAGCAGATATTCCCTGATATCTCCAACCGAACAATCCAGACCTCGGAATGTCCTTATAAAATAGTAGGAACTGATCTGTGTATAACTGTAATAATGATACCCATTCACCGGATTCTTCTTCGGCACCAGGATCCCCTGGCGTTCATAATACCGGAGTGTATCCCTGGTCGTCTGACAGATCTTCGCAAATTCACCGGCTGTGATACAATATTCGTCTTTTTCCCGCATAATTCTTATCTCCTTTTCATTACTTTCTGGCTGTTACTCTATTATCTGCAAAATGCTTCATATTTCCAGAGTGTGTCGTATTTTATTGGTATTTTTCGTCTGTTCTTACTTTCAGTCATCTTGACATGGGTGTTACACCCAGTTTTATTCTAACACAGGATTTGCGGGGATTCACCGCCAATTATCACGGTTTTTCCTGCATTCTTATCATATATCTAAACATTACATTATGGAGGTCACTTATGAATCTATTCAAGAAAATATACTGCCGCATTTTTCAAACCTGTTTTCGCATCGCACTCCCGGTTCTGCCATACCGCGAACCGGAACTGATCGATGGATTCAAAAATGTCCCGGCCGTATTAAAGCAACACCACATCTCACACATTATGCTTGTTACCGATCCGGGCGTATACAAGCTTGGACTTACCAAACCTTTGCAAAAAGAACTTTTAAAATCTGAAATATCCTGTACAATATATAAAGATACAGTTGCCAATCCAACTTCCGCTAATGTGGAAGAAGCAAAAGATCTTTATCTCGAAAACGGATGCCAGGCCCTTCTCGCATTTGGCGGCGGTTCTTCTATGGACTGTGCCAAGGCAGTCGGCGCAAGACTCGCCAGACCCAAGAAATCCCTGGCTAAGATGGAAGGTATCCTAAAGATCTGGCACAAGCTTCCACTGCTGATCGCAGTGCCGACAACCGCCGGAACCGGAAGCGAGACAACACTCGCAGCTGTCATCACCGATGCAGACACGCATCACAAATACGCAATCAATGATTTTAATCTGATTCCAGACTATGCAGTGCTGGAGCCATCCGTCACCTACGGACTTCCGCCACAGCTGACTGCAACCACAGGTATGGATGCACTAACGCACGCCATCGAAGCCTATATCGGCCGCTCGACTACAAAGCAGACCCGCGCCGCATCCATCGAAGCGATCCAGCTTATATTTGACAATCTACAGAATGCTTATAAAAATGGAAATGATAAAACTGCAAGAAAAAATATGCTAAGAGCATCCTATCTGGCCGGAACCGCATTTACCAAAAGCTATGTAGGATACGTCCACGCAGTCGCTCACAGTCTCGGTGGATGCTATGGTATCCCGCACGGACTTGCGAATTCCGTACTGCTTCCAATCGTATTAGAAGCTTACGGAACTTCCGCTCATAAAAAACTGGCACAGCTTGCAAGAATCACCGGCATCTCGGATTCTTCATCCGATGCAGCGGCTGCAGAAAGCTTCATCCAGCATATCCGCAGCATGAACAGATCCATGAATATCCCGGAGACCCTTTCCGGAATCCGTGATGAAGATATTCCAAAGCTTGCACGTTATGCAGATCAGGAAGCCAACCCGCTCTATCCGGTGCCGGCTCTCTGGGGACCTGACAAACTGGAACAGATGTATCATCTTGTACAGGAGGTAATCGAACATGACAGAACAGGAAATTCAGAACATCCTGGAAAAGCAGCATAGATTTTTCCAGACAGGACAGACCATGCCTGTTGATTTTCGAATCGAACAACTTCATAAATTAAAAGACTCTATCATCCGTCACGAACCAGACCTTAATCTGGCGTTAAAAGCAGACCTTGGAAAAAGCGAGACCGAAAGCTACATGTGCGAGGTCGGTCTTACACTCTCCGAGCTTAGCTGGATGTTAAAGCATATCCGGAAACTTGCCAAAGAACAGCGTGTTCCAACACCGCTTGCCCAGTTCGCCGCAAGGAGCTTCCGCTCGCCTTCTCCTTATGGAACGGTACTGATCATGAGTCCGTGGAATTACCCGGTCTTACTGACACTGGAACCTCTGATCGACGCACTGGCAGCAGGCAACACCGCCATCGTAAAGCCCAGCGCTTATGCCCCTGCCACCGGACGTGTCATGCAGGAAATCATTGAAGAATGCTTTTCCGATGAATATGTCGCAATCGTAACCGGCGGACGCGAGGAAAACAAAGCCTTGTTAAATCAGCGCTTTGACAAGATCTTCTTCACCGGCGGTAAAACCGTAGGACGTGAAGTATTAAGACACGCTGCCGAATATCTGACACCAGTCACACTGGAGCTTGGCGGGAAAAGTCCTTGCATCGTAGATACCACAGCCAAGATCCCTCTTGCCGCAAGACGTATCGTCTTTGGCAAATATCTAAACTGCGGACAGACCTGCGTCGCACCGGATTATGTACTCTGTGACAAATCCATCCGCGACCAGCTGATCGACGCCATCCAGTCAGAAATCCGGCGCCAGTTCGGAAAGCACCCGCTTGATAATCCTAATTACGGAAAGATCATCAACCGGAAACATTTCCAGCGTATACACGGACTCATCGATTCCGATAAAGTCATCATCGGCGGACAGTCTGATGCCAAGGTACTTCGCATCTCTCCAACCGTTATGAAAGATGTCACCTGGGATGATGACGTCATGGGCGAAGAAATCTTCGGACCAGTCCTTCCGATCCTGACGTATGATTCACTGGACGAAGCAATCCAGATGGTGGAAGAACATCCACATCCGCTGGCTCTTTACTTCTTCAGCGAAGATAAGGATGCACAGAAGAAAGTACTGGACCGCTGCCATTTCGGAGGCGGCTGCATCAACGACACCATCATCCACCTGGCAACCAGCGCCATGCCATTCGGCGGCGTAGGCGAAAGCGGAATGGGCGGCTATCACGGCAAAGCCGGATTCGATGAATTCACCCATTACCGCAGCATCGTGGATAAAAAGACCTGGATGGATCTGCCGGTACGGTATCAGAAGTATAACCGGCTTAAGAGTAAAATGTTGCGGATGTTTTTAAAATAAATAGATTCTTTAACAACCAAATGAGCTTCATATTACAGGAAGGTGATGACAATCAAAACCGAACTTACCCTTCTACTCGTAGAAGACGATAAGCAGGCTTCAAAGGAAATGATTGCCTGTGCAGACACTTTTGACGATATTACATTTACCGGTGCTACCGATAATTCAACGGAAGCCGTGGCACTTGTCCATGAGCGGCTGCCACATGCTGTAATTCTGGATCTTGAACTGCATAATGGTGCCGGAAGCGGTCTGGCATTCTTATATGCATTAAAGGATCACTGTCCGTCCAAAAGACCTTACATCATCGTTACCACCAACAATTCAAGCCAGATTACCTACGACGCTGCCAGACACGCCGGTGCTGACTACATCTTTTATAAACATCAGGCGGATTACTCGGCGGACACAGTGCTTTCATTTTTACAAATGCTGAAAAAGGTAATCCTTGATAACTATATGGCTTCCGGTACAGCGTCCACCCAGATGATTCCGTCAGATTCCACGAAAACCACCGGGACTACTGGATCTGCAAAATCTACCAAAGCTTCTCTGGAAGCTGACCGGCATATGATCCGTCGGATCCACCTGGAATTAGACCAGATCGGAATCAATCCGAAAGTAAAAGGATACCAGTATCTGACAGATGCCATATACCTCGTGATGCACACACCGCCCCGGAATCTATGTACAAAGCTTGCCCAGACACACGGCAAGACCGAATCCAGCATCCAGCGCGCCATGCAAAACGCAATCGCCAAAGCCTGGCGCACAACACCAATTGATGATCTTCTGAAGTACTATACTGCAAAGATCAATTCTGAAAAAGGGGTGCCTACTATTACGGAGTTTGTGTATTATTATGCGAATAAGTTGAAAAATGAATATTATTAAACGAACAGTGGTGTCCATATAATGAACACTACTGCCCGTTTTCTATTTCCAATATTTTTATTCTATCCAAAGTGAAACTACTTATTCATCACTTCTTCATTTATCGAATTCACAATTCTTTGAATATCATCCATAAAATCTTGTACAATCTCTTTTGTAATATTCTTTACCTGTGCGTCTGCGTGCGCCCGATCCGACTGATGTGCAATAATATTTCTTCTACTGAATAATTCATTCAATCGTCTTCTTAATTTAACTCTTGTTTTTTCTCTTTCTCCCCTGTTATAAAACGCTCTATCAGCAACCTTTTTCAAGTCAATTCCTAATAGATTCAACTGATCTTTTACAGACTCATATGAAACCATCGTAATTGCTTTATAATAATCATTGATATACTCAAGGAACCAATCAATGTCTTCTCCAGATTTTAATGCTATCTCTATTGTTTTCATCCCCACTTGAAGATTCGAATATTTTTCTGTTCTCTCCCAGTTTTCATCATATATTTCACATAATCCATATTTTGTTAATTCATGCATATAAAAATCAAATGCACTGGTTAAAAATATAATCTGTGCACGCCATATATTTTCTCCTTCTTTAATCTTTCCATATGCAATCAATTCATCGGCCACCTCAAATTGTGTATAGATAGCCTGTATAGACTCTGTAAAATGCTGCATAATTTGATCCAATTCAAATCTTACAACTTCCGTATGAAATTTTTCTCTCGTATCCTCATTTCTTATCATCAGATCAAGATTTCTTTCTTCCACCCAACACCTTCCTTACTTCCCAATCCCCTCTTCCAATTCCTGAAAGAATTTTCTATTAAGCATCGGTATAGCACCATATTTTCCAGATACATATCCTTTTTTCAAATTTTCAGTTTTACGTACATTTTTAATTTCAACAAGAGAATACAAATCCGTTGCACGATCCTGATTTAATTGTGTAAACCATACTTGATCTCTTCTGAATAAATCAGAATCTAATAAGCTTGTATCATGCGTTGAAAATATTAATTGTGCAAATTTATCCTTCTTATAATACTGGAATAATTGCACGATCTGGAAAATCACAGATTCATGTAAACTATTTTCCAGCTCATCGCATATAAGTATCTTTCCCTGGTTTAAAATGTCGATGATTGGACAAATCATCTGGAATAATCGTTTTACTCCTGCGGACTCTTCTGACATCAGATCAACCTCAAATTGATCATAGACTACTTTTGCTTCTATTCTATTTCCTTCTTGACTTCCTATCAGTGTCTTTAGTGCATCTGGTATCTGCAGCTCTTGTGGCAGATCTGCTAATTTCACTTTTTCAAGTTTTACTTTTACATCTTTAATCCCTGTTCCCAATGCCTGTAAAATATCTACAAATGCTTTTTTGATCATATCATTTTTCTGCATCAGCTCAATGGAATATTCTGTCCAATTGTTAATTTCCGGATTGTACACAACTATATCCTTGTTAAAAAACAAAAATGCTTCTTCTACTTCTTTAACATTGCTATAATTAGCTGCACATGATAAGAATAATCTGTTATTTTTTAAGATACTGATACTTACATCAAATGCGTTTTTATATCTGTCTCCAGGTTTTAATTCCATTTCCTTCCGTTCAAAAATCTTCACCTGTCTTCCTTTTGGAAAATAGTACAGATATTCATCAGAGATTACATTTTTCTTTACCGAAAATCCATAGGCATATCTGATATCGTTTCTTACAAACTGAATACTGTACTCACTCGGAGTCTCCATGGTACTCAATTTATGACATGCCTGAAAAACTTCCTGTCCAGGTTGATAATTTATACTGCTGTTAACCAGCTCACACATAAATGCTAATGCATTGATAAAATTACTTTTTCCTGACCCATTTGCCCCATATATAATTGCAGAACGTAAAATTCTAAAGTTTCCGAATTCTGTCAAAAGTTCTTCAGATGTATTATCACTTCCTGCAATCATGGAAAAACTCACTTTATCTTTGATGGATTTATGATTTGAACATTTAAATTCTAATAACATCTTTGACACCTCTTCTGTTTATATACACTCATGTTACCCTTCCTTTTAATGTTTTGTCAATCGAATTTGCATTTTTTCTGCAATTTCACATTTTAAAACATTGCTTTTATATCTTTTGTAATATGATCAGCAAAATTTATTCTCAACACTCATATCCTTTTATTATAAGTATACAAATAATATTTTATTTCAATCATTTTTTATATAAACATATTGATAACATAAAATTTCATAACAGATATCCGTAAATAATGCTTTTTAAAATCCTGTATTGATAAATCCCTGCGCAAAAACGTTTCCTACCCAAGCTCTACCCCATCAAGCTCCACCTGCATCTCCCTGAAAAACTCCGAAGTATGCCACCCATCCATCGCCGCATGTGCGATAGACAGCGTCAATGGTAACGTCAGCCGTCCGTCATGCTCCGTATATTTTCCGAATGCTATGATCGGGAATAGCACTATCCTGTCGGATGCAGAAGAAGTTGCATATCCCGTATAATCCATCCATGGTACACAGGAGATACAGTAGAAGTTCGCAGGCTGCCCTGCTTTTGCCTTTACACCTCTTACTTTCTTTGCTGCATCCATATCCTTTTCTATGTTGTCATAGAACGTCGCAAACTCCGGATTATATTCACTCCAGCAATCGGAAAATGTATGATCGTCTTTATGGAAAATGGTGTAGTTCGGATGCACCACATCCCACACGCCCGGATGCCCTTCTGCATCTGTCATCATTTTCATAAATTCCAGACGGTTCACAACATTCGATACGCACCAGATAAATGCTGCGTAAAAATGTACTCCAAGTCTGTCACACTCTGCCCGTAATCTTGTAACATCCAGACGTGCCGTCATGCTGTAATTGACTTTTAATATGTCCGTATAATAGCGGTAATGTTCCCGTCTTGGCCATGATTCCATGTCGATTTTTTTATATGGTGGTAGATTCATAATATCAGTCCTTTTTAATGTTTTCTTTTATTATAAATCTTTCTCTTCCCCTGACACAAGTTCTGATATCATGTTACCGTTCACACACTTTACCGCTTCACAAAATACTCCTCATACCACACAAGAAATGTATAAATCGTCCACACCTTCCGCCAATTATCTGATTTTCCATTCACATATTCATCAAATATTGCCTGTATCCCCTCAAGATGGAAGAATTTTTCTGCGCCCGCACTCTGGAATTTTTCACGTATATCCGCATTGTATCTTTCATCTGCCATCCATATGCGTATCGGAACAATGAATCCTAATTTTCTACGGAATGCAACCTCCTCCGGCAGAACTTTTGCCGCCGCCGTGCGGAATGCGACTTTGTTCTGTCCATCATTTATCTTATAACGGGCCGGCATCCTTGATGCGATATCAAAGATCCTGCAATCGGTAAATGGCATACGTATCTCCACTCCCGCAGCCCGGCTCATCTTATCTACATTCAGATAAATATCCCCTTCCAGCCAGATCTGGATATCTACATCCGACATCTTCGTAAGCGGGTCCATTCCTTCTGCCTCTTTATAGATCCCGGCTGCAAGATCAACCGGACGGATATCTGGATTGTAATGCTTCAGAATACGCTTCTTCTCATCTTCCTTCATGATATTCGTGTTTCCCACATAGAACGTATCCAGATTCTCACCGTATTTTTCTGCATTATGATACATATTATAGCCGCCAAAGAATTCATCTACACCTTCTCCTGAATAGCAGATATCAATATGCTCTGCAACTTCCCGGCATGCAATGGCAAATGCGATCGCCGATGCATCTCCAAGCGGCTGCTCCATATGATACATGACCCACGGAACAATTCCAAAATACACCTCCGGCGTAATCCTGCAACGGTTATTTTCCCGTCCAAGAAGATCCGCCGTTTCTTTCGCAAGCGGTGACTCATCAAAGCGGGGCTCATCGTATCCGCAGGAAGCTGACTGCTCTACATCCGACAATGCAAGCACATACGAAGAATCCACCCCGCCGGATAAGAACGCTCCTGCCAGCTCTTCTTTTTCTTTTACTTCCGGCATCACTTCTTCGATGGTACTGTGAATCTCCTCTGCCCATTCTTCCAGCGATTTACTTTCATCCATCTGAAACTCCGGCTTCCAGTACCTTTCAATCGTAAGTTTCCCATCCTGCCAGATCAGATATCTTCCCGGCATCAGCTTTCTGACCCCTTTGAAAAATGTATTTTCACCGGCCACATAAGTAAGTGTCAGGTACAACTGTAACATTTCCTCATTCAGTTCTTTTACAAATCCCGGCTGTTCCATGATCTGTCTGATCATCGTTCCATATAATAACTGCCCGCCTTCTGTCATATAATAATAGAACGGCTTCGTTCCAAAATGATCCCTCAGACAGAACAACTTCTCCTCTTCTTCATCCCACAATGCAAATGCAAACATCCCCTGCATCTGGTTCGCCATATCATATCCCCAATTCTGATATGCGCGGATCAATATCTGTCTTTCTCTTTCCTCTCTTGAAAGTGAAGTATCAATATTCAATGCTTCACACAATGTCTTCCAGTTGCGGATATGACCTCTGTACTCTTTTACAATTATCATCTGTAACCTCTCTTCTTGCCAATTCACTTGTATATCCTGAACTCCAAACGACAAGAAGCCCGATCAATGACCGGACTTCCTGATAAGTTATATTTTATTCATATCATTTTTTATAACTGGCGTGTATCTGTTCATACACTCATGATTTTGGAGCCCTTGTTATTGTTTTTCATACTTTACTATAAAAAATGCTCCTTGTTAACCATATTGTAATAAATACGTAGATAATTGTAATTTTTACGTGTTTTTGAGCTGAATATATCACTTTCTGATAGCATCAAAGAAGGACACACCGTCACCGTGGTAACTGCTTCCAAGTGCCTCGGCAATCGTTGCCGCCATGTCTGCAAATCCATGTCTGGTGTGCAGATTTACCCCCGCTTTTATCTCATTTCCATAGATCAGACACGGTACATACTCTCTGGTATGATCGGTTCCTGTGTATCCAGGATCACAGCCATGATCTGCCGTGATCATCAGCATATCTTCCTCTTTCATATGCTTAAGGAACTCACCCAGCTGTTCATCGAATCTCGTAAGTGCTCCTGCATATCCGTCAATATCTCTTCTATGCCCGTAGATCATATCACCGTCTACCAGATTCACATAACAAAGGCCGTGAAAATCTTCTTTCTGGATTTCCAGCGTCCTTTCCATGTTCTTTTCATTTCCTTCATTCGGATGCGTCTCTGTCACGCCCTGACCTTCGAAGATGTCATAGATTTTTCCAACTCCGATCACATCTTTCCCTTCTGCTTTTAATGCATCCAATACCGTCTGTCTTGGCGGTGCAAGTGAAAAATCATGACGTCTGATCGTGCGTTCATAATCCGGCCAGGTTCCGGTGAATGGTCTTGCGATCACTCTTCCAACTCCAAGATCACCCGTCAGCATCTCCCTTGCAATCTTGCAGTATTCATACAGCTGTTCCACTGGAACAACCTCTTCATGCGCTGCAATCTGGCATACGCTGTCTGCCGATGTATACACGATCAAGGCACCCGTCTTCTCATGCTCCTGTCCATAATCATGGATGACCTGTGTTCCGGAATACGGCAGATTACACAGAATCTTCCGCCCTGTCCTCTTAGAGAATTCCTCTATGAACTCTTTTGGAAATCCTTCCGGGAATTTCGGAAGTGGATCCGGTGTCACGATGCCCGCCATCTCCCAATGCCCGGTTGTTGTATCTTTGCCACAGGATAATTCCTGCATTCTTGCAAAGCTTCCCTGCGGTGTTACAGAACTGTCCGCATAATCCATCCCGTCAATCTGATAGATACCGATTCTTTCCATGTTCGGAATATGAAGCTTTCCGCTGTCATAACAGGTCTTCCATGTATTGCTCCCAACATCTCCAAACGCTTCCGCATCCGGCGCTTCCCCGATGCCCGCACTGTCTAATACGATCCAGAAAATACGTTTCATAGTACCAGTCCTTTCGATCTTTTTCTTTTATTATAAGTCTATATAAGAAAGCTGTGCAAGATACATGTATCCGTCATTTGTCATTTCCTTAGTGAAGACCTCTTCAATTGGTTACTCATTAATAAGTAAATATATATTGTATTTTCTGTAATTAATTGCTATAATCATATCACGGGTGCTACCAAAACGGTAGGCGGTTAGTCCTTCAGCAGAGGGACTGTGACCCTCTGACTACATAAAACCCTGAAAGGGAATTTACTGTAAAGGAGGGCTAAGTCAATGAGTATTATGGATTTTTTAGCTATCGCTAATTTCGGCTTATCATGCTTCAGCATCGGATACACAATTGGTAAGGATAATCATAAGACACAAAAATAGCCGCCCACAGTCTGGTAAAACTAAGCGACTATTTTTACTAACCTATTATCGGGCTAACCGTCTATCGGTAGCACTCTTTTTCTATAACTATACTAACATCATCTTATAAATATGTCAAAACTTTTTTATTTCAACCTCTACTCCACCACAGATCTACGCACATTCACCTTCGTACGCTCTTCCCGGTCGAAGAATTTCTTTGTTTCACTGATTACCACTTTTCGAAGTCCAAGTAATGCAATCAGGTTCGGAATGATCATCAATGCATTGGTAATATCTGCCATCAACCAGATCGGTTCCAGCGTCAGGAACGGAGCTGTTGCGATTGCTATGATATATACAATCTTGAAGATCTTAATGCTTCCTGTCTTTCCTGTCAGGTACAGAATACATCTTTCCCCATAATAGTTCCAACCAAGAATTGTGGTAAATGAGAAGAATATAATTCCAACCGCTACCAGATACATTCCGATATTGAATGGAAGTCCGGCATTATATGCCTTTGTAACCAATACGCTTCCACTTAAGTCCGTCTTATCAAGCAGTCCGCTTGAGATAACAACAAGTCCGGTCATGGAACATGTGATAATAGTTGTAAAGAATACGCTCGTCATAGAAATCAGTCCCTGTTTTACACACGAATCTGTCTTTGCTGCTGCCGCAACAATCGGAGAACTTCCAAGACCAGCTTCATTCGTATACACACCTCTTGCCACACCGGTTCTCATGGCAGTCATGAATGAGATTACTGCTGTTCCGGCTGCACCTCCAAGTGCTGACTGCTTTGAAAATGCACAGGAGAAAATTCTTGCAAATGCTCCCGGAATAGCTGCATGATTCACGATCAGGATAATCATAGAACCACCGATAAAGAAGATTGCCATAAATGGAACGACAAACTGTGCTACTTTTGAAATAGCCTGAATACCACCAAGTGTTACAACTGCTGTTAATATAGTAACGATAACTCCAATCACAACTACTGGAATATGGAACGAATCATGTACGGATTCAGTAATCGCATTGACCTGTGGAAATGTACCACATCCAAGAAGTGCTGTTACAACTCCAAAGAAGGCAAATATTTTTGCCAGCCATTTGAACTTTTCACCCATTCCATTCTGAATATAGTACATTGGTCCGCCGGCAATCTCACCTTTTTCATCTTTCACACGGAATTTTACAGCCAGGAGTGCTTCAGAATATTTTGTCGTCATTCCAAGAAGTGCGGACACCCACATCCAAAACATCGCTCCAGCTCCGCCGATTCTCAGTGCCGTTGCCACACCTACGATACTACCGGTTCCAATATCGGCCGCAAGCGTCGTACAAAGTGTTGCAAATGGAGATACATCTCCTGCACCTTCTTCTTTTTCAAAAATACTTTTCAATGCCCTTGGAAATTTACAGATCTGCAAACCTTTTAATTTAAATGTAAAATATAATCCTGTTCCCATTAAAAGTATCAATGTCGGTGGCCCCCATACAAATGTCTGAACGGTCTCCAGTATCTTCATAAATGTTTCCATGTTTTTCCTCCTAGTCGTTAAATTCCTGTCAATTAGTAATTATTTTTTAAGCAACGGACTTTTAATCCGTTGCTTATATTTTTCAGGCTGCCGTATAATTCTGTTAGCGGTCCGCCTGGTCATTCACTCTTTAGCTATTATATTTTTCTTTATCCAGCTCTTTTTCTTTTGCATTTACAATTACGTTAACTGTAGCATCTCCGATAACGTTCAGTGGCAGAAGTGCCATCTCTACCGGACGGTTGATTGCTACAACTAATGCATAAGCGATCATACATGCATCCGATGTCCATCCAAGTCCTGAAAGGATTGTTACGATCAGTGTTGTGCCTGCGATTGGAATAGCAGGACATCCCATAGCTGCACAGATGGATAAGAATGCAATCGTTACAAGGTTTGCAGGTGTTACATCAATTCCTGCACTTGTTGCGATAAAAGTTGCTGCGAACATATGCATAACCGTTGTTCCATTCATGTTGATCGTCATACCTGTTGGTAATACGAAGCTTGTAATCTCTTCGCTACATCCAAGTTCATCGATACATGTTCTAGTATTCAGCGGCAGACATGCGGCAGATGAATTTGTTGAGAATCCAAATACACCAACTTTTGCGATTTTCTTGATGAACTGAATTGGATTCATCCTTGTTGTTACCCAGATACCGATTGGATAAAGTGTAACAACCAGTACAAATAATGTTAACATTGCTGCTACGATATAAGCTGCTGCCGGTGCAAGATATTCTGTTCCGTAGATAGCAAATGTTCTTGAGATCAGACAGAAAATTGCAAGCGGGCCAACTTTATTAATTAAAAATGTAAGGTATAACTGAATAATCTCATTTAAAGTTTCCAGTACTTTTTTCAGCGGATCAGCTTTCTCCCCAAGTGCATTCATACACAGTCCCATGATAATCGCTACTACTACGACCGACAGGATACTGTTATTGCTGCTGAAAGCTGCACCGATATTGGATGGTACTGCATTTACGATGGTTGCAAGTGGATTGAATGCATCCAGTGTTGCAGCATCCGTGACTGCTTCACTTGGAAGTGTTACGTTAAAGAATCCTGCAGATTTTACTGCATATGCTACAATACCTGCAAGGAATGCTCCACATACATAAAACAGGAAGAATCCGATCAGTGTACGTCCTGCAATTCTTCCAAGCTTTGTAGAACTTGAAATACTGCACATCGCAAGGCTTAAGGATACTAATACAAGTGGTACAATCGCAAGCTGTAATCCTCTCATAAATAACTGGCCTATAATATAGAAAAGACCAACTGCCTTAACACCGTCTTCCGCTGTAATGTCCTGGAACAAAATCTTATTGATCATCGTCCATGTTCCTTCACTACCAGAAGAGATCAACTGTTCTCTTAATAAAAGAAAAGCAATTCCCACCAACAAACCGCCGACAAGAGCGATCATCATTTTCTTTACAACCGACATTGGCTGTTTTTTCGTTGCGTTACTCATCTTTCTACTCCTTTTCCTTCTTTCATAAGTTTTTACCAATTTTTGACATAAACCGCGCGTTTATTTATGAACTACTTACAATGTAACATGGACATAGACGTAAGTAAAATTAATTATTTGTCTATAAAATATCAATCCTTTTTATATTTCAAATATAAATATCATTAATATTATACAGTAACATTATTCATTTCTATTTTCATTCCAACATTGCTATAATGAAACCAACAAAAATGATTGAAGCCAATAAGGAGGAAAAATTATGGCTACTACATATGGAGAATTATTTTCAGATGATTATCAGAAAAGTTTAAAAGAACAATTTTGCTATGCCGATACAGATCCTGAATACGGAGACCGTCTCTTCTTTGAGAACTCTGGCGGATCTCTTAGATTAAGAGCAGCTGTAGAAGCAAAAGCAAGCCTTGAAGAATATCCTGACTGTCCGGAGCGTGTACGAGGAAAAGGATATGATTTATCTTATTATGTAAGCGAAGGAACAAAGGAAATTCTGGAAGTTATCTTTGGAGCGAAAAGTGGTGCTCTTATCACAGAACTGTCCGCTTCCCAGACAATGTTCCACGCTGTCGGAACCATTATGGAAAATGTAAAATGGGGCAAAAATGCAGTTACTTCCGCACTGGAACATCCATCTGCACACGATGCAGTAGAATACTATTGTAAGCAGACAGGAAGAGAATTCCGTGAAGTTCCTGCTAACCAGACAACCGGAGGACTGGATCCAGATACTATTATGCAGTATGTAGACAAAGACACGGTACTGTTAAGTATCATGGCTGCTTCTAACATTTCCGGAAATATCATGAATATCAAGGAAATCGCAAGACGTGCCAAAGAAATCAATCCGGACATCTATATCGTAAGTGATGCTGTACAGCATGCACCACACGCAGTCATCGATGTAGAAGACTGGGGCGTAGATGTATCCAACTTCGCACCTTATAAATTCTTCGGTGTACGTGGATGTGGATATTGTTACGTATCAGACCGTGTCGCAAGCATGACACACAGAAAACTTACATGCAAAGCTCCTGATGTATGGGCGCTTGGAACTCCTACACCTGGTAACTTTGCAGCTATGATGGCTGTTATCGACTACGTATGCGATATCGCAAAACATTTCCTCGGAGACAAAGCCGAAGGCATGAGCAAGCGTGAACTCTATGTGGACGGTATGAACAGAATCCATTTACAGGAAAGAGGACTTCTCTACCGTATGTTAGAAGGAACAGAAGAAGTTCCTGGACTTCGTCACATTCCTGGCGTAGAAGTATATGTAGATATGGAAGATCTTACTTACAAAGACCTGATTATTGCTATGGGAATTAAAGGCATCGATTACGCTGACTGCGCTCAGAAATATATGGAACACGGTGTTACCATCTTCGAGCGTGTAAAGAGCAGCCCGTATTCAAAACGTATCGTTGAGACGCTCGGACTTGACGGAGCGCTCCGTGTATCTCCTCTTCACTGCCACGGCAGAGATGATGTAGATAAGTTCTTAAAGATCACAAAAGACATTGCAGAAGGGAAATAAATACCCCCATCCCTCATCTTTTGAATATGAGAAGTCATCTTAGTTGATGGCTTCTCTTTTTTATACCAAAGTATGCAAGAGAAACTTGCCGATGGCAAGTTCTCTGTATATCCTGGAGCGTATCTGAAAAACCAGCAGAAAGCATTTTTCAGGCACGCTCCAGGATATAAAAAACCCCCTCACAGACTTATAAATCCGTGAGGGGCCCTCCCCTTATTAATCTCTTATTTATTTACCTGGTTTACGGTATTACCTTCCAGGAATGATTTGATATTGTCTACTGTAATGTCCATAATTCTCTGTCTGGATGCCTGTGCTGCCCATGAGATGTGTGGGGTAATGATGCAATTCTTAGCTGTTAACAGTGGGTTATCGCCTTTGATCGGCTCTGTAGATACCACGTCAAGTCCGGCTGCATATACCTTTCCGCTGTTGAGTGCATCTGCCAGATCCTGTTCTACAACCAGCTGTCCACGGCTGTTGTTGATAAGGATTACACCGTCTTTCATCTTAGCGATATTTTCTTTGTTGATCATACCTTCTGTGGCAGGGAATAATGGGCAGTGAAGGAAGATTACATCGGAACGGGCAAATAACTCATCCAATGATACATACTCTGCCAGTTTCTTTCCTGCTTCGCTTTCATGTGCATCATATGCGATAACTTCCATATCCAGTGCATTAAGAAGCTTTGCTGTAGCCTGTCCGATTCTTCCAAGTCCGATGATTCCGGCTGTCTTTCCGTACAGCTCGATCATTGGATAATCCCAGAAGCACCAGTCCGGGTTATTCTCCCATTTTCCGGCTTTTACACATTCATCATGATGTCCGTAGTGTGAACAGATCTCAAGAAGAAGACCAAGTGCATACTGTCCTACGATCTGTGTTCCATATGTAGGTACATTTACTACCGGAATTTCTTTTTCTTTTGCATATGCATAATCAACAACATTGTATCCTGTTGCAAGAACAGCAATCAGTTTGATATTTCCACATTTATCTATTGTTTCTTTTGAGATCGGAGTCTTGTTTATAACTACGATCTCTGCATCTCCGATACGCTCTGCGATCAGAGGTGACTCTTCATAAGAAGTTCTGTCATATACTTCTACTTCTCCTAATTCTTTTAATGCATCCCAGCTTAAATCTCCAGGGTTCTCTGTGTAACCGTCTAATACTACAATTTTCATAATGACTCTCACCTTTCTCTTTTTATTAGCATTTTGTTTTATTGTTTTTTATTTCATTTCCATGTCTGATCTTAAAGATCTGCTCTTACAGCTTATGCGTTCAGCTTTTCATCCAGTGCTTTCATTGACTCCAGTTCTCTGATGTAGAGATCCTGGGCCAGATCCAGACTTACATTGACAAATCTTACCTTCTGTCCCGGCTGTGCCTGTGCGATCTTCGCAAGATCCACGGAAATTACTGTTCCTATCTTGGCATATCCTCCGGTACTCTGTCTGTCCGCCAGCATGATGATCGGCTTTCCATTCGTTGGCACCTGGATAGAACCGACAGAGATACCATCTGTATTGATATTACCGTCTCCTATATGTTCAATCGGCTCCCTCTCAATACGGCAGCCCATACGGTCGAATTCATTTGTGATCACTCCACTGTTCCAGAAGAAGCTCTTTACTCCGGCTTCTGTAAATTCATCATCCTGTGGTCCAAGAATCACACGCAGAACAATCTCTTTCTTTGGATATATGCTTGCCGGTACTTTTCTTTCTTCCATATTCGGAAGTGTCGTCTTTGCACAGACGAATCCAATCTCATCACCTTTTTCAAGCTTACGTCCCTGTACTCCTCCGAGATGATTACGAAGCAGTGTAGACTTACTTCCCATCACAACCGGAATATCAAGACCTCCTGCAAAAGCAATGTAACCACGGCACCCATTCCTTGCTCCTGCAAATGAAAGTGTCTGACCTTCTTTTACCAGCACTGCCTGGTACATCGGAAATTCACTACCGTCTAACATCGGAGTCAGATCCCCGCCCGTTACTGCGATAATATTATCACTTGTAAACTTAAGCGTTGGTCCGATAAATGTCATTTCCAGTGCTCCTTCGCCCATATCATTTCCAACTAAGATATTGGCAATATGGAACGAATGATTATCCATTGCTCCTGAGGTAGACACTCCAAACGCCTGATATCCGAATCTTCCTTCATCCTGTACGGTTGTCAGGATCCCACCATTTTCAACTATTATTCCCATATCATGACCTCCGATTCTATGCGTTACCTTCAGGTGTATATGTCTTCACCTTGTATGTTCCTTTTTCCACATCCCTGCGGATCTTGTCATATTCTGACTTTGTTACCGGCACATGTTTTACCCAGTCTCCTGCATGTACCAGGAATGGATCCTCGTTATCAAAATTACAGATATCAAGCGGCGTACTTCCGATGATGTTCCATCCACAAGGCTGTTCAAATGGAATAAAGTCCGACAGATTCTGCTGGACAACGATTGATCTTGCAGGAATCTTTACTCTCGGTGATTCTCTTCTTTTGAATCCAAATGGCTCATCAAATCTTGCCATATATGGATGTCCCGGTGCGAATCCCAGCATATATACATAATACTCATGCTCGGAATGTTTCCTTATAATCTCTTCTACCGTTGTGTGCTCAAGCTCTGCACAGTATTCCAGATCCGGTCCTGTCTCGCCACCATAATATACAGGTACTTCTTTTACAACTTTTTTCTTATTTGTCTCTCCTCCGGCAGCATGCATATTACCAATTCTTTTTTCCAGCTCCGCCACAAGTTCCTTATACCGGATCACTTCCGGGCGGTAATGAACGATCAATGCGCAATAAGTCGGAACATTCTCGATCACACCTTCAATCGGATCTTCTTTTAAGTTCTCATCCAGCATACGTACTTTTGCATTCGTCTCAAGACATATGGTCTTTCCAAACTCTACAGATACCGCACGGTCACCTGCTGTAAGAAATCTTACCTCCATCTTCATACCTCCATTTTGTATAGAAAAAGATCTGTCTTATATTCCGACAGACCTTTTTCATAGCATTTGTCACTTTTTTGATTTCAACTTTATTACATTTGTTCTGTCTTTTGAATAAAAAGTCGCTTTCCTTTTAACTTAACTTCATGATAGCACACAAGTTAATGATTGAAAAACGAATAATTTCTCTGTATAATATAAACAACTTTTATATTCAAAACCGACATAAGATAGATAAAATGAATAATTTATTCAAACAGGAGGGATTACATGACGCTCGCAGAAATCGAGACATTCTTAACAATTGTGAACACCAAAAGCATTACAAAAACTGCAGATATTTTATTTCTTTCCCAGCCAACGGTAAGTCATCGTCTGAATTCACTTGAAAATGAACTTGGATTTTCTCTGGTCATCCGTAATAAGGGACACAAACAGGTAGAACTTACACCTAAGGGAATGGATTTTATCATTCTTGCTGAACGATGGATGTCTCTTTGGAAAGAAACTCTGGAGCTCCAGCATAATCAGGAACAGCTTCTTCTGAACATTGGATGTACCGACAGTTCTAATGTTGCTATATTCGTTCCATTATATGATAAGCTTCTTCATGAATACCCGCATCTGGATCTGAACATCCAGTCACATCACTCTTCGGAGTTATATAATATGCTCATTGAACACAATATAGACATCGGTTTTGTGTACCATCAGCTTCATTATAAAAATATTATCTCCGAAAAAGTATTAGAGGAAAACCTTTATCTGGTGCAGTCCGAATATCCTTCCATTCCAAAACCACTCGTGCACACCGATGAACTGGATCCTTCAAAAGAACTTTATCTAAGCTGGGATGGGAATTTTCCAATCTGGCATGACCGCTGGTTCTCTTCTGTGTCCAGACCTCATATCTCTGCCGATACGATTGCATTACTTGACCGTCTCTGGAAGAGCAAAGATACCTGGCTGATTGCACCGGAATCCGCTATCCGGGAGCTTGCACGTTACCGCAGACTCTATGTAAGCGAACTGAAAAATCCGGCACCTAAGCGTGTCTGTTATAAGATCAAGCACAAATACCCAAAAGTCACCAGCAAACATGCTGTCGAACTCTTTGAAGAAAAGCTGGAAGAATTTTTACAAGAACCTCAGCCTGTGATTCCACTTGGAGAAGTATGGAACTTAAAATAGTAAAAATGACCGTCTATTTCGCCCTCCAAACGTTAAATTCTAACTTTTGGAGGGCGAAACAGACGGTCATTTTTATCATCCATGATTTTTCAGGAACTTTCTGGTTTCTTTTGTATCCCAGACTATCATTTATCCTTATAAATGTCTGATCTCAATGCCTTCTTCTGTGAATTTCTCACGGATTTTCTGAACGAATGCCAATGCTTTCGGTCCGTCACCGTGAACACAAAGTGTGTCACCTTTGATATCCAATTCTTTTCCATTGATAGATGTAACTTTTCCTTCTTTGATCATCTTAACACATCTCTGGATCGCTATATCTTCATCTGTGATCATAGAGCCTTCCATCTTTCTTGGAACCAGTGAAAGGTCATCCATATATGCTCTGTCTGCAAAGATCTCTGATGCTGTACGAAGTCCCTTGCTCTCAGCGATATCTCCAAGAACTGCTCCCGCACAGTAATAAACGATCAGGTCTTTATCATATTCGCAGATTGCTTCTACGATTGCACTTGCAATATCTTCATCATACTGACATGCATTACCCATTGCCCCGTGAGGTGCCACATGCTGTAATTTCATGCCATAGCTCTTTGTAAATGCTGCAAGAGCTCCAATCTGGTATCTTACATAATTCTTGATCTCGCCATGAGAAAGAACCATCTTTCTACGTCCGAATCCCATCATATCCGGGTATCCAGGATGTGCACCTACCATAACACCTCTTTCTTTTGCCATTCGCACAACCTTGTCCATGACCATTGGATCACCTGCATGCCATCCACAGGCAACATTCGCAGTTGTTACGTATTTGATGATTTCTTCGTCTCCTCCGATCTTATATGCGCCAAAGCTTTCCCCCATATCACTGTTCAAATCAATACTATACATGAGTCTTTCTCCTTTCGGTTATTCCCGTTTCTTTTCTTCGTTGACTAAAGTATAGCACCGCAGGAATAAATAATAAAATAAATAATTTCACTTTAAAATATTAAGTTTTTTTATTATAGATTTCTTTTAAACCTGATGACTCCTTTGCTATAATAAATAGAAATTGTATGGTAACAGATTTATATAAATCTCTGAATTTTTAAGGAGGAAGCAGACAGACATGATTACACATATTGGAAAGCAGCTTGCCACACAAATCGTAGACACTGTCCACGACGTCTGCGGCCACGACATCAACTTCATCAATAAAGACGGAATAATATACGCCAGCACCAACACTTCCCGTATCGGCACTTTTCACGAGATTGGGAAAAAAGCAGCCGATACCGGAAGTGTCATTGAAGTAAAAGAAAGCGACCATTATGAGGGGACCAGTGCCGGAGTGAATATTCCTGTGACACATAACGGACTTTTCATTGCCGTCATCGGAATCAGCGGCTCACCGGATGAAGTCCGTAAGTTTGCCTATCTGGCTGAAAAGATCACGAAGCTTTTAATCCGTGAACAGGAAATCGGTAATGCTTCCCGTACATTATCCGAAAAACGTACCTATCTGGTATCCTGGCTTTTATCACGGGAAGCCGCTTATGGAAAAACCGACCATACATCTTCTTTCACTACCGGATCTTCCAAAATGGATGACCTGAATTATATCCATGATCTGCTCCAGGAATTTCAGATCGACACAGCTAAAAAGCAACGCATTCTGATCTTACAGATGAAGTCTGACCATTCCACAGTCACGGTCTCTTCTATTGAGGAAAAGATACTCCGGATGTTTTCAGACAGCTCTGTCAAATTATATATGTTCCAGTATCCTACTGATTATGTTGCGATCATCGACCAGTCATTTGCATTAGAGCAGCTGGCGCATTTCTGCAAGGAACACAGTGCCTCTGTCTGTCTTGGTGTCGGTCGTCTTTGTGACCTTTTTCATCTGGCGCCGTCTTATGATACTGCCAGAATTGCACTGAATTCTCTGAAAAACAGCAGCTCTAACTATGCCTTTTTTGATGACCTCACACTGGAAATACTTTTAGGGTCGCTTCCGGAAACCGCAACAAACGAATACCTGCAAAAGACTATTTCTAAATTAAATGAAAATGACATCTCGCTCCTTCAGAGCTATTTTGAACACGATCAGTCTTTGTCCAAAACCAGTGAAGCCTTATTCCTTCATAAAAACACACTGCAGTATAAGCTTGACCGTATTCACCGGATCTGTGGACTGAATCCCCGCAGCTTTAAGGATGGGGCGGTTCTTTATCTTGCATTGCAACTTAAGGCTTGTAAAAATATTTAAGAAAAAACTTGTCATCCCGCCGGTAAATTTAAGTACCCGTATTATATAGTTTTGCTATATCTGATACTTTCCTGATACCGGTGGGATTTTATTATATTATTAGATGTATATCAGCAAGTTTATTTCATTACGCAAAACATAATATATGTATTTTTCAACTATTTATTTGTTTTTTGTAACATATTATTTTCATTTCGCATATGCTATACTCTTTACAACAAAACAACAAACGGAAAATCTTATACCCAGACAACAGATTTACAAATAGAAAATACAGGAGGTTTACTCACATGAAAGTTGTAGTAGCAATTGATTCATTAAAGGGAAGCTTAAGTTCTATGGAAGCCGGACTTGCAATCAAAGACGGTGTTCTTGCTGCAAAACCGGATGCAGAAGTTATCGTAAAACCACTTGCAGATGGTGGCGAAGGCACAACGGATGCATTAATCGAAGGTATGAACGGAGAACGTATTGATCTTACTGTTACAGGTCCGATGCATACACCTGTAGACGCTTATTATGGATATCTGAAAGATACGGACACTGCTGTTATGGAAATGGCATCTGCAGCAGGTATCACACTGGTTCCTGACGAAGAGAAGAATCCTCTTCTTGCAACCAGCTACGGAGTCGGCGAGATGATAAACGATGCTATCGAAAGAGGCTGCCGGAACTTCATCATTGGTATCGGCGGAAGTGTTACAAATGACGGTGGTATCGGTATGTTAAAGGCACTTGGAGTACGTTTTCTGGATACTAACGGCGAAGATGCAGGTGAAGGCGGACAGGCTTTAGCCAAAGTTGCAACAATTGACACTTCTGATATGAACCCACTTTTAAAAGAATGCCACATCCAGGTTGCCTGCGATGTCAATAACCCGCTCTGTGGCGAAAATGGTTCAACTTATGTCTATGGACCACAAAAAGGTGTTACAGAAGATATTAAGAAGCAGTTAGATGAAGATATGGCACATTTTGCCAAAATTACATCTAAAACTCTCGGAAATGATTATATTAATACACCAGGTGCCGGTGCTGCCGGAGGACTTGGCTATGCATTCCTCGCATACGTTGGTGCAACACTGACACCTGGGATTGAACTGATCTTAGATGCTGTCGGACTGGAAAAAGAACTCTCCGGTGCGGACGTTGTCGTAACCGGTGAAGGACGTCTGGACTTCCAGACTGCTATGGGAAAAGCTCCTGTCGGAGTTGCTAAGCTTGCAAAAAAATACAATACTAAAGTAGTCGCATTCGCCGGAAGCGTTACAAAAGAAGCAACCGCATGCAACAAAGAAGGTATCGATGCATTCTTCCCAATCTTAAGAGGTGTATCTACACTTGCAGAAGCTATGGATCCTGTCAACGCACGAAGCAACATGGTTGCAACCGTCGAGCAGGTATTCCGCTTACTTTAATACGAGTGTGTAAATAATTCTGTGTAAACTAAATACGTGATATGTATCCTCTTGGATT
>ERZ827037.280-NODE-280-length-68364-cov-11.885345_pt1 | contig 68364 bp, 63 predicted proteins | sample MGYA00519924_ERZ827037 | MGnify/ENA primary metagenome ERZ827037 (study PRJEB31778, sample SAMEA3449250) | human gut metagenome | biome: human gut; feature: human-associated habitat; material: faeces | place: United Kingdom | collected 2010/2012 ... | reverse complement strand
TCGGCGGCTTTGCCAACTGGGTACAGGACGCGGAATATACGACCTGCCCCCACTGCGGGAAACCTATGAAATATCTGGCCCAGATCCAGTGGGATACGGTGTTTGACTGTGCGGAGGGGACGCTCTATGTGGAGTTCTGCCCAGACTGCCAGATCGTATCCATGCAGCACCAGCAGACCTGAGAGGAGAATATCATATGAATTTACCAAAACGAAATAGTGCGGACGGGCGCTGTTACTGGATGAAGCCAGAGGTGCAGGAAGAACTGCAACCGCTCTTTGACCAGTGTATCCAGGATGCCATTGACGGGAGAATCACGCGGCTTGATTCTCTCTGGCCGCCGGTAGTGGTCAGCAGTCAAGGTGCGCCCTTTGAGGTGTGGCAACTGCTTCGGACATGGACCGAAGCGCAGCGGGCCGAGACCCTTGACGCGGAAAAGGCCATCGCCTTCAGCGAAAACCTGCGCCGCCAGAGCCGGTGGGGTGAAATTGACCACCATCTACTTGATATGCTGAAACGGGAGCTGCAAGAGAAGTATTTTGTTGCAACAGGCGCTGAAGATGATCGCTTCTGGGATCGGGAGTATTCCCTAAAACCAGGCATCCGTGCGGAGGAGGTCCCGGAGCCGCTGCTGCGTTTTGCCTGCTATGTGGCGGTGAGCTATAAGGTATATGGTATGGACTTTCAGTATCTGGACGCCAATTACCTCTTTGGATTGGTGGAGAAAGTCCGTCCGGATATGGTGAAAAAGCTCCGGGAACATGGGACCGGCAGGCTGCCGCTCAACCTGCAAAAACGGAAAACAGAGCACTTCACCGCATCGGCCAACGATGCCTTTGCCGTTATCCGTATTACTGCCAGGGACAACACAGAGGAATGCTGCCGTGAAGTGCTGAACTACCTGTGCGAGCTTCTGGAGCAGGAGGATTTTCCCCGCAGCTATGCGGTGGAGTTCAAAGGGCCGGAAAAGAGGTATCTTCCCATTACAGGACTGCCCAAAAAGGGAGTAAACCAGCTCTTTGCCTGTGCCGTACAGTACCCCGGCCTCCACCCCCTGATGGAGCGGTACGCCCGCCTTGCCATGCGGCAGTATGAGCAGTACACCAATCTCAGCGATGAACAGTGCGCGCTCCCCGGAAGTTTTGCCGTGTTCGCTCTGGGAATGCTGGGGCAAGCGTGGCGGCAGCTGGTATGGGATTATATCGATCTTTGCGATGATGAGCACTCCCGCTTGCAGGAAAAATTCCTCCGGGAGTATGTGAAACAGTTTGGATTTACCGCCGATACCGTCCCTGTATTTGTCCGTGGGGTGCTGTCCATGCAGAACATGAAGTATTCCAAGGACTATGCCGCGTGGATGGCAAATGCAGAAAGCCTGGGCGCCCTGCTGGAGGCAAAGATCCACCTGTCCGAGATCGTTCCAAGCGGTTTTTCCTCCGACGAGGATGATGACGAGGACGAGGAACCCGCTGAGGAAACAGAAGCCAGCCCGGAGGAAGTGCTGCAATACGCATGGGAAACGGTCTGCTATGTGATCTGGGGCAAAGCCAGCGCCAAGGGTGGTCAGAAAGTGGTGGAAGCGGCGCCGGAGGAACTGAAGGAACGGTATCGGGAAATTTTTCGATAGGAGGAAGCCACCCGTTTATAAAACGATGTCAGGAAGGAGGTGCGGCGATGAAACAGAATAGCAAACGGCGCAAATATCTGCCCTCGCTTCTAATTCAGCAGATTCGCCTTCAATGGCATAAAGACTGCCGGGGTGGAAAAGCCGCCGCACAACGGAACCAGTATCCCAGAGCCATGCAACTGCCGAAAGACTTCTTCTCCTCCTATTATCCCTTTGGCCCACCTACACACTTTGTATTTGTTTTCCAGAAACCTGACGGATTTTAGATCGAAAATGACTATCATAGGCTAATGAGATGGGAGGCCGACGGCACCATGAGCCTCGAACCGTTTGAACTCATTCAGCAGGAAGGTGGAATCCAGGTGCGATACCGCTATGATTGGCACTCCGGTGCGATGCCAGAGCGATATACCTACGATAAAAAAACCGGGCAAAAGCTACCTCTCAATGAACTGGCTCTGAATCTGACCCCCGGTGATTATGGTCGAGCCATCTGCAATGGGCGGTTCCGAGACTGGGATACCGGGATTTGGTATTATGTGCTGGATATTTTGAATGTAATACAACTTACAGAACCTACTGACTCATTGACCAGTTTTACGGGCAGAGAACCGAATAAGATATACACCCGGATTGACCGGTTGTGGTGACGAAAAACACAACAAAAACCAAACTGGTCTGCAATAGTATTGTTGATATAAGCCGAGAAAAGAAATGAGGCGTGCGAGCTATGATCGTCGGAAAGTATTTGGAGAATCCAGCATTATATAGTCCCGATGAACTTGAACGATTGGACAAGCATATCGAAAAATATTTTGGAAAAGCCGCAACAGTGGTTCACGAGTTTTTCAGCGAAGATATTCATGTTGATGTTTCCATCATTCCGCCCCATGAGGAACACAACTATTATACTTTGGTAACCACAGGCATGGGTGCGTTTTCGATGAAGATCCCAAGTGAATACCAAGAGGATGGCCTTCCCTCTCGGATAGAACTGATGATGTGCCTTCCGCCTGAGTGGAACCCTGAAAGTAAGGAAAGCCAAGAAAATTGGCCAGTAGAGCTGCTTCGCTATTTAGCAAGGTTTCCAATCATAGAAAGCACTTGGCTGGGCTATGGGCATTCTGTTCAAAACGGAACGCCATACGCAGATAATACATTACTGGCAGGGTGTGTTCTTTTAGGCGTACAGGATGCGCCGGAGGGTGCTGCCGTCTGCAAGCTCTCAGATGGAAATTGGGTCGGTTTTTATCAGGTGATTCCTCTGACAGAGAACGAACTGGAATACAAGATTCAGCATAGTACAGATGAAATGCTGGAACACATGGAAGATGTAGACCATGTTGTATATTTCCAAAGACCGGATACCAAGTTTGAATAACACAGAAGAATAAGGAGAGAACGCAACATGGAACAGGCATATTGCACCGCAGTTTTCTGGCGCGGCGGAGAAAAGATTGATCTGAATGGGCAAAAGCCGGATGCAGTACGGTGTCTGTCTGTGACGGGAGAGCGGAAGGTGAATCTGTCCTTCCTGCGAGATTATCCCAATCTGGAGGAACTGACCCTAATGGAAAAATGTGAGGGTGTAGAAGTTCTCTCCGGGCTAAAGCAGCTTCATACACTGTCCCTATGGCTGTCGGCCCCTGTTTCCTGGGACAATGTTTCTCTCCCCGGCCTGCGTGTTCTCCACCTGCGTGGGGAAAAGAATGGCGACATCACCCCGCTTCTCTCCAGCATCACCTATCTCCACTTGAAGGAAATGCGGAAAACAGAAGATCTTGCCCCTTTCCTGACTCCGGCGACCCGGCTTCAGAAACTCTATCTCCAGTCACTCCCAGCTGTGCAAGAACTACCAGCTCTGGATGGGCTTCCGTCCCTTTATGCTCTGAAACTTTATGAGCTGCATAGTCTCAGCGATTTGTCCGCCCTCTCTCACAGCCATTTGCGCTACTTTTCAGCCTCTCTGATTGCGGATAAACTCTCCGCCAAGACGCTGGCAGATGCTGTGATGGCGATTCCCAATCTGGAGGTAGCCGCGCTCCAACTGGCGGATCACTCCGAGCGGCGCTATGGCGGTGTCTAAAAAACCTTTGCCGCCGCTGGCAAGTCCCCGCTGCTGCGAGAGGAAATCAGTGCTTTGACCACATGGCTGTCGCTATGATGTAGGAATTGGGAAAAGGAGAAACTACCTATGGCAGAGTTCAAACAAATCATAGATGATGCGCTGGACATTCTAAAATTTGATGGAGCCGTACAGGACACTCTGGCGGAACTTCGCGAAAAATGGGGCGCACAGGTCCCGGCGCTGCTGGATGAACGCTTTGACGCCATCGGCATCCAATATATGAAATTGCCCCATGAAAAAGGAGCGGCGGCCTTGGGGCAGGAACTCTCTGCCTTCGGCTGGGCGTTGTATAACCTGGACGATGAGGACGAGTACACTGCGTCCCAACACCCTGCGCAGTTATGAGCAGTACATCCGGTGCTATGTAAAGCCCTACCTGGGCGGCAAGATCGTCTCCCGCGTCACACGGCTGGACATTCAAAAGCTGTACCGGAGGCTGAAGAAAGAGGGCCGCGTCCACGACCACCCAGAGTATGGACACGAACTGTCGGACAGCATGGTGCTCCGCATTCATGCCATGCTCCACCGCTGTCTCAAAGATGCAGAGCGGGATCACATCGTTCCCTATAATCCAACGGACGGTGTCAAGCTGCCCAAGAGCAACTACAAACCAAAGCAGGTTCTCGACCGTGAGCAGATGGATGCCTTCCTGGCGACAGTGGACAAGAACGAAATCTGGCGGGACTTCTTCTACACGGAGTTGACCACCGGCCTGCGTCGAGGTGAGATCTGCGGTCTCATGTGGAGGGACTTCGATGAAAACGCCGGGACGCTGAAAATTCTCCGCTCGGTGAATGTACCTAAGCGGGGTGAAATGGAGATCGGCGAGACCAAGACTGAGAGGGGCAGACGCACCATCCGTCTGCCCCCCAGTACTGTCCAGCGATTAAAGGAGAGGAAAAAGCACGCAATCAGTCAGTGGATCTTCCCGGAACCACTGACTCCGGAGAAACCGGTGCGTCCCAGTGCCGCCTACTACTGGATGAAGGTGCTGCTGAAAGAGGCGGGACTGCCTCACATCAGGTTCCATGATTTACGCCACACCTTCGCCACCCATGCCCTGGCCAGCGGTGTGGATGCCAAGACTCTCTCCGGCATCCTTGGACACACCAACGCATCGTTCACGCTGGATACCTACACTCATGTGACGCCGGATATGCAGAGAGCCGCCAGCGATGTAGTGGGCGGCTTTCTGAAAAATCTATTGGGAGAGGAGTTGAACCCATGGCAAGGAAACGAAAAAGCGGAACCGGCACCATAAGGCAGCGCAAGGATGGCCGCTGGGAAGGGCGGACGGTGGTGGGATATGACGACAAGGGCCTTCCCAAAACGAAAAATGTGCTGGCCAAGACCAAGCATGAGTGTCAGGAAAAGCTGACCAAGCTGATGGAAACAGTAGGCAGCGCCAAGTCCGAGAAGATCTGTGCCGATATGCCCTTCGGGGAATGGATGGACTTTTGGTATCAGACCTACATCAAGTCCGGTCTCCGCCCCGCTACGCAGAACACTTATGAGAGTACCATCTATCAGCATATTATCCCGCAGCTGGGCAAGATTCCGCTGTGTCAGTTGACCCAGAAGGACCTCCAGCAATTCTACGCCCACCTGAAAAAGGAGGGAAGGCTCGTTCGCACAGAACAATATGGGAAGGGCCTGTCCGATCGGATGGTGCGGATGTGTCACGCCAAATGCCGAGCGGCACTGGACCAGGCGGTGCAGGAGAACCTGATCCAGACCAACCCTGCAGTGGGCTGCAAGCTGCCGCCCAAACGTAGCCGGGAGATGCAGGTGCTGTCACGCCAGGAACTCCAGCGGTTTCTCATTCAGGCCAAGGCGGACGGCTACTTTGAACTGTTCCTGCTGGATTTATCCACTGGCCTCCGCCGAGGCGAACTGCTGGCCCTCCAGTGGTCCGACCTGGATCTGGATACCGGAACGCTGTCCGTAACCAAACAGGTCTATGAGGTAAATGGAAAGATGCAGCTGAGTGTCCCCAAGACAAAAGCCTCTATCCGCAAGTTGGTATTGCCGCCTGCCGTAGTGGAGGTGTTTCGGGAATACCGAAAGACGGCAAAGTCCCGGTGGCTGTTCCCCTCTCCGAAGAATTTGGATATGCCGCTTACACCCGGCTCCATGCTCCGTCGGCTCCATATCATTCTGGAGCGGGCCAGGTGCAAGCAGATCAGATTTCACGATCTGCGTCATACCTTTGCCACTATGGCATTGGAAAATGGTATGGACATCAAGACACTCTCTGCCATGCTGGGCCATGTGTCGGCGGCTACCACCCTGGACATCTACACCCACGTCACCGGGGATATGCAGACCGAGGCGGCGGCCAAGATCGACCGGGGGCTGGGCAACGAGGTACAAGAGAAATCCGCGCAGGCAGATCAAAACCCGGCCGCAGCCTTCCAGCCGGTGCTGGGGCGAAAGCGAAAGTCGGGTTCCGGGTGTATCACCCAGATCAATGACCACCTGTTCGAAGGCCGCTACTCTCCCACCTGGCCAGACGGCACTAAGCATTCCAAATGCGTTTACGCCCACACCTGGGGGGAGTGCGAGGCAAAGCTGAAGGTGCTCATCCAGCAAATGAACGCGGAGCGGCAGGCCTTGCGGGACCAAGCACGGGGCATCACTCCGCCGGATAAGCTCACCAAAACGCAGAAGAAGATCTGGATGTACATGAAGTTCCACCCGGACGAGACAAATTACAGCGTGATCGCCAGAGGTGCCGGGGTGACAAGGCATACAGCGGCGAAGTGGTATGAGATGATGCGGGGGATGCTGGGGCGGACGGCCTGAAACAAGGGAAGAGAATCGTATCATAATGCGATACGATTTTCTTCCCGCTTATACACACTTTCAAATCAGGAAATATTGGTCTGCGATGTCCCCGTACCCTTTGCCAATTCCCTCCGGGTCATGCCAACCGCCTTACGGTTCTCGATTTCATTGCGGATGATCTCGTACTGAGGGCCAAGCGCATCATATTCCTCTTTGACTTCGGGACGCTCCTCAAAGATTTCAGCCTTAAATTCGTTATAGTTATTGTAAAAATCTCAATCAAATTCCTATATTGAGTGAAGGTGAACAGCGTGCAATTGTCTGCATCCTTAGCGCCCTCTTTGCCAAAGAACAGCAGGCCAAGGAAACCGCCGAAGGGGGGCTGGAGCAGATCGACCTCATCAAAAAAGCCATCCTCGCCCGGGCCTTCCGCAACGAGCTGGGCACCAATGACCCCAACGAGGAGAGCGCTATATCACTTTTACATTGAAATGTCAAGACATATAGAATCAGTTCAGCATTGACAAAATCCAAGCAAAGTTAGTGCGACATAGACACTATATATGGGGGGATATAAATTTAAGTTACTATATATTGACTTCTACGCAGAAACCGGTATAATTAAAACTACGGCATTTCTTCATTGATCCAGGCACTTACTTGTCTCTTTTTTGTGGCTTGTATTCTTGCAAGAAATATGCTATACTATTTTTTGAAAGGTGGTGCAGTAATGGCTGAGTATCACTTCGATTTTTCCTTCGTAAGATCCGGCCCTCCTGTTGTCACCTTGAGTGCAACAGGTATTGCATTCAACGCTGGAGCTCGTGCTCTTCTCGGACATCCTAACCAGATCGATATCGGCTATGATGCTCAGGCAAAGGCAATCGGTGTCTGCGCACATGATCCAGCCAGCAATTCAGAGCCCTTTGAGTTTGAGGGGCGCCAGAAGGATGGATGGGTTCGCATCAATGCGAAGGATTTTTCACGATATTTGGAGCAACAAACAGGAATGAAATTTCGTGAAAAAGCAAAACAATTCTTGCCAGAGTTTGACGAGAGCAATAAAATGCTGATTGTGATTCTGGACGAGGAGCATCTGAAATAGTTCGTGCAAACCAGGAAAAGGAAAAAGAACAGCACCCCGCGACTGGTACTCGCAGAATGCTGTTCTCCTGTGTTTGACGCATAGACCAGCCGAAACTGATACACTGCGCCGTTTCCCTTAACACGGCTTAAGTGTATCATGTTTTGGCCGGTCTTGCAAGCCATGATTTTGCGTAACTCAGAATCATGGGTACAGGGCGGCCTTTTTCTGTTTGTAAATACAAAGGCTGTAATTACAGCAGAAAGGTGGTACATACATGATGTATGCCACAAAGATTAAAATGCAGCGCGGCTGCTATTCTTCTCAGAGCCTCTTAGAAATCGATTCGATTTTTGTCGAAGGCTGCACCAATCCAGGGTTCTTCAAAAAAGAAACGCTCCATGATTTCTTAAAGAGGAGTCCCGGAACGATTCAGGTGAATATCTGGCCCTATCCTGCTGTGATCCCCGCAACCAGCAGCAAAGGCGAGAAGTATGTGCGCTCCACTCCCAATGATTACACGCATGATAATCTTCTCGACCTGCCGCGCGAGTAAAGGAGGACCGGAGATGGCTTCCTTTAAATTTGACTGTAAAAAGTTTATGCGGGAGCTGGAAAGAGAGATTAAAAACTCTGTCCAGCGAGACGTGGAAAGGTACCCTGAAAAAGTGTTGAATAAACATATAGGCAAGCATGTTAGTGCCTGCTGTCCCCGTTGTGGTAACTTCCAGATGGAAGTGCTTGCAGGAGGGATAGTTCGTTGCCCTGTATGCGAGTACAAAGGTCGAGCTGAGATTCAAATTAACTGGAGATAAAGAAATGGGAAAAGATCAACATGTGACGCCCCATCCTGATGGAGGATGGCAGGTTATTGGTAGTGGGAACATACGGGCAACTGTTCGGACAAACACCCAAGCGGAAGCAATTGGCATTGCGCGTACGATTGCGAAAAATCAGCATGCGGAGTTACTCATCCATGGGAGAGATGGGCAAATCCGAGCCCGTGATTCTCACGGGAATGACCCCTATCCGCCGAAAGGCTAAGTAATTCATGCACGAGTTTATGGGTACCAGACATAAACCTATTCAGTAGCAAAAAGATTCTCATACACTCCACCGAAACGCAATCACCCCACCAGCTCCATTTGGAACCGGTGGGGTGATTTTCTGCCTGTCTATCAACCTCTGAACCGTAGCGCAAAACTGTAGCAATCATGGTCAATGCTGTGTATCTTCAAAACCCTCTCACCGGACACCAAGATAAAGACGATTTAAGAAAGCAAGAGGTAGAGTTCTTCGCCTCCCCCCCGGTTCACTCCAGCGAGATCTTCAGTTTTTTCCCGGGCTGTCCGCCATTTTTGACAGGAACACCAGGGAAGAGTTGTAGTTTCCGCTCTCAAATCGGGATGTGCTGATCCAGCAGATGAACGCGGAGCGGCAGGCCCTGCGGGACAAAATGCAGAGCCTGCCGCTCCGCCGGACAAGCTCACCAAAACCCAGAAGAAGATTTGGACGTACATGAGGTTCCACCCTGACGTGACCAGCTACCAGGCCATCGCTCGGGGCGCAGGGGTTGCGAGGCACACGGTGGCCAGGTGGTATGAGATGATCAGGGGGATGCTGGGGCGGGCGGCATAAAAAGGCGGCTTAGCTACTCATTTTATCAAATTTTATAATGCATCATCAGAAGTATCATTCTGCCTTGCGGAGCACCTCCAAATATCGTATGATGGATAAGAGAGGTACCGGCAATTGCCAGGGAGGTGTTGAAATTGAGTATCCAAGAGGCTCTCATCACGATGTTTACCGACGATCCTATCAACTGGCTCAAATGGGCGGTCGTATTTGCGGTCCTGATCGGCGGCTATGCCATCGCGGTGCCGCTCTACAAAAAGGTGTCCCACGGCGTCAGCTGGGAACGGAAACGAGACATCGCAAAGAGCAGGGACCACGTCATGAAAGCGTCTCTGGTGGATAAGCACCCCTCCGGCGAGGTATCTCGCTACAACTGGCGCGCCGTCTATCGCTACACAGTCGAAGGCGAAGAACGGCAGTATACTGCCCATTTCAAGCACCCGGCAACACCGCCCCTGTATCTGTATCTCTATTATATCGATGATCCTGACAAGCTGTTTTCCTGTGAGGAGTACCACTATGAAAACCACAAGGGGCTGCTCCTGTTTCCGGTCATTTTTCTGCCCTGGATCTTGGTCGGCCTTGCCCTCGTCCTCCTGGGCGTGGACCTGTCAGGATTTTAAAAATAGACTTGTTTCCCGGACGCTCAAAAGAGGTTTGTATCGTTCACGATACAAACCTCTTTTTGCAATAAGCAGGATATCCCCCGTCGGCATGGCGGCGGGTAGTCTGGCGGCCTCTCCACAAAATTTACGCAGATTTGACGCTTCTGGGATAGATACAGCCATGCCCAAAGAGTATGTTATAGTTGGGGTGATTTGCGCATTTTGAAGTGCTGCAGGCCGCTTCCGGCGGTATACCGCCGTTAACAGAAAGTCACTGTGTCGAAGGGAGGTCCGTTATGGTGGATAAAGTTTTGCCGGTGATTGCGGCCGCGGCGTGTGTTATGGTTCTGATGCTCACCGCCATTCTACTGGTGCGCCGCCGGATGCGGCGGGGGGAGATCGTACAGGTCACGGTGCGCCGGGTGGACCTGGACGATTCCGCCCCAGACTTTCCCGTTGCCGTCACCCTCACCTACACCTTTCCATGGCGGGGGCAGACCCTGGAGATCTGTCAGCCGCCCCGCCGGGGGATTTTGCCGCCCCAGGAGGGGGAGCGGCGGGAGATGCACTGGGACCCCATCAGCCGCCGCCTGCGGGAACTGCCCTCCGGCCGGTCCTCGGCGATTCCCATTCTAATCTACGTCATTGTGCTCTTCGCGCTGACGGTAGCCGCCGGCTTTGCAGCCGCTTTTCTTCCGTCTGTGCCCCCCGCATGGTATGTCCTCGTCTCTGCCTGGGGAGTCATCGGCTTTTTGGCCGCTATATTCTGGATGACCCTGCGGCAGATCCGGGCGTTCCGAAGACAGGTGGAGTCCGGCCTTCTCCGGCCGGTGCGGGCAGAGTTTCAGGGCTATGTCCGCCGGACGGACAGCGACGGAGATTCCATCAATGTACCTGTCTACCGCTGTTTTTGGAGCGGCCGGACCTACCGTCTGGAGATCGGCGTCGGGAAGCGACCCTACCGCCCCGGCGAAATCGTCACCCTCTACCGGGACCAGCGGAACGGCAACGTGGTGGAGGCCCCTAAAAGGTACCACTCCACGCGGCAGACGCTTTGACTGGGGCCTGGTCATGAAGCAGAAACGAAAAATATCCTTCTCTCAGGCTGCTGCCTGCGGCGAGGCGGCGCTGCTCCGCGGGGCGATGAAGTCCGAGATGGCCTCCACCGCCTGGGCCTGCTGTTCCGCCGCCGAGATGGCGGCGGGCAGATCTCCCTTCTGTGGCCCGTAGTTACCGAACTGGGCGTGGTTGCCGCCCTCAATTTCCACCACATTCTCCGTGTAGTCGATCTCGTCCTCCACACTCTGGTTCAGGGAGCCGTAGATGGTAAGGGTTTTTTGGGGCGGATAGTCGCCGTAGAGGTAGGCTCCCAGCAGAATCAGACCGTCCACCTCGTCCGGGTGATCGGCGGCAAACTGGGAGGCCATAGCCCCACCCATGGAGTGACCGGCGATGTACCAGTGGGAGATGTCCGGAAACTGGGCCATCACATCCTCTGCCGCGTTTACACCAAAGATGGCCAAATGGAAGGGCATCTCCACCAGGATACAGGTGAGACCGGTCTGCCGGAGCTGGTCCAGCAGGGGCAGGTAGGCGGCGGCCTCCACCTTGGCTCCGGGGTAGAAGATGATGGCGGTGTCCGTGGGATAAGACGGGGAGAGAATGGTCAGGTCATCCCGGACCTCGATGTTATCCCCGGCGGAGAGCACCTCCAGGGCCACATCCTCTGCCCGGTAGTAGTTGGACACATACCAGTAAAAGCCGCCTCCCGCCAGGAGCAGCACCGCCAGCAAAATTCCGGCGATAATTTTTCCCCGCTTATGGCGGGGCTTCGTTTCTTCCGTCATGGCTGCTCCTCCTTGTACTGTCGGATCACTGCCGCAATGGTCTCCGCCGCTATGCGAGAACCCAGCTCACTGGGGTGGACACCGTCTGCAGCATAGAGGTCCTGGAGCTCGGACAACTCATAAAACCGTCGGCCCACATCGGCGATCAGGGCATCATTTTCCCGTGCCGCCTTGTGGTAGGCCTCGGACAGCGTTCGGGCCATCTCGTCGTAGTCCCAGCCTTTGGCCGCCAGTTTGGCTCCGCCCCTCTGATAGGCCCATGTAGCAAACAAAATTGGGACCGCCCCGTTTGCCCGGATCTGCCGGCAGAGCCGCTCTATACTGGAAAAGAATCTCTTGGGGGCGGTGATGGGGCCGTGGCTCATCTCCTGGAGCACCACATAGTCCCACTTCTCCTTTTGGAGGGCCGCCTGGGTCCGGCCGCCCAGTCTGGTGTTGGGGTTCAGTTGTTCCGACAGCCTTGCTCCACCCCGGGTGTGGTGGAACACCTCCGCCCCGGTCAGATCAGCCAGCATCTGAGGCATATTGTTGGTGAATGTAAAGCTGTTGCCCAGCATGAGGATCCGCATGGCACCGCTCCTTCCTCGTTTGGATTGTTTTCCACCCCATTATACACGGCCCCACCGGGAGGGACAAGGCCGGGAAGCGCAGATCGGCCTATCAGATTTTGCGATGCAAGATTCAAAGATAAGACCGCGGCCGTGCGCAGCAGTTGAAAATGTGTGGTCATGACCCCATGTTTCAAAAATTGTACAGTTTTCTTTTGCCTCTTTTCGGAATAAATCGTGGCGGAGGCGGACCAAAAACTATGTCTACAATGAAAATTCAAAACAAATCCGCAAAAATGAGTTGACCACATTTGAGACCATGTTTGTGCAGAACTTTAAATAAATTGTCGCTTGAAAAGTTATAAAAACCGCCTCAAAACATTAGTTTTGAGGCGGTTTTTGGTCCGAGTGGGGAGACTCGAACTCCCGGCATCTTGCTCCCAAAGCAAGCGCGCTACCAACTGCGCTACACCCGGTTATGAAGTTTTCTGATTGTGGTCAAATATGGGGTCAGCGCCGGTTTTTGACCAGTTCCCAGCGGGGGGCAAAACTCCGTCGGCCTTAGCGTCCCAGAGCTTTCCGGGATTTCAGGAAAGTGCGGCTCGAACTCCGGCCTCACGCTCCCAAAGCAAGCGCGCTACCAACTGCGCTACACCCGGATATTTTGTTGGAGTGTTCCACTTTGTTGCTCAGTCAGCTTTTCTATTATAATATATAGACAGAAGGATTGCAAGAGGGCATTTTGATATGATATGATAGCCCATACGAGGTGAGCTAGGCTATGCGAATGAGAAAAAAACCGAACCTGGGAGTGCGGATGGAACGCTGTACCCGGGTGCTGATTTCCGACCCGGAGGAGCGGAAGGGAAAGTGGCGGGAGCTGATGCCCGAGGCGAAGGAGGTCTTTCTGGAGCTGGGCTGCGGCAAGGGCCGCTTTACGGCGGAGACTGCGGCGCAGAATCCACAGGCGCTCTATATTGCGGTGGAACGGGTGCCGGACGCCATGGTGATCGCCATGGAGCGGGTCTGTGCCCAGGAGCTGCACAACGTCTTTTTTGTGGATGGGGACGTAGCGCAGCTTCCGCTGTTCTTTGCTCCGGGTGAGGTAGACCGCATCTACATCAACTTCTGCGATCCCTGGCCCAGCAACCGCCACGCCAAGCGGCGGCTGACCCACCCGGACTTCCTGCTGCGTTACCGGCAGGTGCTGGCAGAGGCGGGGGAGATCCACTTCAAGACAGACAACCGGGATCTATTCGAGTGGTCCCTGTTCCAGTTCCCCAGGGTGGGCTTTGGGGTGTCTGAGGTCACCCGCGACCTGCACGCCGACGGCATCCACGGTGTAATGACCGACTACGAGGAGAAGTTCCACAACCTGGGGACCCCGATCAACCGCTGTGTGGGTACCATGGGCCCGCTGCCCGAAGTGCCGGAGCCTCCAGCAGAGGAATGACCGCGCAAAAAGGAGCTTCCGCTGTATGGCGGAAGCTCCTTTACTTGTGCTCAGAGAAACGCGACCACCCGGTACATGAGCATGAAGTGAAACACCGAGCCCATAAGGATGAACAGGTGAAAAATCTCGTGACAGCCAAAGCGGGGATTATCGCGGCCAGGCCACTTGACGGCGTAGAGCACGCCGCCCACGGTGTAGAGAATGCCGCCGCCCAGCACCCAGAAAAAGCCGGCAGGGGGGAGCAGGCGCAGCAGGGGGACGAGGGCCACCACAGCCAGCCAGCCCATGAAGATATAGATGCCGGCGGTGAGCCAGCGGGGGGCGGTGATCCAGGCCAGGGTGAGCACCAGCCCGGCCAGGGCCAAGGCCCAGATGACACCGAACAGGGCCCAGCCCCAGGCACCGTCGGTGCGGAGCACCACCAGGCAGATAGGGGTATAGGTACCGGCGATGAGGAAGTAGATAGAGGCGTGGTCGTACTTGCGCAGGGCGATACGGCCCTTGACGCTGACGTTGCGGCAGTGATAGAGAGTGCTGGCCGTATACAGGCCCACCATGCTCACGCCGTAGATGAGGAAGGAGACCACGTGCCACGGGCTGAGGGAGAGGGCGGCGCAGCGCAGCAGGAGCAGCACGGTGCCCAGCAGGGCCAGGGCGGCCCCAATGCCGTGGGTAATGGCGGACCAGGGACGCAGCCCGTCATAGGGGTCCCGGTCCTTTTCCCGCAGCCTGACCGGGCGCGGCTTTGCCTGGGAAGGATAATAGAGCATGGCCTTGCGGCGGGGGAGTGCGTTTTCCTGATTCATATGGATCACCTTTCCTTATCTTTAGTATAGCACATGCCGCACAATATAATCAATAGAAACTTTAAATATAATTTTTGAAATTATATTCGGTCTCCTGTTCAAAGGGAACAACGCTAGGATATGGCGGAACGGGCGGCACTATGCGGACAAGGCGGCGGTTGCCGGAGGGACCGGAGTGTGTTATGATAAGAGGCGCGAAACAGGGGAGGGCGGAGCATGGAGCGGATTCTGCTGATAGAAGATGATCAGGCGCTGGGGCGGGGGATCGCCCTGGCGCTGGCCGGAGAGGGCCGGGAAATCAGGGTGGCGGCCACCCTGGCCCAGGGCCGGGCGGCCCTGGGCGAAGAGGAATACGCGCTGGTGCTGCTGGATCTCAACCTGCCCGACGGAAACGGACTGGATTTTCTCACCGCGCTGCGGCGAACCAGCGGGGTGCCGGTGCTGATTCTCACCGCCAACGACCTGGAGAGTGACCAGGTGGCGGGTCTGGAGCTGGGGGCGGACGACTACATGACCAAGCCCTTCTCCCTGGCGGTGCTGCGGGCCCGGGTGAACCGCCTGCTGCGGCGGGGGAGCGCCCCGGCGGCCGCGCTGGAGCTGGGGCCCTTCTCCTTCGACTTTGAGCGCCTGCGCTTTATGCGGAACGGGACGGAGGTGGAGCTGTCCAAGACGGAGCAGCGGCTGCTGCGCCTGCTGGTGGAGCACCGGGGGCAGACCCTGACCCGGGAGCAGCTCCTGGACCGGGTGTGGGACGGGGGCGAGTTTGTGGATGCCAACGCCCTGTCGGTGGCGGTGAAACGGCTGCGGGACAAGCTGACGGATGCCCCCATCAAGACGGTGTACGGCCTGGGCTACACCTGGGAGGAAAAACGGTGACCCCGGCGGTGTGCGGGGCCCTGGCCCTGGCGGCGCTGGGGGTGGGCTTCGGGCTGGCCCAGTGGCTCTACACCCGGCGGCTGCTGGCCCGGCTGGACCGGATGCTCGCCGGTGCGGTGGACGGCAGCTTTCGGGAGAGCCGCTTTGACGAGTCCCGCCTCTCCGCCCTGGAGGGCCGGCTGGCCCGGTTTCTCAACGGCAGCGCCGCCTCGGCCCGGGAGCTGGAGGGGAAGCGGGCCGCCATACAGACCCTGATCTCCGACATCTCCCACCAGACCAAGACCCCCATCGCCAACATCCTGCTGTACGCCTCCCTGCTGGCGGAGGGGGAGCTGTCCCCAGAGCAGGCCGCCCAGGCGGCCACCCTGTCCCGGCAGGCGGAGAAGCTGTCCTTTCTGATCCAGGCCCTGGTGAAAGCCTCCCGGCTGGAGACGGGGATCATTACCACCGTGCCAGAGCCCCAGCCGGTGGGGCCGCTGCTGGAGGGGGCGCTGGCTCAGGCCCGTCCCCAGGCGGAGGCCAAGGGGCTCACCCTGGCGGCGGAGCCATGTGGGGCGGCCGCCCGCTTTGACCGGAAGTGGACGGCGGAGGCCCTCTTTAATGTGGTGGACAACGCGGTGAAGTACACCCCGGCGGGGGGACGGGTGACCCTCTCCGCTGTCCCCCTGGGGCAGTTCTGCCGGTTGGACGTGTCCGACACCGGCATCGGCATCCCAGAGGAGGAGCAGGGGCGGATCTTCGGCCGCTTCTACCGGGGCGGCGCTGTGCGGGCGGAGGAGGGGGTGGGCATCGGCCTCTACCTGGTCCGGGAGATCCTGCGGCGGCAGGGGGGCTATGTCAAGGTGGCTTCCCACCCCGGCCAGGGAACCACCTTTTCCCTCTATCTCCCGCGGGAATAGGGCGGATCTTTCCAAACTGTAAGATTTGAGAAAGAGTGTGGAAAGATTGATCCATTACAATGGGTACTGTCAGAAGGCAGTACCCATTTTTTCCACAGGAGGAGATTCCAAATGGCGATTTTGCAGACCAGGGAACTGAAGAAATATTATGGCGCGGGGGACACCCTGGTGAAAGCCCTGGACGGGGTGGAGCTGAGCGTGGAGAACGGCGAGTTCGTGGCTATCATCGGCACGTCGGGGTCGGGCAAGTCCACCATGCTGCACATGCTGGGCGGGTTGGACCGGCCCACCTCCGGCACGGTGACGGTGGACGGCCGGGAGCTGTCCACCCTGAAGGACGAGGAGCTGACCATCTTCCGGCGGCGGAAGATCGGCTTCGTGTTCCAGGCCTATAATCTGGTGCCGGTGCTCAGCGTATATGAGAACATCGTCCTCCCCATTCAGCTGGACGGCGGCGCGGTGGACGAGAGCTACGTCAGGGAGGTGATCGCCGTCCTGGGGCTGGAGAAGAAGCTGGACAGCCTGCCCGGGCAGCTCTCCGGCGGCCAGCAGCAGCGGGTGGCCATCGCACGGGCCCTGGCTGCCAAGCCCGCCATCCTCCTGGCCGACGAGCCCACCGGCAACCTGGACTCCCGCACCAGCCAGGATGTGCTGGGACTGATGAAGGTCACCGGGCAGAAGTTCGCCCAGACCATGGTGATGATCACCCACAACGAGGAGATCGCCCAGTTGGCCGACCGCATCGTCCGCATCGAGGACGGGCGCATCGTCACGCGGTAAGGGGGCGAGGGTATGAACGTCTCCAACCGCAAGTGTGTGCGCACCCTGGCACGGCGGAGCCTGCGGGCCAGCCGCACCCGCAACCTCATCGCGGTGCTGGCTATTGCGCTGACCACGGTGCTCTTTACCTCCCTGTTCACCATCGCCCTGTCCATCAACGACGGATTCCAGCAGAACAACTTCCGGCAGGTGGGCGGCTACTCCCACGGCGGCTTCAAATACCTGACCGAAGCGCAGTATGAGGCGCTGAAGGACGACCCCCTGATCGGGCAGGCCGGCCTGCGGCGGTTCGTGGGTATGCCGACTCAGGACCCTTTCAACAAAGCCCACGTGGAGGTGAGCTACGCCGACGCCAACGACGCCCACTGGATGTACTGCGACCCGGCGGAGGGCCGCCTGCCCCAGGAGGGTACCGACGAGGCGGCCACCGACACCCACGTGCTGGAGCTGCTGGGCGTGGAGCCGGAGCTGGGGGCCCGGTTCACCCTCACCTTTGATGTGGACGGGCATGAGACCACTCAGACCTTCACCCTCTCCGGCTGGTGGGAGTACGACGAGGCCATCGTAGCCAACCACGTGCTCATCCCGGAGAGCCGGGTGGACGCCCTGCTGGACGAGGCGGGGGTGAACCCCAACGCCCCGGAGGACGGCATGACCGGCGCCTGGAACCTGGACGTGATGCTCAAGAGCGGCTCGGCCCATATCGAGCGGGATATGGAGCAGATTCTGGCCGGCCACGGGTTCCAGAGCGAGGACGCCGCCGGGGAGGGCTATGTCCGCTCCAGCGTCAACTGGGGCTACACCGGCGCCCAGCTCGCCAGCGGATTGGACGTCCAGGTGGTGGCCGCCATTGCCGCCGTGCTGCTGCTCATCCTCTTTACCGGCTATCTGATCATCTACAACGTGTTCAAGATCTCCGTCACCAACGACATCCGCTTCTACGGCCTGCTCAAGACCATCGGCACCACCGGCCGCCAGCTCAAGCGCATCATCCGCTACCAGGCACTGGCCCTCTCCCTGGCGGGGATCCCGGTGGGGCTGCTGCTGGGCTGGCTGGTGGGGGCGGGTCTCACCCCGGCGGTGATCGGCCGGCTGAACGGCGTGACCAATGTTGTGTCCGTCAACCCCGTCCTCTTTGCGGCCTCCGCCCTGTTCGCCCTGGTGACGGTGCTCCTGTCCTGCCGAAAGCCGGGCCGGATGGCGGCGAAGGTGTCCCCTGTTGAGGCGGTGCGCTACACCGAGGGGAGCAAAACCCGCAGGAAGGCCGGGAAGCGGGCGGGGAAGGGGGTCTCCCTGCTCTCCATGGCCTGGGCCAACCTGGGCCGGAACCGGGGCAAGACGGTGGTTACCGTGCTCTCCCTGTGCTTGGCGGTGGTGCTGCTCACCATGACAGTCACCTTCGCCAAGGGCTTCGACATGGATAAGTATATCGCCGCCTTTACGGCCAGCGACTTCATCCTGGCCGATGCCGGACACTTCCAGACCGGCGGGGAGGTATTCAACCCGGACATGGCCCTGCCGGAGGACGCGGTGGAAGAGGTGGAGGCCCGGGGCGGCATCACGGCCGGCGGCCGCACCTACGGCTGCACCTCCCCGGTGGAGGAGTTCATCACTGAGGAGTACTACCGCTCGGTGTGGGGCCGGTGGAACGACGCGGAAACCCTGGATCAGATGGTGTCCGGCATGGACCGCACGGAGGACGGCCTGCTGGCCGACCGGGCCCAGCTCTACGGTATGGAGCGGTTTGCCCTGGACCGCCTGACCGTGCTGGAGGGGGATATCTCCAAGCTCTACGAGCCGGGCGGGCGGTACGTGGCCGCTGTGTACTCCGAGGACGACTACGGCAGCCCGCGGATGGACAGCCACTGGGCCCGCCTTGGGGATAAAATTACACTGCGGCACGTGGAGGAGTACGAGTACTACAACCCCAACACCGGCGAGGTGTACGGCGGAGAGGAGGACATTCCGGAGGGCGCGCCCTTTGCCGCCCGGGCGGTGAAGTACCGGGACCTCGAGTATGAGGTGGCAGCCTTGGTCAGCGTCCCCACCGCCCTGAGCTACCGCTATTACGGGGCCGACGAGTTTATCCTCAACGACCAGACCTTCCTCCAGGACACCGGCACGGCGGATATCATGTACTACGCCTTTGACGTGGACGACGGCGCGACGGCGGATATGGAGGGCTTTCTCCGGGACTACACGGAGAACGTCAACCCCCAGCTCGATTACGAGAGCAAGGCCACCTACGCCGCAGAGTTTGAGGGCTTCCGGGGGATGTTCCTGATGCTGGGCGGGGCGCTGAGCTTCATCGTGGGCCTGGTGGGCGTGCTCAACTTCTTCAACGCCGTGCTCACCGGCATCATCACCCGCAGGCGGGAGTTCGCCGTGCTCCAGTCCATCGGGATGACCGGCGGGCAGCTCAAGAAGATGCTGGTGCTGGAGGGCCTCCTCTACACCCTGGCGGCCGTGCTGGCCTCTCTGCTCCTCACCGTGGTCATGGGGCCGCTGCTGGGTACCGCCGTGAACAGCCTGTTCTGGTTCTTCACCTACCGTTTCACCCTGGCGCCCATCCTGCTTATTTTCCCCATCTTCGTGGTCCTGGGGTTGGTGATCCCCCTGCTGACCTACCGCTCCATCGCCCGGCACACCGTGGTGGAGCGCCTGCGGGAGGCGGAATGACAAACGGGCGCAGGATATAAAACGAGAGCCGACTTGTTTGACAAGTCGGCTCTTGTTTTGGCCTATGATAAAAATGCACCCATTAAGACCCTGCGGAGCAAGGGCTTAAGGGAAAGAATGGTTTATAAAGCAGAAGAACTCTTGACCACACGGCCCCTGCCGCTTTTTATTTTGCAAACTTGGGCCCGGATACTTCATTTCCCGCGAATGCATTGGGGCCGGGGTTGGACAGGGAGAAATACATCTTTGCCGCCTTAGTCGTACCGAAGTCCTGATTGGAGCCGCTGTCCTGCACCTCATTAAAGGCATCCCGGAACATTTGGTTGTGCGCCTCCTCACGGTTGAGCAGGAAGTCGATGGTTTCCCGTACCTTTTTGTCCTCAATCTGGCGGTAGAGGTACTCGTATACTACCTTGGCCCGCTGCTCGGAGGCAATATTGCTCAGCAGATCCGCGCAGAGATCTCCAGTGACAGTGACATAGTCTGCTGTCCAGGAATAGCCGGAGGCGTTGATGAGACCGGGATTCAAGCCAAGCAAAACATGTGTTTCGATCTCGCCTGCCTGGACCTTGTCTGCTTCCACGTCATGACCGTTGAGCAGATTGATGGTCTGAGCTACCATTTCCATGTGGCTCAGCTCCTCCGCCGCGATATCCATAAACAGATCCTTGATCTTGGGGTTTCTGATGCGGAAACTCTGGGACATATATTGCATGGCAGCTTTTAGCTCGCCGTTGCCGCCGCCGAGCTGCTCCTGCAATAGTGCGGCATACTGAGGATTGGGCTGCTCCACTTCTACTGGATGAAACAGTTGTTTTTCGTGCTTGAACAAGCATATCACCCCTTCCGATTGGTTGTGTTTAGCTTTCCGCAATTTAGAAAAGCTATGCGGGCTCTGTTCGTTTTGCATGATACAGGCGGCAGATTGAAATACCTTTACCACCAAAAGAATACGATATGCATTAGGAAAGAAAGGTCATATATACTTACAAGGGAGCAATCAAGCCGACTTTACCAGCGCAAATTTTTATACGATGCCGCACTAGAGAGATGACGGCCTCCCGCGCGGGGCCCCCATATTTCTTGGGATCGTAGAGCGCGGCGTCATGAGCCAGACAGTCCCGTAACGCCTGGGTATAGGCGGCCCGAAGCTCCGTGGCGAAGTTGACCTTACACACACCCATGGATACCGCACGCTGCACATCTTCGTCCGGGACACCGGAGGAGCCATGGAGCACCAGGGGGATATCTACCGCTTCCCGGATCTGAGTCAGCCGCTCAAAGGCCAGCCTGGGCTTGCCCTTGTAGAAACCATGTGCGGTCCCAATGGCTACGGCTAAAGAGTCGATTCCCGTTTCCCGGACGAAACGGGCCGCCTCGCCTGGATCTGTGTAAAGATCCTCACCTGGCTTGACCTCCAGATCATCCTCCTTACCGCCCAGTTTCCCCAGCTCCGCTTCCACACAAGGCCGGGAAGACATCCCGCTTGCCATCTCCACCACTCTGCGGGCCAGGGCGATATTTTCGTCCAGCGGCAGTTTAGAGCCGTCGATCATCAGGGAGGTATAACCGTCTGACGCGGCCTGCTGACATAGTCCAAACCGGTCTCCGTGATCCAGGTGCATAGCCACTGGCACAGACGCCTTACCGGCCATAGCACGGGCCATGGCCGCGAAGACTGCTGGCTCCGCGTATTTTAATGTGGATGGCGTCGTCTGAAGTATGACCGGCGCGTGCTCGGCCTCCGCCGCCGCGATGACAGCCTGCATCATCTCCATATTTTCTACATTGAACGCGCCTACCGCATAACCGTTTGCACGGGCATCCCTCAAAAGTCCTCTGCTGTTTACCAGTGCCATATAATATTTCCACCCTTTCCGTATTCAAGGCTTTGCTTTCTCCAGATTTGCTTCAGTCCCTGAGTACCGCATAGAGATAGTCGTCGATGCAGTCCCCCACACGGTCCATCAGGAGGTCTTCAGCCTTGGGAGGCAATATACCCACATGGACTCTGGCGTATTGGACTGGCATATACTGGCTGATCAGGGCCATTGGGATGCCTGCTGTGTTCAAATTATCCAGCAGGAGGCGGAGCGCACCCTGCACCTTGCTGTTGGTCAGGTAATACCGGGCCCGGTCTGAGTAGCTGAAGGCCCGGGCGTACCGCTTCTCCGGCATAGAGCCATGATAATATTTGGCCCACTGGCCCTGGTCCTCCAGCATGACTTGCTCCAGGATCTCACGAAAATGGGAACACGGGAAATCCATCATCCCATACAATTCCCGTTCGATCTGCTCCAGGGCAAACAGTCCTTCCCGGAGGGCGAAGGTCAGAGCTGGTCCGACCTTGAGAATGGCGATCCCGTCCTCTACCATCTTTCGAAGGCATTGCCGCGGCTGATAATCCGTGGAATGTCCTTCAAAGACCAGGTTGGGGTGCCGCTTTAAATGCTCCGTCAGGCTGTGGGCGGCCGTCCGGTCATATTCGATCACGCTTTCGTCGGCAAATTCCACCCCGGGCTGCACCACAATGGCAACCACACGCTCCCATGCCGCCTCCAAATGATTGGAGCAGAACGCCGCCTGGAACGTGGACAGCGTGGCTTCGCAGTCCTCCGGCGCGGTTACGGTTACGCTGTCCTCATTTTCCTGGGCGCCGCCTGGGATGGGCACCTCACTGCCGATGATATAGACCGGCGCAGGGGCTTCCGGGTGCCACGCACTGTATTGGGCAAAAGCTTCCTCGGCGATACGGCAGAGTTGGGCGCCGCGGTGGGCGATCACAACATCCGATAACCGCTCATTGGGAGCGTCGTCCGCCAGGCACATGCTGGTATCAATATGTATTTTGGAAAAGCCAGCCAGTACATAGGAGCGGATCAGTTCCCCTGCGTTTTTCATTGCCTCAGCCTCGGGAAGATGGGTCCAGGTCAGCGGACCCAGGTGGTCGCCGCCGCAGAACAGTTTGTCAATCGGGAAATTTTCCTCTTCAGCTAAACGGTTCAGAAACGCCCGGAACGCTACCGGGGTCATACCGGTATAGCCGCCGTTCTGGTTCACTTGATTTGCAGTCGCCTCTACCAGCACCACCGTATCACGGTCCTTGGCCCGGCGAAGGGCCGCCCGAATTACATACTCGTTGGCACTGCAGCAAGAATAGAGGCCCATTTCACGATTCTGTCCGCGCTTTTGCAAGAGTTCAGAAATCGGATTTTGAATTTGTAGATTGGTCATAGCTTCCCCTTTCCTTTTGCACAGAGGGCACCCGGCGATAGCCGCCGGGTGCCCCATTGGCACGTTCTGTTTTCAGACGATAAAATTTAAGAACTTCTTCATTGGGTCTTGCTGGCTTTGCGGGCGGCCAACTCCTCCATGATCTCAGCGTGGCGCTTCTCGGTCAGCTTATAGAACAGCATGGGGACAACTGCAAGGATTATAATTCCAGCACTGACTAGCGTATATACAAAGTGGAAAGAATTTAATACGTTCACCGGCTGTACGGTCTCTTGGGGAATGTAGCCAGTCAGACCGATTACAGCGGCAACAGCGATACCTGCGACTGCCATGACACACTTGGTCACGAAGCAACGGGTAGAGGTAATCATAGCTTCATTGCGCTGGCCGGTTTTCCATTCGCCATACTCAATTGTATCCATCATCATCGCGTTGACACAGACCATGACAGCTCCAACGCATACAGTTGAGACAGAAGATGTGGCAAAAAGTACAATAGCGTTATGATACCCGGCAAAGTAGAGAACGAGGCTGGATATTGTCATGAGCCCGGCAAAGAGAAACATGCAATTCTTTTTCCCAATATGCTGAGAGAGAAAGGTGAAGATCAATGCGCCTACAACCATACCAACCAGATTAATCAAGTTCAGCACAGTCATATAACCCAGGCTGCCCCAGTTATATACACAATAATAATAATTGAGATAGCCTTTCAGCATCATACCTAGCAGGCAAAAGATATTTGAGATTTGGATCAGGAGCAAGGGCTTGTTTTGAAAAATATTTTTTAGTGCCAGTTTGAGCTCAAACTTCTCACTGTCGTCTGGTACCACATGCTCCCGTACCAACTTGAAGGAAATCAGGTACATGGTCACACCCCAGACGGCAACAGCAAGTGCAAGGAAAAAGTAAACATACCAGTTAAATTCGCCAAAGAAGGCCAGTGCCATTGGCATCACTAATCCAATAATTCCAGTAATGGTATTGGACGCGGTGGTAGTGAAGCCAACAATTTCCGAGCGCTCTTTCGTATTGCTGGTCATTGCCGCAGGCAAGCTCCAGAATGGTATATCCACAGAGGTAAACACAATACTGCCTGTGATGATATACATAATACCTGCAAAAATGCACAGTCCGATGGTGCCGATATCGGGCTTAAAGAAAGAGAGTGCTAAACAGATCCCCATAAGAGGACCTGAGCGGAGAAGCCACGGGCGAAACCGGCCCCACTTACTCCTAGTACGGTCTGCAATGATACCCATAGAGATATCGGTAAAGGCGTCAAAGAATCGAGCCCCACCAAAAAGGAACGCTAGGAAGCCGGCGGGCAGCTTTAGAATATCCGTTAAAAACGGAGTAGTCCAGGTAGACCACAAGGTATACATAGAATCATGCCCGAGTACACCAATTGCGTGGCCGAGCTTTTCCTTCTTGGTACATTGCCTTGGTTCTTCCTCTAATTTAGCTTCCTTAACGACTTCGGTAGACACAAAATTTCCCTCCTTGTTTCTTCCTCAACGAGTTGCGGGGCAAGCGCGAATAACCTTGGCATGGGTCCCTGTGGCTCTTGCATTTATTTAATGATACTCCGGCAACCAGTCGCCGTGGGCCTGTATGAGGTCGTCCACAAGGCTGCGGATCTCATCGATGGTCAGTTCGCTCCCGGCATGGGGGTCCAGCATGGCGGCCTGATAGATGTACTCCTTCTTCCTGGTGAGAGCGGCATCTACGGTGAGCTGGTGCACCTCGATCTGCCGCCGATTCAGCGCGGCGAGCTGATTGGGAAGCGGCCCCATGTGGCAGGGGGAGAGATGACCCTCGTTTACCATACAGGAGACTTCCACACAGGCATCGAAGGGCAGGTTGTCAATAAGCCCAGTATTGAGAACGTTACCAGCAAATCCAAAGGTTCTGCCGGTCTCCAGTGCCTCGATGATGCCGGCGGCGTACTCGCTGCTCCTTGTGTGGGTCAGGTTCTCATTGTGGACCAGATGCTCGGCCTGCTGCTTCCACCGCGCAATCTGATCGCGGCAACGGCGGGGGTACTCATCCAGCGGGATGTGAAAGCGGTCGATAAGCTCAGGATGGTCCTTTTTGATGAACCAGGGGTAATATTCGCTGCTGTGCTCGCTGGATTCTGTGACGAAGTAGCCGAACTGCTTCATGATTTCGAAGCGAACCATATCATGATGATTATCAGGAGTAAACTGCTCGGCCACTGACGGAATTCTGTCCGCATACTCAGGATGTAACTCACGCAATGCAAGCGTGGGGGCGTAAATTGGTCCCTCCTGGGCACGCTTGCGGATGATGGGATAGAGATCCTCGCCGTTGCGGCTAATCTCTAATAGCCAGGCCATGTGGTTGATGCCCGAAATCTTGTAAGAAACGCCGTCCCAGGGCATGCCAAGCTCGGCGAGGAGTTCAGGTACACAGGCCTGGTGGGAGTGGCACAGACCAACTGTATTGACAGAACTGGCTCGGAACATCGCCAAGCATAGCATGGACATGGGGTTTGTATAATTGATGAAGAGTGCATCAGGACAGACCTTCTCCATGTCTTTCGCAAAGTCCAACATTACAGGGATGGTGCGCAGTGCCCGGAACATTCCACCGATGCCGTGCGTATCTCCGATCGTCTGGCGCAGTCCATATTTTTTGGGAATTTCAAAGTCTGTAATCGTACAGGGGTCATATCCTCCCACTTGAATGCAGTTAATGACGTATTTTGCTCCACGTAAAGCATCCAGCCGGTCTGCATATTTGACGACCTTAGCCTTTCCGTCGTTAGAGTTCCGGTTAATATTAGAAAGCATCATATAGGACTCTTCCAACCGCTGATGGTCAATGTCATAGAGCGCATACTCAAACTCGCGCATAGCATCCGTCGTAATGCAGTCGCCTAAAACATTTTTTGCAAAGACGGTACTGCCTGCGCCAAGAAATGTAATTTTATCCAAATGAGTAACCTCCTATTTTATTTGGAATGAAACATTATGCGTTAGTGGTATAAGTCAAATAGTCCAAATCAATAACCGGAGTATCGCACACAATGCGGATCGTGTGCGAACCGGCTGGTAGATCAGTCTTTTGAAACAAAAGCTTTCCCACAGCCGCAGCTCCGTTAACATTTACCTGCTGCACAAACTCATTATCGATATAAACGCTGGCAACACCGAAGTTGGAATCATTTTGTCCATACCAACGGATTTCGCTTCCAGTAAATTCGAACTCGACCGAGGCGCCGGCACTAATGGCATAACGGGCGGTTCCTTCCTGAAAGACGTCATGATAGTCATCATTCCATACGCCTGTATACACCAGTTGGGCGTCCATTGCATCAACAGTAACCGTCGTCTCCGGCGGCGTTGGTTGATCTTGCTCTGGTAGATAAGAAATATAGTCCAAATTGATGTTCCAGGCGTTTTGTACAAGGCGAATGGTATGTTCTCCTTCCTCCAGTCCCGTACGCTCAAACATTAGCTGCCCAGTTGCTTCCTGGCCGTATAGGATTATGTTTTCCACTAACTCTCCGTCTAAATAGACATCTGCAGTGCCAAAATTGAAGCTCATCTCTGCATACAGGCGTACGGCTGTACCACGGAAAGTCAGTTCAGCATAAGCGCCGGCTTCGTCTGTGCGCATTGCGTTTCCCATGTAGAACTCGCTGTTGTGATACTCTTCCCAATTCCCAACATAAGTGATCCGATCCGAGAGCGCATCGACCTTTTCATAGATGGGTTCAAGGGTAGCAGCTTCATATGCAAAGCGGTCAATATCAATCACTCCGCTCTTGCACACAATTTTAATGGTATGCTCGGCAGCCGGAAGATCAAGCGCTTCAAAAAGACATACGCCTGCTTCTGCGGCCCCATTCGCATCAACTGTTGTTTTCAGTTCATCGTCCAAATAAACTTCTGCCGTGCCAAAATTGGTATCCCTCTGGCCATACCAGCGAATGGAAGTTCCAGTAAAGGAGAATACAACCGAAGCATCCGTACTGTTGGTATAACGTGCAGTCCCTTCGCTGAAAGATGCGTTGTTGTCATCATGCCATGTCCCTGTGTAAATAAGAGCCTCGTCTCTGTCATCAACAGAGGTGAAACCATAATCAGGGTCAACAGGTTCTGGATCCGGTTCCGAAATTTCCACCGCTTTAACCAGTAGATAGTCGGAAAAACGTGTATTGAATACAGCGTTATCACCCATCAGGTTTGTTGCCACGACACGATCATTGACATAGTCAACAATCCTATACATTTTATTTGGATCTAGCCCCTTCAACTCAATATCTGGATAGCCAGTGGGGCTATATTTGCTCCCATCTTTGTAGAAGGCATAGTACATAACCCCGTCTTTCTCCACCACATAGGTTTCGTAAGGGTCAAAACCATAACTGTAAAGATCGCCAATAAACCGGCCTTTCTGCAACTGAACTGTATCCGCAATCCCAAGCCATTTTTCATATTCTTCCTTGGCAGTACCGCTAAGGTCACGTTTTTCAATGAGAACAGAGCCCGTACCGACGGCACTTGGATACCAGATGTTATTGTGGTCGGCTGTAACAGGGAAATAATCTCCCATCAGTGCCTTGTAGGCTTTCACGCGTCTCCTTGTTTGATCCACAGAAGTGGGGTCAGCCGTAGCAATCTGTGTCATATATGGTAAACTATAGTAGTCCTGGGGCGTACCGCAGTTGCACAACAAATTGAACACATTGGGGTCGTTGGCCACCATAGCCTCATAAGAGACGCGGTATATCTCGGATTGCTTTTCAGTGGATTCTTCTGGCGAGGCGTGGTTATGTGCAGGATTGTAGCATTCAGGCATACTCCACACATAATCTCCCTTGAAGCCATCGAACCCCCAATCATTCATTGCACGGTTTACAAAGTCAACTTGGCTTGCAATCGCACCATCCGCCATAGGGCAAAGTGCATATCCCAAGCTGGGATTGGTCCCACCACCAGGAGTAGGAAGCCTTGCAGGTCTTCCATCTGCATCCATAACGAAATATTCAGGGTGTTGCTGATAGAGTATACTATCGATCCCGCCGTCACAAGGTCTCCACCAAAGGAGTGCAGTCATACCATGCTCATGAATTGCATCTGTCAGCCGCAACGCATCGGAGGCTCCATTTGGAAACTTTTCTGGATTTAAGGCCCAGTCTCCTGCATTGGTATACCAACCATCATCCAAAGTGATCTGCTTGACTCCGGCTGCCTGAAGTTCATCCAATTTGCCGATTATTAAGTCGATCGTCCAGTTAAACCCCCAGCCCCAGCTTTCCCATCGGAGATCATAGCTGCTATCAGGAATATCCCCAGGTGCAGGCATAATCATGCCCAAGTGATCCATTGCATTTTTGTAACCTCTCAAGCCGTTATAATAGTCACCCGGATGGACTACAGCAAAGCTCTCACCAATTTCGATCACGCTTCCGGCGGCAATGACTTTGCCTGGCCACCCGATAGAAACTTGAGCTGAATCACTGGTTTCCTGAACCGGAGTATGTACCTCCCTCCTGGTTGCAGAAGCATCGCCAACGGTAATCCCTCCATCAGCAATGTAAATATCTGACACAGGAATACTTGCAGCCGTGTCATCCTGTTTATTCTCCCTACTGAACTTGCCAGAGTCGGTCAGGTCAATCTTTTGAAGCGTATCATAGTAGTGCATCGGCCCCTCACCGCCGCCGTTATAACTCCAGATACGATCTTCCGCACCATAAAGCTCATACACACTGCCAATGAACCAAGACACTTCCACATCAGAAGCTCCTGCCTCATAGGATGTTGCAGTATATACCACACCCTCCTCGATATCAGAGGTCTCCAGCACATAGGTACGAATTAGGCCCGTGCTCATGCTCTGAGAGGTAATGGTCATTCTCTGACCGCTGCCCATCACTCCGCTGGTGCTCTGCTCCACATCACATGAAATATGGCTGAAGTCCTGAACCTCCTGCCCTCCAACCACTGGCCCTCCCAATGGAGAAGGCTTGCTCATCTGGATGAGCCCAGATCCCTCTGTGCGGTACAGAGTGATTGTCTGCCCGTCCGCGTCATAAGTGACGCGGACGCCATTGCCGGCAATGGCATAATCACCTTCTGCAATCAGTCCTGCGTTGCCGGTGTCCGTTGCAGGCGCCGCCGCAAAAGAAGCGGTGGGCAAGAGCTGCAGACACAGCATCGTACTGAGCGTGAGTGATATGAACTTTTTACCACGCATTTCCGAGTCCTCCTTCTCTATAATCCTTTGTGTTGAAAGTCGCCTGCTAGAATCGCTTTATTCTCCCACATACGAAAAATAGTCGAAGTCAACCACCGGAGACACACAGACGATGCGGATGGTATGCTTCCCATAGGCCAGACCGTCCGCCTCAAATAGAAGCTGCTGAGCCGCCGCCGGCCCATACACATTTACCTCCCCTGCCAGAACGCCGTCCACGTATACCTCCGCAGCGCCGAAATTTACATCATTTTGACCATACCACCGAATGGCCGTCCCCACAAATGTGAACTCCACGGACGCGCCGATCTCGTTGGTATAACGGGCCGTCCCTTCATAAAAGCTTCCGTTGCTGTCGCTATTCCATGCACCCGTAAACACCAGGGAAGCATCCCGGTCATCCACCGGGACATATACGGGCGCAGGCTCGATTGGACCATACGCATACACATTGAGTTCGGCGGCAGTACCGAACCCACCTGCGCCGGCAATCGCCTTGAGCTCCAGGCCGACGGCTTCTACCGGTGCAAAGCTCACGGTTTTATCCTTGGCATCGAGCGCCCAGTCTGAGCCGGAGGCGACTAGGTCCTTGCTGCCGTCCTGGTGGATGGCGTACAGCTCATACTCCGAAATTATGCCATTTGTCCCGTTTTGACGTGGGGTATAGACGAAGCGGCCGACGGTATAGGGCTGGTCAAAGGAAACGGTGATACTCTGCGGCAGTTCATCTTTGGGAGCATAGTTGGTATGCCATATTGTGCGGACGTTTCCATCGAGGACATTGGAGGCGGGGCCCTCCGTCGTCCCGCCGTAGACGCTGGTGGCGGTTGCCGTCATATTGGACTGGGGAATCAGCGTGTACGGATTCTCCACCACTGCAAATTCAAGGTCGTCGGACAGGCCCTCCCGGGTCTCCGCCATGATGTGCGCTGAACCGACAGAAACGCCTGTAATGGTTCCAAACTCATCCACCGTCGCCACATCCGGATCACTGGAGGTATATTTCACGACCTGATCAGAGGTGTCCACAGGCGCGAAACTGGTTTCCAGCTTCATGACATCCCCTGTGGGAAGGGAAGTGGTCTCAGCACTCAGCATAAGGGAATTGCCGGAAACCAGGGCGGGCGTCGTGTAGCCGGGGTCATCCAGCAGCACGCGCATCATCTCAACAAAACTGTTTTCCGCATAGCCGATCCTCCAGATGCGGTCATCCTCACTTTTGGCCTGAATGGTCAGATTCCCGGAGGAATCCGCGACCATCTTGTTATTGGTGTCCTTCTGCAGGGCACTGTACCAGACGCGCATGGTACCATCTCCGGCGGAACTGCCTGGCTCATAGTAAAAACTGGAGCGATAGATCTGGAAATCATCCCAACTGCCGTCTGGCCCGGGGGACAGCAGGGGCTTGGTGCCCACCTGCTCCCAGTTGACTCCATCCTTTGATGTGGTCAGGTGCAGGACAGAGCCATCCGGATTTCGACCGGCAAAGCACTGGGAGATACAAACAAACTCCTTCAAATCTGGAACATACTGGACATCCTGATGCCAGGGGGCCAACTGCTGCCCATTCTCGTCAAGCCCCAGGAAGCCGTTGACGCGGACTGGCTCACCCCAGGTGATCCCGTCGTCCGAATAACGCATTTCCACGAAGTTCGCCTGACCATTCTGATACCCCACGTCGCCGGTATTGTTGGCCCACAGGATGAACACATCCCGGAAGTCATCGTAGACAATAGTGGGAGAGAGCATATCGTAGCGGTCTGGAGAAGCAATGGCGGTAATGAAGTCATCCTCTCCATCCGCAACCTGACGCTCCGCGTCGGAGGTGGGCTTCGACCATACGCGGGTCATCTCATCATAAGTCACGGGGACGCCCCAATGTACGCCGTCATAGGAAATCCGCAGCCGGACTTCGGCCCCAACGCCTCCGCCCTGGTCATCCGCCCAGTTCCAATAGGCCATCATGGCATCGTATTCCGCGTTATAGACCATATCAGCGTCGCAGTTGTGGTAGCGGGTGCTGGGCGGCTGCGGCTCAATGGGATTGGAAAGCCCCTCCGGTTCTACCCAATGCACTCCGTCGCTGGAGGCAACGATGGACGGGTTTTCGTAGATGGAGATCCGCATCACGTTGGGCGTATAAACGGCCCAATAGCGATAGCCGTTCCACGGTTCTTCCAGGACAACTACGTCCGGGTGAGTCACCTGGTCATCGGCATGCGCACTGTCGCTGTAATAGGCGGGAAAATCCTGATATCCGGGGGCCTTGTTCAATGCGGACTCGCTGGAGTCTGCCGCAAGCGCCGCGGTTGGAAATAACTGGGCCGTCACGAGTAGGCCCGTTAGAAGCGAAACAGCTTTCCTTCGATTTCTCATATCCCTTCTATTCCTCCTTTGTAGTCCGTCCTTATCCTGTTAACGACGCCTGATCCGGCAGTTTCATATTTGGAGCTATCCTCTCCCCTCTGTTTTCAAATCGTTTCTCTCAGACAAGGCAAACGATCCTTGTAAGAAAAATTTACAGGGATATGTAGGCGTCCAGGCCCTTGGGCTGGTCGGGGTTTCCGCCTAGGGCAATTGCTTTCAGCAGAGCTGTCATTTGCGCGACATAGATGAACAGAATGCCCCATGCGGCGAACTCGCCGACTTCCGGAATCTGAATATGGGCTGCCGCGTCGTACCTATTTTCTGTGCAGTGGGAAATCGTGACCACAGGGCCGCCGCGCTGAATCACATCTTTCATCATAGCGCTTTGGAGCTTTTCTTCACCGGGCCGCAGCAACGCGAGAGTCAGAGTCCGTTTTCCACTGACCACGATAGGCCCGTGACGGTAATCCAGCAGATGGAAATAGCGGCCTGTCAGCATGGAGATCTCCGTAAAGGCGAGGGCGCCCTCCTCCGCGATGCCGCAAATGGGGCCGTCCGCCAGCACCACCACATTGTCCCAATCAAGGTTTGCGATCTCGGCCAGCACCGGCCGGTACTTCAGCTGAAACGAGGTGCTCTCCCGCATGGCTGCCAGGACACTCTCTCGGAGGCGGTCATCCCTTGCGTATTCCGCCGCCAGAAGCAGTGTGGAGGCATACAGGTTCGTGACAGTTCGGGTCTGGCAGACACTGTCATCATGGCACCAGTTCAGCGTCAGGTTCAGGTCGCACAAGGGCATCAGATCATTCCCATCCTCCGTTGTGATGGACACCGCTGGACATCCGTGAGCCTCTTTGATGTGCTTCAGGGCCCATACCATTTCAGAGGTCTTTCCGGACCGTGAAAGCAGGAGCACGATGCTGCCCTTCACCGTCTCATACCAGAACAGAGGGTCCACAATGTAGTCGCCGGCGGCGATCGCATTTGCGCTGGTTCCCGGGAGCGACGCAAACAGAGATGCTGTGCTCTTCGCCAGCATATAGCTGGAGCCGCAGCCCAAAATGGTAAACTTCTTTTGCTGGTTTTCCTGGAAGAACTGCTCCAGATTTTTTTTGTTCTTCTCAAAGTATTGGCAGGTGTAGTTCAGGGACAGCGGGGTATCCAGAATCTCAGCTTCGGTCAAAAACATAACATCATTCTCCTTCGGACATTTAACTGGGTGATAAAGGGAACCGTTCCATGGCCAACATGAGCGCGCCCTCGGTCGCGGAGTATTTGGGTTCACAAAGTATGCAGTTCAGCTCTTCGGCCTTTTTACGGAGAGGGGCCAGGATGAATTCTCCGGCATGGAAGATACCGCCGGAGTAGGAAACGCTGATGGGCTCGGCGGAGAAACGAAGTTTTGCCTTGAGCGTGCGAATCATGAGCGCCAACTCAAGCGCAGCCGTTTCATACAGCGCGGCAGCGGCTGTGTCGCCAGCCCGGGCGGCCTGTAGGACGTACCGCTGGAACCCCGCGACTTTTTCCCGATAGGGGGCAAATTCCCGGACAATCCGATCAATAAACTGGTAGTCCTCCGTCAGGCCAAACTCCCCGTGGACTAGATCATAGAGCGGACCCCTCGGCAACCGGCCATCGGCCTCTTTGGAAAACAGACTCATTCCCTGCCGACCAATCCAGTAGCAGGAGCCCTCATCCCCAAAAAACTCCACCCACCCCCCGCAGCGGGCAAATTCTTTGTCACACCCGCGTCCAAATGCGATAGAACCTGTGCCGGAAACAATATGGATTCCCTCCCCACAGGCGAGGGATCCAGCCCAGCCAACTTCACCGTCATTCACAACATACACTGGGACTGGAGTCAGAGCATCCGTCAGCAGGCGAACGATCTCCCGGTCATTTGCTGGGTTTTCGCCATAACAGGGCATACCCACGCAACACCCGGCACAATCCTGTGGGCTTACCCCGCCCCCGGAGAGGGCCTCCCGTACCACCTTCGTGATCAGGGCAACGGATTCCGGAATACCGATGGACTGATAGGAACAGGTCGGGTAGGTCATGGTTTGGATCGGAACACTGTCAGCGGTGGAGATCGCGACGGCGGTTTTTGTGCCTCCGCCGTCTACCCCGACATACCATTGCTTCATATTGGCTCCTCCATGTGGTACTTTTAACTGTAATAACGCGTGCGGATCGGCTACTTCTGTATATACTGTATAGTTTTTTGCTAATTTTGTCTATGGTTTTGGGTAAAATAGGCCAACTACCCTCAGTTGTATGCATTTTGAATCGATACAACTGACCTGAGTTGTATCTCTTTTTTTAACAGGGAAATATTTCCTTGTAAATTCACTCCCCATATGATAAAATAATTGGCAAAATAGTAATAGTCTCTAAAAATACTTGTAAGGATCTATGGGGCGATTGGCTATCTGAAGTGACGTGAAGCAGCGGCAAGCGGGGGGTGCGGTATGGCTCAAAGGCCGGTCTATATAGACGTTTACACGGAGATGCTTCGTGATATACAGACGGGGCTCTATCCGGAAAATTCACTGTTCCCCCCCGAAGAAAAGTTGTGCCGGAAGTATAACGCAAGCCGTAGCACTCTCCGGCGTGCACTCAACATGCTGAAAGAAACCGGTGTACTTTACTCGGTCCAGGGTAATGGAACCTATATTAAGCCGTTCGTATTTACCCAGCCCCTATCTGATTTCTACTCGTTTACTGATACGCTTAAAAGCAGCAATATTCTAATTCAGAATTCTGTCATTCACTATGATCTGGTCAAAGCCGATAAGTCTTTGGCGATTGAAACCGGGTATCAGGAGGGAACGGTGTTCCATAAACTGCTCCGGCTCCGCTCGGCCAGGACGTATCCTCTGATGCTGGAAACCACCTTTCTCCCCCAAAGCCGTTTCTTGACGCTGGACACGGAGGCGCTCTCCTGCGGCTCTCTATATGAGTTTTTGCGAGAACAGTATAACTTCCATGCAGATCGGGCCACGGAAAAATTCCGGCCCGTTATGCCGCGCTCAGAAGAAAGGACGCTGTTGCATATCTCATCCAATGTTCCGTGTACTCTTTTGGAGCGATACAGCTATGAGGGCAATGTCCTGATTGAATATACAAAATCCATTGTCCGCGGCGATAAATATGCGTTTCGGATTGAGTTGGCAAACAACTCGGTGATTCCTCTCCCGGAACAAAGGGAGCGCTGAGTACATATTGCATTCCAGTTATCTTTATCCTCACAGTTTTTTGATATTTGTGGTGAGATGGAAAACCAGCCATATGAGTCTGTAGAGGGGAGGACGTGCTGTCCTCCGCATCCAGCCACCGGCGGCAAGGGCCGGGGCCGACCATAGTTCCGCCTATGCTCGGCCGGTATAAAATAAAGCTGCGCCCCATGCCATTCCATTTTCGGACGGCATGGGGCGTGTTTTTTTGTGCGGGAATCACTTTTTGTCGGATAACTTTTAAATTAGATCCAGGAGGTTGGTTTTTCTGCTGGCTTATGCGGCGCAGTCAGAGCACGGTGCGTAGATACTTTTTAAAGAGACGGTCAACGGCCACGAAAGCTGAAAGATACAGGAGACTTTGGACATGGCCGGTGAGCTCCGCTGCAAGGCCATCCGTTATAAGACTGCCCTGCCTTTGATCCAGGGGGGCTCAGCCACAGCCGGGCCGATGTGCGCCGAACGGTGTCCGAGGGACTACGTGTGTGAACCAGCCGTCCCTAATTTCAAGGCACATCCCGTAGTGGGCCACAAAGAGAACGGTGAGTCCATCTTCCGCTATATCTATACTGATATCCAGAAGGAACTGACAGTTAAGCTCCGGCAGAGTATTGAGGTGTATCAGAGTGTCGAGCTGACTGAGGAGAGTCGGATGGCACTGGGCCAGTGGCTGGAGCAATGGTTGAAAAACATAGCTCCTAACATTCGCCCCTCTACCTTGAGACGATATGAAGGTACCGTGCGGAACCACATTGTTCCCTTTATGGGAGACAAGCCAATCACTCAGATAACCGGAAAAGACATTCCACCGTCGCAGCATCCGTATAGTTTCCAACGCATCTACAGTATTACGGGCAAAACGGTGTGCCGATTTTGTAAGGATCGTATCGATCTTTCCCCGCTGGCAAGCCGATATCATCGCATTAAATCTACGGCGTCCCTTCGCCTGTGTCCCGCTTCCAATGTCGGAATAAATACCGGCGAATGTCCAATGAGGAATTCGCTTAATCCATTCCTCATAGTATTGTTCCTGTGAGGACAAACTGGTCTGTTGCTCTAAGCTGTTCGTACTGACACGGCAGTATGCCGCCACCTTTAGCTGCGTGGGGACGAGATTATTTGGTGGTATTGTTCTGACGGACCACATGATTTTCCCCTTAAAGTTTACACTACATGAGAATGACTTTTTAGCCTGCTCCTATGGGCTTTTTCTTGTTGGACAATATCAAATAGTTCTCTGGAGATAATTGCCTCATGATGACCATTTATGACTGTCTGAGAAGTGTGATCGACCATCTTGACCTGCACGCCATTTTGCACCTGCGTTTTTCCTAAAATCACATCGCCCACATATTTCTCATTACTCAAAATCTTGCTAATTGTCTCTCGCGTCCACAACTCTTTGCCGGTGGGAGATTTCACCTTCATACGGGCCAGAGAAGCAGCGATTTTCCCTAGACTGTCTCCATCGGCAAATCGTTCAAAAATATGGAATACAATAATCGCCTCTGTGGGATAAGCTACCAACTTGCCTTCGGATGTTACTTTATATCCGTAACACACAGTGGAGGCTTTTGCAGATTCCCCAGTTTGGAAACTTTTTCGAAGCCCAGCTTTGATCTGCTCACTCTTTGTCGTATTCATCCTATCATGTTCCTTTCATAATTGCAATTTGAATAACAAAAGACACAGCCCGAAGCTGTGTCCTAAACATCTATACTTCATATTTAAATGCAAGAGGGTTCGACTCACTTAAAATCCATTTTCCACTACTTTAAGCGAAAAGAAAAGTTGACAAACCCTTGATATAAGCCGTTTTCTGGCTTTTGGGTTTGTCAACTTATCATGGTGGACCTAATCGGGATCGAACCGACGACCTTACGGATGCGAACCGTACGCTCTCCCAGCTGAGCTATAGGCCCATACAGAGTGCTCTCAGCAAAATGAAAGATCCTTGTTGTGGACACTCAGATATTATAGCATAATTTATCCGGTTGTAAAGACCCTTTTTGAAAAAAGTGAAAAGTGATATTGATAAATGGCGGGAAATGATGTATGATATCAAATACAGCCTTCCGACGGACGGCGCAGAGGCGTCCGGCCCGCGGCAAGGCCGCACTAGTCGGGGAGTTAGCGGTGCCCTGTACCTGCAACCCGCTACAGCAGGGATGAATCCCGGCCCCCGGAACTGCGTTGTGCTGTCTGCCCCAGGTAAGCAGCGATGATGGATCGGTCCCGCGCAAGGCCGCACCGTGAACCGTGTCAGGCGGGGAACCGAGCAGCACTAAGCGGACCGCGACCTGTGCCGCGGGGGTCCCGCTCCTGAGCCGGCTGCCTGGGTAACGGGTATAGCGCAGTCTCCAAAGGCCGGTGTGCGGTCTTGCCACGCGCCGGACGCGGCGGGAGAGGGGCGAAGCGACGCGGCTTTCCGCATCCTCCGCCCCTCTCCTTTTTGATTTGATTTGAGGTGACCGCCCTTGTATCAGGCCCTGTACCGCAAATGGCGGCCCCGCACCTTTGACGATGTGGTGGGCCAGTCCCATATCACCGACACGCTCAAGCGCCAGGTGGCCACCGGCCGGCTGAGCCACGCCTACCTGTTTACCGGCACCCGGGGAACGGGCAAGACCACCTGCGCCAAGATCCTGGCCCGGGCGGTGAACTGTGAACACCCGGTGGACGGCAATCCCTGCAACCAGTGTCCGTCCTGCCTGGGCATTGAGAGCGGCTCCATCCTGGATGTGCTGGAGCTGGACGCCGCCTCCAATAACGGCGTGGACCAGGTGCGCGCCCTGCGGGACGAGGCGGTATACACCCCGGCGGCAGTGCGCAAGCGGGTGTATATTGTGGATGAGGTGCACATGCTCTCCACTGCGGCCTTCAACGCGCTGCTGAAGATTTTGGAGGAGCCGCCGGAGCACCTTATGTTCATTTTGGCCACCACGGAGCTGCACAAGGTGCCGGCCACCATCAAGTCCCGGTGCCAGCAGTTCTCCTTCAAGCGGATTCTCCCCGGCGACATCGCTGCCCGGCTGGCCTATGTGGCCCGGGAGGAGGGCATTGAGCTGCGGGGGGAGGGGGCCAGCCTGCTGGCCAGGCTGGCCGACGGCGGCCTGCGGGACGCACTGTCCCTGCTGGACCAGTGCGCCGGTCCATCCGGCCCCATCGGGGAGCAGGAGGTGCTGGACGCCCTGGGGCTGGCGGGCAACCTGGAGACGGCGCGGCTCATGGAGCAGCTCGGCGGGGGAGACACCGCCGGGGCCCTGGAGACCCTGGCCCGGCTGTACGGCGCGGGGAAGGACGTGGGCTCTCTGCTGGGCGAGCTGTCCGCCCTGACCCGGGATCTGCTCATCCGAAAGACGGCCCCCCAGGGGGGCGCGGCCCTGCTCACCGGCGGCTATGACGAAAATACGATGCGCCGCCTGTCCAACCAGTTCCAGACGGCCCGGCTGGTACAGATGCTGGGCCTGCTTCAGACCACCATCGCAGATCTGTCCCGCAGCGGCAACCGCCGGACGGACACGGAGCTGTGCCTCATCCGCCTTTGCGACCCGGGCCTGGACGAGAGCACCGCGGCGCTGAATGCCCGGCTGGCCCGGGTGGAGGAGCTGCTGGCGGGGGGGATTCCGGCGGCCTGCGCGGTACCGGGGCAGCCCATGAAGCAGTCCGCACCGGCGAAGCGGGAGCCGTCCGCCCCAAGGGCGGAGCCAGTCCCGGCAGAGCGCCCCCCGTTGGAGGAGGAGCGGCCCCCACTGCCTGATGAGCCGGGGGAGCGGGTAGACGTAGACGAGACGCCGGAGCCGTCTGCAGCTCCTGAGGACCGCCTGGTGGCCGGAGAGGCGCCCACCGGCGGAGAAGCCGGCCGGAGCGCCGCGGCCGACCTTTGGCCCGGCCTGGTGGCGGCGGTGCGGGGAAAATTTCCTGCGGTCTACCCCTTCCTGAGCAACCCGGCCATGGTGCAGGGGCGGCTGGAGGACGGGGTGCTCACGCTGTGGGTGAAGGACGAGTTTACCAAGAGCATGGTGGGCGGAGCCTCCATTCTGGAGGAGCTGGGGCGGCTGGCCTCGGCTCAGACCGGCGTCCCGGCGCGCTGCGCGGTCAAGGTGGGGAAGGCGCCCGCTGCCCCGGCCGCAGCGGCACCCGCCCAGGCGGCGGAGCACGACAAACTGGACGATCTGCTGGCGTTCAGCCGGCAGTTTGACAACATCATCATTCAGGAATAAAAGGAGTTGCGACCGATGGCAAAGGGATTCAACAGCCGCGGAATGGGCGGCTTTGGCGGCGGCATGAATATGAACATGATGAAGCAGGTTCAGAAGATGCAGCAGGACATGATGAAAATGCAGCAGGAGCTGGAGACCAAGACCTACACGGCCGCCGCGGGCGGCGGCGTGGTCTCCGCCACGGTGACCGGCAAGCGGGAGCTGAAGGAGGTCGTCATTGCCCCCGAGGCGGTGGACCCGGAGGACGTGGAGATGCTTCAGGACATGATTGTGGCCGCGGTGAACGAGGCTTTGCGGGCAGCGGAGAGCGACTCCGCCTCCACCATGCAGCAGCTCACCGGAGGGCTCGGCCTGCCGTTCTGAGCCGGACACAGGGGGACGGGCCAAAGGCCCGCCCCTAAGACTGCCGATAAACCCTCCTGCCGAAGGATTTGGAGGGGAAAGATAGTGTGAAAGGGAACCGTCAGGGTTCCCTTTCGCGTTGGATCAAACGACTTTTTATTATTTTATGTTAATTTTAGAAAGCCCGCCAGCTTGTCGAAACACCTTTTCGACAAGCTGGCAGCGGACCTTTGGTCCTGAAAGGGGGACAGCGCGTGGAACAGACGACACACAGACAGATGTCGGAGAGCTTTCGGCTGGGGGCGGTGCTGGCCCTGACCGGAGGCTTTCTGGATGCGTATACCTACCTTATCCGGGGTGGAGTGTTCGCCAACGCCCAGACCGGAAATATCGTGCTGCTGGGGGTACGGCTGATGGAGGGGGACTGGGGCGGCGCAGGCCACTATCTGGTACCCATTCTGGCCTTTGCCGCGGGGGTACTGGCGGCAGAGCTGATCCGCGGACGGTTCCGGGGGGCCCAGGCCCTCCACTGGCGGCAGATCACCGTGGCGGCGGAGCTGCTCCTGCTGGCGGCGGTGGCCTTCCTGCCCGCGGCGCTGGACAACGCGGCCAATGTGCTGGTGGCCTTTGTCTGCGCGGTCCAGGTGGAGAGCTTCCGCAAGGTCAACGGCAACGCCTTTGCCACCACTATGTGCACCGGAAACCTGCGCAGCGGCACGGAGCGGCTGTACCTATGGGGGAAGACCGGCGAGCGGGACCACGGACACCGGGCGGCCCAGTACTACGGCATTATCGTGTTTTTCATTGTCGGAGCGGCGCTGGGGGCCTGGTGCAGCGGCCGGTGGGGGCAGAGGGCGGTGTTGGGGGCCTGCGTGCTCCTTTTGGCGGCCTTTTTGCTTATGTTTCAGCGCAAACCCCTTGCGAGAACGGGCAAAGGGGTATAAAATAAGAACCACTTAACAATTTGAACCAAAATGGGAGGCACACAGAAATATGGGAGAGCGGTCCAAGGTTTACATGACGGACCTCCGGTGCAGGCCGGGGGTCAGCCTGCTGAACAAGCTGGAGAAGCTGATGCGCACGGCGGGCATCGGGGAGATCAACTTTGAGCGTAAGCTGGTGGCCATCAAGATGCACTTCGGCGAGCCGGGAAACCTGGCATTCCTGCGGCCCAATTACGCCAAGGTGGTGGCCGATGTGGTGAAGAGCCTAGGGGGCGTCCCCTTCCTCACCGACTGCAACACCCTCTATCCCGGCCGCCGGAAAAACGCCCTGGAGCACCTGGACGCAGCCTATGAGAACGGCTTCTCCCCGCTGTCCACCGGCTGCCAGGTGATCATCGGCGACGGCTTGCGGGGCAACGACGACGTGGAGGTGCCCGTGGAGGGGGCGGAGTACATCCAGACCGCCAAGATCGGAAAGGCCATCATGGAGGCCGATGTGATCATCTCCCTGTCCCACTTCAAGGGGCATGAGCAGACCGGCTTTGGCGGCGCCATCAAGAACTTGGGGATGGGCTGCGGTTCCCGCCGGGGCAAGATGGAGCAGCACGCCCAGGGCAAGCCGATGGTGGCGCCCCGCCGCTGTGTGGGCTGCCGCCGGTGCGCCACCCAGTGCGCCCACGGCGCCATCACCTTTGGGGAGGACCGCAAGGCGTCCATCGACTGGGACAAGTGCGTGGGCTGCGGCCGCTGTATTGCGGTGTGCAACACCGACGCCATCCGCCCCGGCAACGACGCGGCCATGGAGGAGCTGGGCTGCCGCATGGCGGAGTACGCCAAGGCGGTGGTGGACGGCCGTCCCCAGTTCCACATCAGCCTGGTCATCGACGTGTCCCCCTACTGCGACTGTCACGGGGAGAACGACCTGCCCATCGTGCCCGACGTGGGCATGTTCGCCTCCTTTGACCCGGTGGCTCTGGACCAGGCCTGCGCCGACGCCTGCGGGAAACAGTCCCCCATCCCCGGCTCCCACCTGGACGAGCAGATGCACAGGGAGGGCTTCTGCGACAAGCACGACCACTTCATCAACAGCATGCCGGACACCGACTGGCGGGTGTGCCTGGACCACTGTGAGAAAATCGGCATCGGCACCCGCTCCTACGAGCTGGTAGAGGTAAAATAACTGCACGACGCGTAGAAAGGGAGTAATCTAATGGACGTGAAGAACATCCTGGCCCACTGCGACCACACTCTGCTCAAACAGGAGTCCACCTGGGCCCAGATCAAGGAGGTCTGCGACGACGGGCTGAAGTACGGCTGCGCCTCCGTGTGCATTCCCGCCTCCTTTGTGAAGCAGGCGGCGGACTACGTGGGCAACGAGCTGAAGATCTGCACTGTCATCGGTTTCCCCAACGGCTACTCTACCACCGCCGTCAAGGTCTTTGAGACCGAGGACGCCATCCGCAACGGCGCCGACGAGATCGACATGGTGATCAACATCGGCTGGGTGAAGGATCAGCGGTGGGATGAGGTGCTGGCCGAGATCAAGGCCATCAAAGCCTCCTGCCAGGGCCGCATCCTCAAGGTGATCGTGGAAACCTGCCTGCTCACCGAGGCGGAGAAGATCAAGCTGTGCGAGCTGGTGACCGAGTCCGGCGCGGACTACATCAAGACCTCCACCGGCTTCTCTACCGGCGGCGCCACCCGGGAGGATGTGGCCCTGTTCAAGGCCCACATCGGCCCCGGCGTGAAGATCAAGGCCGCGGGCGGCATCTCCAGCCTCCAGGACGCCGAGGACTTCATGGCCCTGGGCGCGGATCGCCTGGGCACGTCCCGGATCGTCAAGCTGGTGAAGGGCGAGCACGCCGAGGGATACTGAGCAGAACAGAACGGGGGACCGGCCCGCAGGGGCTGGCCTCCCGTTTTTATTTCTCAAATTTTATAACAGGCGGCCGGTTTCAACATGAAGTTCCGGCGTGTCATCCATCCGGGGGAACGATGTCTCCACGCTACCCACATATCCATCCGCAAGGTCAGTCAGGAGCCTGTGACGCAGTTAGGCCAGTTCCTGGACGAAGCATCCCAATAGTTCGGTGATCAAACAGAGCCTGCCCCCTTTTCAAACAGGGGGCAGGCTCTTTACATAGAGGGGCCAGGGACGATAAAATTTTAGAGAAAATTTCCTGTGGGGCCGACTAAGGACTGGCTTTCCGCGTCTTATTAGGCAGAAAGGAGTGAGCAAAACACGTGCAGCTGCAATTCTCGCATCCTTCCATCTCCGACTCGGAATTTGTGGAACGGATTGAGCAGAAAAAGGCATCCTTTTACCGGGTGGCCTTTGGGTATACACGAAATGAGGACGACGCCCTGGAGGTGGTTCAGGAGGCCGTCTGCAAGGCGTACACCGCCAAGTGGAGGCTTCGGGACCCCGAACGCTTTTACCCCTGGTTTTACCGAATACTGACCAATACGGCGCCGCTGTCCTTCCTCCGCCGGCGGCCGCCGCAGGGGGCTGTGCAGGAGGCGTGGGACGCGCTCCCGGCTGAGGACGGTGAGGAGCGGTGGGCAGACTCCCTCTGGCTGAGGGAGGAGCTGGGGCGGCTGGATGACCGAAGCCGAACCGTCATTCTCCTGAAATTTTACGAGGATATGACCTTCCGGGAGATCGCCCAGGTGCTCCGCAAGCCGGAGAGTACCGTGAAATCCGATTACTACCGGGGGATGAATCAATTGAAGGAAAGGACGACACAGATATGATACAGACATCCGAAGGAAACCTGCCGCAGGGGCTGGATGCCGCCATTCGCACCGGCCTGGAGCGTGGGCGGCGCACGGTGGCCCGGCGGGCGCGGGTGCGGCGGGGGGCCGTCCGGTCGGCCCTGTGCCTGGCACTGGTGCTGGGCCTGTTTGCCGGAGGGGTGAACGCCTCGCCGGCCTTCGCGGCCGCCATGGAGGAGCTGCCGATTCTGGGCAGACTGGTGCAGGTGTTCCGGGTCAATGCGCCCAGCGTGGACGGCGGACAGACTGCCGCAGGCAGCCGGGCGGCCCTGACCATGGAGCGGGAGGGCGATACGGAATGGCTGACCCTCCGCTACGAGCAGTCCAGCGCCGGGCGCTACCACGCCGAATTCGCCTCTTTTCCCAAGACGGTCACGCTAACCCTGCCCGGGACGGAGCGGGTGGAGATCCTGTCGGAGCTCTCCCGCGCCCAGGACACCAGCCAGTACATCAAGTCTGTTTACACCGCCGAGGGGTGGGTGGACCGCGCCGCCGTGGTCCAACTGGAGCTGGAGAGCGACGCAGATGTGCAGCTCCGGGAGTACCAGGAGCCGGGCAGTATTGTGATCCGCCTGACTCCCGCAGAGAACCGGCTGGACACCATCTATTCACTGCGTACCCTGTCGGCGGACAGCCCGGAGGCCCTCAGGTCCATGGCCGCGCCGGAGGAGGGGGCGCGCCTGCTGCGGGACAACGCAGGTCGGCTTTTTGTGGAGCTGGGCCAGTATGACACCCGGGAGAAGGCCGAGCGGGCCGCCGGTGACCGGGGGGCGGCGGGCCTGATCGTGGAGCGGCGCACCGGCAACAACGTGCCGGTCTGCTATGAGACGGAGGAGGCTTACCAGAGTGCGGTTCTGCTGGACGGGTACAATGAGCTTCTTCAGACTACTGTGGAGGTGGAGCCTATCCTTGCTTTCCTGGAGGAACACCTGGCCGGCGCGTCCGCCGAGGTACAGGACACCATGCTCCGGGGCCTGACGGGCTTCCTGGACGGGAATGAGGCGGGGCTGGACTGGGAGCGGATCGCGGCCTGCTATGCCATGGCGGGACAGACGCTGCCCGAAAAATTCCAATAAAAAGGCGGAGGAACATGAGACAGAGATACCTGAGACTGATATCGGCGCTGCTCCTGCTGGCCGTACTGGCGGCCTGCGGCACGGACAGGGAGGGCGCTGCGGGCGGCACGGTGGAGGGAGTGGTGAACCGGAACGGCGACTTTTTGGTGCTTCTGACGGACGAGGGGGAGTACCAGACCTTTGAATTCGGAGCGGGAGTAGACACAGGCGCACTGGAGGAGGGAGACTGCGTATCCGTCACCTATACCGGAGAGCTGGGCAAGGAGGACTCTACGCCAACGGCCGTAAGTATTTCCAAACAATAGGGGAGAGGGCCCCGCCGGCAGCCTGGACTGCCGGCGGGGCATCTGCCTACGTGCGGAACCAGGGCCTTTCTGCGCTATGCTTGAAAAGCAGGAAGGGGGCCGTATCATTCCCCTGAGAAGAAAAGGGGGACAGCGGTATTTTCTGGCGGCTGCACGGGAGACCTTCTCCATACAAAATTCACAATTATGTGCTATCATCTGTTTCGGGAGTGATTCGCAGTGAAACGCATTTTGATTGTGGAGGACGAGCAGGACATCCAGGAGCTGCTGGAGGCCTACCTGGGCGACGCGGGCTATGAGACGGCAACGGCGGGGGACGGCATTGAGGCGGTGAGCCGCTTTCAGCAGGAGGCGTTCGACCTGGTCCTGCTGGACGTGATGTTGCCCAAGCTGGACGGCTTTGGGGTGTGCGAGCTTATCCGCCGCCAGTCCCGGGTGCCCATTGTCCTGCTCACCGCCCTGGACGGAGAGGCCGAGCAGCTCCGGGGCTTTGATCTGGAGATCGACGACTACATCACCAAGCCCTTCTCCATGCCCATCCTGCTGCGGAAGCTGGCGGCGGTGCTGCGGCGGGCGGGGGGCGGCGCGCCCGGACGCTGCCTGCGCTACCGGGGGCTGACCCTGGACCCCGACGCGGTGGAGGTACGCCTGGACGGCCGGGTGCTGGAGCAGCTCACCGCCCGGGAGTTCGAGCTGCTGCGGGAGCTCCTGTCCAGCCCCGGGCGGGTGTTTACCCGGGAAATCCTGCTGGCCAAGCTGTGGGGCTACGACTTTTTCGGGGACGAGCGGGTGGTGGACAGCCACATCAAGAACCTCCGCAAAAAGCTGGGGGTGGACTACATTGAGACTGTGAGGGGGGTGGGCTACCGTGTGCCGAAGGAACATCCGTGAGAGCCTGACGGCCCGTATCTTCCTGCTCACCCTGCTGCTGCTGCTGGGGGCGGGGGGACTCACCTTCGGACTGATTGCCTGGGCCACCCCCATCACCTATGTGTCCGTGGTCGGCGACCGGCTCCAGGTGCAGGTGAACGAGCTCACCGACCGGCTGGCCCTAACCAAGCTGGCCGACGCCGGGCCCATCCTGGATGTATTTGTCCGGGAGAGCGGAGCGGCGGTATCCCTGGCGAGCCCCGACGGGGAGAGTGTGGACACGGGCTCCCTCTATGTGTCCGTCACAACGGCCGTGCAGGAGTCTGATTCGGTGTCCACCTATACCTATGGCGCCGACGGCGGCCGGGCGCAGAGAGAAGGGGCCGGGCACTATGTGACCACGGCCCTCAGCGACGCCCTGATCGCGGAGGTGACCTTTGCCGACCGGGCGGAAACCTATCAACTGCTGGTTGTCCCTCCCATGCGCCTGGCCAACCAGGCGGTGGAGGCCCTTAACCGGGCGGCGCCCTGCCTGGCCCTGGCCCTGTTGGCCTTTTCCCTGCTGTGCGCGGTGGGGTACTCCCGCTATCTGGCCAGGCCCATCGTCCGCATCAGCTCCATCGCGGGGCGGATGGCGGAGCTGGACTTCCAGTGGAAATGCGGCGAGACCCGGCGGGACGAGATCGGCGCTCTGGGCCGCAGCCTGGATGAGATGGCGGAGCGCCTCTCCGCCGCCCTGGCCGAGCTGGAGGAGGCCAACGCGGCCCTGCGGGGCGACATGGAGCGGGCCAGGGAGCTGGAACGCCAGCGGCTGGCCTTCTTCTCCGCCGCCTCCCACGAGCTGAAGACCCCCGTCACCATCCTGAAGGGGCAGCTGAGCGGTATGCTGGACGGCGTGGGGGTGTACCGGGACCGGGAGAAGTATCTGGCCCGCTCCCTCCAGGTGGCGGGGCGGATGGAGGCGCTGGTGGGGGAGCTGCTGGCCGTGTCCCGCATGGAGTCGGACGGCGCCTCCCGCCGGGAGGCGGTGGAGCTGTCCGCCCTGACGGCGGAGAAGCTGGCCCAGGACGCCGAGCTGCTGGAGCAGCGGGGGATGACCGCGGTGGAGGCGCTGGAGCCGGGACTTCTGGTGGAGGGGGAGCGCGCCCTGCTGGGCCGTGCGGTGGAAAACCTGCTCTCCAACGCCGCCCTCTACTCGCCGGAGGGGGCGGAGATCCGGGTGACTGCGGCGGCCCGGGGGGCTTGGGCGGTGCTGACGGTGGAAAACACCGGGGCCCGCATCCCGGCCGAGGCCCTGCCCCACCTGTTTGAGGCCTTTTACCGGGCCGAGCCCTCCCGCAGCCGGGCCACCGGCGGCAGCGGCCTGGGGCTCTATCTGGTGCGCATGATCGTGGAGCGCCACGGCGGGACGTGCCGCATCGAGAACAGCGCCGACGGGGTGCGCTTCACCGCCCTCCTTCCGCGCCTCTCCACAGAAAACACATAAATTCTCCCTCTCTCCTCCACGGGGGGCCGGTATCCTTGGGACGAACCCAAACAAGAAAGGATGCCGAGCCATGCAAATTACCCTGCAAGAACTGAACATGACCTATCCCAACGGCAAGAAGGCCCTCCAGGGGGTGAGCGCCTCCCTGGACAGCCCCAGCCTGATCGGCCTGCTGGGCCCCAACGGCGCGGGCAAATCCACCCTGATGAAGCTGCTGGTGGCGGGCCTGCTGCCCACCGGCGGCGCCATACGGGCGGACGGCGAGCCTCTGACCAAATGCGAGCGGGCCTACAAGGCCCGCCTGGGCTATCTGCCTCAGGACTTCGGTCTGTTTGACGAGCTGACGGTGGAGCAGTTTCTGGACTACATGGGGGCGCTGAAGGGCCTGCGGAGCGGCCGGGAGAGCATTCGGGCGGTGATCGAGGCTGTCCATCTGGGGGAGAAGCGGCGGGCCAGAATCCGCACCCTCTCCGGCGGCCAGCGCCAGCGGGTGGGCATTGCCCAGGCCCTGCTGGGCGACCCGGCGTTTTTGATCTTTGACGAGCCCACGGTGGGCCTGGACCCGGAGGAGCGCATTCACTTCCGCAACCTGTTTTCCCGGCTGGCCCAGGACCGGCTGGTGCTCCTGTCCACCCACATCATCGAGGATGTGCAGTCGGTGTGCTCCCGCCTGCTGGTGCTCCACCAGGGGCGGCTGCGCTTCGACGGCACGCCGGAGGAGCTTATCCGGGCGGCAGAGGGCCACGTGGGCACCTTTGAGGCGCGGGCGGGGGGCCGGGAGGACGGCCTGCACATCACCGCCCGGGTGAACACCGCCCGGGGCGTGGCCTGCCGGGCGGTGGCGGAGACGCTGCCCCCCTATGTCCGGCCCGCCGAGCCCACCCTGGAGGACGCCTACCTCTATCTCATCTCCGGGGAGGGCGAGGCATGAACGTCTGGATTCTCTCGGTGCGGGAGCTGGCGCGGCTGCTGCGGGGCCGGCTCACCTGGCTGGCCGCCGCCCTCACCGTCCTGTCCCCCCTGGCGGGGCTGACGGTGTACCGGTCCGCCTCGGCCGACACGATGCAGTCCCTCTATGTGGCCAATCCCGCCCTGGCCGGGGGCGTGCTGGGCGGGCTGTTCTTTGCCCTGCTCACCCTCTGCGACTGCGCCCGTACCTCCCGCTGCCGGGTGGAGGTGCTCTGCGACGCGGCGGTGTCTCCCCTGACCGCTGCCCTGGCAAGGCTGATGGCCCTGCTAGGGACGGCGGCGCTGACCCTGGCCCTCACCCTTCTGACCTGGCTGCCCTGGACGGCCCATACCGTGGGCGCCGTCTTTGACGGCGGGGATTATCTGCTGGCCTACCTCATTCTCATGGGCCTGGCACTCCCCCTGTGTATCCTGCTGGCCGGGGCAGCGTGGCAGTTCACCCGCCGCTTTGACCTGTCCCTGGTGCTGGTGGCCGCTCTGGCGGCCCTGAGCCTCACCATCTGGCGGGACAACTGGCAGCTCTGCTGGCTCAACCCCTGCGTCTGGGCCCTGTCCGACGATTTCTCCAACTTCCGCATCCTCCGCTCCGCCGCCTACATGCGCCTGACCTGGCTGCTGGGCCTGGCGGGGCTGTGGGCCCTGTCCTACCTGTGCATCCGGCGGTACGGCCGGGGCCCCCTGGGCTCTCTGGCCCGCACGGCCCGGCGGGTATACCGCCCCCTGCTGGCCGCGGCCCTGCTGCTCTGCTGCGGCTGGAGCTGTGCCGCTCAGCCCTTCATCGACCACAGCAACCCGGATCTCAGCGCCATGACCTTCCTGACGATGGAACCGCTGGAGGGGGTGGCCTGCCTGCGCCGCTCCGTCCAGGTCACGCCGGACACAAGGCGGGGCACGGTGGAGGGTACGGCCTCCTACCAGCTCCAGAATACCACGGGGCAGGAGCAGACGGTGGCCCTCGGCGTCACCCCCGGCTACACCATCTCCAACGTCCGGGCCAACGGGGTGGAGGTCCCCTTCTCGGTGAGCGATTACCAGGAGTACAACGAGGCCAAACTGGAGGTCGCCATCCCGGCCGAGGAGCAGGTGGAGCTGACCCTGGAGTACGGCGGCTTCCCCCAGGAGAGCATGCCCACCATGCAAGGGAGCAAGGAGCTCAGCGGCGAATACCTCTGTCTGGAGAACGCGGCCCTCTCTCCCCGCCTGATGAACGTGATGCCAGGCGAAGACGGCTATCCCGCCACAATTGAGATCACCCTGCCCGCCGCCATGACGGTCATCCCCTTCGGCGCCAGCGAGGCGGAGGTGGTGGCCGAACATGGGGACGGCACCAAGACCTGGCGCTATGAGACCAACCGTGCCGGCGGCATCCTCTACGCCGGCGACTACGTTCGTGAGGAGATCCAGGCCGGGGGGCTCACCATCGACTTCTACTACGGCCGCAAGCACCAGGCCGTCATGGAGGCCGCCGGCGCGGCGGAGGCCGTCCTGGCGGTGATGGACTACTGCGCCGGGCACTACGGTTCTCTTGCCTTCGGGGATGGGGAGCGCCTCAAGCTGATCCAGAGCCGGGTGGCCGGCGGCGGCTACGCCGGGGACGGGGCCAGCCTGCTGGACGAGGCCGACTTCACCGCCCACAACCTGGGCGACGCAGACAAGGGCGGCGGGGCCGCCGAGGTGATGATCCACGAGCTGGTCCACCAGTGGTGGGGCTTGGGCAACATGTTTGACACCGCCGACCCCTGGTCGGCGGAGGGCCTGACGTGCTACACCACCTACCGCATCGCGAAGGAGCTCTACGGCGAGGACTACGCCAGGGAGCACTATGTGAACCAGTGGCGTGCGGAGGTGGAGGACTACTACCTCAACTTCTACGTCCGCCGCCCGGAGTACCTGGAGGCCCTGCCCGAGGCGGAGCGGCTGGCCATCTCCAACTCCCTGTCCGGCATGCGCCGGTACAGCGAGATGCCGCTGAAGATTTTGAAAGCGGAGGAGCTGGTGGGGGGCGAGGCGGCCATGGATGAGCTCCTGCACGGCCTCTTCAACCGGGAGCTGGACCCCATGTACCCCTATCTGACCTACCAGGAATTTTTGGACGCCTGCGGGCTGACGGAGGAGGACTTGACCCTTGATTAAGATATTTCGCTGCGAGTGCCGGCGGCTGCTGTGCAACAAGTTTTTCATCGGCCTGCTGGCGGTGCTGCTGTTCTATGCCGGACAGGTGTTCTACGCCGTAGCCCTCCCCGGCGTGGCCCATACGGCCCCCTTTTCGCCCTGGAGCTTCGGGGCCTACCTGGGGCGGCTGCTGCCCCTTGTGTGGGTGGGGGCCCTGTTCTTCCTCACCTTTTTCACGTCGGCCCGGGAGCGGCGGGCGGCGGTGCTCACCGCCGCCACCCCCGCCGACCCCCGGCGGTACGCCCTGGCCCGCTGCGCTGCCGCCCTGGTGGGGGTGGCTCTGCTCTGCCTGGAGGCGCTGGCCCTGGCCGCCCTGCTCTATGCCCGCCTGTTCGGCTGGACGGACTGGGGCTCCCTGGCCCTGCCTGCCCTGGTGATCCTGGCGCCCCCTCTGGTGTTCGCCCTGGGCAGCGGCTGGCTGCTGGGCCGCCTGCGGCCCTGGCTGCTCTATGTGTGGATGCTCCTCCCCTTTGCCCTGGCGGCCCTGCCTCTGCCGGAGGCCCTGGGGCTGTGGAACGGCGGCCTGTGCACGTCCTATCCCCTGACTCTGGGGATGCTGGACCCGGCTTTCTCCCTCCCGGCGGCGGCCTGGGCCGTCCAAGGGCTGCTTCTGGCTGCCGGGGTGCTCCTTTTGCTGGTGGCGGGAAAGGGGAAAAAGGTGTATAATCAGTGACAGACCGTATACCATAAGCACATAGGTTCCAGAAGGAGGCGTAACAGATGGATTCTAACGAGAGCCGGGCGCGGGCGCTGCTGGGCGACCTGTCCGCCGGGTGCAGCGCGGTGGCGTGGGAGACGGCGGACGGCGGACACCTGTGGGGGCGCAACTTCGATTTCAACCGCATTGCGGCGGACAGCAAGGTGACCTTTGTACCACGGGGACAGGTGTTCTACGCCTGCGGTACCGAGCTGGAGGGCAATCTGGAGCCGTCCACCCGCTGTACGGCGGCCTACGCTGCGGTGGGCATCGGCTCCCTGGTGCTGCGTTCCACCCCGGCCCTGTATGAGGGCCTCAACGAGAAGGGACTGATGGGCGGCCAGCTCTACTACCGCACGTTTGCCCACTTTGCCCCGGAGGCGCGGCCCGGCACCCTGCCCCTCCAGCCGCCCTTCCTGGTGACCTGGTGCCTGGCCACCTGCGCCTCGGTGGAGGAGGTGGCCCGCGCACTGGAGGAGCGGGTGTCGCTGGTGGCCATCCCCATGCTGGGGACCGTGCCGCCCATCCACTGGATGTTTTCCGACCGCACCGGGGAGAGCATCGTGGTGGAGTCCGACCGGGACGGGCTGCACATCTACCGGAACACGGTTGGAGTGATGACCAACAGCCCCGGCTACCCGTGGCACCGTACCAATCTGTTGAACCATCCCCAGCTCCGGCCCCTGGATTACGGAGAGCTGGCCTGGGGCGGGGAGCGGCTGGAGCCCTGCTTTTCCGGCAGCGGGGCGGCCGGCCTGCCCGGGGACTGGTCGTCCCCCTCCCGCTTCGTGCGGCTGGCCTTCCTCCGGGAGCACGCGGTCAAGGGCGGGGACGAAGCGGAGGGGGTGTCCCTTCTGTTCCGCCTGCTCCACAGCGCCGCCTTTCCTCTGGGTGCGGTGGAGCTCACCGGGCCGGGGGAGATCACCCCCCACGACCGGGGCGTGGTGCCCTATGACTACACGGTGTATTCCTCCGTCCTCTGCGCCGAGTCCATGCGCTTCTACTGGCTCACCTACCGGAACAGCCGGGTGCGCTATGTGGAGCTCTCACGCCTGCTGAAGGGAGACCGCCCCCTCCAGTTCGCGCTGGGGGAGGAGCCGGAGTTCTGCGACGTGACCGGTGAAGGCGTATAACACTCCAACAGGGCGCACCACGAAAAAATGCAAAAGCTCAGGTGCATGAAGTGTTTGCGCATGCGGGCCGTCCCGTAATCGCATGGCCGTGCCGCGGTAAGCGGCGCATGGCCAACTTTGCCATGCTTATGAATAGCAAAAAGTACCCCCTGCCGCATGCGGCAGGGGGTACTTTTTTATCAAACGCGCTCCGGGTCCCTGGCAATGGGCTGGAAGTATTTTGTCCGGTACTCCTGAAAGAGGTCGTCAAACTCCTGGTTGAAACCGCCGTGATGCAGCTCGTGCATATAGGCGTGGGAGTCGATGCGCACCTTGTCGTCGGGCGAGGAGGTCTGGCGCAGGATGTGCAGAGCCACGTTGGAACAGTGGTCGGACATGCGCTCCAGATTGATCAGCAGCTCCAGGAACTGGGTGCCCAGCTCGATGGTGCACTCACCGGCCTTAAGGCGCTCCACATGGCGGTTTTTCAGGGTGGCGGCGATCAGATCTACAACCTCCTCCAGCGGCTCCACCTGGACAGCCAGGGTGCGCTGGCGGCTCTGGTAGCAGGCTACCGTCTTGTCCAGCGTCTCTCCCACCGCCGCGGTGAGCCTCTCAAGCTCGGCCCGGGCCTGGGGGGAGAAGGTAATGTTCCGGTCGTGGAGGACGACCGCACTCTCCGAGACGTTGACGGCGTAATCGCCGATGCGCTCAAAGTCGGACAGGGTGTGCAGCAGCTCGGACACCCGGGTGCTCTCCTCGGCGGTCAGCGCCCGGTCGGTGAGCTTGACCAGATAGTTGTCCAGCAGACCCTCCAGCTTGTCCAGCGCCACCTCGGTTTCGTTGAGCCGCTCCAGCTTCTTGGCGTCAAATTTCCAGATGAGCTCCACAGCCAGCCGGTAGTTGTCCCGGGCGAACTCGCCCATCTGCACCACCGCATCGTGGGCCCGCTCCAGCGCCAGGGAGGGGGAGGACAGGAAACGGTCGTCCAGCACGGACAGCTCCCGCTCCTCCGCGTCGCCGGGCACCACCGCCTTGACCAGCTTGACGAGCTGGCGGTGGAAGGGAAGAAGCAGGGCAGTACAGGCAATGTTGAACGCCAGGTGGAGGTTGGCGATAGAGCCCATGTCCATGGTGTTTTCCCAGAACGGAAAGCGGAACAGGGCGTTGCCCGCGTACAGAACCAGCAGGAAAAAGACCGAGCCGATGATGTTGAAAAAGAGGTGGATCATGGCGGTCCGCTTGGCATTTTTGGAAGCGCCCACCGACGAGATGAGCGCGGTGATGCAGGTGCCGATGTTCTGGCCCATAATCAGCGGCATGGCGATGTTGAAGGAGACCACGCCGGTGGTGCTGATGGCCTGGAGTATGCCCATGGAGGCGGAGGAGCTCTGGAGCAGGGCGGTGACCGCCGCTCCCACGGCTACGCCCAGAAGGGGATTGGAGAAGGCGGTAAACACCGACTGGAACTCCGGCAGATCCTTCAGTGGCTCCACGGCGGAGGACATGGTGTTCATGCCGATGAACAGCAGGCCCAGGCCCAGCACGATCTGGCCCACAATGCGCTTGTGCCCGCCCTTGATGAACATGTAGAAGATGATGCCCACAACCGCCAGAATGGGCCCCAGGAAGGAGGGCTGCAGGAACATCATCACGATGTTGTCCGCGTCGATATCACCCAGGCGCAGCAACTGCGCGGTGACGGTAGTGCCGATGTTGGCGCCCATGATGATGCCCACTGTCTGCTCCAGCTTCATGATGCCCGCGTTGACGAAACCGACGCACATGACGGTGGTGGCGGCGGAGCTCTGGATCAGCCCGGTGACGACGGCCCCCAGAAGGACCCCTTTGAATACGTTGCTGGTAAGACGCTCCAGGATATGCTCCAGCCGGCCGCTGGAGAGCTTCTCCAGGCCGTCCGTCATGGTGGACATACCAAACAGGAACGTGGCGATGGCGCCAAACATGGCGACTATATTCGCAATATCCACAATGCTCCCCCAAATCTGACTCCGCGGTCAAATTTTCGAAAAATTTTGCTCATTTCCGACCACGATAAATTATAGCCTTCTGGCAGCGGTTCGTAAATATAGAGGGAGCGATTTTTAAAAATTTAGCAGTTCCACTAAAAGCATTGGGGGAAAAACCGTCAATTTCGTTCACGTTCCGCAGGGGAAGCCCGCATGGAACAGGATCGTTGACATAGGGACAGACGCGGGCGGAATAGAGTGGAACTATGGAGGTGTGACAAATGTTCACTGCGTGGATTTTGCTGATGCTCAACAGCCTGTTCTTCACCCTGCGCCTCTCCGGTGGGGGAAGCGGCTCCTTCCCCCGTCCGCTGAAAGCGGAGGAGGAGCGGATGTACCTGGAGCGGATGGCGCAGGGTGATCTGGAGGCCCGGAACATCCTCATCGAGCACAACCTGCGCCTGGTGGCGCACATCATGAAAAAGTACTATACACCCAACGGGGATCAGGACGATCTGATTTCCATCGGCACCATCGGACTGATCAAGGGGATCAGTACCTTCAAGCCGGACAAGAACGTGCGCCTGGCCACCTATGCCTCCCGCTGTATCGAAAACGAGATCCTGATGCACTTCCGCGCCCAGCGGAAGCTGCAGGGGGAGGTCTCCCTGTCGGATTCCATTGACGGGGATGGGGACGGCAACTCCCTGTCGCTGATGGACACCATCAGCGTGGACGACAATATGCTGGAGGAGCTGGATGCCCGTGACTCCTGCGCCAAGGTGCGCCGGTGCGTCAAGCGATGCCTGGACGAGCGGGAGGCCATGATCATCACCCTCCGGTACGGCCTGAATGCCCGCCCGCCCCTGACCCAGCGGGAGATCGCGGCCCAGTGCGGCATCTCCCGCTCCTATGTATCGCGCCGCGGCTATTGCAAGCGCGGAGGGGGATGTCTCCGGGGGCCGGGACGGCCCGGACGGAGACGCCACCCTCACTGCGGTGTCAGAGCGGGAAAAGCCAGCTTCTCGGAGGGAGGCCCGGAGTGCCGGACGTGCGGCCGACATCAACACCAGTGGTACAGTCAGCTCAGCGGATACCGGAGGTATCCGGCCACCAGGTCAATGAATACGCTGTTGGAGGGACTGCGGGTCAGGTGCCGTCCGGCCAGGGTATCCAGAAGGCTGTGGTCCTCAAGTTTCCAGCAGTCCCCGATTACGGTGCGGACAGCGCGCTCCACCGCGATTGAGGTGGTATGGAACTGCTTGGCGGTTTCCCGGTAGAGACGCTTGGTGATCAACTGGAGGGAGCTGGGATTGGCCGCCACCTGCACAGACATGTATACGGTGTAGTCAAATCCGACCAGGTTTCTGCGCACGCCCAGCCGGCGCAGGAGCAGCTCTGCCTTTTGAGAGGCATTTGCCGCGTCAAAAGTAGGTGACAGGGTGAAATTTGTCATAGGACAGACTCCTTTTTTCAAAAAGTAGATGTAAGGGAGCGTCCATGACTGGTGTGGACCGAGCCGCAAGCGACCCTCTGGTGGATGGAGCGCATCCGCTGCTTGACCTCCGATAGGCTTTCCAAAAACTATATGTACGCAAAAGAGGGAAATTGGACAAATGATTGAAAGATGGGAGAGGAATCTGCTTTTTTGTGGGGTTAATTTCCAAGGAAGTCGACAATATCCACGGAATAGGATACTTTTTTTCTTTGACAGCCGTTTGGAATGAATACATTCCGTATCTGGCGCAAATACCAAGGTAAAATCAAACGGAATCCATAGGTTCCAGGCTTGATTTTAAGGAGGTCTTCATGTCAGAGAAAATTAAGCAGGATATCTCAATTGGCAAAAACCTGCATCGCCTGCGCAAGCAGGCCGGACTGTCCCAGGAGCAGGTCGCGGTAAAGCTCCAGGTCATGGGCCTCCCTGTCAGCCGGGAAATCATCTCCCAGATGGAACTGGGCCGCTACAGTATCCGGGTCAGCGTCCTGATCGCTTTGAAGCAGATTTACGGCGTTTCTTATGAGGAGTTTTTTCAGGGCCTGCCAGACAGCCGGTAAAATGCAGGGAAGAAAAGCCGGAGCACCTGTGATAAAATAAAGAGAGAGAACAGGCGAGGGGGGAATGATACATGAATGAGGAACAGGGGAAATTCCTGGAGGAACTCTACCACGCGAATTTTAAGCGGATGCTCCTCGAGCTCTACCCCATATTAAAGGACATGCCCTCGGCACAGGTTGCCATTCAGGAAGCGGCTCGGATTGCGTGCCAGAAGCCGGAGGAGATGATGAGCAGCCCAAATCCCGCCGGATGGCTGCGGAAAACGGCGGGGCTGGTGGCGAAGAACATGCTGCGGGAGCAGGCCCGCCAGAAACGGACCTTTCTTCCGCTGGAAGTCCTTCTGCCGGAGAGCGAACCGTCAGAATGGGACGACAGCGACCGCGAATTGGTGCAGTTGTGTCTGGATGTCGTCTCCGAGGAGGATTTTACCCTGTTCCGAAGAGTGACCCTGGATGGTTGGGCCTATGTGGATGCGGCGAAGGCGGCTGGCATTTCCCTATGGGCCTGTTACAAGCGCGTGGAGCGGACGCAGAAAAAGCTCCGCCGCGCCATAGAGGAGCACCCGGAGCGATTTTTTTGAGACCTGTCCAAAAACAGGATGCTGTCTACATATAAATTATTGAAGGGGGCGCAATCGAATGGCAAGCCCGAGCAAAAATCAGAACTACGCCTATCTAAGCCGCCTGAGCACCCAAAAGCTGCTGGAGCTGCTGGCCGCTGCGCCGGCGCCCGCAGAAACGCCCGAGGACAAAGCTTATATAGACGCAATTGTGGAGGTGGTCTTAGAGAGAGAAGAGAGACATCCGACAGGGCTTCTCCCCGACCCCGAGCAGGCATGGGAGGAGTTTCAGCAGTACTATAATACCCCGGAGGGGGAGGACCTGTCCCTCTACCCGGCAGAGAACCCCGGAACAGCCCCATCAGAACCAGCCCCCTCTCAGACAGAGTACCGGCCCCAAAGAAGGCCAAAACGCCACTTTTTTCGACGCGTTATCATAGTAGCGGCTGTGGTGGTGTGTATCGCATTGCCCCCCGCGCTTGGTTTCGAGAATGTGTTTCAGATGTTTGGTGCGTGGACAGATGATAAGTTTTTGTTATTAAATAAAACTGTAATGAATAATTTTTATAATAAGGAGATTTCTGAAGCGAAAGAAGGGAAATACTCCAGTATTTGGGATGCGTTAGATGATTTCGATATTGCAGTAAAACTTGTCCCAAAGTGGTTTCCTGAAGGATTTTCACCAGATCGTGTTATTGTGAATTACATATCTGAAGTAGATAAGGTGGAAATTCGAGCTTATTATGTTAGTGAAACAGGAGTTATTACAATATTTTGTAACAAATATAACAATGCAGAAGCTCCGATAACTTCGTTTGAAAAGGATACAAATAAAGTCAAGGAATATAAAATTAATGGAATTACGCATTATTTATTCGAAAATCTCGGGAAATGGGTTGCAGTTTGGACTGAAGGAAACATTGAATGCTCTATAAGTGGAGATATTAATGAAACTGAGCTACAGAAAATGCTCAATTCAATTTATGAGGGGTGACCAGAAGAGATGTTTACTAGAACTAAATTAAAGTTTGTGGCTAGCATTTTTATTATTGCAATTTATCTTATGGTTCCAGTGTTTGCCTATGATACAGAACCATCTCGAGCGAGCAAACAAATTATGAGCTATAGTATGGACGTAAAGTCAACTGGAAATGGAAGGATAGCAATCATTTTTTCGGTGGACGGTACTGGAAAAATGGAGCATATCGGGGCAGAGAGGATCACTGTATACCAACAGGTTAATGGCATTTGGGTTTATGCGAATTCGATTGACCAAAATGGTAGCGGAATGAGTGCAAATAATACATATTATTATGGTAATACAATTTATTATAATGGAATTTCAGGTGAAGAATACCGTGTAGAAGTAACTATCTTTGCAGAAGATGCTTCTGGATCTGATTCCCGTACGCAAACTTTTTATGTAACAGCTTAAAGAAAGGGGCGTCCCGATCGGGATGCCCCTTTCTTTAAGCTTGACTGGACAGGCAAGGAACGCCGCCTGCCGCATAAGCTTTACCAAGCAGTAGCAAGGAGGGATATGCTTGGGACAGCGGAAGCGGGAAATGACGGTACGGTGTACCTATACCGATGGAGGGGCGGAGGCAAAGGAACTGGTACAAGGCTCATTCCGCGCCTTTTTGGCGCGGGAACTTAACAAGGACACCCCTGGGGGTAACTCATGTACCTGGAGATAGAAGGGGCGGAGAGGTACCGCGCCGCACTTTATATCCGGCTGTCCAGGGAGGACGAAACCGACGGGCCCTCAGAGAGCGTCAGCAACCAGCGGGCCATGCTGGAGGACTTTGCCCGCCAGCGGGGGGTGCCGGTGGCCGGCCTCTATGTGGACGACGGCTGGTCGGGCACCAGTTTCGACCGCCCGGAGTTCCGGCGAATGCTGCGGGACATTGAGGCCGGACGGGTGAACATGGTGATTACCAAGGATCTGTCCCGGCTGGGGCGCGACTACATCATGACCGGCCACTATATGGAGCGCTATTTCCCGGAACACCGTGTGCGGTACATCTCCCTGTTGGACGGCATCGACACCGGTGTGGACTCCAGCGCCAACGAGATCACGCCGTTCCGGGCCATTATGAACGACATGTACGCAAAGGACATCTCCAAAAAGATCTCCAGCGTCAAGCGGGACAAACAGCGAAAAGGGCTGTTTATCGGCGGCAAGCCGGTATATGGCTATCAGATGCACCCTGCGGAAAAGAACAAAATTGTGGTGGACGAGGGGGCCGCGCCGGTGGTACGACGTATTTTCCGGCTGGCGCTGGAGGGCCTGAGCTGCCGCCAGATCGCCGCGCAGCTCAACGCTGAGGGCATCCCATCTCCGGGGTGCTACGCGGGCCTGTATCCCTCCGGTACCGGACAGTGGAGCGGTGAGCGCATCTCTGAGATGCTGCAAAACGAAACCTATATTGGGAATATGGTACAGGGGCGCCGACGGAAGGTCAGTTACAAGAGCAAAAAGTGCATTCGGCAGCTACCGGAGGACTGGGTGGTGGTGGAGGGGACCCATGAGCCGCTGGTGACGCCGGAGACCTTTGAACGGGTGGGGCGTCTGTTGGCCAGCCGGCGGCACACCCGCAGCCGAACCTATGAGTTTCCGCTGAAAGGGCTGCTTTTCTGTCACGAGTGCGGGCACCCGCTGGCGGTGCTCAACCGGAAAAACAGCCGGGGGGAGGATGTGCGGTATCTGGTTTGCCGCACCTACCAGCGGTTCACAAAGACAGGGGGCTGCACCTGCCACTCCATTCAGGAGCAGACCGTCACTCGTGCCGTGGTAGCCAAGCTGCGGGAGGCCTGCGGGGCCTGCCTGGAGCCTGCGGCCCTGCTGCCCGCCGCCCGGTCTGCCGTAGCAGAGGCTCATGGAGGGGAAAATCCCACGGCGGAAATCCGGGCCCTGCGGGCCAAAATAGGCCGCCTGACCACCGTCCTGGACCGGATGTATTTGGATCAGCTCAGTGGCCTGCTGGCCGAGGCGGATTTTGCACGGCTCTACCGGCAGGCCCGCGAGGAGCGCGGCGCACTGGAGCGGCGTGTGACAGAGCTGGAACGCCGGGAAAGCCCGGAGGCCGGGGACAAGGCCGGGGCCCTGGTTCAGCGTTTTCTGGATGAGGCTGGTGACAACCGGGAGCTTCTGGTAAGCCTCATTGAGCGGGTGGAGCTAACTGAACAGAGGGAGCTCATCATCCACTTCCACTTCTGCCCGCCGGAGGCGCTTTTTTAATGGACCTCTGGTTACAATAACCGCGGCGCGAGGTATCGCGCATTGAGAAAAAAGCACTCAAGAAGCTGGAGGCGGCCATGGGGGCTCAGGAATAAGCACTCCTGTGCCGCGGTACAAAGCGGCTTGGGCCCAGCAAAAAAGGGCTTTACTCCTAGCGGCTGAATGGGATATAATAAAATCGGGAAAAAAGAGAGGGGCGGCGCAATAAAACGCTGCTCCCGTACATTAAGAAGATGACAGGAGCGCGACACCATGTTAATCCTGCTTGAGACAATGGCAGAGGAGCGCCGCACCGCCACTGCGCCGGAGCTGCTGGAGCCGCTGATGGCCCGGCTGGCCGGGGGGGATCAGGAGGCGCTGGCAGAGCTGTACCACCGCACGCGGACGTCGGTGTACGGCCTGGCCCTATCCTACCTGAAAAACCAGCATGACGCTGAGGATGTGACCCAGGACGCTTTTGTGCGGGCCTGGGAAAACGCCCATCAGTACCGTCCCCAGGGCACACCGCTGGCCTGGCTGCTGACCATCGCCCGCAACCTCGCCCTGATGAAGCTGCGGGAGCGGGGCAGGACCCAGGACATGGCTCTGGAGGACTGGGAACGGCTGGCAGCGGAGAACCCGATGGTGACGGTGGAGGACCGGCAGGTGCTGGACGCCGCCCTCACTGCGCTGGCGGATGACGAACGGCAAATTGTGCTGCTCCACGCGGTGACCGGCTGGAAGCACAGGGAGATTGCAGGCCTGCTGGAGCTGCCCCTGTCCACGGTGCTGTCCAAGTACCGCCGCGCGCTCCTGAAACTAAAGACGAAGCTGGAAGGAGGGGATGCCCTGTGACCGATCAGGAACTGGAACAGCGTCTGCGCACCGCGCTGGAGCACGCCGCGCCCGACCATCTGGAGGCGCTCCTCTCCCGGTGCGAACTGCGGCGGGGAAACGTGATTCCCATGACCGTACCGGCGCGGAAGCCGCGGAAAAAGGCGGCCATGGCCTGGCTTGCGGCGGCCTGCCTGGCGCTGGTGGTGGTGGGCGGAGGCGCCGGTGTTCAGTATTACCAGGCCAACGCCGTGGCTTCGGTCATCTCCCTGGATGTCAATCCCAGCGTGGAGCTGGATGTAAACCGGCAGGAGAAGGTGGTCTCGGCCGTTCCGCTGAACGCGGACGCCAACGAAATTCTCGACGGCATGGACCTGAAGGGGGCCGACCTGAATGTGGCGGTCAACGCCATCATGGGCTCTCTGCTCAAGCACGGCTATGTGGACGAACTGGCCAACTCCATCCTCATCTCGGTGGAGGACGACGACGCGGCCCGGGGCGCAGCCCTGGAGCAGAAGCTGACCACGGAAATCGGGCAGGTGCTCGACTCCGCCAAAGTCAACGGAGCGATCCTCTCCCAGACCCTCAGTGGGGACAGCGCCCTTCAGCAAAAGGCGGACGAGTATGGCATCTCGCTGGGCAAGGCCACGCTGATCCAGTCCCTGGTGGACAGCAGCAACCATCTCACGTTTGAGTCCCTGGTGGGGCTGTCCATCAATGAGCTGAATCTGCTGGCCAATTCCACCGCAGTCCAGACCCCGGACAGCGCGGGGGGACAGACCAGCACGACCGCCTCCAACCCGGCGCTAAACTCGGTAGGTACAGCCAGCCAGAGCGCCTATATCGGTGTGGAGGCCGCCAAGGAGGCCGCCCTGACCCATGCGGGTGTGACCAGTGGGGACGTGGTGTTCCTGGAGGCTGACTACGACTATGAGGACGGCCGTATGGTATACGAGGTGGAGTTTTTTGCCGGAAACACGGAGTATGAGTACGATGTAGATGCCGCCACCGGCGCCATTGTCAAGCACGGGCGGGAGCAAAAGGGCGGCAGCCTGACCAGCGGCGGAAGTACCGCTCAGACCGACATCGGCGAGGCGGCGGCCAAAGCCGCGGCCTTCGCCCATGCGGGCGTGGCCGAAGGGGACGTGCGCGGGCTGACGGTCAAGCGGGACTTTGACGATGGCCGCCTGACCTACGAGCTGGAATTCTGGGCAGGTACTACAGAGTACGAGTACGAGATTGCTGCCGCGGACGGCAGCGTGCTCAAGAGCAAGCGGGAGGAGCACCCCAATGCCCTGCCCGCGGACCAGGCCATCGGGCGGGATGCCGCCCGGGACGCGGCGTTGGCCCACGCGGGGGTGGCGCTGACCGACACCTACGAGCTGGAGGTGGAGGAGGAGCTGGACGAGCGCACGCCCTGCTATAAGGTGGAGTTCAAGGCCGGCGGCATGGAGTACGAGTACAAGATCGACGCCAGAACCGGCGGCGTGCTCACCTATGAGATGGATCGGGACTGACGCGGCAAAGCGCCGCCCCGGAGCGACAGGCTCCGGGGCGGCGCTTTTTTTGAAAAGGCTCAAAGCTCCATGTCCAGCAGGTAGGAGGACAGGCCCTTGCCGTGCATGTCCACGGAGAGGGAGCGGGTTACGCCGCCGCCCAGGGCGGCGTACATGACAAAGTTCAGCGCATGGATATTGGGCAGCTCATAGCGAACCACCTCACCCTTGACCATGCCCTTGAAGTGCTCCTTCACCCGCTCAGCGGTGACTCTCTCCTTGAGCAGCGCATAGTCCTTGGGGTCGTAGGCGATGAGGGAGATGTTGGAGATGTTGCCCTTGTCGCCGGTGCGGGAGTGTGCGATATCCCAGAGTTTCATAGAAAATGCCTCCTTTCTGTCTTGAAATCAGACTTCAAAGATCTCGACTTCGGGCTTAACATCGCAGCGGCTCACCAGAATGGAGGCCACGGACACAATGTCGCGGGTGCGCTTGACGGCGCCGCAGCCGCCGGCTGGGCCATTGGTGTAGAGGGCCTCCACCTCGTTGCCGATGAGCTCGGCGTCGGCCCTGGCCTTGGCCCGGCCGGACACGCGGACCCGCACCTCGCTGGGCTCTTCGTTGTACTTGAAGTCAGGGTTCCAGTACAGGCTGTTGCAGCCGATGAGGTCGAACTTCAGCTCGTCAAACACGCCGGGGGCCACCAGCTCCAGGCGTTCCTTGATGATGTCCAGGGCCAGCCTACCGCGGGCCACGCAGCCGGGGCCTCCGTAGCTGATCTCGCCGTCGCCGATGAAGCAGTCCTTGTAGCCGATGGAACACTTGAAGGTCTCGGTCCTGGGCTTGCCGGAGGCGCCCTCCACCTTCACTTTATCCTTCTCCACCTCGGTAAACTTGACCTGCTTGAAGTCGGCCACCACATCGGGGGTCAGGTAGTTCTCGGGATCGTGAATCTCGTAGACGATCTGCTCGGAGCAGGTCTCCACCGTGACCATGCCGCCGGACTCCGGAATCTTGGTGACGAAGAAGGACCCGTCCTCGGAGATCTCCACAATGGGGAAGCCCAGGTGGCCCAGGCCGGGGACATCCTTCTTGCCGGGTTCGGCGAAGTAGCCGCCAGTGACCTGGCCGCCGCACTCCAGGAGGTGGCCCATCATGGTGCCCTTGCCCAGCTTGTCCCAGTCCTCCAGCGACCAGCCGAAGGCGTGGATGGCGGGGGCCATGAAGATGGCGGGGTCGGCTACGCGTCCGGTGATGACCACGTCGGCGCCCTGCTCCAGGGCTTTCAGAATACCCTCCACGCCCATGTAGGCGTTGGCGGAGACGATCTCACCGGGGAGCTTGGACAGGGGCTCGTGGGTCTCCCACACCTCGGCGTCCATGTACTTGTTGATGACGGGCAGCAGATCGTCGCCGGTGACGCAGGCGATCTTCATGCCGGTCAGGCCGTGCCTGCGGGCAATCTCCACGCACTTCTGGGCAGCGGCCTGGGGATTGGCAGAGCCCATGTTGGTGATGAGCTTCACCTTGTGCTTCCAGCACAGGGGAAGGGCCTTCTCCATGCGGTGCTCCAGAAGACCGTTGTATCCCTTGGACGGGTCCTTCAGCTTGGCCTGCTGCCCGATGGCGATGGTGCGCTCGGCCAGGCACTCATAGCTGATATAGTCCAGGTTGCCCTTTTCGATCAGCTCCAGTGAGGGCTCCAGCCGGTCGCCGGCATAGCCGGCCCCGCTGCCGATGCGGATGGTTTTCGTCATGCAATGACTTCCTTTCTGATAATTGACATTTCAAAGACGAGAGAGCGGCTCAGATGGCGATGCCGCGGGTGAGAATGGCGACAACCACCATCACCAGGGACACCAGCCAGGCCAGCGGGATGGTCTTCTTCTGGTGCTCGCCGAAGTCCACGCCGGACAGGCCCACCAGCAGGAAGGTAGAGGCGGTCAGAGGGGAGACGGGGAAGCCGATGGTCATCTGACCCAGGATAGCGGCGCGGCCGACATCTACACCGGCGACGCCGAAGCCCTCGGCGGTCTGAGCCAGCACGGGGAGTACGCCGTAGTAGAAGGAGTCGGGATCAAAGAGCAGGGAGGCGGGCATACCGATGATGCCGATGATGAGGGGGAAGAACTTGCCCATCGTATGGGGGATGATGGAGACTAGCGTGCTGGCCATCTCGGTGATCATGCCGGTGCCCTGCATGATGCCGGTGAAGCAGCCGGCGGCGAAGAGCACGGAGCACATCATGAGGGCCTCCTTGGCGTGGGCGTCCACCCGGGCCTTGGAATCCTTCACGCTGGGGTAGTTGATGACGGTGGCCAGCACGTAGAAGGCCATGAATACCACCGCGGGGGCGAAGCCGGAGAACAGCAGGGACACGATAGCGGCCACAATGAGGATGATGTTCACCCAGAACAGGTGGGGACGCAGCAGGGCCTTCTGCTCCTCGGTGAGCTCCTGCTCGGTATTTCCGGCGGCCTGGAGAGCCACGGCGCCGATGCGCTTTTTCTCGCCGGCTCCCAGGAATGCGGAGATAACCAGCACACATACCAGGCCCACCAGCACGGCGGGAAGGACGGGAAGGAAGAAGGCGACGGGGTTATCGCCCATGCCCAGCGCGGTGGCGGCACGGATGGTGGGGCCGCCCCAGGGCAGGATATTCATGGTGCCGGCGGAGAGGGCCACAATGGTGGCCAGCGTAGTGCGGCGCATGCCGAGCGCGTCATACAGAGGAAGCAGCGCGGGCACACAGATCAGGAAGGTGACCGCTCCGGAGCCGTCCAGATGGACGATGGCAGCCAGAATGGCGGTGCCGATGCCGATTTTGACGGGATCGGTGCCTACCAGGTTCAGAATGCCCTTGATGATGGGGCGGAAGGTGCCGGCATCGGTCAGGATGCCAAAGAACAGAATGGAGAAGATGAACATGACGCCGGTGGCCGCCACGGAGCCGATGCCCTTGGAGCCGGTGATCATGTCGCCCAAGGACTTGAAGTTGGCGAAAAAGTTCACAACACCCTGCGTTCCTTCTGCGGCGCCCTCCGGCACGACCGCGATGAAGAAGCAGGAGATGATGCCGGTGACCACGGGAACTACGATCAGAGCCACCAGCGGAGATACTTTTTTGGTCATAATCAGTACCAGCATGATGATGACCGTCAGGAATCCGAGAATTGCTAAAGGTGACATTCACATAACCTCCTCTTATTTCAAGCAACCTCTCCACACGCTGCTTGTGCTAAAAGAAATATGCAAGCGGCATGCCAAGATAGGGAGGTATGGATAAAGGCGCAAAAACCCGACCCTCAGGTAGCTCCGGGGAAACAAAGAGCGGGCAGAGAGAGGGCGGGTTTCTAAAATATTAGAATCCAATCGGGCAGAAACCAAATGGTAACTGCCTCTATAGGTTGGTGCGGCTGGTTTCTAATTTATTAGAATAGAATTCTAATAAATTAAAACTGCATATTCAATTTATTGTAAAGGCTGGCAAGAGAGATGCCAAGCTGTGCGGCTGTCTTTTTCTTACCCTCCAGAGAGGCACCATTGCGCTCTAATAGGCGGAGAATCTCCGCCCGTTCAAAGGCCCGGGTACGCTGGGCCAGTGTGAGAGACGGCTGTGCAGTTGGACCAGTCCGGAGGTTTTCGGGGAGGGACAGCTCGGTGATGACGCCGGAGGGGGTGAGATAGGCGCAGAACTCCAGCACGTTGCGCAGCTCCCGCACATTGCCCGGCCAGTTGTGGGCCAGCAGGCGGTCCATGGCCTCGGGCGTTAGCTCCAGGCGTCGCTTGAGCTTGCGGGACAGCTCGTCCAGCAGGCTGCGGCAGAGAGGAGGGATGTCCTCTCTCCGCTCCCGCAGCGGCGGGATGTGGATGGGGAAGGTGTTGAGGCGGTAGAACAGGTCGGTGCGGAATTTCCCCTCCTCCACATAGCGGGGCAGATCGGCGTTGCAGGCGGCGATGATGCGCACGTCGGTCTCCACCTCCTCCACGCCGCCCACCGGCCGGATGCGGCGCTCCTGGAGGGCGCGCAGAAGCTTGGCCTGGAGGCCGACGTCCATCTCGGAGATCTCGTCCAGAAAGAGCGTCCCGCCGGCGGCGGCCTCAAAGAGGCCGATCTTCCCGCCCCGCTTGGCGCCGGTGAAGGCCCCCTCGGTATAGCCGAAGAGCTCGGACTCCAGCATATTGGCGTTGAAGTTGGCGCAGTTGATGGCAACGAACACCCCGGCGGAGCGGGGGCTGGCGTTGTGGATGGCCTGGGCGTACAGCTCCTTTCCCGTGCCGCTCTCCGACTGGAGCAGGACGGTGACGTCGGTCTGGGCCAGGCGGCTGGCCAGCTCCCGGCAGGCCGCCGACCGGGGGGAGACCGCCACAATGGAGTCAAAGGTGTAGTGGGCGGCGTTGGCCTTGTTGACTCGGCGGAGCACCTGACGGCTGCGCTTCTCATAGCGCTCCAGCTCCGCCCGGAAGTCGAAGGCGTCCTTCCAAAAGGTAACCACCGACAGGCCGCCCACCACCTCCGCTCCGTCGAAGATGGGGTACATGTTGACGAAGTAGATGTCCTCGCTCTCCTGGCGCGGGGTGTGCAGGATGGGGCGCTTCTGAGCCAGCACCTCCGGCAGCCGGGCACCGGGGCGCAGTAGCCGCAGGGGGTATCCCTCGATCGGCCCGATGGGCCCGCCGGCCTCCTTCTCCAGAAAGGCCACATAGGCCCGGTTTCCATAGACAATGCGCTCCTGCGCGTCAATGATCAGCACGCCCTCCTGCATGGCGTCCAGGACTGCGCGGGTGATGGGATCAAGCTGCACGGCGGCCGCCTCCTTCCGTTCTGCCTGTATTGTAGCAGAGAAGCATCTGGTTGACAACTGGGGCAATCCCGGTTGACGAAGCGTAGGAAATCGGTTACAATTCCAACAGATAGGCGGAGGAGGGAAGAACGATGGACAAGGCGGCTATGCCGGAGGGAAAGTATCTGGCCTCGGTGAAGCTGGGGCCGAAGGGGCAGATCGTGGTGCCTAAGGAGGTGCGGGAGATGTTCGGCGTCCGGCCCGGGGACACGCTGCTGCTGCTGGCGGACGTGAACCGGGGGATTGCACTCCAGACCTTTGAAAAGGCGGATCCGGTCTTCCGTGATGTCTTTTCGGACCGGGAGCAATAAAAGTGCCGCGCCTTCAGGCGCGGCACTTTTATTTCATCTTGACATTCTGCCTTTGCGGTGCTATAAGTAAGAAAAGTATTACTAATAAGAAATAGGGTGCGTAATATGAGCCGGATCGTCTTTTTCTCCATTCCCGCCTACGGACACACCAATCCCACGGTGGAGGTGGTGCGGCAGTTGGTGCGCCGGGGGCACCGGGTGCGCTACTACTCCTTTGAGGAATTCCGGGCGAAGCTGGAGGGCGCGGGAGCCGAGTTCGTCCCCTGCGACGCCTTCCTGCCCCCCGCCCCTAGGGATCTGGGGCGGCGGATGGGGCACGACTTCTCCAGCCTCATGGCGATGGTGATCGATGTGACGGTGGCCATGGAGGAGAAGGCGCTCCGGGAGCTGGGCGAATTCCGGCCGGACTGCGTGGTAGCCGATTCCATCTGCGTCTGGGGCAAGCTGTACGCCCGGCGGCTGGGGCTGCCGCTGGTGTGCTCCACCACCACCTTCGCCTTTGACCAGGAGACCGCCAGGGCGATGCGCCCCGGCCCGCTGGAGGTATTCTACACCCTGACGGGCCTGCCCCAAATCGGGAAGAGGCTGGCCCTGCTGCGGGAGCACGGGTACGAGGTGGAAAAGCTCACCGACCTGATTCAGAATGACAGCGAGACCGATACCATTGTCTATACCTCCCGGGCCTTCCAGCCCGGCGGCGAGCACTTCGGGGAGCGGGTGGCCTTTGTGGGGCCGTCCCTCCCGGAGCTGCCGCCCCGGACGCAGCGGCGGGAGCGGCCGCTGGTGTACGTCTCCCTCGGTACGGTTATGCACGGGAATACCGGCTTTTACCGGGCCTGCGCGGAGGGCCTGGGGGACGGGCCGTGGGATGTGCTGCTGTCGGTGGGCAGCCCGGAGGGGGCGGCAGCGCTGGGCGCTCTGCCCCCCAATGTCCGGGCAGAGGCCAGGGTGGAGCAGCTCCGGGTCCTGGGGGAGGCGTCGGTGTTTCTCACCCACTGCGGGATGAACAGCGTCAGCGAGAGCATCTGGTGCGGCGTGCCCATGGTGCTGGCCCCCCAGCAGTCGGAGGAGGGGGCGGTGGCCCGGCGGGCTGCGGAGCTGGGGGCGGGGCTGCGCTTGGAGCGCCGCGGCCCGGCGGCGATCCGGGCCGCGGTGGAAGAGGTGCTGGCGCAGAGGGAGGCGTACCGGCGGGCCATCGCGCCCTTGGCCGCCGGATTCCGGGCCGCCGGAGGCGCGGCCCGGGCGGCGGAGAAGATAGAGGAGACGATTGCGCGGAAA
>ERZ827037.276-NODE-276-length-68597-cov-10.462782_pt1 | contig 68597 bp, 75 predicted proteins | sample MGYA00519924_ERZ827037 | MGnify/ENA primary metagenome ERZ827037 (study PRJEB31778, sample SAMEA3449250) | human gut metagenome | biome: human gut; feature: human-associated habitat; material: faeces | place: United Kingdom | collected 2010/2012 ... | reverse complement strand
CTTCGCTCATCGTTGCATATACCTCCTTAATGATGCCCGCAGGCGTGGAGGCACCGGCCGTAAGACCCGCAACAGAGCAACCATTGAACCAATCCGGCGAGAGCCCGTCCGCATCTTCCACCTGGAAAACCCGGGGGCAGCTCATCTTACAAATTTCTGTCAAATGTTTGGTGTTTGCGCTTTTACAGTCTCCCACCACGACCATCACGTCCACTTTGGAGGCAATTTCCGCCGCCTCGGTTTGACGTTTATGCGTAGCATTGCATATTGTATCAAATAATTTTACGTTTGTACACTCTTTTTTCAGAATTTCTGAAGAAGTTTCAAAAAGTTTTCGAATACACGTGGTCTGAGCCACCACTGTCAGGGGGATTTCGCGGTGTTTTTCGTTCTCGGCAAGCCAAGTGCGGACCGCCTCCGGCCCGTCGAAGATCAGAGGGTCCCGGCACCAGCTGGCCACGCCCATCACCTCCGGATGGTGGGGCTCGCCGATGATGACGGCCCGGCGTCCCTCCTGCTCTGCCTGGGCCACCAGGGTCTGGATACGCATGACGTTGGGACAGGTAGCGTTGACGCAGCGGATGCCCCGCTGTTCCAGCTCATCCAATACGCTCTTAAGCTCCCCGTGGGAGCGGATGATGACGGTGTCCTCTGCCGTCAGCTCCCCGCTGCCGGATACCTTGCGGACTCCCTGCCGAGCCAGATCCTCTACTACATGGGTGTTGTGGATCAGATCCCCCAGCATCCGGCACCCGCCAGCAGTGGCCGCCGCGGTCTCCTCCGCCAGCTTCACGGCCCGGCGGACACCGTAGCAAAAACCGGCGCTCTCGGCCAGAATCACTCGTCGCACAGCGGCTTCCCTCCCACGGCCTGACCGCCCAGGGCATAGGCGGCAGCCAGAATGTCGTCTGCGATCTTCTGCATCTCCTCAGAGGTGCCGTGGCGGCCGGTATACACCGGTGTGTAGGGCTCGCCAAAGATGATCCGGGTCCGGCGGAAGGGCTTCTTGGGGCCGTCCACGAACACGGGGACCAGCGTAGCCCCGGTACGTACGCCGATCACCGCCACACCGGCCTTGGCATGGGCCGGCAGACCGTCCACATAGCCGATGCCGTTGTGGATGGTAGTACCCTCCGGGAAGATCAGCAGGTTGTCACCGGATTTAATGGCCTGCATAGCAGTCTTGACGGACTGGATATCAGAGCTTCCCCGGCTGACGGGGAAAGCGCCCAGCCGCCGCAGGATCCAGGCGAGGATCGGATTTTTGAAAAGATCCACCTTGGCCATGATGTGGAGCCGGTAGTTCACCGGCAGCCGCAGTGCCACCAGAATGGGATCCCAGTTGCTGGAGTGGTTGGGGCACAGCAGCACACCGTTGCGGGGCAGCCGGTCCAGCCCCTCCACGGTGGCCGGGAAGAGCACGTTGACCAGCACCCGTGCGACATAGTAGACAACAGTGAAAAAGTGGTTGAAGGGTTTCATAGCGCCACCTTTCCCCGGACGACCGTCAGCAGCGCCGCCAGGCTTTCTTCAAAGTTCAGTTCCGTGGTGTCCACCACCACAGCGTCCTCTGCCCGCCGCAGAGGGGCCGTCTCCCGGTGGGAGTCGTCCCAGTCCCGCTGCTGGATCTCCGAGAGCACCTGATCAAAGGGCTCCGGGGTCCCCCGTTGCTCCAGCTCCAAGCAGCGGCGGCGAGCACGGGCCTCCGGCGAGGCGGTCAGGAAGACCTTCACATCCGCCTGGGGCAGCACCACGGTGCCGATGTCCCGGCCATCCATGATGACACTGCCCTTCCGGGCAAAATCCCGCTGCATTTCCAGCAAAAAGGCCCGGACACCGGGATATGCGGACACCACGGAGGCGTACTGGGAGATCTGAGGCAGGCGAATGGCATCTGTCACATCTTCTCCATTGAGGATCATACGCTGCAGCCCCTCGGCGTCATGGCACAGTTCGATGCGGATGTCCGGCAGCGCCGCCAGCACCGCCGCCTCGTCCGCCGGATCCAGGTGGTTGGCATAGGCATAATAGGCGATGGTCCGGTAAATGGCGCCGGTATCCACATACAAAAAGCGAAGTGTTGTCGCCAACCGCCGGGCCAGCGTGCTCTTTCCGGCGCCGGAGGGGCCGTCGATGGCAATGCTGATGGGATGGGTTTCGTTCATGCTTGTTCTCTCCTTACTCTCCTTGCTCGGCGGCGGCCATGCCTGCCGCCCGCCCGGTGGCCCAGGCGATCTGCAGGTTGAACCCACCGGTATAGGCGTCCACATCAATGAGCTCGCCTGCAAAGTATAGTCCCTTTACAATCTTTGATTCCATGGTTTTTGGGTCGATCTCCTTGGTCTTGACGCCCCCGGCGGTGACGATGGCGTCCGTCACCGGACAGGGACCGGAGATGTCCACAGGAAAATGCTTGAGCAGATGCACCAGATTCCTGCGCTGCTCCCGGGTCAGATCGTGGACCTTTTCGTGGGGCGGGATCTCCGAGAGCCGCACCACCACCGGGATCAGCTTCTGGGGCAGCAGGTCGCCCAGCGCGTTGCAGAAATCATGATTTGTGTATTTGGCAAAGTCCGAGAGGAGCCGCTTGTCCAGCTGGGTCTCCTCCAGCGCCGGCTTGAGATCGATCTCCAGCCGGTATTTCTTTTGACCGAAGCGCCGCATATGGGCGGACGCCGAGAGCACCAGCGGACCACTGACGCCAAAGTGGGTAAAGAGCAACTCTCCGAAGTCCGAATAGAGCTTCTTGTCGTTTTCAAATACCATCAGTTCCACGTTCCGCAGGCTCAGTCCCTGCAGTTCCCGGCAGGCACCGTAGTCCCGCAGAGGCACCAGAGACCCTCGCAGGGGCGTCACGGTGTGGCCGGCGGCCTCTGCCATCCGGTGCCCCTCACCGGTAGAGCCGGTTGCGGGATAGCTGACGCCGCCGGTGGCCAGGATCACCGCCTCCGCCGGGTAGCTTCCCTGCTCCCCCTGCACGCCCCGGATGACATTCTCCTCAATGTCCAGCCGGACTGCCCGGTCCCGGACGAGACGGACCCGCAGCGCCTTGAGCCGACGCTCCAGGGCGGCGCTGATGTCAAAGGAGCGGTCACTGACGGGAAAGACCCGATTGCCCCGCTCTGTTTTCAGGGGGACGCCCAGAGACTCAAAAAAGGCCATGGCGTCCCGGCCGTCAAAGCGGGAAAAAACGCTGTACAGAAATTTTCCGTTGCCGGGCACATTGGCCAGCAGCGTCTCCAGTCCCGCGTTGTTGGTGACGTTGCAGCGGCCCTTTCCGGTGATGTTGAGTTTCTTGCCCAGTCGCTCGTTGGGTTCCAGCAGCGTCACCTGAGCCCCCCGCTCCGCCGCGGTGATAGCGGCCATCATGCCGGCGGCACCGCCGCCTATCACTGTGATCCGTTTACTCATCGTCCGTCCTTCCGAATACGCCGTACTCGTTCCAAATATCCTCCAGCTCTCCAAAGGTCTTGGAGACATCCTTCCCCATTCGGTAACCGATGGCCACCAGCAGCGCGTTGATCAGCGACAGCGGCGCCACCATGGAGTCCACGAAGGAGATCATTTCACTGGGTGCCAGCAGCGCCGCATCGGACATCTGATATACCGGGGAAAGCTCATTGTCCGTGATGGCCACGATGGTCGCTCCCCGGTCCCGGGCGAATTTCACGGTGTTCACCGTCACGTTGGAGTATCGGGGAAAGCTGATGGCCAGCAGTACATCTCCCGGTCCGATGCGGAAGAGCTGCTCGAAGATCTCGCCGGCGGCATTGGACTGGACCAGCGTCACGTTTTCCGACAGCAGATGCATGTAAAAATTCAGGTAACCCGCCACAAAGTAGGACGAGCGCACCCCCAGGATATACAGGTGACTGCACCCCATCAGCAGATTGACCACCTTGTCAAATTCCTTGCGGTCTGCTTCGTCCACCACCATCCGCAGCTTGTCCATATCCGTCTGTACCACTGCCGTCAGCAGATCCTGTCCGGAGAGCATGTCCCCTGCCTGCTGGATGCGCTGGGTAGAGGTCAGACGGCTGCGGATCATCTCCTGCAGGGCCCGCTGCATACTGGGATAGCCGTCATACCCCAGCTCTGAGGCAAAACGGACCACGGTGGACTCGCTGACGCCCACCAGCCGACCCAGCTTGCTGGCGGTCATAAAGGCGGCCTTATCGTAGTTTTCCAGGATGTAGTGGCCAATCAGCTTCTGCCCCTTGGAAAAGCTGCTCATATTGGTCTCAATGATATGTAAGATACTCTTTGCCACGGTGTCATCCTCCCTCCACCCGCTGATTCGACAGATTTGTGGGTGTTGCTTGCGGTAAGGTATTGTACCACACTTCCCGCCAAATTCAAACTGCTTTTTGCAGGATTTTACTGCAATCTTGCAAAAAAAGAAGGTGCGGAGCGATGCCGCACCTCTGATGGACTTTTTATGCCTCCCGCAGCGCGGTCACTTCATCTTCTGTCAAATGCCGCCAGGCTCCCACGGGCAGGGTTCCCAGCTCCAGAGTATGCTCCCGGACCCGCCGCAGACGCTGGACCTTCCATCCGCACTGGGCGCACATCCGCCGGATCTGACGGTTTTTCCCCTGGTGGATGGTGACTTCCAGCACCGCTTTGCGTCCGCTTTGATGTAACAGGGACACCTGAGCGGGACAGATGGGCTCCCCCTCCAGATCAGTGACAGCGGCAAGGCGGACAGCCGCGTCCCGGATGTCGCCGAAGACCGTCACATGGTAAGTCTTGTCTACCTGATGCCTGGGATGCAGCAAGTGCTGCATCAGTGCGCCGTCATTGGTCAGCAGCAGCAATCCCTCGGAGTCCAGATCCAGCCGTCCTACGGGGTAGACCCGGACGCCGCAGTCCGCCACCAGATCCGCCACGGTTTTGCGTCGCTTCTCATCCGAAAGGGTCGTGACATAGCCCCGTGGTTTGTTCAGCAGCAGATACACCGGCGCTGCCTTCTCACCAAGGGGATGACCGTCCAAGCGGATGTCATCCCGGTCCGGGTCTGCCCGCTGGCCCAGCTGGGCAGTCTCTCCGTTGATGCTCACCCTCCCGGCTGCGATATAGGTCTCCGCCGTCCGCCGGGAACAGACTCCCGCGGCGGAGAGCAGCTTTTGTACGCGTTCTTCCATTGTCTCTCTCTTCCTTATTCCGGCAGGGCCAGATGCAGCTGGTGGAGTGCCGGCTCCAGCCGGGGTGCAACTCCTGCGCCGCACAGCAGATCTACGCGGCCCACCTCTTTCCCGTTCAGACGGAACACCGCCTCCCCTACCTGGGTCCCTGCGCTCAGCGGCGCGGTCAGGGGCTCATCCAGCTCCACCTCTGTTTCCAACGATTCTCCTTCCGCCAAGGGCCAGGCAAAGCTCTCCGCCGCCACCAGCGGCACCGTATCCTCCGCTCCGCCACGGACTTCTGCCGTCTCCAGAGGCTGCCCCAGCACGGCGGCACGGCGGGCGGGATAGGTGGAAAAGCCGTATTCATACAGTGCCTGGTGGTCCGCCCAGTCGTTTCCGTCCTGCAGCGTCACCGCCACCAGCCGCTGGCCGTTGCGCTCCACGCAGCTCACCAGCGTCCGGCCCGCCGCCATGGTGTATCCGGTCTTGAGGCCGATGCACCCGTCGATATAGCTCAGGAGCTTGTTGTGGTTGGTCATGGTGCGTCCTCCGATGGTCACCTGACGGGTGGAGGCGATGCGGACCAGCGTCTCATTTTCTACCGCCGCGCAGGCTAAGATCGCCATGTCCCGGGCAGTAGAGTAGTGTTTTTCATCGTCCAGGCCGTTGGGGTTTGCAAAGGAGGAGTGTGTCATGCCCAGAGCCTTGGCTTTTTCATTCATTCGGTCTACGAACTTGTCCACGCTGCCGCTGACCCCCTCTGCCACCGCCACGGCAGCGTCATTGCCGGAGCACAGCAGCAGTCCGTAGAGCAGAGTCTCCAGTGTGAGAGTCTCTCCTTCCTTCAGGTACATGGAGGAACCCTCCGTATAGGCAGCCTCACGACTCACCTTCACTGTGGCGGAGAGGTCTCCCTCCTCAATGGCCACCAGAGCGGTCAGGATCTTGGTGGTGCTGGCGATCAGCATTTTCGCATCCGGATTCTGGGCATACAGCACCCGACCGCTGTCCACATCCATCAGGATCGCAGAAGTGGCCGATGTGCTGACTGCCGCGGACTGACAAGGAAAAATACTAAACAGTAAAACCGCAGCCAGAAAACAGGCGCAGATCCGAACGGGCTTGAACAACCGCCATCACCTCACAAACAGAGTGATGGTAGTATACCCCGCTTAGCAGGTGGGATCTTCCTGTTTCTTGTCGAAATATTTTTCCGCTTTATCCAGAATATCGGGAACCATCTCTACGATACGGTCCACAGTGGACACCGGCGGCACCGCCACCGGCAGTACTCGGGTAGTACCGTCCTTGATGACCAGGAACGCCACAGGGTCGATCTTCACGCCTGCGGCGCTGCCGCCGCCGAAATCCTTGGGCGGGGTCTTTCCATAGTCGCCGCCGCCGCTGCCGAAACCGAAGCTGACCTTGGAGATAGGGATCAGCGTCACGCCGTCAGGGGTAGTGATCGGCTGGCCCACGATGGTGTTGGTGTCCACCATCTCCCGGATCTTGGCCATGGTCTCCCGCATCAGATCGTTAAGGGGGTGCTTTTTCTCCATTGTATCGTCCATATTCTTCGTCCTTTCTTTATGCATGTGCGTCAACGGTTGTGGGAGGAGTCTCCTTGGAAGGCTGTGTATCCCGCTTCTGAAGCTTCAAAAACCAGCGCAAGACAGGAATGCCTGCGCCCAATGCCACTGCTGCCAGCGTTCCAAGTCGGATCGTGACGGCGGCAGTGCCGTCCAGCCGGGTCTTCCCAACATCAAAATCTACGCCCACATGGATGTGCGGATGCGGGATCACCAGGAGCTGTTCCAGAGCCGGCATCACGGTCCAGACCACCATTTCCAGCATACCGCAGGTCCTGGCGGCCTCTGCGGGGTCTTCCGCCCCGCCTACTGTGACAGAGAGGTCCAGCGGATCGATGCGAATCCCTCGCCGGGTCCGTGCCAGCGCCCGCCGGATAGGCGGCCAAAGGACTGTCCAAGCATCCTTCAGATCGGAAAGTCTCGGCTTGACCAGCTTTCCCTCTGTTTTCTTTTTTACCCTGGTTTCTTTGGGTTCTTCCGAAACAGGTACCGCTGGGGAAGCTTCCTTCCGGGGCGGGTAAAGGTGAATGGAAGCAGGACCAATCCGCAGGGAAAGCGTCGGTTCTCCTCCGGCAATCGCTGCCAGCAGTCCCAGCCGCAGGCGACTGATCAGCGTCAGCAGTACGATCAGGATGCCCAAAATGATAATGAGCAGCCGCACTTCCCTTCACCCCTTTTCTTCGGTCATCAAACTTCTTCGCCGTCCTCCGGCTCCATCTGCTCCGGCGGGTCGGACGGCAGGGGACCTGTCCCTGCCTCGGGGTCCACGATCTCCCCGTTTTCTCCCAGGCGCATCTGCCCTTCCCCGCCCAGATCCGGCATCTCCGGCAGATCCTCCAAGCTGCTCAGATGGAAGGCCCGCAGGAATTGCCGGGTAGTCCGGTAGAGGTGCGGCCGGCCCGGGACCTGCAGCCGCCCGCACTCCTCAATGAGCTTGCGCTCCAGCAATAGTCCAATGGTATAGGCGCTGTCCACGCCTCGGATCTGATCTACGTAGGCCCGGGTGGTTGGCTGGTAGTAGGCAATGATGGTGAGGACCTCCAGCGCCGGTTGGCTGAGCTTGGCAGGCTTTCGGATCTCGAAGGCTTTACGGATCAGGTCCGCATAGTCCGGCGATGAGCACAGCTGCCAGCTGTCTTCGATGTGCAGCAGACGGATGCCCCGCCGCTCATAGGCGTAATAGTCCATCAGCCGCTGCAGCACCTGCTCCACGGTGGGCTGGTCGATCTCCAGGGCCACGCAGATACGCTCCGTCTGCACCGGCTCCCCGGAGGCGAACAAAATCGCCTCCACAGCGGACTCGATCTCTTTCATCTCCAAGTGTTCCAAGTCAGCTTACTCCTTACAGCGTCAGATTATCAGGCAATTCCCGCTCCTGGCGGACAGTGCAGTCCGTCTCAGAGCCTGCCAGATGGATGATGCAGGCCCGGCACAGCTCCAAAACCGCCAGAAAGGTAGCTACCACCTCGCTGCGGCTGCGGTTGCCCCGGAAGAGCATGCGAAAGCTGGTGATACCATGGAGCTTGAGCCGCTGGATGATCTCCCGTGCCTTGCTCTCCACCGGATAGGGCTCGTGGCGGACGATGTCCTGAAAAGCGGACCTGGGCGGCGGCAGGGCCCGCTCTGCCCGGCTGCGGATCTCCGCCATGGCCAGGATAAGATCTCCCGGCTCCTGGGAATAGAGATAGACCTTCCCCCGCTCCACGGGTTCCGGGTCCCGGGTGAGGATGTTTCGGCCGAACTCCCCCATGGGAGCCAGACGCTGGGCCATGGCCTTGATCTTGGTGTAGTTTTCATTGCGGCGCCGCTCCTCCAGGGACTGGATCAGAGCGTCCATCTCACTCTGCGCCTCTTCATCCTCAATGGCCAGCAGCATTCGGGTCTTGATGTAAACCAGATGGGAAGCCATGGTAACAAACTCGCTGGCTACTTCCAGGTCCATCTGCTGGCGCTGGGAGAGCCACTGGAGATACTGGTCACAGATCAGAGAAATGGAGATGTCCTGGATTTCCATCTTATTTTTGCCCAGAAGATATAGGATCAGATCCAGCGGTCCCTCAAAGTCCTGCATTTCCTCAGACCGGGAACGGACCACTTTTTCCAGCTTGAAAACGGGATTTTCCAACGGATGTTCACCTCATACAAAGCTTAAAACGGCATGCCCAGCAGCATGCTCATGGCATAATAGACGCCGTTGATCGCAGCGTCGATGACACCGGTGCCGATGCCGGCGAAGGACAGGGCCAGCAGCACCACCATGCCATAGCGCTCATAGTGCATCCAAGTGCCATAGAACCGGTCCGGCAGCAGCACTGCCAACACCTTGGAGCCATCCAGCGGCGGGATGGGGATCAGGTTGAACACCCCCAGGCCGATAGACAAAATGGCGGTGTAATAGCAAAAGGAAAAGGCAAGGCCCCAACCGTCACTGTAAGGCACATAGAGAATGGCCTTACAGGCCAGCAGCGCCAGAAAGGCCAGCACGAAATTGGATACGGGCCCCGCCAGGGCAGTGAGGGCCATGCCCTGCTTGGGCTTTTTGAAGTACCGCAGGTCCACCGGAACAGGCTTTGCCCAGCCGAATCCCGCCACAAACATCAGGGCAAGGCCCAGCCAGTCGATGTGGCGCAGAGGGTTCAGGGATAGCCGATGCATCGACTTCGCGGTGGGATCACCCAGTGCGTAGGCTGCCAGACCGTGGCAGGTCTCGTGGACCGTCATGCACAGGATGATAGCGGCTACCCGCAGCACTGCGGCGCTCATAGATGCGAAGTCCAGCGCGTAAAACAATTCTCGCAGATAGTGCAGCATAATATCTCCAGTCAAAATACCCCAAAATATAGGAGTATTATACCAGCTTGCCCCACCAAATACAAGGAAAATCCCCTGATTGAGCGGATTACGACAACAAAACCGGAAAAGTTCATCCATCCGGCATTCGCCTGTACCGGCAAAATCCGTGCTGCTTGTCCTATTGCCTCTTCCAGTTGCCCGCTCCTCAGCGATGAAAACGATGATCTATCTGAAAAGGATAGATGCTTTACAGGAAGCAGTAAGAAAAAGACGACAAAAAGGGGCCCAAAGAACGAATTCTTTGAGCCCCTTCCGGGTCCGATGATACGGGATCTCAGCCCTTCACCATGGAGGCGATCTCCTCGGCGAAGTTCTCCTGCTTCTTCTCGATGCCCTCGCCCTTCTCGAAACGCACGGCGTCCTTGAAGGTGATGGTACCGCCCAGCGCCTTGGCAGCAGAGGCGATATACTTCTCGATGGACATGGTGTTGTCCTTCACGAACTCCTGCTGCAGCAGGCAGTTTTCAGCATAGAACTTGTTCAGCTTGCCCACAACGATCTTCTCACGCACCTGCTCGGGCTTGGAAGCCATCTTGGGGTCGTTGGCCATCTGGACCATCATGATCTTCTTTTCTTCGTCCAGAACGTCCTGGGTCACCTGGCTCTTGTCCCAGAAACGGGGGTTCAGAGCGGCGATCTGCATGGCGACGTCCTTGCCGACCTCTTCCACCTTCTCAGCAGCCAGGTCGGTGTCCAGGTTCACCAGCACGCCGATCTTGCCGCCGGCGTGAACATAGGCAACGGACACGCCGCCCTCGAAGCGGGCGAAACGACGGACCTTGATGTTCTCACCGATGACCAGAACCATCTCCTGCTGCTGCTGGGTGACAGTCAGATCGGTGCCGTTGTACTTGCACTCCATCAGAGCGTCCAGATCGGCGGGGTTCTCCTTGGCCACGGTAGCAGCCACGCCCTTGACGAAGTCCACGAACTTCTCGTTCTTGCCCACGAAGTCGGTCTCGGCGTTGACCTCGACCACCACGCCCACACCGTCGATGACGGCGGCATAGGCCATACCCTCGGCGGCAATGCGGCCGGCCTTCTTGGCGGAGGCGGCCATGCCCTTCTCGCGCAGCCACTCCACGGCCTTGTCCATATCGCCGTCGGAGGCGGTCAGCGCCTTCTTGCAATCCATCATGCCCACGCCGGTCATCTCGCGCAGGTTCTTTACATCAGCTGCGGTAAAAGCCATTTTGAATTCCTCCAAACAGTTTTGGTATATACGCGCAAATGCAGGCGCAGATTACTCAGCGTCGGCAGCAGCCTCTTCAGAGGCGGCCTCAGCGGTCTGCTCACCCTGCTTGCCCTCCAGCACGGCGTTGGCCATGATGGAGGAGATCAGCTTGATGGCGCGGATGGCGTCGTCGTTGCCGGGGATCACATAATCGATCTCATCGGGGTCGCAGTTGGTATCGGCGATGGCCACCACGGGGATGCCCAGCTTGTGGGCCTCGGCGATGGCGTTGCGCTCCTTGCGGGTGTCCACGATGAACAGGGCGCCGGGCAGCTTCTTCATTTCCTTCACGCCGCCCAGGTACTTCTCCAGCTTGGCGATCTCGCCCAGGTGCTTCATGACTTCCTTCTTGGGCAGCATGTCAAAGGTGCCGTCCTCCTGCATCTTCTTGAGCTGGTTCAGACGCTCCACGCGGCCGCGCATGGTCTTGAAGTTGGTGAGCATGCCGCCCAGCCAGCGGGCGTTGACATAGTACATGCCGACGCGCTCGGCCTCTTCCTTGATGGCCTCCTGAGCCTGCTTCTTGGTGCCGACGAACAGCAGGGTCTGGCCGGACTCGCCCAGGGAGCGGACGAAGCTGTAGGCCTCCTCCAGCTTCTTCACGGTCTTCTGCAGGTCGATGATATAGATGCCGTTGCGCTCGGTGTAGATATAGGTGGCCATCTTGGGGTTCCAGCGGCGGGTCTGGTGACCGAAGTGGACGCCCGCCTCGAGAAGCTGCTTCATAGATACGACTGCCATGGTAAAAATTCCTCCTTTATTTGTTGATTCCTCCACCCGGTTCATCCGAAGCCGGCCAACCTCCCATTTGGAAAGCACCTGGCCCATCGTCCGCGGGTGTGCGTAATCACATGCTTTGGTATAATATCACATCGTTCCCCGTTTTGCAAGGTTTTTTTCATTCCCGCGCAAAAAAGGGCCCGGATAGCTCCGGGCCCCTTCATAAAGTATATACTCAGTCCTTCCTCCAGTAATAGTTGACCTCGTTCCAGTAGGTTTCATTTTGAAAATGCCAAGGGCCGAAATCAAACTGGATTAGAGTGCCGGTCCGGTCCTCCCCTTCATAGATTCGGCTGTTATCCCCTGTAAAGACCAGATTCTGTATTTCCGCCACATCGATGGGGGATTCCAGTTCGAAACGGACATGATCCGCCCGGAAAAAGGTTCGTCCTGCATCATCGTGAAATACGTCCTGAACCCCTCCCACCTTCTCAAACCGGGTTTGAATCTTGCTTCCGTCTGACATCAGGACGTACATCTGCCAAGGGCCATCCTGACCGAAGGCCGCGTCATAGGCCGCCCCGTCCGGGATCACCAGATCCATGCTGACGCTGATAGGCGAGATGGTCAGGTTCTCTGCCACCGCCAGAGTCACGCCGTTCAGATTCACACCGCACCGGCCCTGGAAGTCGTAATGGGTACCCATGCCAACCAGGGGGACGATCAGATCGATGTCCATACCATCCAGCATGGTGACCCATTCCCCCTGATACTGCATACACAGGGACTGGATCCCGGAAAACAGACAGTATGCGGCATCCTTCGGCATCGGATCTATATGCCCACGAATGATAAACTCCATTTTGTTGTCTGTGGGGTCGCTGTCCTCCACATAGTCTATTGCATACCCCGCCTCGCTGGAGCCGATAAAGCTGGTGCAGCTCTCGTCCCTATAGGCTCCGAAGCCGATTCCCCTGCCGTCCGGCCCGCCCCAGAGGACGGCGCGGTTGAAGCCCTCCTCCACCTGGTCGGGCTCGGGCAGTACCGTCCCCTCCGGCGCGGCAAACTCCACCAGGATATAGAACTGTTCCTGATCCGCCGCCGCCTCCTTCACGGTGACGGTGGCCCCGGAGCCGTTCTTGTCCTCGAACACCTGGTTCATCTGTACAATCCCCAGGTTTTTTGCCTGTTCCTCGCTGGTGATGCCGAACAGCTCCCGGAAGGCTGGGGACACCCCGGCAAGTGAGACGGCCCCCACCGCTCCTGTCAGGAGTGAAGCGGCGGCTACGATGGCCACCAACCCGCGATAGGGGAAGCGTGGGCGCTTCTCTTCCTGCCCGCTCCTCCGCTCCAGCAGGCGGCAGGTCAGCGCCTCCTTTTCCTCCGCCGAGAAGTTCAGCCGCTCCAACTCATCCCGATAGCCTGCCATAGCCCAATCCCTCCAATACATGCTTTAATTTCATCCGGGCCCGGCTCATCCGGGTCCGCACCGCATCGGCCCGCAGGCCCAGGATCTCCCCTATCTCGTTGGTATCATATCCTAAATAGTAGTAGAGCACCAGCACCTCCCGGTACTTGGCAGGCAGACGCTGCACCTCTTCCAGCACGCCGCCCTCCTCCGGCTGAAACGCCGCAGGCTCGGCCACGGCATCCAGGCCCACAGTGCGGGTGCGCCAGGGACTCCGGCGGACGTTTTTGCAGGCGTTGACCGTCACCCGCACCATCCAGGCCTGTTCGTGCTTCTCATTTTCAAAGGCACCTGGATATTCCAGCCGCTTAAGCAGCACCTCCTGGCATACGTCCTGGGCGTCGGGCACAGAATTCAGGATGGAATAGGCCAGCCTCAAGAGCCGGTCGGAGTAGGTCTCCACCAGCCGGGCAGCCAGCGCCTCCTCCGCATGCTCCGCCATGAATCTCCCTCCTTTTTCTCCGTTTGGAACGCGTTCACCTGATATACACCTCACGGCTCCCAAACGTGACACCCTCCAGCAGAAAAAATGCCCCGGTTTTCACCGGGGCGGCGGAACGTATCTCTTTTTTAATTATCATTCAACTGCGCACTCATGGCCTGGTCGAAGTGCTGGTTGATCTGCTTGGTAAACTCCACGGCGGCGTTGTACCCCATCTTCTTGTGGCGGTTATTCATGGCCGCCACCTCGATGATCACCGCCAGATTTCGGCCAGGCCGCACCGGCACGGTGAGAGAGGGCACCTGCACGTCCAGAATCGTGGTGTAGAGGTTCTCCAGGCCCAGGCGGTCGTACATGGCCCCGTCCTTCCACTGCTCCAGGTTGATGACCATATCGATCTCGGCCTCGTCCTTGACGGCGCTCATACCGAACAGGCGGCACACGTCGATGACGCCGATGCCCCGCAGCTCGATATAGTGGCGGATCAGCTCCGGCGCAGTGCCCACCAGCCGGTCGGTGACGTTGCGCTTGATCTCCACTGCGTCGTCCGCGATCAGCCGGTGGCCGCGCTTGACCAGCTCAATGGCGGTCTCGCTCTTGCCCACGCCGGACTCGCCCAGCAGCAGCACGCCCTCGCCGTACACCTCCACCAGCACGCCGTGGCGGGTGATGCGGGGAGCCAGATAGGACTTCAGCGCCGCAATGATGTTGCTCATGAGCACGCTGGTGGTGTCCGGGCTGCGGAGGATGGTTCGGTCGTACTTCTCGGCCATCTCCATACACTCGGGGAAGGGCTCAATCTCCCGGGAAATAATCAGGGCCGGAATGTCCTGGGAGAGCAGCAGTTCGAAGCTCTCCCGCCGCTCCTCGGAGGTCAGCCCCTCCAGATAGGTGGTCTCAACGCGGCCGATCACCTGGAGCCGCTTGGCGTCAAAGTAGTCGAAAAATCCGGTGAGCTGCAGGCCCGGCCGGTTCACGTCCTCCGTCCGGATCGACACATCCTCGTACCCCGCCCCGCCCCTCAGGACCTCCAGGCGAAATTCCTGAATCAGTTTTCCCAGCTTTACGCTGTAAAGGCTCTCCATTGGCGCTGCCCCCTTGCGGTATTATTAGTTATAGTATACCATTCTCCCCTGCTCCTTTGCAACACACTTTGGAAGAAAGGGATTTTTTGAAAAAAAATGCTTGCAATTTTCGAAAAGCTCTGTTATTATATCATTCGATGCTTTATCAAGCTATCCTGACGAGCGAGGAGGTATAAGCGAATGGCCAAATGTGAATTTTGCGATAAGGGCGTTGTGTTCGGCATCCGGGTGTCCCACTCTCACCGCCGCTCCAACCGTCCTTGGAAGCCCAATGTGAAGCGCGTCAAGGCGATTGTCAACGGCACGCCCAAGCACGTCTATGTGTGCACCAGATGCCTCCGTTCGGGTAAGGTCACCCGCGCTGTGTAAGTTTGTAAAAAAGGGACCAGCCTTTGGCTGGTCCCTTTTTTCTTTGGAACGATTGCGCCTGTCCCCACATAGCATGGGGACAGAATGGAGGCGTATTCCATGGCTGATGCTCTGTGCCGCCTGCCCCGGGTCCTGCTGGATGGCCGCCCTGCCGCCCGTGCACTGCTCTGTGGCAGCAACGCCCACCCCGGCCTGCGGGGCGAGGCGCTGTTTTATCCCTACCAGGACGGAACCCTATTGCTGATACGCGCCCTGGGGCTGCCCGGGGACGGCTTTTATGCCTGCCACATTCACGCGCTCGGCGACTGCTGCACCGGGGGCGACGTGGCCTTTCACTGCGCCGGTCCCCACTACGATCCGGAAGGCCGCGAGCACCCGAACCACGCGGGAGATCTCCCCGTCCTGCTCTCCAGCGGCGGCCGGGCGCTCTCCCTCGTGTATACCGGCCGGTTTCAGCCCGGGCAGGTGCTGGGCCGGTCGGTGGTACTCCACGCTCTGCCCGATGACTACCGCAGTCAGCCCACCGGCGCCGCCGGGGGCCGCATTGCCTGCGGCGTCATCTCCCCTGTGGCCTGAGCCGGGCCCGCATGGCTTGTCATGCGGGCCCGGCTTTCTGCTCTCTATTATCTATTGTATCTTGTTTTGCTATCCCACGGTCACCACCCGCACCACGGCGTCCCCGCCCAGTGCGCCGCTGTAGTACACGGTCAGCTCCGCTCCGTAGGATTTGGCGGCCGAGAGGGTCGTCCAGCGCCCGGTTTCTTGGTTGTAAACCTCTACCCCGTCGCTGACGGGCACCCGAAGGCCTTCCACCACCACGGCCTCCTCTCCGTCAAAATCAGCCCGGCTCACATCGGCCTTCTTCAGGCTCACAACCTCCACGGCCTTTCCCTCGGACGACACCGCGATGCCACCCATGGTTCCGCTCCTGACCGTCTTTCCCGTGATATATGCCTGGCTAGCTCCGCTGCTGTTCTCCACGGAGACGGTTCGGTTGGTATAGGTCATGCTGCCGCTGCCCCCGGTCTGCTCCCCGGCGGTCAGCAGGCCGTAGGTAAATGCGTTCCCTGTCACATCGTCCAGCAGGAGGAGGCAGACCTCTCCGCTTTCGTCTGTGGCGTAAAAGTCAATTTGGGAGGCAGGTACGGTATCCATCAGAATATCCTCCAGGGCAATTTCCGCCACTGTGCTGGAACCGGCCCGCTCGTAGAGCTTCACATTCTCCGACAGTGGAAGGCTCCCCAGGGTGCCGCCCGACGGATCCAGGGCATACTGGCTCCCACCGGACACCGGATAGACCGACAGGGCCCCGATCCCGGTGGAGCTGACCCGAACCAGCTCACCCACACCGGCGCCGTGGACGCTGAGCTCACCCGCCGCAGTCAGCCCGCAGGTCAGCTCCACCCCGTCCTCCTGAAGCACGCCGTAGAGCTCCGCCCGCTTCTCCGAGGGGGCGCAGGCAGAGATCACCTCTCCCGCCCCGTTCAGGGTGACGGTAATCCGGTCGCCCACCGCGAAGGCGGACAGCCCGGCCGCCGCCCCGTCCACCACCTCCAGCTCCACGCCCAGCAGCGTGATGGAGGCGGGCGATGCGGCGTTGGGGCTGGCATTCTCATAATAGCCGGTCAGCATGACCCCCTCATAGGCCGCCGCCTCGGAGGCCACGACCAGATCGAGCGCCCCGGAGTCCGTATAATACAGCGTCACCTGCTCCCGGCCCTCCAGCTCATACCAGCAGTCGCCGTAGGTGCTGACCGCGCCGTCCAGCAGCACCCTGGTTCCGCTGGAGATGGCATACGTTCCCCCTCCGGCGGCGGTGATGCCGTCCGCCGCCACCTCTGCCGGGCGGAGGGTGCGATGGGACGAATCGTCCGGCAGGAAGCCCACCGTCTTTCCCGCCTCGTCCAGCAGCAGCGCGCCTTTCCGCCCCACCAGGCGATCCGGCACTGCCTCCGCAGGTTCATACCAGTTGATCGTCTGATTGGCATAGACCTCCACCGTGCCCAGGGTGCCGTCCGCCGCCTCGGCGTTATTGTCCAGCAGCACCGCACCGGTTACCTTGGAGGCGCAGAGGTTGTCGATGTAATCCTGTCCGTCCCGGTCTGTCTGCCGCAGCACGCGGTAGAGCAGCAGGGCCGCGTCTCCCCGGGTCAGGCCGGCTCCGCCGTCTGCGGGCAGGCCGTCCAGAAGCCCCAGTGCCACGGCCTTATTCAGATAGTCCTCCGGCCAGAAGGGGCCGATCTCCTCCGCCGTATAGCCCAGCAAACGGAGAACCACGGTTACCGCCTGTCCCACCGTCACCGGGTCGTCCGGGCCAAAGCGGCCGTCGCCATAGCCGGAGACCAGCCCCTCCTCACAGGCCAGATTGATATAGGGGGCGGCCCAGCCGCCGCCCGGCACGTCGGAAAAGCGGGTACGGTAGGCGCTCCCCCGCGCCTGATCCCCGTGTCCCTCCGTCAAAACGGCCAGCTTACAGAACTGGGCGCGGGTCAGCGCGTCGTCCGGGTGGTAGCTCCTGTCGGAGTACCCGGAGACAATACCCAGTCCGGAGAGCACCTCCACCGCCTCGGACAGCTCCTCGCCGCTCACATCCGAAAAGGCCAGGGCGGGCGCCGCCGCGATCAGCCCCAGGCACAGCCCCGCCGCCAGCAGCAGCGCCAGAATACGTTGTTTCATCTGTGTTTCTCCTCTCGATTAGTCGGCGCGCAGGGCGTCCACGGGCTGCAAACCGGACGCCTTGGCCGCCGGATAGATACCGAACACGATTCCGATGGCGACAGAGAAGGCGAAGGCGCCCGCCGTCACCAGCGCGTCGGGATACAGGATCAGATCATACATGGCCTTCCCCAAAATGAGCGAGAGCAGGTAACCCAGGGCGATGCCGATGAGGCCGCCCAGAGCGCTCAGGATGGCGGCCTCCACCAGGAATTGTCCCACGATCTCCCGCCGGGGCGCGCCGATGGACTTCTTGATGCCGATTTCCCGGGTCCGCTCCGTGACGGTGACCAGCATGATGTTCATGATACCGATTCCGCCCACCAGCAGGGCGATGCCCGCGATGCCGCCCAGTACCACGCTCATGGAGGTCATCTCCTCCGTGCTCTCGCTCATGGCGGAGTTGCCGTTCTCCAGCTCATACTCCCCCACGCTCGTGTCGATGGTCTCCCCCAGGAAACGCTCCAGCTTCGCCATCACTGTGTCCATGTGGTCGGACTGATCTACCTTGACAGAAAAGTGGGTGAGCTGGGCGGTGCCCAGTATGGCCCGATCCAGGGAGTAGGGGATCACCGCCATGTCGTCCATGGAGCCCTCCTCGCCCCCGTCCTTCTGGTAGTAGATCCCCACCACGGTGAAGGGCTCACCGCCGAAGTAGACGGTCTCCCCGATGGGATCCGCATATTGAAACAGGCTGTCCGCCACGTAGGAGCCGAGCACGCACACCCGGCTGCGCCGGTCGACGTCAAAGGCGCTGATGTCCCGCCCCTCCTTCAGGGTGTAGTTCCCGCAGACGGAGAACTGGTCGCTGCCCAGGTAGAGCGTCCCGCTGTCCAGCGTGGTGGTGCGGTATTTCATGGGCAGGCTTGTGGACAGATCGGGGCTCACCCCCAGCACCATATCGCCCAGCTCTCCATTCCCATAGTCATAGAGGGCGTCTATCACATCCACAGACCGGCTGGTGTCGTACCAGTTCACCGTGACGTTGACCTTGTTGACGCCCAGCTTCTCATAGTAGGCGGTGATGTCCGCGTTGTAGCCGGACACCAGCGCCACCAGCACCAGCACGGCGGTCACGCCGATGATGATGCCCAGCATCGTGAGGAAGGAGCGCCCCTTTTTCTCCCGGATGGAGTCCAGGGCCATGCGCAGCGCGTTCATGGCGCCACCCGCGCCGGCGGGGCGCTCCAGTCCACCAGCACGCCGTCCCACAGGCTGTCGTGGACGATTCTCCCATCCTTCACCCGCACGGTACGGTCGGCCTGGGCCGCGATACCGTTGTCGTGGGTGATCAGGATCACGGTGGTTCCCTCGGCGTTCATCTGGCGCATGAGGCCCAGCACCTGCTCGCCGGTTCTGGAGTCCAGCGCCCCGGTGGGCTCGTCGGCCATGAGGATGGGCGAGCGGGCGGCGATGGCCCGGGCGATGGCCACCCGCTGCTGCTGGCCGCCGGAGAGCTGGGCCGGCCGGTTGTCCGCCTTGGCGGCGATCTCCACCTTTTCCAGCGCCTCCATGGCCCGCGCCCGCCGCTCCGCCAGCGGGACCCGCTGGTAGAGCATGGGCAGCGCCACATTCTGCCAGACGTTCAGGGACGGGATGAGGTTATAGCCCTGAAAAATGAACGCAATCTGCCGGGAGCGGATCTGGGACAGCTCCCTCTGGGTGCGCTCCCGGATCGGGGTGCCGTCCAGGAGATACTCCCCCCGGGTGGGCACGTCCAGGCAGCCCAGTATGTTCATCATCGTGGACTTGCCGGAGCCGGAGGTGCCGATGATGGCCACAAACTCCCCCTGGTCTATGCTCAGCGTAACCCCATCCAGCGCGTTGACCTGGTTTTCCTGCCCCTCGGCGTAAATTTTATAGACGTCCTTCAATTGAATCAGGCTCATACAGAATCCCCCTTCTCAGCCCATAGGGCCGCCGCCGGGCATCCCGCCGCCCATGCCGCCAGGCATTCCGCCGCCGAAATCCGGCATCTCTCCGCCGCTGAAGTCCGGCATTTCCCCGCCGCCCGGGAAGTCGGACGGCTCCTCTCCCTGGCTGGTGGTATCCCCGCCGTTCGGGGCCGCCTGCTGGTAGCGGGTGAATACCTCCACCCCCTCCTCCACGCCGGAGAGGATGCGCACATACTGGCTGTTGGACACCCCGGTTTCCACCGGCACGGCATAGAACCCGTCGGGCACCACGCCGTCCTCCAGCTCCACCGCGTTGTCCGGCGCCGCGTCCGCCTTGACGAAGAGGCAGGTTCCCTGGCTGGTGCTCTTGAGGGCCGCGATGGGGGCCAGCACCCCCTCGGACTCGTCGCCCACGGTGATGGAATAGGAGACGTTGACGCCGGCGGAGAGGGCGCCCCCGCTGGGAATGGTGATGGTGATGGGGAAATAGGCCACGCCGTTGGAGTTGGTGGCCTCATAGCTGATCTCCGTGACAGTGCCGGTGTAATGGGTGTCGCTCTCCGCCCCCGACTGGGTGATGTCCACCTCCATCCCCATGGCAATGCCGTCGATGTCCAGCTCGTCAATGTTGGCGGTGATGGTCATGGAGTCCAGGTTGTAGAGCACCACCGCGGTCTGCCCCGCCTCCCGGGGGCTCTCTCCCTCCCGGACATTGACCATGATGATCTTCCCCGCCAGCTCAGCGGTCACCGCGTAGTCGGAGCGCTTCTCCTCCGTCTCCGCGCTCTTCTCCTGGAGCTGGACAATCTTTTCCTGGGTCTGGGTGATCTGCTTGTTCACCGACTCCACCTGCTTCTGGTAGTCGGCCCCGTCGAGCTGGACGAGAACGGCCCCGGCGCTCACCTGCTCATAGTCCACCGCCCCGATGCCGGTCACCTCGCCGCCCACCTCGGCGGTGAGATCCTGGCTGCGGCGGTACTCCAGCTCCCCCTCCACCGACGGATAGAGCTTTTCGCCCGAGTCCGCCACCAGATAGCCGGCGCCCGTCATTCCCTCGGTGAAGGCGCCCGGATTGTCCAGGGTGACGGTGACGGCAAAGCAGTGGGTGCCCTCCGCCGTCACCCGGTCTACCATCTGAATGTCGGTGACGGTTCCCTCCTGGTTGAGCATGAGGCTGGCCACGGACACCCCGGCCTTCATGCCTACGTAGACCTGATCCTCATAGGCGTAGCTGAAATACTGGGTCAGGCACATCTGGCTGTCGTCCACAAGGGTGGCCAGCTTGGTTCCGGCGGCCACATTGTCCCCCACGTCCACGGCCACATCGGTGATCCGGCCGGCAAAGGGGGCTGTCACAGTGAGGGCGGCGATCTCCTCCTGGAGCTGGGCGAGCTGTTCCTGGTAATCGTCCAGCTGGTTTTCCTGCTCGGTGATCTGATCCTGATACTCCTCAATCTGGTCGTCCAGCTCTGAATCGTCCTGGGTGTAGAGCAGATCGCCCACCTCCACCGTGTCGCCGGCGGAGACATATACGCCGGTGATCTCCGCCTCCGAGGCGGTGGTGTACGTAACGCTGTCCGCCGGCATGGTGGTTCCGGTGCCGGAGAGCGTTGTGGACAGGCTGCCATAGGTGGTCTGCTCCGTCAGGGGCGTCTGCTCCTCCCCACTGAAAAACAGGGCCTTCCCCCCGAGGGCGGCGCCGACCGCCAGGGCCAGAACCAGCAGCAGCGCCGCCCCGCGCCTCACCGTCAGCCGCCGGCCGGGCTTCCGCTCGGGCGGCGCGCTCCCCTCCGCTTTCTTCCGCAATGCCGTCAACTGCATGCAATCGTCCTCCCCTTCTGTTCCGGTTTCGGAGGCCAGTATAGGTGGAGAAACTGAAATTACTCTGAAAAAGGGCCGCGTGAGATTGTTAACACTCTGTAAATCCTTTCGTCTGCCGCCCCGCCTATAATACATTTCAGACAGATTTCAGTTCTCTCCCTTATAATGGAGAAAAACGCAGGAAAGGACAGAAGGTATGCGCATCTTGATTGTAGAGGACGAGCTCCGCCTGGCCGAGGCGCTGGGCCAGATCATGGCGGAGCAGCGCTATCAGGCCGACGTGGTGTTTGACGGGGCGGACGGGCTGGACTACGCCCTCACCGGGCAGTACGACGCCATCGTGCTCGATGTGATGCTTCCCAAGGTGGACGGCTTTGAGGTGGCCCGCCGCCTGCGCTGCGCCCACGTCTCCACCCCCATTCTGATGCTCACCGCCCGGGATGAGATCCCGGACAAGATCGCGGGGCTGGATCACGGCGCGGACGACTATATGACCAAGCCCTTCGACATCGGGGAGCTGCTGGCCCGGGTGCGGGCGCTCACCCGGCGGCAGGGCGAGGTGATCGGCGAGCAGCTCGCCGCCGGGGATCTGGTGCTGGACACCCCCACCCGCAGTCTGCGCTGCGGGGAAAAATCCGTCCGGCTGGGCTTCAAGGAGTTCGACGTGCTCCGCCTGCTGCTGGCCGCCCCCCGGGCCGTCATTCCCAAGGAGGACATCATCTCCAAGGTATGGGGCCTGGAGTCGGAGGCGGAGGACAACAACGTGGAGGTCTACATCTCCTTTCTGCGGAAAAAGCTGGCCTATCTGGGTTCCCGGGTGAGCATCGGCACCGTGCGCAAGGTGGGCTATCACCTGGAGGTGCCTGCGGTATGATCAAGCGGCTGCGGCGGAAATTCATCCTGATCAACCTGCTGCTGGTGGGCCTGGTGCTGGCGGTGGTGTTCATCCTCTTTGTGGGGGCGAACGTCCGTCGCCTGGCGGGGCAGAGCGATGCCGCCCTCCGGCTGGCCCTGTCCTGGCAGGAGGGGGAGGGGCCGCCCCGCTTTGAAATCGGCGGCCCGCCGCCGGAGGAGCGCGAGCCGGACGGGGCGCACCGCTTCTCCCTGATCCCGGTTTTTGTGGTCACCGTGAAGGACGGGGCCATTACCGGCCTCAACGACGGCGGCCAGGTGGACGTTTCGGAGGAGACCGCCGCCGAGGCGGTGGAGCAGGCCCAGTCCTCCGGCGCCAGTCAGGGCGTGCTCAGGGAGCTTCGCCTGCGCTTTCTGGTGGAGCGCAGGCCCGACGGCGAGCTCCGCATCGCCTTTGCCGATCTGGGCTGGGAGACTGCCTCCCTGCGCAATTTGTCCCTGCTGTCCCTGCTGGTGTGGGCCCTGGCCATGGTGGGTCTCTTTTTCGTGAGCCTTGTCCTCTCCTCCGTGGCCCTGCGCCCGGCGGAACGGGCGTGGCAGCAGCAGCGCCAGTTTGTGGCCGACGCCTCCCACGAGCTGAAAACCCCCCTCACCGTCATTCTGGCCAATACCGGCCTCGTCCTCTCCCATCCCGAAGACACGGTGGCCGCCCAGTCCAAATGGCTGGAGTACACCCACGACGAGGCGGAGCAGATGAAGGAGCTGGTGGACGATCTGCTCTTTCTGGCCAAGTCGGATGCCGCCCGCCAGCCGGCCGCCCGGGCGGAGACGGCCATGAACGAGGTGGCGCTGGGCTGTCTGCTCCCCTTCGAGTCGGTGGCCTTTGAGGCTGGCGTGGCGCTGGAGCACCGGATCACCCCCGGCCTGTCCCTGCGCGGAGACGAGGGGCAACTCCGCCGGCTGGTGATGATCCTCCTGGACAACGCCGTGAAGTACGCCGGGCCGGGCGGCACCGTCACCCTCACCCTGGAGCGGCACCAGGAGCGGCTGCGGCTGGCGGTACACAACACCGGCGAGCCCATCCCGCCGGAGCACCTGCCCCACCTCTTCGAGCGTTTCTACCGGGTGGACGCCGCCCGGAACCGGAGCGGGGGCGGCTACGGCCTGGGGCTGGCCATTGCCAGGAGCATCGTGGAGGGCCACCACGGGCGGCTCACCGTCACCAGCACCGCCGCGGCCGGCACCACCGTCACCGCCCTGCTCCCCCGCCGGTGACGGTTTTGCTTGTCAGAACGGCGCGGCTGTTGTAAAATGGGCCTGTTCCAGAAGAAGTTGGAAAGGAGAAACTAATTCATGTCCGTTACTGTAGGAAGCAAGGGCCGCGCCGCGTGCGTGGTCAACGATCAGAACACCGCCGCCGCCGTGGGCAGCGGCCTGCTGCCCGTGTTCGCCACTCCCCAGATGATCGCCCTGATGGAGAACGCCGCCGTCGACGCTACCCAGGCCTCCCTGGAGGAGGGGCAGGGCACCGTGGGCACCCGACTGGACGTGAGCCACGATGCCGCCACCCCCGTGGGGATGCAGGTATGGGCCGAGGCGGAGGTCACCGCCGTGGACGGCCGCAAGCTCACCTTTGCCGTCACCGCCTACGACGAGGCCGGCCCCATCGGCAAGGGTACCCACGAGCGCTTTATCATCCAGAACGACAAGTTCCTGGCCAAGGCCCAGGGGAAAAAGAAGGGGAATTGATATGTCCATCGAGACGGGCCGGGCCTATCTGCGGGCCAGAGGCTATGAAGACCGGATTCAGGAATTCAGCGTATCCAGCGCCACGGTAGAGCTGGCGGCCCAGGCGGTGGGGTGCGAACCCGCCCGCATCGCCAAGACCCTCTCCTTTGCGGTGGACGGGGGCTGCGTGCTCATCGTCTGCGCCGGGGACGCCAAGATTGACAACACCAAGTTCAAGGCCCAGTTCCACACCAAGGCCACCATGCTCACCCCGGAGCAGGTGCTGGACTTCACCGGCCACGCCGTGGGCGGCGTGTGCCCCTTCGGCATCGATAACCCCGCTGTGACCGCCTACCTGGACGTGTCCCTCCGCCGGTTTGACACGGTCTACCCCGCCGCAGGCAACGCCGCCTCCGCCGTCCGGCTCAGTTGCGGAGAGCTGGACATCCTGTCCAACAGCTCCGGATGGATTGATGTATGTAAAAACTGGAGCTGATTGGACACTCCCGCCCTTCTGTCCAATGACTTTTCCGCCCGCCGGGGGTATACTAGAGCATAAAGGGGGTTTTCTTATGCGGGAATTTTTTCATAATATGAAGCTTAGCTTTCTTCTGGCCGCGGTGCTCTACATCATCCTCGGCCTAATCCTGCTGATCTGGCCCGGCGTCAGCGCCACCGTGTTTTGTTATGCCTTCGGCGGCATCCTGCTTATTTACGGCGTGGTGACCATCGTCAGCTTTTTCCTTCGGGACAGCCGGCAGGGCAGCTTCGTGTTCGAGCTCTTCCTCGGTATCGTCGCTGCGGCCCTGGGCCTGCTGTTCCTGCTCCGCCCGGTCATCGTGGCCTCCGTCCTGCCCGTGATCCTGGGCCTGTTCATCGTGGTGGACGGCCTGGTCAACCTCAAACGGGCGCTGGAGCTGCGCCGGATGCTCTATCTCCGCTGGACCGTGCCCCTGGTGCTTTCCGCCGTATCGGCGGTGTTGGGGCTGGTGATCGTCTTTCAGCCCTTCCTGGCCGCGGAGGCCCTGGTCATGCTCATCGGTGCGGTGCTCATCTATGAGGGGCTGTCCGACCTATGGACTATCTTCCGGGTAAGCCAGTGGACCAAGGAGTACCGCAAGCACCATCCGGTGGATGTCGACCAGATCGATTTTGAATAAACCAATAAAAAGCAACTCCCGGGCGAACGCCCGGGAGTTGCTTTTTATATTGACATTTCACTTTAACGTTTATATAATAATAGACACTAAAATAAAATGTTTGTTGTGTGGTGGTTGTCATGGAAGAACAGGAATTATTATGGTCGTCCTCCCAGCAGGAGTTGGTACGGGGTATCGCCCTGCGGGATGGACAGTACCGCTGCCTCCTCTGCGGAGTCGCCTTCCCCCAGGGGGAGGTCTTTCCCCGCGGGGGCCGCTTCTATGATGCCGAGGCCATGGCAGCCCTCCATCTCCGGGAGGCCCATGGCTCCGTGCTGGAGTATCTGCTCCACCGGAACCCCGGTCTGCTGGGGCTGTCCGAGGTTCAGTTGGAGCTGCTCCGCATGCTCGCGGAGGGCTGCACGGATAAGGAAATCGCTGCGCAGAAGAGGGTTTCCCCCTCCACCGTGCGCAATCACCGCTTCAAGCTCCGGGAAAAGGAGCGGCAGGCCCGACTCTTTTTGGCCCTGATGGAGCTACTGCGCACCAGCCGCATCTCCAGCCCGGTGGATACCGGCTTTTGCCACCCCCATCCCACTGCGTCCATGGTTGATGCGCGCTACGCCGTTACTGAGGAGGAGCGGCAGGCCATCCTGGCCGCCTGTTTCGACGAGGCCGGCGCCCTGCGCCAGTGGCCTGCCCGTGAGAAGCGCAAGTTGGTCGTACTCAGCGCCATCGCTGAGCAGTTCACGCCCGGCCGACAGTATACGGAGAAGGAGGTCAACCGGCTGCTGGGCCGGATCTATGAGGACTTTCCCTACCTCCGCCGCCTGTTGATCGAATACGGCTTTCTGGAGCGCACCGCCTCCGGCTCCGCCTACTGGCGCAAGGAGTAGGCGGTGGGCCGGGCTGTCGGCGGCCGGGCCGCCGCCCTCCTGCTGGCCGGACGGACGGTCTCCCGGTTCGGCTCCTCCTTTTATCTGGTCGCCCTGCCTCTCTATGTGCTCGAGCGCACCGGGAGTCTGGGGGCGTCCGGCCTTTTCTTCACCCTGACCAGCCTTCCGCCCCTGCTGGCCGTTCCCTTCCTGGGGCCGCTTGTGGAGCGCGCCCACCGAAAAGGATTGCTGATCCTCTGTGATTTTGGCACCAGCGCGCTCTGTGCCCTTCTCCTGCTTTTCCCCGGCCCCCCGCTCCCCTTCCTCCTTGCGGGCACCATGCTTTTTCACCTGCTGTCCCATTTGTTCGAAATTGCATCCAAGGTTCTCTTTTCGGAGCTGTGTCCACCGGAGCGCCTCTCCTCCCTCAATGGAATCAAAAGCCTGCTGGATCACGGCGCGGCGGTACTGGCCCCTGCGGCGGGCGCGCTTTTGTTTGGACTGTGTGGATTCCGGGCCATCCTCCTGCTGTGCGCGTTGGCCTACGGCCTCTCCGCCCTCCAGGAGTGCTTCATTCCCTACGCGCCGCGCCCCATCCAGCAGGCGGAACCGCCCCGCCTGCGGGCCGGTATTCGATATCTGCTGGGCCGGCGGGAATTGTTCTCCCTCTTTCTTCTGGTGATGGCCCTCAACTTTTTTGTAGCCAACAGCGAGGAGATCATCTTCCCCGGCATTCTGGTGGAGCTGTACCAGTTTCCAGAGTCCCGATACGGCCTGGCGGTCTCCGCCTCCACCGCCGGAACCCTGCTGGCCAGCCTGTTCCTGATCCGGGCGGCCCACCTCCGCCCCCTGGAACACCTGCGCGCCCTGTTTCTGGTCAACAGCGCCCTGATGGCCGCCCTTGGTCTGGCCGCGCCCCTTCTGCGTTCCGTTCCAAAGCTTTACTTTGTCCTCTTCTTCACCTTCCAGCTTTTGATCGGCTGGCTCACCGCCTGCATCAACGTCCCGCTGATCTCCTATTTCCAAACCCGGGTACCGCTGGAACAGCAGGGGCGGTTCTTTGCCCTGCTCGCCTTCTTCTCCGGGATACTGATCCCCCTGGGCATCTCCTATACCGGAGTCCTGGCCGACTGGCTGGGTCCAGGCGCGGCCTATGCCTGCAACAATCTCTGTGTCATTGTTCTGGTACTTCTGGTAAGGCTTCCGGACTGAAGCGGACAAAGCCCGCGGGATATAAAATCCCGCGGGCTTTGTTCGTTGTCTCTTATTCCCAGTTCTGAAACTGGCCGTCCAGCACCGCGCGGCGGTGGAAGATGACGAAGTCGGGGGCGGCATCGGGGCAGTGCTCCCGGATGGCCGCCACCACCAGCTCCGGGTTGAGGCCGGGATTCTGGGCCCGGAGCACCAGGTCCAGGGCGATGGTGTCCCGCCGCTCCTCCACGGTGGCCCTGGCGATCAGGGGAATGAGGTCCACCTCGGTAAAGCCGCTCTTGGCCTTCTTGCTCCTTTTGGTCATCACCAGGCAGTCCCGGGCCAGCAAATCCCGGATGGCGCTCTCCGCGCCGAAGGGGGCCCCCGCCTCATACTCCAGGGTGACGATATAGTTGACGTAGCACAGCTCCTTCACCGGCCGCACCGCCTCATAGCAGCGCTGGACGGTGATGCCCGCGGGCAGGGCGGCGTTCATCTTCGCCGGCACCTGATCCAGCGGTGTGTCCAGCACCTGGCACTCCAGTACCTCGCACCCGCTGGAGAAGCCCACCGACAGGGGCAGAGGGATGGAGACAAAGGCGTGGGGATTGAAGCCCTCGGTGTGCTTGATGGCGATCCCCGCCCGGAGGAAGGAGCGCTGGAAGGTGCGCATCAGATCCAGATGGGAGATAAACTTGGCGGTGTCCGCCTTGCTGAACGCTAATCTATGCTTCGGCATCGCATTTCCCTCCCGGATAGAGCTTGTCCGCCCCGCAGCCGGTACACTGTACCCGGCAGTCGGGGGTGATCACCGCCTGATAGGCCCGCTCCCGCTCCCGCCACAGGAAGGGTGTGGTCACGCCGGTGGAGGTGACCGACCAGGGCAACACCTCGTCCTTTTCCCGCACCCGGTTGGCATAGAAGGCGGGGTCCAGGCCGCAGGCGTCAAAGGCCGCCATCCAGCGGTCAAAGTCAAAATACTCGCTCCAGGCGTCGAACTTGGCGCCCTGGCGCCAGGCCTCCTCAATCACGTCGGCCACCCGGCGGTCCCCCCGTGAGAACACCGCCTCCAGGAAGCTGGTGTCCGGATCGTGCCAGTTGTAGCGGATGGAACGGCCCCGCATGTTGTCCCGCAGCAGCTTGACCCGCCGCCGGTACTCCTCCATGCTCACCTGGGCCTCCCACTGGAAGGCGGTGTGGGGCTTGGGTACAAAGCAGGCGGTGGACACGGTGATGGTCACCCCCCGCTTGGGGTTGGGGGTGCACTCCTTCCACGCCTTGTATACCTTCTCGGCCAGCTCGGCGATGCCCAGCACATCCTCGTCGGTCTCGGTGGGCAGGCCCAGCATGAAATAGAGCTTCACGCTGCTCCACCCGCCGGAGAAGGCGGTGCGGCAGGAGCGGAGGATCTCCTCCTCCGTCACATTCTTGTTGATGGCGTCCCGCAGGCGCTGGGTGCCCGCCTCCGGGGCAAAGGTCAGCCCCGACTTGCGCACATGCTGCACCCGCTCCATCAGGCCCAGGGAGAAGTTGTCCGCCCGCAGGGAGGGCAGGGACAGGGAGACCTTGTTGGGCTCGCACCACTCCAGCAGGCCGTCGCACAGCCCCTCCAATGCCCGGTAGTCGCTGGTGGACAGGCTGGAGAGGGTCATCTCCTGGTAGCCGGAGTCCCGGCACGCCTCGATGCCCTGCTGGACCAGCCGCTGGGGATTGCGGGGGCGCACCGGCCGGTAGGCGTAGCCCGCCTGACAGAAGCGGCAGCCCCGGATGCAGCCGCGGAACACCTCCAGCATCACCCGGTCGTGGACGATCTCGGTGGAGGGTACAATGGTCTTAACCGGGAAATAGCTCTTGTCAAAGTCCTGGACGATGCGCTTGGTCACCCTGGCCGGAGCCCCCTCCAGCGGGGTGACGGCGGCCACCGTGCCGTCGCCGTGATAGCTCACCTCGTAAAGAGAGGGCACATAGACGCCAGGAATCCGGGCCGCGGCGGTGAGGAACTCCTCCTTACCCCAGCCCTCCTCCCGGGCCTGGCGGTAGAGCTGGATAATCTCCACACTCACGTCCTCCCCTTCCCCCAGGACGAACAGATCCACAAAGGGGGCCAGGGGCTCTGGATTAAAGGCGCAGGTTCCCCCCGCCACCACGATGGGAGACAGCTCTGTCCGCTCCCCGCTACGCAGGGGAAGGCCAGCCAGATCCAGCATGTTGAGCACATTGGTATAGGCCATCTCATAGCCCAGGGAGAAGCCAATCAGGTCGAAATCGGCGATGGAATCGCCGCTCTCCAGGCCGTACAGGGGAATCCCCTCCCGGCGCATCTCCTCCTCCATGTCGCCCCAGGGGGCAAACACGCGCTCACACCACACCCCATCCATCTCGTTCATTAGCCCGTAAAGGATACGCACGCCCAGATTGGACATGCCGATCTCATAGGTGTCCGGGAAGCAGAGCGCGTAGCGCACATCCACCGCGCGCCGGTCCTTGACCACTGCGTTATACTCCCCTCCCGTATACCGGGCGGGCTTCTGAACCCGTGGGAGGATGTGTTCCAAAGTACGATTCATGCCGAACCCTCTCCATGTATCTCGAAATCAATAGAAAATGCAGTAAATTGTATTATACTATGTCTTTTCCCGCCTTGCAACCCCCATTCAAAAGGAATTGCATTCCATCTTTCCATCTACCCGGCCAGAAGGGCAGCGCATAGGCACAGGAGAACCAATGCAGCCCCGTTGGCCGCAGTGAACAGCAGCAGATAGCGCCCCGGCCTGGCCCCCGGCGTACGCAGGTAGACCTTAAGCGAGATGAGGCTGGCCAGCGAGGCAATGGGGGTCCCCAACCCGCCCAGGTTGGAGCCCACCAGAAGGCCGCGCCAGTCCGCTGTAAATCCGGACAGGAGCACTGCTGCCGGAACGTTGCTGATGATCTGGCTGGTCAGGCCGGTGGTCAGCGCCGTGTGGCCTTCCATCAAGGAGGCCAGGGCGGCATGTACCGGGCCGCAGGCCCCGATGTTTCCGGCAAACAGGAAGAAGCAGAAAAAGGTAGCAAGCAGGCCATAGTCCACCCTGCGAAACAATCCCCGGTCAAAGAGCAGCAGACCGCCCGCCACCACGGCCAACAGCGCCGGATAGGGCAGCACCCGGAATACCGACAGCAGGCAGAGCACAAACAGGCCTGCCATCAGCCCCAGACGGCCCGGCCTTCGAAGCTCCGCCTGTTCCTGAAACCGGACCTGAATTCCCTCATCCCGGACACACAGGAGGGATGCGGCCGTCAGCACAGCCAGGCTGACCAGGGTCAGCGGAAGCATGGTCCCAAAAAACTGTTCCGCCGTCAATTCGTAGTCGGCATAAAGATAGAGATTCTGCGGATTACCCACCGGGGTAGCCATGCTCCCAAGGTTGGCGGCCATGGTCTGGAGCACCACAAGGGGGGCCAGGTATTCCGTCCGTCCGATCAGCCCCAGCACCAGAACCGCAAATGGAACAAAGGTGATGAGCGCCACATCGTTGGTCACCACCATGGACACAAAGAAAGGTAGCAGCACTAGGGCAAGGCTGACCAGGCGCATCCGCCGCTCCCCCGCCAGCAACCGCTGGGCCAGCACTGCAAAAACACCGCACTCCTGCAGTCCCGCCACCACCGCCATCAGGCAGAACAGAAGGGTGAGTACCCGCCAGTCAATATAGTTCAGATAGGCCGGCGAGGGCGGATTGAGAAGCGTGGAAACTGCCGCGCAAACCGCCGCGATACAGAGTACCGGCTCCTTCCGCAGCAGGGCCAGCCACCTCCCCCTCTTCTCCTGAACCATCCATTCATCCCCTTCCAAGTGCAAAGAAAAAGCCACCCCGGCGGGTGGCCTTTCTCTCATGTTCGACAGCCGAATGCCATACATTAGTTTACTCGCTTCCCGCTCTGTGGTCAAGAGCAAAGCGGCCCGCCGCCCCGCTCTTTCACGAGTGCCGGAAGTCCTCCACCACGTCGGCCAGATGTACCGGTGACAATCCCGCGCTGTTGCAGCATTCGGCCAGCCGGTTTACCTCCTGGAAGTCCGTGGATATCCGTCCCACGCAAATGCCATTCGTCCCCCGAATTCCGTACATCTGCGGGTGGGAGGCCACATCCAGGAATACACAATACGTCTTGTGGTTGTTTCTCATGTAAGCTCTCTCCTCATTCCTAATACTTTTCGGTGATAAACGACTGAATTCGACCAGGTTCTCTCCTTTGCCGTGGTATACTAACCGTTGCCCCTTTCAAGGTCAGTGTTTTTCGACCATCCCCCTATCTTGTATTTCCTTCCGTGCTAATCCCTATATTATGTATTTCGAGAGGAATGTCAATACAATCCGGTTATTTTGACCGGTTCACCGGATTTTTTTACCACATCCGGTTAACTCATGTTCGTACAGGAGGGGTGTTCCATGTCCATGACCGAAAAACTGGCCTACATCAAGAAGCTGCGCCACTTGACCACGGAGGAGATCGCACAGCAGTCAGGCGTTCCGCTGGGGACTCTGAACAAAATCTTTTCCGGTCAAACCAAAAATCCAGCCGTCGGGCCTGTGGACAAGATCACTCAGGTCCTGCGCATTCCCATACACTACCTTTTAGATGACGAGCTTCCGATTGAATACCATGTCAGCACCTCCACGGACGATGGGATTTTACTGCTCTCCTCAGAGGAGATTCAATTTCTCATGAAATACCGGGATCTGGAGCCTCACAGCAAGCGGGCGGTGGATACCATGACCGAACTTCTCAATATGCCGCCTGGCCGGTTGGCAGGAAATCTGCCGGTCAAGCGGACCTTTTGCTATGTAACCGCTCCTCCCGGGGACGCCAACCCATTGGGTGACTCCTTTTTTCTGCGGCCTGTACTGATCCCCGAGACAGATGCCGCCGCCCGTGAGGCAGACTTTGCCGTTCTGCTCACCAACGGCAGTATGGAGCCGCTCTACTCCGCCGGAACCATTCTGCTCTGCAAAAGGGAGCATGCCTCCCGCCAGGAATATGGCCTGTTTCTTCTCAATCAGGAGGCGTTCATTCGCCGCCTGTACTATAAACGGGGCATCACCAAACTGGTCGCCCCTAATCTGAACTTCAAAGACATTATCATCCATGAGAACGACTCTCTGAAGTGTATTGGTACTATCACTGGCATCGCACACGGATGCCGGTGGGAATAGCCGGGTCCACAGCCCGATTCGGGCTGTGGACCCGTTCTGTTTACGCCCATTTTCTGAGCCCGTCTCTCAAAATTTACATTTTAACTCTTGACACTTTCGCTGCGTCGGCTACTATATGGAAGGAGGAAGCTATGGACTTTACATAAGGGGATGTCGTGCGATGAATAAGAAAAAGTGGATCAAACGCCTGCTGATCACCTTGGCCGTTCTGCTCTGCGGCTTTGCCATTTTTGAAATCATCGTCCATGTGCTGATGGACTCTGAGATGAGCAGCCGGGACGATTGGAACATCCAGTTGGGAGAGCGTATGTATACCAGTGAGGAGCGGGGCGTTTCCCTCTACTCCGCCCCCTGCGAGGCCAGCATTCCCGTCTCCCGGATGGTGCCGGATGAGTATGAGGAGGACGGCTTCACCTACTACGACGAGTCGGTTCAGCACCGGCTGGGGCAGGAGCTGATGGAACTGGTACAGCAACAGGGGAACGCCGCCATCGACGCGCCGCTGGCCCTTCTAAATCCTTTTGGAACCGGGAGCAACGGGCTCCTCCTCGCCTTCCAGACGGACCGGAAAAGCGAAATCCGCTATACCATCCACACCACCAGCGCAGAACTGCCTGACTATACCGCCACAGCGCAGGGCTTGGGGGACAAGCAGTTCAGCAGGAAGCACTGCTTCCTGCTGGTGGGTCTCGTCCCGGGCGAGACCCAGGAGGTGACACTGGAGGCCATAGGCGAGTGGGGCAAGGTACAGGAGCGCGCCACCTTCACCATTGAGATGCCCCCCTCCAGCTCCGGCTATGACAGCCGGCTTACATACACCGACGGGGACAGCGCCGCCGCACTGAGCGACGGCCTCTTCTACGCCACCGGACTGGGCGATTATTACGGCTACACCTTCTTCTTTGATAACTCCGGTGTGCTGCGCTATGAGATGGTACTGGAGGGCTTCCACTCCGACCGTTTCCTCTACACCGACATGGGACTCTACACCTGCGTCAGCAGCCGAAAAATCGCGCTGCTGACCCCCATTGGTCAGGCTATCCGCATCTATGACCTGGGCCAGTATGAGCTGCACCACGACATCAACTGGGGGCCGGACGGCACCATTCTGGCCCTGGTCAACGACACGGAACAAGACACCGTGATGGATGTGGTTGTCGAGTTGGACCCCGAAACCGGCGCTGTTACCGAGCTCGTGGATTTCTCCACGCTGATGGACGGCTATTACGGCGCCATGACCCATCCCGTTCCCCTCACCGGCTCCTCCTTCTGGCAGGCCGGCGAGGACGACTGGCTCCACCTCAACTCCGTTCAATACAGGCAGGCGGACGACAGCATCCTGGTCAGCTCCCGGGAGACCTCCACCATTGTGCAGGTATCCGGCGTCCACAGCACACCAACCCTCACCGCCCTGATCGGCGATCCCGCGTTCTGGGCGGGGACGGAGTATGAGTCGCTCTCCTATCAGCCCCAAGGGGATTTTGTCCCCCAGTACGGCCAGCATGACGTGGAGCTGGTGGAGGATGACAGCCTGCCGGAGGGACAATACCTTCTGCGCATGTACGACAACAACTATTGGAGTCTGAGCACCCGGGACGACTACGAGCCTGAGCTGCCCGACAGTGTTGGAACCAGCCTCACAGGTGGGTCTGGAATCCACTCCTATGTGACCTATTATCTGGTGGACTCCAACGCCAAAACCTTCTCTCTGGCCAAGCAGTTTCCCGTCACCTATTCCAGCATCGTTTCAAACGCCCAGTCCTTTGACGGCAATTATGTGGTCAACAGCGGTGTGGCCCATGAATTCGGCGAGTATGACAGCGAAGGCAACCTGATCCGCGCCTTCTCCTACGACTGTATGATGAATGGCTACCGTGTCATGAAGGGTGACTTCGAGGGCTTTTGGTTCCGGGAGGCGTCATAAACAGGCAACAGACAAGGGAGCGCCGCAGATTATTCTGCGGCGCTCCCCGTTTTTTGCTCATCCATCATCTGGTGCAGGCAGGCCAGCGCGTCGGACAGGCCGCCGATTTCGTCAATCAGTCCCAGGCGCACCGCCTCCTCCCCGTAGATCACGCTGCCAACATCCGCGGCCAGCTCCCCGGTTTGGAGCATCAGCCGGGTGAAGTCCTCCCGTTTTACACGGCTGTTCCGGGTGACAAACTGAATAATCCGCTCCTGGATGCGCGCAAAGTAGTTGAAGGTCTGGGATACCGCGATCACCAGGCCGTTCAGCCGCACCGGGTGGATGGTCATGGCCGCCGACGGGGCGATAAAGGACCTCTTGGCCGACACCGCCAGAGGCACGCCGATGGAGTGCCCGCCCCCCAGCACCAGGGAGACGGTGGGCTTGGACATGGAGGCGATCAGCTCGGCGATACCCAGGCCCGCCTCGATGTCGCCCCCCACGGTGTTGAGCAGCACCAGCAGGCCGTCCACCTCGTCGCTCTCCTCAATGGCCGCCAGCAGGGGCATGACGTGCTCATATTTGGTGGTCTTGGCCGAGGAGGGCAGAACCTGGTGGCCCTCGATCTGTCCTACAATGGTCAGGGTGTGGATGGTCCCCCGCTCCGTCCGGATGGTGGAGGAGCCCATATCCACGATCTGCTGCTGGCGCTGGTCGCCGCCCTCCTCGCTTCCGGTCTCCGCAGTCTGCTTCGTCTCATCCATGCCCATACCCTCCCAAAATGTCGTTTGGATTCAGTATGAGCCGGCGGGGGCAATTTTATGCAACCGCCGCAGCGCGCCTTACTCCGGAAGCCGGTCCAGCCAGCACCCCGGCCCAGCGGTGCCGTCCTGGTTCATCGGCAGATAGCGCTGGCCGATCGCGATACCTGTTACCTCCCTCGGATCGATGGCTCTCGGGAAATACCATACGATATCCTCACCCCAGCGGTCCTTGTTTCCAGGAGCGTAATAGGTCAGGGTGTCCTCCTCCGTGAAAAAGACTGTCCTGCGGTCGCAGTTTCCGTTATATGGGATCACCATGGTACTGCCGTCCGTCAAATAGACGGTAAGTGGAAACCCATTGCAGGTGGGGTAGTCCGAATCTTCAAATTGAGCGTGTGTCTTTAGGCTGGTAGCCGTCAGGGTGATCTCCCGTATCACCTGCCTGTTTAGCTTCTCCTCCAGCGCAATCGTGCGCTCCTGCAGCAGCTCCAGCGGGAAGCTCAGGGTCCACTCCCCCTCAATGGGCTGCCCCATGGTCAGCTCGCCCCATATGTGGTCAATGCGGAACTGGCCGAAATGCTCCGCCGTCAGCGTACGGAACCGGATATCGTAGTACGATATTCCTTCCCACTGGAATGTGGTGTGGATCTCCCCAATGGCGCCCACCTCCCACTCCACCTGCGGCATACCCGTCTGCAGGTAGCCGTATTCCCCGCCGACGCCGTCCGCCAGCCGGAGTTGAATGTGAAAGGCCCCGTCCTGGTCAAACCCCATGGAGGACAGGCTGCACAGCTCCGTGCCCAATTCCGCCGGCGTCTGGCCGGGGACCAGCACTGTTCTGGTTTCCTCCCGTCTCTCTCCCGATATGTACTTCTCTGTCGCTACGGTCAGGGTATCCAGCCGCTCTCCAGTCAGAAGTTCCCACGGAAGAGGTGCGAAAAATGGCTCCACTGCGGGGAGAACGCGGGAGAATTCTACTGTATACACATCCCCCGTCTGCATCTGGCACGGAGCGATATCGTCCAGCGCGAGGGCAAACAGTACCGTATCGGCTTCCGCGTCGTAGGCAATACAGGGATCGCGGTAGGATTCCAGGGCAGCACTTTCGTGCAGCCGCTCCCCCACCAGATCCTCCGCCTCCAGGTATGCAGTGCCCCCATTCTTATCCGCCAAAACCCGCACTACCCGCAGCTCGATGCCCTGGTCCGTAGCCGACACCCCCTCTACCTCCTGAGCGTAGGGTTCAAAGCTGCCGAGGAATTGGATCAGCGTTTCCCGTAGAGGGGGTGAGACTGCGACGGCGGTCACGGCCAGAGCGGCGCAGATAGCCGCCGCCATAAGGCCGGTACGCAGCGGACGGCGGCGGTTTTCTCTCTCCGTCATGCGCCCCGCCGCGGCCAAAATTGCCTCCCACCGCTCCGTACTCAGGTGAAGCTCCGAGAGCGCCGTCTCCAGCTCGGCGTGCATGCTCTGCTTATTCCTGCTCATAGTACCACCCCTTCAGACGTTCCTTCAGCAGTCCCCGGGCCCGTGAGAGCCGTACCGTCACGGTGGAGACCGGAACGTGCAGCCTCTGGGCGATCTCCCAGGCCTTCCACTCCTGGTAATAGTAAAGGATGATCACTTCCCGGTATTTTGGCGGGAGGGCCTGTATGGCCCGTACCAGGGTGTCGTCCGGCGGTTCCGGTCCTTCCATGCGCAGGCTGTCCAGGCTCTCCTGCGGCGCCCGCAGAAGCCTCCACGGGCTCCTGAGCTGGCGCTTACACACATTGATAGCGATACGCACCAGCCACGTCTCCACGGCACAGTCTCCTCGAAACCCCGGCCAAGCCCTCAGCGCACGCAGAAAGGTGTCCTGCACCGCGTCCTCCGCCTGGCTCCGGTCTCCCAGATAGAGCGTACACAGCCGTAGCAGGTGGTCGCCATGCTCCTCCAGCAGACCGGCCAGATCCATGGTCTCTCCGCACTCTGAGATGAAAGGCTTCTCCACATCCCGTCCCCCCTTTCACTTCCTGTCTATTAGACCATGTTCCTCCCCCCTTTGCTACAAAAACTTTTCCTACTCTTCATCCGTACTAGAACCGGACGGCAACAGGCTGGCATGCAGGATTGCGAGCAGTTGCGCCGTACACGGCTTTTGGGAGAGTTCCCGGCGGGCCAGAGTCTCCAAAAGCGGCCGGTTTGAATTCCAAATCACACGGCCCACGGTACGGATATCCCGCTCCACTGCCTTCCAGTTCGTTCCGTATTGCTTTGCTACATCCGGGTAGAGCCATTTTGTCACCAGCAGCAGACGTTCCGGCTCCTCTGCACAAAGCTGGAGCGCCCGTACCAGATAAGAAAATCCGGTATAGTTGGCCGTTGCGCCCAGCCGATACAGCAGATGATATGCGTCCTCCGAATGAATTTTCATACTGTCCCTCCCCCATCAGGCGTGTCGCGCTTCCTCACCATCGCAGAGCGCCCGCGATTCTTCCCGAGATTTCTGTCCTCCTTCGGAGAGCTGCAGAAGTGTGGAGAGCTCCATTCCCAGTATGGCCGCCACCCGATCCAGGGCGCGAAGCGTAGGGTTTGCACGGCCGTGCTCGATCCTGCGCAGATAAGTCACGCTCATCTCCGCCTCCAACGCCAGTTTTTCCTGTGTCAGCCCCTTTCTTTCGCGCATTACAACAACAGTTCTACCGATTTCTATAAAATTCAACATAAAATCCCTCCTTTTTCCATAGCATAGGAGAGATTACTATTTTGGGCCAGATTCTATAGTATCGGTTGCTTCATTTTTACTTATTTTTTACGGCTCATACCCCAGAGGTATAAAGCAAGCGCACCTGCGGCCATCCCGCAGGTGCGCTTGCTTCCTATGCAAATTTACTTCTCGTAGAACGCCTTGATTCCCTTGTAGGTCATATAACAGTCCAGCTTACCCACTGTCTCAAAGGGGGCGTGCATGCTCAGCACGGGCACACCCGCGTCGATGGTGTCGATGTCGCGCTCGGCCATATAGCAGGCCACGGTGCCGCCGCCGCCGGCGTCCACCTTGCCCAGCTCGGCCATCTGCCACACCACGCCGGCCTCGTCCAGCACCCTGCGGATATAGGCCACCACCTCGGCAGAGGCGTCGGAGGCGCCCGACTTACCGCGGGAACCGGTGTACTTGCACAGGCCGATGCCGTAGTTCACCCGGGCGCTGTTGCGCTTCTCATAGACCTCGGCGAAGTTGGGGTCGTAGGCCGCGGTCACGTCAGTGGACAGGCAGAAGGACTTCTCGTAGCAGGCCTTCAGCGGCACCCGCTGGGCGTCGCACAGGTCGCTGACAAAGGTATCAAAGGCTGCGGATTTCATGCCGCTGACGCCGGCCGAGCCGATCTCCTCCTTGTCCGCCAGCATACAGACGGCGGTCTTGCCGGGGGTGCCCAGGGCCAGAAGGGCCGCCAGACAGGCAAAGCCGCACACCCGGTCGTCGTGGCCGTAGGCACCGATCAGGGAGCGGTCGAAGCCGATGTCGGCAGCCTTGAAAGCGGGCACCACCTCCAGCTCGGCGGAGATGAAATCCTCCTCCACGATGTGGTACTTCTGGTTCAGGTAGTCCATGACGGCCAGCTTCACCCGGTCGGAGCCCTCGTCGTCCTTAAAGGGGCGGCTGCCGATGAGCAGGTTCAGGCTTTCGCCGGGGATGGCCTCGCCCAGGGGCTTCTTGGACTGCTCCACGCCCAGGTGGGGCAGCAAATCGTCAATGGTGAACTGGGGGTCCTCCGGCGCGCCGCCGATAGACACGGCCACGGTAGAGCCGTCCTTCAGGGCCACCACGCCGCGGAGCTCCAGGGGGATAGTCACCCACTGGTACTTGCGGATACCGCCGTAATAGTGGGTCTTGAAAAAGGCCAGCTCCGCGTCCTCATAGAGAGGGTTGGGCTTGAGATCCAGCCGGGGGGAGTCGATGTGGGCCGCGCCGATGTTGACGCCCTCGCTGAGGGGCCTGGTACCCACCACGGCCAGCATCAAGGCCTTGCCCCGGTTGATCCGGTACAGCTTGTCGCCAGGATTGACCGCCATGCCGCGGGTGAAGGGCTTGAAGCCCTTAGCCTCCGCCAGGCGCACCGCCTCGGTTACGCACTCCCGCTCCGTCTTGCCTGCGTCCAAAAACTTCTTGTAGTCCTCACAATAGGACTTCATATCCGCCTCGTCCTGGGCGCTCAGGCGGTCGTAGCCGTTCTTGGGCTGGTAGAGCAGCGCCTCGCGCCGCAGCTCTCCCGCCGTCTTCTGCTTCTCTTCCATTTGAATTCCTCCTTCGTCTAGTTCCGATTGCTCAGTATCTGCTCAAACAGTTGCTTGGCACGGGCCTGAAAGGCCTCCGGCGTGTCGTCCGCCCGGTTTTCCAGGAGATAATCGCAGTGGGTGCGGAAAAAGCCGTCCCCCTGCTGGGCCTCCACCCGCTTCCGGGCGTAGTCCTCCGAAATCCCCTCCCGGGCCATGATCCGCCGGATGCGCAGTTCCCTGGGGGCCAGTATGCCCACTATCGCGCCACAGGTCTCCCCCAGGCCGCTCTCAATGAGGGCGATGGCGTCGATGGCCACGGCGCTCCGCCCCTGCTCCTCCGCCCCGGCGGCCTGCCGGTCGATCTCGGCCAGGATGAAGCGGTGGGTGATGGCGTTCAGCTCGGCCAGGGCCGCCGGATCGCCGAATACCACCCCGCCCAGGGCCTTGCGGTTGACACGGCCCTCCCCGTCCAGAATGGAAGGGCCAAACCGGGCGGTCAGCTCCGCCCGCAGGGTGGCGCTGGACTCCAGCAGGGCGTGGTACACCGCATCCGCGTCGATGATATGGGCGTCCAGCTCCGCCAGGGCCTGGAGCGCGGTGGTCTTCCCCGCCCCGGTGGGGCCGGTGATGCCGATGCGTTTCATGGATGGCTTCGCCTCCGTGGTTCAGTATAGCATATCTCGTTCCGGGTTTGTTATGTATTTGTAAATTTCCACCGCAGGAGAGGCTTCACTCCGCCCGCACGATGTGGAAGCCGGCGGCCTTGTTCAGCCGGTTGGCCACCGCCAGGCCGATACCGGCGGCGGCGGGACACTGGGCCCAGATGTGGGACACGCCGGTGCCGTCGAACCAGCGCAGGGCCTCAAAGACCCGGCGGGCCTGCTCCGGCACGTCGGTGCTGGGCCCCAGCTGCTCCAGCGGGTGGCCGGCAAACAGCCCGGCGTATTCGTCGAAGCAGATCACCCCGTCTCCGGGGGCCATGTGGGCCTGGATGTAGCGGGCCGCCGCCGCCGGGGCCCCCTGCACCACGGTCACCGGGGCCTTGGGGGCGTAGTGGCGGTACTTCATGCCGGGAGCCCGGGGCTGCTCCCCCGCGCCCATGAGCCGGGTCACCGCAGGATCAACCGCCACCTCACCCAGCGCGTCCCGGAGCTGTTCCAGGGTGACGCCGCCGGGGCGCAGAAGCCGTGGGGGCATTACCGTCAGATCCACGATGGTGGACTCCACCCCCACCGCGCAGGGTCCCCCGTCCACGATGCCGTCAATTTTTCCGTCCATATCCTCCAGCATGTCCGCCATGTTGGTGGGGCTGGGCCGGCCGGAGGTATTGCCCGACGGGGCGGCCACCGGCACGTCGGCGGCCGCCAGAATGGCCCGGCAAACCGGGTGGGCCGGACAGCGCATCCCCACGGTGTCCAGCCCGGCGGTCACCACGTCGGGCACCACGCGTTTCCGCCGGAGCACCATGGTCAGCGGCCCCGGCCAGAAGCGCTCCGCCAGGGCGTAGGCCGTGTCCGGAATGTCCCCGCAGTAGCGTTCCAGCCAGTCCGCCGAGGGGATGTGCAGAATCAGCGGGTTGTCCTGGGGCCGCCCCTTGGCCGCGAAGATGCGGCCCACGGCGTCTGGATTCAGGCCGTTGGCCCCCAGGCCGTACACCGTCTCCGTGGGGATGCCCAGCAGGCCGCCCCGGCGGAGAATCTCCGCCGCCTCGGCCGTGTCCCGCGGCTGTAGTCTTTGTGTGTGCAATGTGCTCACCTTCCCGATGGTTCAGCTTCTCCCGATGGAACTGCCGATGTGCTTTTCCTTCCGCCACTGGGGCGGGGGCCCATCGTCCGCCCAGTACTCATCTAAGCGGGTGATCCTGCCCCCCGCGAAACGGAAAAAAGACACCGCATGAAAACGGGCGCTCCTGTCCTTCGGCCACACCGCTGCGACCGAAACACAACCGTCCTCCGTCCATTCCGCACGCTCCACCGCGCCCTCCCAGTCCCCTGGGTACTCACAGTTGGCCCGAATGTATTCCTCCGCCGTGAAGCGCTCGTCCGTGCAGTGCCAATACACCTCTGCTTCCGGCGCGAACCACTCCCGCAGGGCTGCGGAATCCTGCCGCGCCACGTCCGCCCAAAAGCGGGACAGACGCTCCCACAGCGCGGCATCTTCCCTGCTCAAAAACGAACTCCCCTTCCATGCCGAACCCGGGCACTCCGTCGTGCGCTTCCCTCCACGATGGTCAGCACGCCCGCGGCCAGCAGGGCCGCGCCAGAGACAATCTGTAAAATGCCGATGGCTTTTTTCATAAAAATACCCTCCCCTGCTTATTCGTAGATGCCCACCGGCGTCCCGGCCAGCTCGATGGTGGTGTCCGGGGCGAACCGGGCCTTTTGCAGATAACCCTTCACGGTGAGAATACCGTACTTGGGGTTCACCTTCTCGTCCTCCAGCTCCAGCTCCAGATAGTCCGCCCCTGAGCCGGTCAGCCAGCCGTCGTCCTCCAGCAGCTCCGCCAGGTCGGACTTCACCATATCCAGGGTCAGCTTCTCCGGCAGGGCGGTAAAGTGAATGATCAATTCCACGCTTTCTTACTCCTTTTCTCAGCCTTGTGCGCTGTTTTTTGGCCGTCCCCGCCTTAGCCGTCCTGCTCCCGAGCCCTCAGCCGCTCCGCCTGGTCGGCGGTCACCAGCGCGTCGATAATCTCATCCAGATCGCCGTCCATGACGCTCTCCAGCCGGTACAGGGTCAGCCCGATACGGTGGTCGGTCAGCCGCCCCTGGGGGAAGTTGTAGGTGCGGATACGCTCGTTGCGCATGCCGGTGCCCACCTGGCTGCGGCGCTCCGCCGTCACCGCCTCCTCCTGCTCCCGCACCTTCTCCTCGTACAGACGGGAGCGCAGGATCTGCATGGCCCGGTCCCGGTTCTGGAACTGGCTGCGCTCCTGCTGGCACTCCACCACCGTGCCGGTGGGCTTGTGGATGAGCCGCACAGCGGAGGAGGTCTTGTTGATGTGCTGGCCGCCCGCACCGGAGGAGCGGAAAACCTGCATCTCGATGTCCGCCGGGTTGAGCTCGAAGTCCACCTCGTCCACCTCGGGCAGCACCGCCACGGTGGCGGTGGATGTGTGGATACGCCCACCCGACTCGGTCTCAGGTACCCGCTGCACCCGGTGGACGCCGCTCTCGAATTTCAGACGGGACCAGGCTCCGTCTCCCTCAATTGTAAAGCAGATTTCCTTCACGCCACCCAGTTCCGTCTCGTTGACCGAGTCCACCTCCACGCGCCAGCGGCGGGCATCGGCGTACATGGAGTACATGCGGAACAGGGAGTGGGCGAACAGAGCCGCCTCCTCCCCGCCCACTCCGGCGCGGATCTCCACGATGACATTCTTGTCGTCGTTGGGGTCCCGGGGCAGGAGCAGCACCTTGATCTCCTCCTCCAGCCGGGCCAGCTCCTCCCTGGCCTGCTGGTACTCCTCCTGGGCCAGCTCCTTCATATCCGGGTCGCCCATCAGGGCCTCGGCATCCTCCAGATCCTGCCGGCGGCGCTGGTAGGCCCGGTAGGCCATGACCACCGGCTCCAGCTCCCGCTGCTCCTTGTTGAGCCTGGCCACCAGCGCGGGGTCTTCATAGGTCTCCGGCGCGCTCAGGCGGGCCTCCACATCGGCATAGTGGAGATCCAGGGCGCGCAGCTTTTCCATCATTTCCAAGTCATATCACCTGTCAAACAAAAAGGACTTTACCAGTGCAAAGGGTTCCCGAATATACATCTTCAGCCGGGACGGCACATGGGTGCAGGGGGCCGCCAGGGTGGACAGCTCTCCCGCTCCGCCGGAGGCGCGCTCCCACAGCATACGCGCCCGGGTGAGGTGGAAGCCGCTGGACACCAGCACCACGCCGGCACTCGTGTCCGCCCCCTTCTCCTCCAGCAGCGCCAGGGTATACCGGACATTCTGCCAGGTGTTGTGGGACTGGTCCTCCTGCCAGATGCGTTCCGGCTCCACGCCGTATTCCACCAGATAGTCGTACATGGCCTGCGCCTCGGTAGTGGGTTCGTCGGGGCCCTGGCCGCCGGAGACCACCACCTGGACGTCCGGGTGCTCCTCCAGGTAATCCAGCGCCTTGTCCAGCCGGTCCTGGAGCAGAATGGACGGCCCCCAGGGCTTCACCTGGCAGCCCAGGATGACCATGAGCCTGGGCTCGCCCTGTATGTGGTCATAGGCACCATACATCACCGCGCCGAATAGGGCGCCGAAAGCCAGCGCCCCCGCCAGCAGCAGGGCCAGCACGGCCTTCCGCCACAGGGGCCACCGCTTCCCCTCATAGGGACGGTAGCAGCTCTTCCTTCTCCGGTTCACCCTCGGGCCTCCTCCAACTCGGCCGCCAGCGTCTCCCACTTCGTGTAAAGCGCGGCGATCTCCTCCTCCAGGGCCTTCTGCTCGTCATAGACCTTCTGCAGCTCCAGATAGTTGGAGGCCACCTCCTCGGCCTTGAGGGTCAGCTCGTATTGCCGCTCCTCCGCCTTGGCCACCGCCCGCTCCGCCGCGGCCACCTGCTTCTCCAGCTCTTTGGTGCCGCCGGGACGGCGGGGCTTTTCCTTTTTCGGCTTCTCCGGTTCCGCCTTGACGAGGACCGCGGCCTGGAGCCGTTTCCGCTCCTGGGCGGCCCGGTACTCCTCAAAGGTCCCCCGGAAATCAATGATCTGTCCGTTCTCCAGCATCCAGATACGGGTGGCAAAGCGGTTGATGAAGTAGCGGTCGTGGGAGACAAAGAGCAGATTGCCCTCGTAGCTCTCCACCGCCTCCTCAATCCACTCCCGGCTGGCCACGTCCAAGTGGTTGGTGGGCTCGTCCAGGATCAGCAGATTGATCTTCTCGTCCATGAGCATACACAGGCGCAGGCGGCTCTGCTCCCCGCCGGAGAGGGCGGACACGGGCTTGAACACGTCCTCCCCCCGGAAGTTGAAGGCCGCCAGCCGATTGCGGGCCGTCTGGGTGGAGCAGTCCTGGTCGTAGATCATGGTGTCCACCAGATTGCGCTCCGGGTGGGAGAAGCGGATGATCTGAGGCAGGTACCCCACCTTTACAGTCGGTCCCATGCGCAGCTTTCCGGAGTCCGGCTCCTCTTCCCCCAGCAAAATCTTCAGCAGGGTGGACTTGCCGGTGCCGTTGTCGCCCAGCAGGGCAATGCGCTCGCCGCCGATGACCTCCAGGTTCACGTGGTCAAAGAGAGTGCGCCCGTCAAAGGACTTCTTCAGCTCCTTGATGGTGAGCACCTCGTCCCCCCGGAACTCGCTCTCCCCGAATTTTATGTCTAAGCGCCGCTCCTTGGTGGGCTTGTCGGTGGTGCGGATGCGCTCCATGCGCTTTTCGATGGAAAAGGCCCGCTTGTGCAGCTTGTCGTTGCCCATAAAAGCCCACAGGTGCAGCTTGTCCGCCGCCTCTTGGAGCTGCTCAAGCTTGGCCTGCTCCTTCTCGTACTGCTTGAGCTTCTCCTCGTAGCGCCGCTCCTTCTCCTCCACATAAAAGCTGTAGTTGCCCGCGTAAAACTCCGCCTTGCCATCGTGGATCTCGATGACCCGGCGTACCACCCGGTCCAGGAACCAGCGGTCGTGGGAGATGGCCAGCACGGTGCCCTTGTAACGGTCCAGATACTCCTCCAGCCATTCGGTGGCCCGGAGATCCAGGTGGTTGGTGGGCTCGTCCAGCAGGAGGATGTCGGTATCCTCCAGAATCAGGCGGGCCAGGTTGACCCGGGTCTTCTCCCCGCCGGAGAGGGAGGAAAAAAGCTGCCCCCGCATGTCCTGGGAAATCTCCAGGCCATTGCACACCTTATTCAGCTCCGTTTGGGTATCGTAGCCGCCCCCCGCCTCAAAAGCGGCGGTGAGGGCGTCGTACCGCCTGAGCAGGGCGGGGTCTGTGTCGGCGCCCATCTGCTCGGCGAGGCGGGCCATCTCGGCCTCCATGGCGTGAAGCCGGTCAAAGGCCGTCTGAAGCACATCCTCCACGGTGTAGGCGGGCGGGTAAACCGGGATCTGTGAGATGAGGCCCACCCCTTTGCCGGGGGCCACATGCACTTCGCCCTCATCCCAGTCCAGCTCCCCAGTGAGGACTTTGAACAGTGTGGTCTTGCCGGCGCCGTTTTTGCCCAGCAGGCCCACCCGCTCCCCCTGGTCTACCTGAAAGGTCAGGCCGTCCAGTATCTTTTTGCCTACCTCGAACTCCTTGGACAGGTTCGAGATGGAGATATCAATCATTTGTTTACTCCTGTTGTCCGTTGTGATATAGTGAAAGACGAAATCAAGGAATGGAGGTTTTCCCTATGGACGCCATCCGATGGGAAGGAAATACCCTTTACCTGCTCGACCAGACCAAGCTCCCCGTGACCGAAGTGTGGCTCCCCTATACCGATTACCGGCCAGTGGCCGATGCCATCCGCACCATGGTGGTGCGGGGCGCCCCCGCCATCGGTGTGGCCGCCGCCTATGCCTACTGCCTGGCCGCCCTGGCCGGTGAGGGGCTGGACGAGGCCAAGGAGACACTGGCCGCCAGCCGGCCCACAGCGGTCAACCTGTTCTGGGCCCTGGAGCGCATGGAACGCAAGGCAAAGGAGTGCGGCGGCGCGGCAGAACCGCTGATCGCCGAGGCCAAGTCCATCCACGCCGAGGACGTGGCCATGTGCCGGGCCATGGGGGCCCACGGGGCGGCGGTGGTGCCGGAGCACGCCCGCATCCTCACCCACTGCAACGCCGGGGCCCTGGCCACCGGCGGCTACGGCACGGCACTGGGTGTCATCCGCGCGGCCCATGAAGCTAGTAAAGTAAATATGGTTTACTGTGATGAGACCCGACCGCTCCTCCAGGGAGCCCGCCTGACGGCCTACGAGCTGGTATCCGACCACATCCCCGCCACCCTGATCGCGGACAACATGGCCGCCAGCCTGATGGCCAAGGGGAAGATTGACCTGGCTGTAGTGGGGTGTGACCGCATGGCCGCCAACGGCGACTTTGCCAACAAGATCGGAACCTACTCCGTGGCGGTCAACGCCCATTACCACGGCATTCCTTTTTATGTGGCCCTCCCCTGCTCCACCATCGACCTGTCTCTGGCCGACGGGAGCGGCATCCCCATCGAGGAGCGGGACAGGGACGAGGTGCGCACCCTGTACGGCACCCGCACCGCCCCGGAGTCGGTGGAGGTCTGCAACCCCGCTTTCGACGTGACCCCCCACAGTCTGGTCACCGGCATCATCACCGAGAAGGGGGTCATCTACCCGCCCTTTCAGGAGAATCTGCAAAAGCTGTTTGGATAAAGACGGGCCGATGGGAACACCGGCCCCTGCTGGCCGCCGGGCGGACACCCGGCGGCCCTTTTACGCCTCCCCTGTGATGGTGAGCAGGTAATCCACCAGCTCCTCCAGCGCCATGCCGCGGGAGGCCTTGACCAGAATGGTGGCATGGGGCCGCACCACGCCGTCCAGCACCGGCCTGGCCTCCGCCTTTGTGGGGCAGTAATAGCACTCCGGCACGCCGGCGGCCTGGGCCGCGTCATGGATGTGCCTTGCCAGCTCGCCCACCGCCACCAGGCAGTCGATGCCCGCCTTGCCCAGGTAGTCGCCCACGCCGGCGTGGAGGGCGGGGGCCAGGGGCCCCAGCTCGAACATGTCGCCCAGTACGGCCACCTTGTACGCTCCCCGGGCACTGGAGAGCACCTCCACCGCCGCCCGCATGGACTGGGGGTTGGCGTTGTAGGTGTCGTTTAGGATGGTGATGTCATCGCCCCGGTGGAGCAGGTTCATACGCATTTTGGTGGGGGCAAAGTGGAGCACGCCGTCGGCAATCTGCGTCTGCGTCAGGCCAAAGTGCTCCCCCACCGCCGCCGCCATCAGCGTGGGGTAGATCATGTGGTCGCCCAGGGCGGGGATCTCCACCGGAAAAGAGTTGTGGGGTGTTTTTACTTCACAGGTCATATGGCTCTTGCCGTCGCTGACCAGCCTCTCCGCCCGGTAGTCCAGCCCCTCTCCGGCGCCCACGCGGGTGAACGCATAGGGGAGCTTCCCCGGCAGGGTGTTCAGCAGGGGATCGTCCCCATTGATGACCACGAAGGCGCCGGACTTGACATGGTGGAAGATCTCGCTCTTGGCCTCCAGGATCTTCTCCCGGGAGCCGAAGTGCTCGATGTGGGAGTCGCCGATGTTGGTCATCAGCACCACATCGGGCTCCACCAGGGCAGAGAGGTAGTCGATCTCCCCGGCGTGGTTCATGCCCAGCTCCAGCACGGCAATTTCGTGCTCCCCGCTGAGGCGCAGCAGGGTCATGGGCACGCCGATCTCGTTGTTCAGGTTGCCCTCGGTCTTGAGCACCCGGTACTTCTCCCCCAGCACCGCCGCCACCATGTCCTTGGTGGTGGTCTTACCCACCGAGCCCGTCAGGGCCACCACAGGTATGGGGAACTTTTTCTTGTAATACTTGGCCAGATCCCGCAGGGCCCGCTGGGTGGAGTCCACCTTGATATAGAACTTGCCCGGCAGATAGCTCTCCCGCTCCCGCTGGGTAAAGCAGCCCGCAGCGCCCCCCTCCAGGGCGGCGTTGATGTAGGCGTGGCCGTCGAATCGCTCCCCCACCAGGGGCACAAACAGGGACCCAGCGTGGATGGTGCGGCTGTCCGTCTCCACCCGTCCCACCATCCGGTTGATATCCCCAAACTCTCCCAGCAGCTTACCGCCGACCGCGTCCATGATTTCACGTATGGTCATCGGCTCCATAATCCGTTTCCGCTCCTTATCTTCCCTGTTTTCGGGCCTCCAGAGAGGCGTGCACAATGCGCTGGCACAGCTCGTTGTAGTCAATGCCCGCCGCCGCGGCCTCCTGGGGCAGCAGGCTGGTGGGTGTCATGCCGGGCAGGGTGTTGATCTCCAGGAACCAGGGCTCCCCGTCCTCCGTGAGGATGAAGTCCGCGCGGGAGTACACCGACAGCCCCAGTGTCTCGTACACCCGCAGGGCCGCGGCCCGCACACGCGCCTCCTCCTCCGGAGTAATCTCCGCCGGGCAGACCTCCAGAGCGGCGCCGGGCTGGTACTTGTTGGCATAGTCGTAAAAGCCCTGCTTGGGGATGATCTCAATGGAGGGCAGGGCTTTATCCTCCAGGATGCCCACCTGGATCTCCCGGCCCCTGATGTACTCCTCCAGCACCGTGCGCCCACCCAGGGCCAGTCCTTCAGTGAGGGACCGGCGCAGCTCCTCCGCCGTGTGGGCGATGGATACACCGATGGAGGAGCCGCTGGCCACCGGCTTGACCACCAGGGGCAAGCGGGCAGTCTCTACCAGTCGGTCGATGTCCGCGGCGGTGTAGGCGACGGTCTTCCAGCCGGGGGTGGACACCACGTCGGCCACCATCCGCTTGGTCAGATCCTTGTCCATGGCGATGGCGCTGCCCAGATAGCCCGCGCCGGTGTAGGGAATTCCCATCAGATCAAAGGCGGCCTGCACCCGCCCATCCTCGCCGCAGGTGCCGTGGAGGGCCAGGAATACCATGTCGGCCATCCGGCACAACTCCAGCACCCCGGGGCCGAACATGCTGGGGCTGTCCCCCTTCCGGCCGCGCCGCACCTGATCCAGATCCGGAGCCTCGCGGCTGATTTTCTTGTAGGCCTCGGACACAGGCGCGTCAAAAAATGCCTCGTCCGCCCCGCCCGTCTCCAGGCCGAAATATAAGTCGATCAGGCCCGCCCGGTGGCCCAGCGCCCGCAGCGCCTCGGTCACCATGGTTCCAGTGGAGAGGGACACATTCCGCTCCGGAGACAGTCCCCCTGCCAGCACAACAATTTTCATAGCACACCTCGTTCGAGAGTTTGATACAATATGATACGCACTAGTGGTATATTATAGCACGGTTCCGGCCTATTCTCAACCTTCTTTCGAACCTTCCCCGTCCAATTCTTGCAAAAGCACCTCCTCTGTGGTAGAGTAGAGCGGAGATTGGGGGGTGCGCTGTGAAAATCGCGTGGTATGAGCCGCTGTTTTTCCTCTTCTTTGGGGCGTTTCATCTGCACCGTGTCTGGGGGCTGGCGGACCGGGAGAGCTACGCCGCCTTCTGGCTGGGGGTTCTGACACAAAAGGGTCCCCTCTACTTCGGCCTGATGGGCCTTCTGGCCGTGCTGTGCCTGGCGGGCGTCGCCACCTTCTTTCGGAATTGGGGCCGCAATCCCTGGTGGCGGTGGATCTACCTCTTCGGCGGCAGCTATGTCCTGTTCGATCTCCTTGCCATTGCCGCCGGCCTGTCCTTTTGGCACTCCCTGCTGGCCTGGATGTTTGATGTGACCTCCCCCTGCTGGAATTTTCTCTGGGGCTTTTTCGTCCTGCTGGGCGGCGCCTCAGCCGCCCTGGGTCTCTCGCTTCTGGTGCGCCGCACATAGGCAATGGGCCGGTTCCCTACGGAACCGGCCCATTCTCTCTGTTCAGAGTTCAGAACCAGCCGCCATCCCGGCTGTCCTGCAACTCCAGCGCGCCGCACAGCAGCTCGGCCGCCTCGCCCCTGGTAAGTGGGGCACTCAGGCCTCCGTCCAGCGACAGTACGCCGCAGGTGGCAAGATTGGCGGCAGACTGGGCCGCCCAGGTGGGAATCCCCTCCTCCGCCAGCGTATCGGCGGACACGTCAGTCACCTGAAGGGCCCGGTCCAGGAGCACCGCCGCCTCTGCCGCGGTGATGGGCTCCTCCGCCTGGAACACTACCTGCCCATCGCTGGAGCGGCTGCCCTGCACCAGTCCCGCCTTCAGCGCGGAGGAGACGTAGGGCTTGGCCCAGGTGGGAATCGACACATCGTCGGCAAAGCCGGTGCGCTCTACGTCCTCCAGGGCTTCCATACCGGCGGCGTTCATGGCCATAGCCACAAATTCCCCGCGGGTCACGGCAGCGTCGGGCTGGAAGAAATAGGCCCCACCCATGCACTCGCCCACGAAGATCCCCTCCTCTGCCAGCCGGATGGCAGCCTTATGGGCCGGGTCGCCGTCCATGTCGGCGTAGGTGACCTTGGTATTCGGCTTTTCAATCTTGATCTTAACGGTAGCGGGGTCGGAGGAGTTGCCCACCGCATCCACCGCCACATAGGTGAAGGAGTCCTTGCCAGTCTTGTTTTCATAGGGAGTGTAGACAAATTCGCTGCTGCCGTCCTCCGGCATGGTCACCGCCCCGCGGGCGGGCTTGTTGAGGATATGATACGTGAGCAGATCCCCCTCGGGGTCTACGGCGGAAAACTGGGCCGTCACCGCCACATTTTTGTAGGTGGTGAGCTCCAGGTTTTCCGCCACCGGCGCGCCGTTTGCCTCGGCCAGCAGGTAGAGTTCAACGGTGACGGCATCGCCGCTCCGCCCGTCGGAAAAGACCGGGGTGAACTGGAACTGAGCCTCCAGGCCGGCCGGTGCGGCCAGAGGGGTGAAGCGCAGTCCGTCCACCGCCTCCATAGCAATCACGTCGCCCACCTGGATGCCCTGAGCGCCCAGGGTGAGACAGCCGACCGCGGCATCCGGCAGAGTGGTGATCACAATGCTGTCCAGCTTGCCGGAGCCTTCCACAACGAAGTCCTCCTCAGAAAAGGAGATGGGTTCCGCCGCCGGGCCATTTTTGGTCATGGCCGCCACGCTTGGGACCGCCTCATCTTTTTGGAAGAAAAAGGCAGATGCAGGCCAGCCAGCGGAGTACAGGACCGCCGCCAGCACTGCCAGCGGCAGAGCGCGGCGCAGAAGGACGCGGTGTTTCAAGACAATTACCTCCTTGTTTGGAAATCATCCGTAGTCTTTGCCAAATCAAGGAGAATATACGGCGGAGGCCATCCAAATCGGACAGCCCCGTCCACTGGTTCAAATACGGCTCCGATCCCGCAGCCAGCTCGGAAGGGAGCGCATTTTGATACTGGAGATAATGCCCATGGCCGCAAACATGGTGACGATGGAGGTGCCGCCATAGCTGATGAACGGCAGTGTCAGCCCCACAACGGGGAACACATAGAGACACATTCCCACGTTGACTCCAACCTGGGCCAACAGCATCCCTGCGTACCCCATGGCGATGAAAGCGCTTTGAGGCGAGCAGGCCCGCCGCGCCACCCAGATGCAGCGGGCAATGATCGCTCCCAGCAGGAACAGCAGAACAATACACCCGATCAGGCCGAACTCCTCTCCGCAGACCGCAAAGATCTCGTCGGTGTGCCGGGCGGGCAGGGCAGACTCAGAGAGGCTCTGGGTCTGAATCCCCTTGAGATACCCCATGCCGAACAGCCCCCCGCTGCCGATAGCCAGGATGCTGCGGGTCTGCTGAAAGCCCTGTCCCTGAGTCTGTTCGCTGATGGTCTCCGTATTGCCCATAATATGATCGATGACCACGGTGATACGCCGGGCGAAGTACTTGTCGCTGATGTGGGGCCAAATGAGCACGGCCCCTATGACACAAACCACAATGGCCAGCAGGAACCACCGTTTTTTCACCCCGCCCGCCCAAGCCATGATGACAAAGATAAAGGCATAGGTCAGCGCCATACCGAAATCGCCGGAGGTCGCCACAATCAACCCGATCATGACCAGGGTGTGGCCCGCCAACTGGAATACGGAGGAGGGGCGGCTGAGTCCCCGCTCCCGCTGCCGGTTCATCTGCCAGGCCAGCAGCAGTACGAAGGTCAGCTTGGCCAGCTCCGCCGGCTGCAGATTGACCGGAAAGCCGGGAATACTCAGCCAACTGTTGTTGCCTGTCTCATCCGCGCCGATCCCCAGTGGGGTCAGGAGCAGCAAATTGATGAACAGTCCAAACAGAAAGAGCCATTTCCAGGATTTTTCCGTAAACAGCTCAATATCAACCGAGGACATGGCGATATAGACGAACACCCCCAGAACGATGCCCACCGCCTGGATCAGCATGCAGCGCAGCCCCGCCGAGTGGTTCATATAACGGGTGGCGCTGTAAATCAGCACCATGCCGAAGCCGCTGGCCAGCAGGCAGAGCGTCAGCAGCAGCCGGTCGCCCCGGTGTATAAATTCGCGGATCGAATCGGTCAGCCAGTTCAACCACATCCCTCCCTTCCAAAACCGTGCTTAAAATCAATTTAGTTTACCATCTTTTTTGCGTTTGGTAAACGGGTGTGGTATAATATTTAAGCGAATTTTCACATTCGAGGTGTTATATGGAATATATATCCAACTCCCCAGCAGAGACCGAGGCGCTGGGCGAGGCGCTGGCCGCCCGGCTGACAGCGGGGACGGTGGTCGCCTTTACCGGAGATCTCGGGGCGGGAAAGACCGCTTTCACACGGGGACTGGCCCGGGGATTGGGCGTTCCCGACCGGGTCACCAGCCCCACCTTTACCATTGTCAACGAATATGAGGGGGGCCGTCTGCCCTTGTTCCACTTTGACATGTACCGGCTGGGCTCCTCCGACGAGCTGTTCGACATCGGGTGGGAAGACTATCTGGCCCGGGGCGGCGTGTGCGCCGTGGAGTGGAGCGAGATTGTCAGCGACGCGCTGGAGGACGGCGTGCTCCGGGTGGACATACGGCGGGGAGCCGGTGAAGGAGAGCGCATTATTACCATCACGGGAGGGACGGACGCATGAAAATATTGGCCCTGGAGTCCTCCGCCACCGCCTGCTCGGTGGCGCTGTGTGAGGATGAGGCTCTGATTGCCCAGTCCTTCCAGAACAATGGCCTGACCCACTCCCGCACCCTCATGCCCATGGCCGTATCCCTGCTGGACAACTGCGGAACCGCCTTGGACGCGGTGGAGCTCATCGCCGTGGCGGCCGGGCCCGGCTCCTTCACCGGCCTGCGCATCGGTGTCGCCGCCGCCAAGGGGCTGGCCTGGCCGGGGAACAAGCCCTGCGCGGCCTGCTCTACCCTGGAGTCCATGGCCTGGTGTCTGGCCCACCTGGACGGGGAGATCTGTGCAGTCATGGATGCCCGCCGGAACCAGGTCTACAACGCCCGCTTCCGTGCGGCAGGCGGCCGCTTGGAGCGCCTGTGCCCCGACCGGGCCGTGGGCCTGGACGCCCTGGCCGACGAGCTAAAAAAGAGCGGGAATCCGCAATTTCTGGTTGGAGACGGCGCACTTTTATGCTATACTACCCTCAAGGAACTGGGGTTGGACATCCGGCTGGCGCCTCCCCACCTGCGGCACCAGAGTGCCTGGGGGGTTGCCCGGTGTGCACTGGAGCTGACCAGAGCGGGCAGGCTGACCGACGCGGCCGGACTGACGCCCAATTACCACCGGCTCTCCCAAGCGGAACGGGAGCGGCTGGAAAAAGAACAACACAAAGGGGAATCGTGCCATGGACATGGAAAAAGTACACATTTTGGACCACCCTCTGCTGCAGCACAAGCTGTCCATCCTGCGGGATGAGAACACCGGAGTTAAGGACTTCCGTGAGGTGGTCTCAGAGATCGCCACGCTGATGTGCTATGAGGCCACCCGCGACCTGCCCCTGGAGGAGGTGGAGATCAAAACTCCCATCACCACCGCCAAATTCAAAACCATCGCAGGCAAAAAGCTGGCCATTGTCCCCGTTCTGCGGGCTGGCCTGGGTATGGTGGACGGCATCCTGACCCTTATTCCCTCCGCCAAGGTGGGCCATATCGGCCTGTACCGGGACCCCGACACCCTGGAGCCGGTGGAGTACTACTGCAAGATGCCCAACGACATCGCCGAGCGGGAGGTCATCATTCTGGATCCCATGCTGGCAACCGGCGGCTCTGCCTCTGCGGCCATCCAGTTTATCAAAAATTATGAGGTCAAAAATATCAAGCTTATGAACATCATCGCCGCTCCTGAGGGCATTCAGCGGGTCCACCACGACCACCCTGATGTGGATATCTACTGTGCCGCTCTGGACGAGAAGCTCAACGACCATGGCTACATCGTCCCCGGCTTGGGCGACGCCGGTGACCGTATCTTCGGCACCAAGTAAAAAATCCATAAGCATGCGGCGCGGGCAGATGCCCGCGCCGCTCCAGTATCAAGAGGGCCACCCCATCGGGGCGGCCCTCTTCAGCCTGTCTGTTTACTTGCTGTGCTTCTCCTGAAGGTACTGGTGCATGGACTCGGCGGCCTTCTTGCCGGCGCCCATAGCCAGGATGACGGTGGCCGCGCCGGTGACGGCGTCGCCGCCGGCATAGACGCCGGGGCGGCTGGTGGCCATGGTCTCCTCGTCCACCTGGAGGCAGCCCTTCCGGTTGGTCTCCAGGCCGGGGGTGGTGGAGCGGATCAGGGGGTTGGGGCTGGTGCCCAGGCTCATGACCACGGTGTCCACCTCCAGGGTGAAGTTGGAGCCCTCCACCACCTTGGGGGCGCGTCGTCCGCTCTCGTCGGGGGCCGTGAGGCGCATCTTCACGCACTCCAGGCCGCCCACCCGGCCTGTGCCGTCGTCCAGCACCTTCACCGGGTTGGTGAGGAGCATGAACTCGATGCCCTCCTCCTTGGCGTGGTGGACCTCCTCCTTCCGGGCGGGCATCTCCTCCTCATCCCGGCGGTAGAGCACGTAGACGTGCTCGGCCCCCATGCGCTTGGCGCAGCGGGCGGCGTCCATGGCCACGTTGCCGCCGCCGATGATGGCGGCGGAGCCGGAGATTTTCAGGGGGGTGTCGTACCCCTCCCGGTAGGCCTTCATCAGGTTGATGCGGGTCAGGTACTCGTTGGCGGAGTACACCCCCGCCAGGGTCTCGCCCTCGATGCCCATAAACATGGGCAGGCCCGCGCCGGAACCGATGAACACGGCCTCATAGCCCTCCTCAAACATTTCGTCAATGTCGAAGGTCTTGCCGATGACCATATCGGTCTCCAGATCCACGCCCAGGGCGGTGAGCTTGTCCACCTCGTTCTGCACGATGGCCTTGGGCAGGCGGAACTCGGGGATGCCGTACACCAGCACGCCGCCGGCGGTGTGGAAGGCCTCGAAGATGGTAACCTCGTAGCCGTGCTTGGCCAGATCGCTGGCGCAGGTCAAGCTGGCGGGGCCGGAGCCCACCACCGCCACCTTGATGCCATTGGTCTGGGGCTTCTGAGGCATGGCGTTGACATTCTCCCGGTACCAATCGGCCACAAAGCGCTCCAGCCGGCCGATGGCCACCGGCTCGCCCTTGATGGCCCGGACGCACCGGGCCTCACACTGGCTCTCCTGAGGGCAGACACGGCCGCTGACGCTGGGCAGGGCGTTGGTGTCGGAGATAATATCATAAGCGGCCTGGAAGTCGCCCTCGGCCACTTTGGCGATAAACTCGGGGATGCGGATGTTGACCGGGCAGCCGCCCACGCAGGGCTTGTGCTTGCAGTTGAGGCAGCGGGCCGCCTCTTCCATAGCCATCTCCTTGGTGTAGCCCAGGGAGACCTCCTGGAAGTTGTGGTTGCGGACATTGGGCTCCTGTTCCGGCATGGGAACCTTCTTCAAACTCATATTCGGCATGGTATTCGGCTCCCTTCCTCAGTGATCCATCAGCTCATGGGCCAACTGGTCCATGCGGCAGGCGTGGCGCTCCTTCTCTTCGGCCTCCTGGGCGCGGTAGACGGAGTTGCGGTTCATCAGCTCGTCAAAGTCCACCTCATGGCCATCAAAGTCGGGGCCGTCCACGCAGGCGAACTTCATCTTGCCGCCCACGGTGACGCGGCAGCCGCCGCACATGCCGGTACCGTCGATCATGATGGGATTCAGGCTGACGATGGTCTTGATGCCATAGGGCTCGGTGGTCTTGGAGACAAACTTCATCATGGGGATAGGGCCGATGGCGATGACGGCGTCATAGTGGATGCCGGAATCAATCAGCTCCTTGAGCTTCACGGTAACAAAGCCCTGCTCGCCGTAACTGCCGTCATCGGTCATAATGTAGAGGTGGTCGCAGGCGGACTTGAACTCGTCCTCCAGAATCACAATGTCCTTAGAGCGGAAGCCGGCGATCACGTCCACCTCCAGCCCCTCAGCATGGCAGGTCTTGGCCTGGGGATAGGCGATGGCGCAACCCACGCCTCCGCCCACCACGCAGACACGCTTTGCCCCCTCGGGCAGCTCTGTGGGCAGCCCCAGCGGACCGACAAAGTCCCGGATGGAGTCGCCTTCGTTCAGCTCGGCCAGCAGCTCGGTGGTCAGCCCCACCTTCTGGAAAATAATAGTGACCGTCCCCTTCTCGCGGTCATAGTCCGCGATGGTCAGCGGAATGCGCTCGCCCTGCTCGTCCAGGCGCAGGATGATGAACTGCCCCGCCTTCGCCTTCTTCGCGATCAGAGGCGCCTCCACCTCCAGCAGGGTAACGCTGGGGTTGAGTACTTTTTTATGTACGATTTTTACCATGTGACTTCAACCTCTTCTTCTCTACGGTCTGATCTAACTTACTAAATGGAAAGTGACGCCATACGTCAAAATAAGACTGGCCGGTTTAGAAATTCCTTACTGCCGCAAGGCTTTCCGGTTCCTCAGTCTTAACGCGATAACGATATCAGTTTTCTTTTACTTTGTCAAGACAGAATAAACGCCGCCGCATAATTTATACGGCAGCGTTCAGCCTGTTACCTCCGCTCAACCGGCCAGCGGAGGGTGATGGCAAACATATCCCCCTCCAGAGCGGCCTCCGCCCGGCAGTCCATCTGCCCGGCCAGCGCTTTGACAATGGCCAGGCCCAAGCCGGTGTTCCGGCCGGTGCGCATCTTGTCGGAGGTAAAGAAGCGGTCGAACACGTGGGGCACGTCCTCCGCAGTCAGGGCGTGGGTTTCGTTGGAAAACCGGCTGACCACCTGCCCGCCCTCCTGGTACAGACGGATTTCCATGCGCCCCTCTCCATGCTCCAGAGCGTTGCGGATCAGATTGGTGAAAATCCGCAGCACCGCCCCGGCGTCCGCCCACACCTGGGGCAGCCCCTCGGCCAACTCCACCTCCATGTCGAAGCCCCTGTCGGTGAAATCGTTGTAAAAGGCCGCCAGCAGACCGGACAGAGAGGCGTAGAGGTCCACCTTCTCCCGCTGGAGCAGGTACTCTCCCCCCTCCAGCCGTGAGAGATCATAAAAGCTGGTAATCAGGCTCTGGAGCGTCCTGGCCCGCCCCGCAATCACCGCCAGGTATTCCCGCCGCTCCCCCTCCGTCAGTCCGGGGTCCTCCAGAAGCTGGAGATAGCCCAGGATGGAGGTCAGGGGGGTGCGGAGGTCGTGGGAGACATTGGCGATCTGCTGGCGCAGGGCGCGCTCCCTCGCCTGGTAAGCGGCCCTGTCCGCCTGGCGCAGCTCCAGCAGGCGGTTCACCTCGTCCAGCAGCTCCTCCGCCGCGCTGTTGGGTACGGCCAGCCGTACGCGGGCGGTACTCCCCGTATCCTCCAGCGCCCGGAGCCGGTACGCGGCCTCCCGCAGGGAGCGCCGCTGGGCCCACACCCAAAAAGCCAGCCCCGCACAGAGCAGGGCCAGCAGTATACACACGATCAGCACGCGGAAACCTCCTCCCTAGCGAACGTCTCTCCGGCCAAACAGAAACAGCCCCAGCCCCGTGCTGGCCGCCATCCATCCCAGGCCGATGGCCCAGCACCAGAGCTGGTACTGGGCGGTGAGCCAGCCATCCAGCAGTGCGGGCATCAGCAGCGAATAGGGCAGCACAACCGCAGTGAACAGGGTGAACGGCGCAGACGCCTCGTACACGCCGAACAACAGAATCGCCAGAAACACCAGCACCGGCTGTCCCATGAAAAACATCAGGTAATACCCGGCGGTCCAGGCGGCCGGACTGCGCACCGCCAGGGCCAACATATGGCACAGGGCAAACATGCCGCACCAGATAGGCAGGGCCCCGGCCAGGCAGAATCCCACCAGAGCCAGCCCCTCCAGGGCCTCCTCCGGCTCCCCCCGGGGCAGGAACAGCCACCCGCCGGCCAGGCTCCCTCCCACCAGCACCAGGCAGAAGGCCAGCCCCAACAGCAGGGCGGCGCACAGCTTTCCCCAATAGACCGTCCCCCGCCGCAGGCCGAAGGAGAGCTCATTTTTCAAGGTATCCGCCGTGCCGCCATCCACAAGTTGCACCAGCAGGGGCGCGGCCAGCATGCCCACCACCATGGTGACCGAAATCCCCTTCGCCAGGCTTGAAAAGCCGCCGTAGCTGTAGAGCATGAAAAACAGGGCCGTACACAGAAGCAACAGGGCCAGCAGGACATAGACGCCGCGCCGGTGGAGGACCTTCCACAGCTCCGCCTTAATATAGTTGAGCATGGACTCCCACCTTCCCCATTTATCGGATGTCCCGGCGGGCGAATAACGCCAGCCCTGCCGCTGCGGCCCCCAGGGTCCACAGCAGTCCTACGCCCCAGGTCCAGCCCAGCCAGGCCGGGCTCCAGAGAGGGACCTCCATCACGTCCATGGGCGCGGTGAGCAGCAGGTGATAGAGCATCTCCGCTCCGCGGGCCAGCCAGTCCACCCCGGTGCGCATTACCATGCGCAGGACAGAACTCAGGCCACCCAGGCACCCCAGCACCACCACCATCATGGGGATGGTATGGGCGAGATTGAACATGGCGGCCACCGTCAGGGAGAGGGCCCCCATCCAGAGGGGCAGGGCACCCAGCAGGCGGAAGAGGAAGGTCTGGATCTGAACCCAGTCTCCCACCGCTCCAGGGAGCAGTACCCGGCAGAGCACAGCATAGACCAGCAGGGTCAGGAAAGCCAGCACAAGACCAATCCCTGCGGCGGTGACCAGCTTGCCCAGATAGATGCGCCTGCGGGGCAGGCCGAACGAGACTTCATTCTTCAGGGTATCATTCTTATATTGATCGGAAAAGACCTCGTCCGCCACGACCACCGCCAGATAGAGGCCCACCGTGAAAAAGGGGGTCAGCAGGGACAGGCTATCTCCGAAGCTGCCCTGAAACATGTCGCCGAGGCCGAACCGCCACAGGAGGGGCAGCCCGGCGGCCAGGGCCAGCAGGACCAGCAGGAATGCCCGGAAATAAGGGCGGGCCACCGCCCTGCCCCATTCCGCGGTCAGGTAGTGCTTCATGCGCTCCCCTCCCTACCGGATCTCTTTCCGGCGGAAGGCCAGCAGGCCCACTGCCGTGGCTGCCGCCAGCCACGCCAGCCCGGCGGCCCAGCACAGGCCCACGTAGTTCCACTGAAAGGCCATGTTTTTCAAATTCTCCAGCATGATCCCAGGCATAAACTGCCGCAGCACCTCAAATGCCGGGTGGAACAGGATTCCAAACGCCTGTAGAATGGCGGGCAATACCGCCAGCAGTCCTGCGGCCGTGAACGCGGCTATATTCGTGCCCCGCACCAGGAAATAGCAGGTATTCACCATGGCCTGGGCGGCCAGCCACAGGGGAAACGCCCCCGCCAAGCAGTAGCCGATGAGCTGCCAGGCCATGCCGTCCAGCTCCGTATGGGGGAACAGCACCCAGCACAGCCCCAGATAGAAGCCCATCATGACCACTGCGGCAAGCACCGCGATGCCCGTAGACACGAGCAGCTTGCCCAGGTAGATACGCCCGCGGGACAGGCCGTAGGACACCTCATTTTTTAATGTATTGTTTTTATATTGCTCGGAGAATACGATATCTCCGGTCACAATCGTGGCGTACAGGCCAATGCTCAGCATGAAAGGCACCATGATGGCCGTGGAATAGAAGTCCACGTTGGAATTGCCCCACTTCCAGGTCGTCCAGTAACCCCACAGCAGCACCGCCTCCAGGCCCAGGCAGACGGCCAGGATGATATAGAAATATTTTCTGCGGAAGGTCTTGTAGCACTCGGCGGCCAGATAGTTACGCATGGCGGACACCCCCGATCATGGACAGGAAGTAGTCCTCCAGATTGGCACCCCGGCTCTCGATGCTTTGGAGCGCCACGCCCCCTTCCACCAGGGCCTGAGCGACCCGGTGGGGCGCGTCCAGACTGCTGTAGATACGCAGCAGATGGCCAGGCAGCACCTCGTAGTCGCGGATGCCCAGGCTCTGTTCCAGCACCAGGGCCGCACGGGAGGCGTCGTCCACCCTGGCCTCAATACAGGCGCGGCACTTTTCCTCCAGCGCCCGGGCGGAAATCTGCTCCAGCATCATGCCGTTGTCCAGAAAGCCGTAGCAGGTGGCCAGATTGGCCAGCTCCGACAGGATGTGGCTGGAGATCAGAATGGTGGTCTGCCGCTCCTGGTTGAGCCTGAGCAGCAGATTGCGGAACTCCACGATGCCCTCCGGGTCCAGGCCGTTGATCGGCTCGTCCAGCAGCAGGAGGTCCGGCCGGTTCATCAGCGCCAGGGCCAGCCCCAGCCGCTGCTTCATGCCCAGGGAGAAGTTCTTGAAGGTCTTCTTCCCCGTGCCCGCCAGATCCACCTCCTCCAGCACCTCGTCCACCACCCGCCGGCCTGGAATGCCCCGCTGGATGCGGTAGTACTCCAGGTTCTGCCGGGCGGTCAGGTAGGGATAGAAGCTGGGCGTCTCCACCATGGCCCCGGTGCGGGCCCGCATTTTGGACAGCTCCCGTTCCCCGGAGGCGCCAAACAGGGAAACCTCCCCCTCCGTCGGTACCGTCTGGGCCGTCACCATCCGAATGATCGTGGTCTTGCCCGCGCCGTTGCGGCCCACCAGCCCATAAATCTGCCCCTTCTGGATGGACAGCTCCACATGGTCCACCGCCAGATGATTGCCATAGCGCTTGGTCAGCCCGCGGGTCACCAATATCTCATTTGCCATTTGGCATCCGCCTTTCTCATAGATCTTGATGCCAGTATAATGGAAAGGCCATAATCTGCCTTTAAGCAAAGGTGAAGAATTTCTTAACCGGAGCGACCGTGGGGCCGCATCACAGATCGCTCATTTTAAAGCCGATGCCCCACACCGTCTTGATATACTCGGCGGGGCTGGCCTTGGCCAGCTTAGCGCGCAGGTTAGAGATGTGAACGTTCACCGTATTGTCGTCCCCCATGTACTCCCCGCCCCACACCTGCTCGTAGAGCTGCTCCCGGGTAAACACCTTCTTGGGGTGCTCCATCAGCAGGGTCAGAATATCAAATTCCCGTGCGGTGACGGTGACGGGCTTGCCCGCGGCTGTGACGGTGACGCTCTCCCGGTCCAGGGTCAGGTCTCCATGGGTGAGCACGGCGCTCCCGCCCCCGCCGGAGAACTGCTTGTAGCGCCTGAGCTGGGCTTCCACCCGGGCCAGCACCTCCGCGTTGTCAAAGGGCTTGGGGATGAAGTCGTCCGCCCCCAGCCGGAGCACGTTGACCCGGTCCTCCAGGCCCGCCTTGGCGGAGAGGACGATGATGGGCATGGTCTTCTTTTGGCGCATCTGGGCGATGAATTCCTCCCCTGTCAGGCCAGGGAGCATCAGATCCAGCAGCACCAGATCGTACTCGTATTGTCCGGCCCACAGGGCGGCCTCGCTGCCCGAAAAGGCCGGGCGGCAGGCATAGCCCGCCCCCTCCAGGATGCGGCAGAGCAGCTTGTTGATATCGGGGTCATCCTCGACCACCAGAATGTTGCAGATATCCATTCTATTTCACCCTCAGTCGTTTGGCCAGCTCCGGGTCCGGGTCCACTACGGCGGTCTGGTAGGTCGTATAGACCACCATGCCCGGCCGGGCGCCGGCCGGCTTCTTGACGTACTTTACCGGCGTATAGTCCACCGGCACCCGGCTTCCCTCTCCCGCCTGGGAGAAGGTGGCCGCCAGAATGGCCGCCTCGGTAAGGCTTTGGGCGTCGGCCTCGCCCCCCTCCAGCCAGAGGATCACGTGGGAGCCGTGGATCTTCTGAGTGTGGAGCCAAATGTCGCTCTTGTAGGCCAGCTTGGTGGTGAGCTGATCGTTCTGGCTGTTGTTTTTGCCCACCGAGATGCGCAGTCCGGCAGAGGAGCGGAACTCCATGGGCTTTCCGCTCACCCTTTTCTGCCGCTTCGCCGCCGTCTTGCCCCGGCGGAGGTAGCCGGTCTCCACCAGCTCCTGACGGATCTCCTGGAGATCCCGCTCCCCCTCCGCCAGGGAGAGGTTTTCCAGGACGCTGTTCAGATACTCCAGCTCCCGCGTCCCCTTTTCCAGTTGGATGGTGAGCATCTGCTCCGCCGTCTTGGCCTTGTTGTAGTCCTTATAGTACTTCGCCGCGTTCTGCTGGGGCGCCAGAAGGGGGTCCAGCCGGATCTCCACCTCCCGGCCCTCCGGGTCGTAGAAGTCCACCACCCGCAATACTTCCATCCCCCGCTCCATGGCGTGGAGGTTGGAGGTGAGGATGTCCCCCAGCTCCCGCAGGCGCTCCCGATCCCTGGTGGCCTCCAGCTCCCGGGTCTGGTTGGCCAGCTTGCGGGCCGTGCGGTCCCGGGCGCTGGTCACCGCCTTGACCAGGTCCTGCCCCCGCTGGCGCACCCGGTCGGCCGCCTCCCGGCGCTCGTAAAACTCGTCCAGCATTTGGGAGAAGGAAGCCTGGGGCCGGCTTTCCGTCTCCGGGCCATACTGGAGGATGGGCAGAACGGTGAAATCCACCGGCTTGCCCTCCCGCACCAGCAGGTAAGGTGTAAGGCCATTTTCGTTTACATTGTTTTTGAGTTTCTCCAGCTCCGCCGCCAGCCGCTCCCGGTCGCCGCCGGCGCGGAAGGCCAGCTCCCGCGCCACCAGAGGCGACAGGCCGGTGAAGCTGTCCAGCAACAGCTTGTCCCACTCCTTGCCTAGGGGGTTCTCCAGCACCAGGCGCAGCTCCTCCGGCTCTATCGTAAAGGGATTCAGCTTGTCGGGCGCCGGCGGCTGGCGATAAAACAGGCCGGGCAGAAGCTGCCGCTGACCCCGGCCAAGGTCACCGTCCACCCGGCGGATGCAGTCGATGATGCGCCCCTCCCCGTCCAGCAGCAGGAGGTTGGCGCTGCGGCCCATGGCCTCCAGCACCAGGCGGCGCTCCACCCGGTCGCCCAGCTCGTCCAGGGTCTCCAGCCGGAATTCCAGAATCCGCTCCAGAGGCGGCTGGTTCAGCTCCAGAATCCGCGCCCCCTGGAGGTGTTTGCGCAGGAGCATGCAGAACATGGGAGGCTGCTCCGGGTTCTCCCGGTTTAGGGTGGTCAGGTTGGCCCGGGGATGGCCGGGGTTGGCGGAGAGGAGCAGGCGCACGTTCTCCCCCTGCCCCCGTACATAAAGCACCACCTCGTCCCGGGTGGGCTGGTAGAGCTTGTCAATCTTGCCTCCGGCCACGGCGGCACGGAGCTCCGCGGCCACCGCCGTGAGGCACAGTGCGTCTAACGGCATTCCTCTTCCTCCATGATCACAGCAAACAGTTGGTTGAGCCGCTCTGTGCGGCCCTGAAGCCACAGCCAGCCGAACAGGGCCTCCAGCCCGGTGGCGGCCTGGTAATCCGCCCGGCTGGCGTTCTGGGGCACGCTGTGGGGGCTGGTATTGCGGCCCCGGCGGAACACGTCCCCCTCCTCCCCGGTGAGCAGGGGGAGAATCCGCTCCACCGCCCGGGCCTGGGCCGGGGCGGCCACATAGCGGACGGTGGCCCGGTGGAGGCCCTTGGAGGTGGCCTTGCCGTGGAGGCACAGCCAGGAGCGCACCATCAGCTCAAACACGCCGTCCCCCAGGTGGGCCAGCCCCAGGCTGCTGATGGCCCGTACGGTGTCGGGCGCGGCATTCAGATGGAAATAATCGGTCATAGGTATGTTCCTCATTTATCTCTCGAATAATAGGATAGTATAACGCAAATCCCCACAGAAAACAACAAGGAAAGGACGACCCGCCATGGATATGCACTATCCCTACCAACTTCCCCCGCTGCCCTATGCCTACGAGGCTCTCTCTCCCAACATCAGCGGCGACACGCTCCACTTTCACCATGACAAGCACTTTCAGACCTATGTGGACAACCTGAACACCGCCCTGGCCGACTGTCCCGAGTGTCAGTCCAAGCCGCTGGATGAGCTGCTCAAAAATCTGGACCGGCTGCCCGACCCCAAACGCACCGCTATCCGCAACAATGGCGGCGGGGTATACAACCATCTGCTCTACTTCGACGGCATGTGCGCCTGTCACAGCTCCCGCCCCTCCGGCGGGCTGGCCATGGCCATGGAGCGGGACTTCGGCTCTTTTGAGGGTTGGAAGGAACAGATGAAGGCCGCCGCTCTGGGCCAGTTCGGCTCCGGCTACGCCTGGCTGGTGAGCGAGACCTCGGGAAAGCTGTCCGTTATGAAGCTGCCCAACCAGGACTGCCCCCTGTCCATGGGACTGTGGCCGGTGCTCTGTCTGGACGTGTGGGAGCATGCCTACTATCTGGACTACCAGAACCGCCGGGCCGAATATGTGGACCGCTGGTTTGAGCGGGTCAACTGGCCCTTCGCCCAAGAGCGGTATGAGGGGTGCAGGCAATAAACAAGGAGCGCCGCCCTATTGGACGGCGCTCCTCGTTTATGTGCGCATCAGACGGGTCAGCACCTGTCTGCAAGGCCGGAACAGCACCAGCGCCATGGCGAAGTTTCCGGCGCAGTGGAGCAGATCGAAGGGGATGCCGCTTACCCACCAGGACAGGGCGAAGGCCCATCCTCCGGTGACCCAGTACACTAGGGCGCACAGCGCCCCGAAGCTGAGCCCGAAGGCCCCGGAGAGCACTGCCCAGCCAAGGGGAGACTCCATCTTCCGGAACAGCATTGCCAACACCACCAGCACCAGCCACACATAGGTATAGCAGAGGTTCCAAAAGCCAAGCCCCCAGATGAGGATCTCCATCATCACATAGACATAGACGGGGGCCAGGGCTTTCCAGCCCAGTACCGCAGTATAGACTAGGACAAGCAGAGAAACCGGCTCGATATTGGGCAGCCAGGCCAGGGCCAGCTTGGTCACCAGCAGCAGCGCGCCCAACAGGGCCAGGAGCACCAGCTCCCGCGCCCCCATGGGCCTGTGCTTACCCGAGGCCGTCATAGCCCACAGTAAAGGTCAATTCAAAGTGGTCTCCGTCGGCAATGGGGGTGCTGTCAGCGCTGCTGTTGACCATTTCTCCGCCCTTGGTCAGCTTCCACCACTCCTGTGCCCCCTCGTCCACGGTCTCGCCGTCCACGGTCAGCATATAGAGGCCGTAGGGGCCCTGGTTGTCCTCCACCACGCCCTCAGCCGTCAGGACCGCGCCCAGATAGGCCTCCCCGGTCTCCAGGGTGAACACCCGTTCCTCCCCGCCCTTATGCAAAACCTGAACGGTGATGGTCTTTTCCCCTGCCTCCCCCTTGGGCGTGACGGCTCGCCATACCAGCAACAGGACGGCAGCGATCACCACCAGGGCGGCCACCGCCAGGATGGTCTTTTTCTTGCTCTGCAATGCTACTCCTCCTTTGGTCAAGTAGCGCCAGTTTACCACATTTTTCAACCAGTTTCAACTTTAAAAAGAGCCAGGCCGGTAAACGGCCTGGCTCCGTGGATTGGCTTTACTGGGGGCGCTGGTTGCTGAAACGGGTATAGGCAGTGCCGATCTGGCTGGCCGGGGCCTGCTCCACCTGATACCAGCCCTTCTGCTGCGCGGTCTGGAAGAGCTTGGTCTGGGTCTGGTGGCCCTGGTTGAGCAGCTTGAGAAATTCGTCTCGAAGCTGCACGTTGACACACTCCGAGGCGAAGGTGTCATAGTTGGCGCTCATCTTCTTTTCGGTCAGAATCAGGTCGGTGATCCGCTCCTGGTCGTTCATGGTCATTCCCTCCTTTTTATTTCAGGTAGCCAAGCAGACAATCATAGTTCTGCCGGTGCTGATCGGCATACTGCTGAAAGCAGGGCTTCAGATCTTCCTCGGTGCACTCCTGAGCTGCCTCCTGATACTTGCAATAGAGGGTCTTTTCAAAATTGAGCTGGTCGGACAGGGCGGTCAGCTCCTTGGTGGTTAGGTTCGCCATGGCGCGTCTCCTCCTTTGTTTGGTTTGCCCCAATAGTTTGCCCCGCCTGCGCCGGCTTATGCGGCAGCCGGGGACAGCCGCCGGACCAAAAGGGAAACACCGCATAAAATTCCCCATTCATCCGTTCCACGCGGGCAAAGCAAAACAGAGGCGTCAGCGGAAACGCCCGCGTCTCCGCATAGGGAAACGCCAGGGAAAACCCCTCCGGTTCCGGCCGGTACAGCGCCCGCCCCCCGCCAGCCGCCCGGGCCAGCAGGGGTTCCCCCATTCGCCGGGCCGGCGCCTCCTCCCAGTGCCAGCCCTCCGGGGAATGCGGACCGCCGGGCGAGCCCGCGGAAAAGGCCAGCTCCGCCCGGGCGCCTGTTGGCGGCCAGGCCCCCTGCCGCCGCAGCTCGTCCAGAGAGAGGGTGCGCCTCAGCTTCAGTCGGCCGTCCTCCGGCAGGAAGGTGCCCAGCAGGGCCCGGCCTCCCGTCCCGCAGAGGTAACCTTTATAGAGCCCCTTTCCGTCCTCGGGCAGCTCTGCCGCGCACCGCGCCCGGCCGCCGCTCTCCTCGACGGTCAGCCAGCCCTGTCCGCCGGCCAGTGAAAACCGCTCCACACAAGCGCCCCCCTTCTCCGCCCTTTCCTTCTATTCTATGCGGAGCAGGGGGTGAAATGCGCTGTAAAACGGTTGACAGGAGCGCGGACGCCTGCTATACTGTGTGCGACTTGAAAACGATTGGAGCTGGGAAGATGCGCAAATAACCCTTTCTTTGTTTGGAGTCCGACCGGCGGCCCGCGGGCCGTCTCTTTGTTGTACTCCGGCAGAAGGGTTATGCTGTGCACTTCCCCTTATGGTACCCATTTTTCGGGACATGGGCGCGGAAGACGAATCCTTCTGCGCCCATATTTTGTATTTGAGGTGATCTATCATGGCTCTGATCGACATCCGGGATCTGACCTTTGCTTATCCCGGCAGCTACGACAATGTCTTTGAGCACCTGAGCCTGCAACTGGATACCCACTGGCGGCTGGGTCTGGTGGGGCGCAACGGCCGGGGCAAGACCACCCTGCTGCGGCTGCTCCAGAGGCAATACGAATACGACGGCGCGATTTCCGTGCCGGTACCCCTTGACTGCTTCCCCTCCCCGGTGTCCGCGCCGGAGCGGGACACCCTGACCATTCTGGAGGAGCAGGAGCCCGGACTGGAACTCTGGCGTATATACAAGGAGCTGGACATGCTGGAGGTGGATGCCGGGGTCCTGTTCCGCCCCTACTCCTCCCTCTCCGGCGGCGAGCAGGTCAAGGTGCTCCTGGCCGCCCTCTTTCTCCGTGAGGGGGCCTTCCTTCTGCTGGACGAGCCCACCAACCATCTGGATCTGGAGGGCCGCCGGGTGGTGAGCCGCTATCTCTCCCGCAAAAGCGGCTTCCTGCTGGTCTCCCATGACCGGGTATTTCTGGACGGCTGTGTGGACCACATCATGGTCATCAACAAGCGGGACATTGAGGTGCGGCAGGGCAGCTTCTCGGCCTGGTGGCGGGACAAGCAGGCCCGGGACGACTGGGAGCGGGCAGAGAATGCCCGGCTGAAGCGGGAGATCGGACGGCTGGAGGATGCCGCACGCCGCACTGCTTCCTGGTCCGACCGGGTGGAGGCCGCCAAAAAGGGCTGCCGCAACTCCGGACTTCGCCCCGACCGCGGCTATCTCGGCCACAAGGCGCAAAAGATGATGAGGCGCTCCAAGGCCGTGGAGGCCCGCCGGACGGAGGCGGCGGAGGCCAAGGCCGGGCTTCTGAAGAACATCGAACTGGCCGAGGCGCTGAAGCTCCGCCCCCTGGAGCACCCCAAGCGCTGTCTGCTGGAGGCCAGGGAGTTGGCACCCGACTACGGGGCGGGGCCCGTGTGCCGTCCTGTCTCCTTCACCGTGGAGCGGGGGGAACGGGTGGCTCTGGTGGGGCGGAACGGCTCTGGAAAGTCCAGCCTGCTCCGGCTGGCGCTGGGTGAGGAGATCCCCCACACGGGACTTTTCTCCCTTGCCTCGGGTCTGGTCGTCTCCTACGTGCCCCAGGACGCCTCCTTCCTGCGGGGCAGCCTGAGCCAATTCGCGCGGCGCTATGAACTGGACGAGACACAGTTCAAGACCATTCTCCGCAAGCTGGACTTCGCGCGGGTACAGTTTGAAAAGGATCTGTCCGATTACAGCGCCGGGCAAAAAAAGAAGGTGCTTCTTGCCCGCAGCCTGTGCCAAAGCGCCCACCTGTATGTGTGGGACGAGCCGCTGAACTATATTGATGTCTTCTCCCGGATGCAGCTTGAGGAGCTCCTGCGGGCCTGCCGTCCCGCCATGCTTCTCGTGGAGCATGACCAAGCCTTCCTGGAGGGACTGGCCGATAAGCGCGTCAAACTAGTTCCCGCCTGAACGACAGACGAACCGCAAACTGCGGTTCGTCTGTTTTTTGTTCCCGACCCTTGACAACACCATTCTATTGCGGTAGAATCCAATTGTATTCTATTGCAATAGAACAGCATAGAAAGTCCAATGGTATTAAGTCAAGGGGATAATACGAGAAAATTTTGAGGAAAAGT
>ERZ827037.263-NODE-263-length-70048-cov-11.661180_pt1 | contig 70048 bp, 45 predicted proteins | sample MGYA00519924_ERZ827037 | MGnify/ENA primary metagenome ERZ827037 (study PRJEB31778, sample SAMEA3449250) | human gut metagenome | biome: human gut; feature: human-associated habitat; material: faeces | place: United Kingdom | collected 2010/2012 ... | reverse complement strand
ACTGATACTGGCTCATCTGAGGCGCAGATAGCTTTGTTTTCCTACCGTATTTCTCATCTGACTGAGCACATGAAGCTCAACAGAAAAGATTATAGTACAGAGAGAGCTTTGACAATGTTGGTAGGTAAACGTCGTCGTTTGCTTGACTACCTGAAAGCAAAAGATATCGAAAGATATCGTGCAATCGTTAAAGAACTTGGTTTGCGTAAGTAATTTACTTGCTGCGAAAAGATTGAAAAGCCGTTCCTTGTTAGGGGGAACGGCTTTTTTATTTCTTCTTTTGGGCTGATGAGCATATTTTCCCGCTTATAATTGTGTCCATCTAAAGAATTTGCTATTTTTGCAGTTTAATTATTATAAATTATCACCTTTGATAACTAAAATGCTTTCAATATGGATACAAGTAAAATTGTCGGCGAAAAAATTAAAGCTCTGCGAGAAGATAAAACAATAACCATAGAAGAACTAGCGCAACGTTCCGGTCTGGCCATTGAACAGATTGAACGTATCGAGAATAATATCGATATTCCTTCTCTTGCACCGCTAATTAAGATTGCGCGCGTGCTGGGAGTGCGTTTGGGTACTTTCCTTGACGACCAAGATGAAGTCGGTCCGGTGGTATGCCGTAAGAAAGAAGCTAAAGATGCGATTAGTTTCTCTAATAATGCGATTCATTCCCGCAAGCACATGGAATATCATTCTCTGTCGAAGTCGAAAGCGGATCGCCACATGGAGCCGTTTATTATCGATGTAATGCCGACTGAGGATACCGACTTTGTGCTGTCTTCTCATGAGGGAGAGGAGTTTATTATGGTGATGGAAGGTATCATGGAAATCAGTTATGGTAAAAATACCTATCTGCTGGAAGAGGGAGATAGCATTTATTACGATTCCATTGTTCCTCATCATGTGCATGCTTACGAGGGGCAGGCCGCTAAGATTCTGGCAGTGATTTACACTCCGATTTAGCGAAATACGGTTAATCATTAATTACTAATCAATTAATCACTAACTACATGCAATTATTTGATCGTACTTTGGGCCAGTGGCTGGAACACTGGGCTGAAGAGACCCCTGATAAGGAATATATCGTATATTCCGACCGCAATCTCCGTTTCACCTGGAGCCAGTTCAATCACCGTGTGGATGATATGGCGAAAGGACTTATTTCTATCGGCGTGGAACGGGGAACCCATGTCGGCATTTGGGCGGCTAATGTTCCGGATTGGCTGACGTTGCTTTATGCTTGTGCCAAAATCGGTGCGGTATATGTTACCGTAAATACGAACTATAAGCAATCCGAGTTGGAATATCTTTGCCAGAACTCGGATATGCATACCCTTTGTATTGTAAATGGCGAGAAGGATAGCGACTTCGTACAGATGACTTATACCATGCTTCCGGAATTGAAGACTTGCGAACGTGGTCATTTGAAGAGCGAGCGCTTTCCGTATATGAAGAATGTAGTATATGTCGGTCAGGAGAAACATCGCGGAATGTATAATACGGCGGAGATTCTTTTGTTGGGAGAGAATGTGGAAGATGACCGTTTGAATGAGCTCAAAAACAAGGTTGACTGCCACGATGTGGTCAATATGCAATATACGTCAGGTACTACCGGATTCCCGAAAGGAGTGATGTTGACACATTATAATATTGCAAATAACGGATTCCTGACCGGTGAACACATGAAGTTCACGGCAAATGACAAACTTTGTTGTTGTGTGCCGTTGTTCCATTGTTTCGGAGTTGTGCTGGCTACCATGAACTGTCTGACTCATGGTTGTACGCAAGTAATGGTGGAGCGTTTCGATCCGTTGGTTGTACTGGCTTCCATTCACAAGGAACGCTGTACGGCTCTTTATGGAGTACCTACTATGTTTATTGCCGAACTACATCACCCGATGTTTGACCTCTTTGATATGTCCTGTCTTCGTACCGGTATTATGGCGGGTTCGTTGTGTCCTGTCGAATTGATGAAGCAGGTGGAAGAAAAGATGTATATGAAGGTGACCAGTGTATATGGATTGACGGAAGCGGCTCCCGGTATGACGGCTACCCGTATAGATGATTCATTTGATGTGCGCTGTAATACGGTAGGGCGTGATTTTGAGTTTACGGAAGTGAAGGTGATTGATCCGGAGACGGGTGAGGAATGTCCGGTTGGTGTACAGGGTGAGATGTGTAATCGTGGATATAACACCATGAAGGGATATTATAAAAATCCGGAAGCTACGGCGGAAGTCATTGATGAGAATAATTTCCTTCATTCGGGCGACTTGGGCATTAAGGATGAAGATGGGAATTATCGGATTACCGGGCGTATCAAGGATATGATTATTCGTGGTGGAGAGAACATTTATCCACGTGAAATCGAAGAGTTTCTTTATAAACTTGATGGAGTGAAAGATGTGCAGGTAGCCGGTGTTCCGTCAAAGAAATACGGAGAGGCCGTCGGTGCATTTATCATTCTGAAAGAAGGTGTGACAATGCAGGAAGAAGATGTGCGTGACTTCTGCAGAAATAAAATCTCTCGTTATAAAATCCCCAAATATATCTTCTTTGTGGATGAATTCCCGATGACGGGCAGTGGCAAGATTCAGAAATTCAGACTGAAAGATCTTGGCTTGAAACTTTGCAAGGAGAAGGGGATAGAGATTATTTAAATGAAGAATTAGGAATACTGTATGGGCTGTCTGTATTTCGCAATGAAAAAGTAGCCTGATGTTTTCCTTATTTTGAAAATTTCTATTATAAAAAGAGTCCGAACCCTGATGAATGGTTCGGACTCTTATTTGTTAATACTTATTTGGATTAGAAGTCGATATCGTCGAAGCTGTTTACCAGTAGTTGGTAGGTAATGTAACTACCGGAACTAGAAGAGTATTTCGTATAAATAGCGGTTATGTTCCCTGTCTTGCCGGCCTCCGGTAATGGTTGTAAGGCAAAGTTAGAGTAGCCGCTTACGCGTACGATATAATTGCCTTTGTCTTCGGTTGTTGTTCCACCATAGGAGAACCATGCGGAGCCGTAATAACGTTGGTTATTGTAACTGTAAGCATAAGTTGGCGTAAGGCCTTCGGCTGAATAAGACTTGCTCTTATATGTAGCTTCCGAGCTGCCATTCTCATAAATAGCTTCCAGATAAGAAGGATAGAAGTTATTTCCGGATGTCCCTTCCTTATAAGTTAGCCTTTCGAAACGTACTAAGCGTCCAAGAGCATCGTCATTGAGGGCTGTCTGGTAATTCTCCGGAGTAATCACTAGAATGTCATCGTCTGTCAGTTCTCCCATAGCTCCCGGACAAATATGTTCGTTTACTAATAACTGATTTTCAAGGTTACGGTTTGCGTATTTCTTTTCAATATCGGCTGCGGTAGGCATTGCACCGAGACTCAACATATAACGATAGTTTCCGAGCGCCATTCCTTTAGTTTTCACATAAATGGTTTGTCCGATATGATAATATACGTAGTTGCTAACCATTAATTTTAGTTCGATACCTGACTGAGAAGTCTCGTCATAAATATACAATGACTTATAAACATTACCAGCCTGGTCACTTGATATGACTTTGCCGCGAATAACATAGTCTTCTGTGATTTCGACATATTTTCCCAATCCGGCTGTTGATGAAGGAGCATATTTGGCATAAAACATGTCTTTCAACTGCTTGATAGTGATAATCTGCTCACTGCTAAAATCCGCATCTGTCCATACCTTGGCTGGTGCAGGATCGTCAAAATCATTGTAGCAGCCGGTAAAACTGAATACGACAGCCACAACCATACATATCTTTAATAATCTGTTCATTGTTCTCATTTTTATTCGTTACAAATTAGAATCGGAAATAGAGATTCAGGTAATACGTTGATCCGAACATATAGAAATATTTGGAATCAAACGGTTGGTAAGTCTGCTCGCTTGTATCTTTGTTTTTCAACAAACGAACTTGTTCGTAGCCACCTGTCTTGATATCCTGATCATTGAGGATATTTTTCAATTCCAGATTAAATCCGAGTGTATACTGGCGTTTGATAAACCAGTTCTTACCGATGCTGGCATTCATCACATAAGCAGAATTGAATTTTTCCTGGCTGCGGAGGTTGGCTATATCCTCTTTATCCATACCGGGAGTAAGTACCGCATCCGTACGATATAACGGGCTCATGGATATATACATATTGCTGTAATAGTTTAAATCCAGGGAAGCGTAGATGTTTTTGCGACCGCGATACGACAAACCGATATTCATTGCTTTCTGTGGAGTGCTTTCTACACGGAAGTTTTTCCAATATACCTTACCTTCATTTTTAATCTCACCACTATTATCCTGTATTTGAACATAGTTAGGATTAGAGTCGTATGTATATTGTCCCCAGCTAAGAGCACCATTCAGATAGAATCCGGCATCAAGAGGAATCGATGCAGCTATTTCCACACCAAAGTGACGCTTATCAATACCGCTCATTGCGAAATTGGAGAAAGTCGCTTCTACGTCATCATAGTAGGAAAGAACCTTATTCTGATCCATAAACTTTGTGTAATATCCGGATACACGAGCTCTAAGTTCACCCAATCGGAGATTATAAGAACCATCCACTCCAAACACTTTTTCTGCTGAGAGTCCCGGAGTTACAGAGTTACGTGTACGGGGAGAAACAAATGCAGACTGGAATGCCGGTGCATCTTGCATATACATAATGTTAGCTTCGATGGAGTGGGCTGCCGAGAACTTATAGCTGAAATTAGCTTTGGCTTTATAGGTAAGGTAATTAAGTTTCTCCGAGTCACCCAAAGAATTATCGGGGAATAGTCCCTTTTTCCATAATCCGTGTCTCCATAAAGAAGCACTTCCTATCTCACCGCCAAGATTGATCCCCAGATTACCGAAGTTCATTCCATATTGTATCCATGCTTTGGCGTTTAATACGTTTCCATAATAGTCATATCCGTATTTGTCTCCTTCTTTGGCGGCACGTGCATGACCATATTTTTCGTAATACTCCATATCATTCTGATAAGGGATAGGATTTAGCCCCCCCATATCTCGTTCGGCAAACTTATCTACGTCTACCCAATAATCACCTCCCAACAAGTCTTTTACTTCGCTATAATATTCCGTTCGGTTACGACGTAGATTTACTCCTCCGTTGATTTTGGAATAATTGCGGAACGTATGCGAGAACTGAGTATAGAGATTCCAGTCTAACTGATCGGTATGGCGTTCTTCAATCATATTGATGGAACGTCGTCCCGGACCGTAAGTTGCGTTCTCTTCTTGGTTACGGTTGATGTCGTACAATTGTCCCCAGTTGATATGGCGGATATTATCAGTATTAGCACGCCATGCTTCGTCCAGCCAGGCACCATAAGTCGTTCCGTCGGAATAACTGGGCAGATATCTGTAATAGTCGGGGCGTGGGTCGGGACCAGCGTACCAAGTAAGTGCGGAGTAGCCGTTCTGTCCGAATCGCACAGAAGTAGCGACATTTAATTGTGAACGGTCATTGATGTCGAAGGTGTAGTTGAGCATGGCGATCGGTTCGTGATAATTGCGTACACGTGCGTTTCGCCGTTTACCGCTTTGCCATCCCCAGTTCGGATTGTAGTAATTATTGCCTACTAAATCATACGCTTCCTGAGTTGAGGCTTGTTGTGTTCCTCTTTCTGTCGGAGCTCCCAATACAGTTAGTGCGAGACGATGCTGTTCATTGAATTGTTTTTCTATGGCAGCAAAATAGCCGAATGCGTTATAATATACTCCGTGTACGTAAGAATTTCCTCCCTGACGTGTTGAAACAGACAGAGCATAAGACCACCCATTGTCCTGCGGCCCTGAAGCGTAGGTTACCATTCCGCGGAAACGATAAGTCGAGTTACCGTTGACCAGGCTGGCACGGAATCCTTTACGCATTTGGGAAGGACGCGTGTTTATATTAGTCGTACCACTGATACTACCAATACCTATTTCTCCCATGTTTAATCCCGAAGTTACTTCCTGATTACGGGTAGCATCATTCAGTCCGCTCCATAATGACCACGGAGAATAGCCGGTTAGTGCATCGTTGAGCTGTATGCCATTCATATATACATCTGAATATCTTGAATCATATCCACGAAGATTGAAACGCATTTCGCTGAACTTATAGGAAGCAATGTTATTGAAGACATCTTTAGAAGCTGACAAGGAAGATGGTAACGACTGTGTGTCATCCAACGTCTCTGTATCAAACTCAGCAAAGATAGCGTCGTCCACAGTGGGGCTCAGGTTGTCGGGAACCATCACCACGTTGTTTATATCCCTCATCATCTTGTCTATGCGGACAGCGATACTCAAAGGCTCATATTCTGTAGCTTCAAAAGCAAGAGAATATTCTCCTTTATTCAGCTTGTCAAATTCGAAATAACCTTTTTCATCGGTTGTTGTCGTAATATTGCCCGGAGTCAAAGTTACTTTGACATCGCTAATGGCGGCACGTGTGGCACGTGATACGACTTTACCTTTGACTCCACCTTCCTGCGCAAAGGCAGTCAGGGAAACCAAAGACAATAGCATGATTAAAAAACTTTTTATTCTCATAAGTATTTTAGTTTTTATTTGCTTATATAGATGTATACGGGGAAATGGTCACTGAATCCGCCTTGAAAGTTATTTCCTACGTATGTACGTAGCGGATAGCCTTTGTATTGCCCTTCTTTTTGTATCATATAATGTTGTTTGAAAATATTGCCATAGAACTTTGAACCGGGAGCTTTCTGCAACTTAATCTTTCCGGCCGATCCTTTGGCTAGATTTTCAGATACTACGATGTTGTCGAAGATATTCCATGCGTCTCCGTAAGCGAGTGTTCCATAGCCGGCCTTTAGCATATCTGCGAATGGATTGTATAAATCTTCGGCCGACAACTCTTTCATTTTAAGTTTCGCTCCGAGTCCTTCCGTTATACTCTTGTCGGTAGGATCATCGTTAAAGTCACCCATCATTACCACCTTGGTAGCAGGATTGGCTCTTAATACAGAGTCGGCGATACTACGCATTTGGTTTCCTACGGCAATACGTTTAAATTCAGACGCTTCTTTTCCCCCCAAGCGTGATGGCCAATGGGCTACCATGAAGAAGAAAGGTTCGTTTTCAATCGTTCCCCACATTGTCAGTATATCACGGGTTTTAAAATCGGGCAACGAAGGTATGACCGTTTTTACCGGATACTGCCCTTCGAGCTTGAATACGTCCGGACGATAAAGGAAAGCTACATCTACTCCACGAGCTTCCGGTGAATCGAAGTGCGAAATTCGGTAGTTACCCGGTGCCAACTTGGATGTTGCTACAATGTCTTCCAGTACATTTCGGTTCTCCACTTCGGAAACACCGATAACAATCGGGTACTCTTTGTCAATGGCGGCAATACCGAACAAGACCCGTTCGATATTACTGAGCTTCTTGTTGTACTTGGCTGTATTCCATTTCTTCGGTCCATCAGGTGTGAATTCATCATCTCTCACTTCTGGGTCATTTATTGTGTCGAAGAAGTTTTCGAGATTATAAAATACCACTTTGTATGGTTTCTGTCCGAAACAGACAGTAAGTAGCAAAACAAAGGATATGGTAAAAAATAAATGTTTCTTCATAAATCAGTATTTTAGTTTATACCCCAGTCTCTCGGTGCATTTTGCTCTTTTACCGAAGCTGCTACTTTGGGGAAGAATGTGAAACCTGTTTTAGTCTCTATTTCTTTAACGCTTTTACAAATTTCAGTCGGGATACCGCCACTATATGCTTTATGTTCTACCCAGAATCCAATGGATTTTAATTCTTCAGGTGCACAATCTTCAATTTTCTTTCCCGTTTTTCCGTTTATGGTACGGAGCAGAACTTTGAAATAATGTGTAGGAATGGGTACGAGGTTGCCTGCACCATCAAAAGTGGTTGTATTGTCATTTTCGAAATAAGCTCCGGTGACTACATATAATGTATCACTACAACTGTTTGTGCGTACTCTACTTTCTAATGTTCCCCACATTGCTCCGTTTAAGGAACTGGCTTGTGGAGTCATGTTCGACATATAGAACGTTTGGGCATTCATTTCGTCTGTACATACACGGTCGGCCGATGCGACTTGGTGACCACGGTCGTAGCTTCCTTTGTAAGAATATTCCACGCAATTGGCTTGGGCACTTATTGGAATAGTAGGGTCGAAAGCCCAACGGTTTGTACGATCGGGGATATTCTTAGTGGTATATACATCGTGTATCGGATAGGCTACCCATAAAGCTGCTTTCTTGGTTTTATCAAAACAGATGGAATAATTGCGGAGTGTCTTGTTATTCAAAAGTCCGTAATGAGTGACGTATTGATAATTACTGTTGTCTACTTTTGCAGGAAGTTCAGCCCATGTGTTGAATGCGGGTAAGAGTTCTTCTGATTCGGCTAGTTGGATTAAATCAAAAGTTTTCTCAGGGTTTTCGGCATAGCGCAGAGTTAGTTGTGCATGGCGTTGTACTTTCCCTGTGTTGGCTTTATAATATACATATAGTACATTAAGACCGTCTGCAAGCTGTCCATTTTTGGTCTTTGCGTTGGCAAAGTCTTTACTGCTGAAAGAGCACCATTCTGCTCCTTCTGTCAGTTCTGCATACCATCTTGTGCCGGGTTCTCCCGATAAGATGATAGCCGATGAACCGGATACGGATTTCACAGTTGAAGATATTTTCCAATGTGCTTCTCCATCACCGGTTGGCTCTGAATCATTGTTACTACATGAGTAGGTGCACAGTATCAGCACCGCAAGTAATGCGGACTTTATTGCTGCTGCGTAGTATTTGGAGGTTGATATCATTTTATAGTCTACTATTTTAGGGATTAAACAACTATTGAAAGTTCTCATTTAGCGATTTAATCCCTTTTTTATTATTACATTATTTCTTTTTGAAGAAGTAAATACCTTTATATGAACTTATACTTGAGAGCTTATATGAACGAATAAATCTGGAATCAGCATTCGCTGTTACTAAATAAACTTCATTATTAGAGGCTGTAATTCCACCATTATTCTTATTTTCAAATTTCCATTCTACTGATTCGTCAGCAGTGTTTTGTAACTTAAGCTTTCGGTTCGTAGCTGTAGTTGGATTATATAAATATTGATCTCCGATTTTAATGTAATAGGTATTTGGTTTTCCCGCGATTTCTACGAGTTCCATTTCGACACCTGTTTGTTCCGTATCTTTTGCTATAAGTTCATTGTCTTTATATTGATATGCTGCTGTTACTAAATCGCTGCTCGAAAGAGTTCCTTGCCATATTTGATAAACATAAGGATTTAATACTGTCCCATTATTACTTGTTTCAGCATAACCAGCCATTAGATATTTTCCGGCAGACAGTGCTTCTATAGTTTCAATAAGTTCATATCCATTTTCACCAGCTCCTGCTACCTTTATAGGAACTGTTATTGAACCTCCCGTACTCAATGAGATCACTAAATCCTGTTTGACCTCACTTCCGGTATTAGCTTCTGCTTTTACTTTTACAGTATTTCCCGTACCTATTTCTGCGGATAAGATGCCATTTAATGGAGCTATTTGCAGGGTACTACTTCCTTGATTACTTATTTCGACAGTTATTGTTTCTTCTCCACCTGTTGCAGGAAAGTTTACTTGTGTTGGAGTAACAGAAATAATTGTAGGTCCTGTAATCTCAAAGTCCTTTACATCGTCCAAATTTCGTGGTAAGATTTGTGCATCAGTTTTATAAGCTGCAGCAATACCTGTAATGGAACCGGTCTTAGCTGCAAAAGGTTTATCCTTGAAGATTTCTGCTCCTTTATTTATATATACGGTCAGATCAGCTCCATTAACTTTGAATTTATGTGTTACCGACTTATTCTCTTCCTGTTTCCATGTTCCGGCTTGTTCGATCGTTACATTTTTTATAGTTACAGGCATACAGACGAAGTCTAATAGCTGGTCTACTGTTGTTTCTACAGGAATTACTTCATTATTTGAAGATATCTTCTCAATTTCAGCTGGATCGAAACCGCTTACTTGTGGAGAACTATTATACACTTGCATTTTTGTATTTTCTTTGCGTAGTATAACTTTTATCTCATCACCAAGAGAATAGGTTTCCGAAGCGATATCTGTGTTATAAACAGTTACTGCATTGCCAGCTGTGGTAGCTCCCTTAGTCATCAAATACAATGTTCCGAATGAACAGTTTTTGCTTTGTGGATCACCACAAATAATACCTTGAATTACATAGTCCTTATCTATTGGAGTTTCCGTTGTAGTTGCCTTTATTTTAGTAACTAAATCTGCGATGCTAATAGGCTCGGGAGCTGTGGCAATGAATGTTATGATAGAACCATAAATTTTTCCTGTAGCCGTTGTTGCATATGCACGAACTGCATATTGCTTGTCGGCTGTTAAACCTGTAATCATTACTTTCCATGGAGTTACTTTCTCTGTAGCTGCTGCTTTTGTTGCATTATCCCAGTTAATACTAGCAACTTCTCCTGTATATTCTATATATTCAACGCCAACCTCTGTTGTAGAAGCAATATCCATATTGACTAGTGAACCTCCGAGAGTGGCAGATGTGCCGTTTATTTGGCTAGCTTCCGTTGTTGATACTGTTGGATCGGTAGTTCCTAAATCAATTTCTTGTCCGCCATTGCCTGTTGATAATGTCACATCGTCAAGACGGAATGCATTACCTACTGATGAGGCAGTAAATTTGATGTATATATTGTTGATACCATGTTTTAAGGTAAAATCAGCTGTTGCAAAAATCCAGAATGGCTCTTTTGAATCTCCATCGTTCTTCGTATAGGAGATTGGAACCCATTCCGTCCCATTAGAACTTAATGCTACATTAAACTGGTTTGTGTTAAAGGTATTATCCCATTCAGTAGCTCCCTCTGGTTTATATGAATAATTGCCACCAAATGTGAGTTTGAGAGTTGTTTGTTCTGCATTAAGAGCTATTTTGTTAATTTGGAATACACCTGTTTGTGAGAAGAATACAACGTTTGGTCCAGAGCCTTCGTAAGAAGCTTCTGCACTACTTTTACCTGTATTGCGAATTGTAGTTCCCTCTCCTGTGTATGTAACATTTGTTGCACCTTCTCCCGTTGTATTCCAGCCTACATAATTTGTCACAGCGGGGTTACTAGAGGCATCCATAGTTCCAAACGTCTCATTGTAAATAACGACTTTGGGAACTACGTTTCCACTTCTAATCGTGACTTTCTCTGTCAATAAAACTCCTACCTTATTAGATATTTGAATCATTACCGTGGCTTCATCTGTAATGCCTTCCGGAATGCTGACTTGAACTTTATCTGAACCATTTCCTTCCATCTTTGAAAGAGTGACCCAAGTCTTGTCATCTACAACGGTTGCTGTCCATTTGCGGTTTGCCGAGATTTCAAAATAATCTTGACTCCCGTCTACAGGGAATCCTTCATCATTAAATACTAATGTCTTCGGAGAAATCTCCAAACGTGGAGCTTCAGTGTCGTCGTTATCGTCAACGCAACCTGCAAAAAGTGCTGTAGTCGTCACAAATATTGTTGCAAGGAACAGCTTGAGGAAATTTAGATTTTTCATTAGCGTTTTGAATAAATAGTTAATATTTCTTGTGAATTATTGGTTATCATCTGCTATGTGCTAAATAATTAGAAAACAAAGATATTCCATTTCGCGTAATAACCAAAGCTTTATGGCATTATTTTTCTATTACAATTGGGTTAAGGGAGGGTTACTGCTTTACAATATGGTATTTCAATAGGGAAGAAATTAAAATGAAGTTTGTTTCAAAGTGTTTTAATTGCTTGAAACACTTTGTTTCACGGTGGTAAACACTTTGTTTCACGCTGGCGAACATATTGTTTCACGCTGATGAAACGCCACTCTATGCCGTATGTTTAGGGTGAAACGTATAGTCGTTTTAGCCGAATCGTGTAGTCGTATGGGGCGAATCGTATAGTCGTATGGGGTGACAGATACGTATATCCTACACCATCTGTCACCTGTATCCTACACCTGTTTAATTTGTTGTTGTTCAGTGAAATAAGTTGTAGATGGTGTAGGATGGCAGATGTATTTATGTTTTGAACTTATAGAAAGAATAGTTTGCGTTCGGAAAGTGGCAATGTTATTTTTCTTTTTCCTAAGATTATCGCTTGCGGTCTGTCTGTAAATACCTATATTTGCCTGTGATTCACTTTAATAAAGACAGACATGGATAATACTTTTAGAATATATCCGATAGGAATACAAAACTTTGAGCAGTTACGCAATAATAATAACGTCTATGTAGATAAGACGGAATTAAAATGCAAGATGCCATTTCTGTTTTTGAATTTAAGGTGGACGGTACTCCGGAAGAGGCTTTAAAACAAATAAACAGTAAAGGGAAGATTAATAAAAACTAAATAATTCTAGTCATGAAACACAGACTATTGCTACTATTACTATTCATGTTCGTTACATCTGCGTTGGGATGGGCCCAGAAATCCGCTCCTCTTTCTTTTACTGTTAAAGGGATACTATTGGATTCCTTAACTCAGGAAGGAGAACCGTATGCAACAATCAGGATTACAAAGAAGAATGCCCCGAATAAGGCCGTGAAAATGGCGGTGACCGGAGCGAACGGACACTTTCAGGAAAAACTGAATGTGGCTTCGGGTGAGTATGTTATTACGATTTCCTCTATTGGCAAATCTCCTATCGTGAAAGAATTTGCTTTAAAACCGTCGGTGAGGGTGGTTGACTTGGGGACTTTATACTCTTCGGAGGCTAACAATGTGTTGAAAGGTGTGGAAATCGTCGCACAAAAGCCTTTGGTTAAAGTGGATGTGGATAAGATTGAATACAACATTGAAGATGATCCGGATTCAAAATCGAACAGTATATTGGAAATGCTTCGGAAAGTTCCTCTGGTAACGGTGGACGGAGAGGATAATGTGCAGGTAAACGGTAGCAGCAGTTTCAAGATACACGTGAATGGGAAACCTAACAATATGATGAGCAACAATCCGAAAGAGGTGTTGAAAAGTATGCCGGCAAATACAATCAAGTATATTGAGGTCATTACTTCACCGGGCGCTAAATATGATGCGGAGGGGATCGGAGGTATTCTGAATATTGTTACGGTGGGTAGCGGATTTGAAGGATATACGGCTACTTTTAGAGGAAATGCCAATAATAACGGGGTGGGTGCGGGTAGCTATGCCATGATAAAACAAGGAAAACTGACCCTCTCCGCCAATTACAACTATAATTATAACAACAGTCCGCGTAGCTATTCCGACAGTTACCGGGAAAATTATGAATCGGACAAAGAGAAGTATCTGGAATCGGGAAGCAGCTCCAAGTCGAAAGGGAACTTTCAATATGGAAATCTGGAGGCTAGTTACGAGATAGATACATTACGACTGCTGACGGTGGCTTTCGGAATGTACGGCAGTAATAATAAGAGTAACAGTGACGGAAGTACCATCATGTATGGAGCCGACCATCAGAGTTTTGCCTATCGGTATAATACGGATAATCATGGAAAAGGCTCTTGGTACTCCATCAATGGTAATGTAGATTACCAACGTACCTCGAAGAAGAATAAGGAACGGATGATTACCCTCTCTTATAAAATAAACTCACAGCCTCAAACAAATGATTCATATAACACCTACTTGGACATCGAACCGGAGGCGGACAGGCAGGATATCATAGATAATCTCCTGTTAAAGAACTTCCATTCGGATGGAAAAACGAATACGATGGAACAGACTTTCCAAGTGGACTTCACAACTCCGATTGGGAAATTGCATACGATTGAAACGGGTGCCAAGTATATTTTCCGCCGTAATTCCAGTGACAACAAGTTTTATGAAGCCGAAGGAGGAAGTGAAAATTATGTATATACTGAGGACCGTAGCAGCGAGTATCGACATCTGAACCATATTATTTCGGCTTATGCCGGATATACGCTGAAATATAAGGGGCTTACTTTCAAACCGGGACTTCGCTATGAACAGACCGTGCAACGGGTGAAGTATATTGTAGGTCAGGGAGAGGATTTCAATACGAATTTCAGCGATCTGATACCTTCCGTTTCGTTAGGTATCAAGCTTGGAAAGACGCAGAATCTGCGTGGAGGATATAATATGCGTATTTGGCGACCGGGAATCTGGAACTTGAATCCTTACTTTGACAATCAGAATCCGATGTTTATTAATCAGGGTAATCCGAACTTGAAGAGTGAGAAAAGCCATTCGTTCGATTTGTCTTATAGCAATTTCACGGCAAAATTCAATGTCAACCTTTCGTTGCGCCATTCTTTCAATAATAATGGTATCGAAAGGGTCAGCCATTTGGTTACCGACCCAAATGGAGAAATCTTTGATGGAGACCATAAAGCTCCTCAAGGTGCCCTGTACAGTACTTATGATAATATCGGGAAGAGTAGGGAAACCGGTTTGAGCTTTTATGTGAACTGGAATGCTTCTCCCAAGACGCGGATCTATATTAACGGGCGTGGAAACTACAGGGATTTGCGAAGTCCTTCACAGAATTTGCATAATTATGGGTGGAGCGGTTCCGCTTATGGAGGAATACAGCATACTTTGCCTTGGAAAATCCGTCTGAGCCTGAATGGAGGAGGGAGCACACCATATATTAGTCTGCAAGGAAAAGGTTCAGGTTATAATTACTATGGTTTAGGATTGAGCCGTTCTTTCTTGAAAGAAGACCGTCTGTCATTGAATGTCTATTGTAACAACTTTGTGGAGAAATACAGGACATACAATAATCATACTGAGGGACAAAACTTTATGTCGAGAAGCTCCAGTAAATATCCGAGCCGGTATTATGGATTCAGTATCAGCTATCGGATTGGAGAACTGAAGGCGAGCGTGAAGAAAGCTGCCCGAAGCATTGACAACAACGATGTCAAAGGTGGAGGAGGTGGAAATGGAAATGCCGGTGGGGGAGGGGCACAATAGACCGCTCCCGCCACCGCAATTCCTTTTTATTGTTGTCTCACATCCTGCTTGTTGGTGTTGAAACCGAGCTTGGTGAGCCCTGCTTGCACGTCAGGATGGCTCATGAAGAGTTTCCAAAGCAATCCTGTCCGGTAGTTCTCGATCATGACTGCGATAGGACCTTGATCGATAGCAAGGTAACGTTTCGGATACCAGTTGTCCGTTTCGCTGAAAGCGTCGTAGAACCCGAAGGGACCGAATACCTTATCTCCCATATTATAGAGATGACGCATCACTTGCATCGAATATTCCGGAGTATATACGATGGATGACAGTGCGGCGGTAGGAGAAATGACGCCTTTATCGTCCTGCTCGTTGGGAGAATGGGCGGCATATCCGTCTACGGAATAACTGGCTGTCAATCCCCAGCAGTCTGCCCCGAACCCTTTGTAATGTTTGGGGTTGCGGATGCAATAAGCCCGGTTAACCAATGTCAGATTGCGCATTTCGTGGAAATAACTGGGACAATACTCATCTTTCAGTCCTACGGGATCGAGTCCCAGAAAAGAGTACTGAGCCCAAAAGAGCGGTCCGGCTTCCGTTCCCTGATAGCGGAGATGCAGTTCGATTCCTTCTACCTTATGCGGAGAAACGATGGCGCCGTTCTGTGCCCATCCGTCATGATAAACGGCGGCAGGTACTCCATGCGTGGGCGAAGCAGCGGCAAGGATATACATAATCATACATTCGTTATAGCCATGTACGGGGAAATCCATTTCCCAGCCGTACGTCGGACTCCAATGCCAGTAGAGCACATTTTGCCCGCCTTTCCGATACCAGTCCCAGTCTACGTCGCGCCAGATACGGTCGATGCGTTGGGCGATTGCTTTTTCTTTCTCATTTCCGTTTACATAATATTGGTGTACGGCAAGGAGACCTTGAATGAGGAAAGCGGTTTCCACCAGGTCGCCTCCATTGTCCTTTTGACCGAAAGGCTTTACTTTTCCGGTGTCACCATACCACCAATGAGGGTATGCACCGTGAAAACGGTCGGCTTTCTCAAGGAAGGAAACGATACGTTCCATCCGGGCCAATCCCTCTTCGCGGGTGACATAGCCACGATCTATCCCCGCAAGGATAGCCATGATACCAAAACCGCTGCCACCGGACGTGACTACATTGGAGTCATTTTGGGGATATACCCCGTCTACATGGTAACGTTCGGGAGCCAGGCCGCTATTCGGTTCCGCACCTTCCCAGAAATAAAGGAAAGTTCTCCGTTGGACAGTGTCCATTAAGGCATCATCCGTCAGTGTGTCGGCAGCGGACGCATCCGATTGGTTACCCTTGTTTTTGCAATTTCCGAAAGTCAGGATGATGGCCGCAAGAAACACAAGTGTGAGAGGCAATGCACCCATTTCTGACATTCTTCGATATTTATCTTTCATAATGATTTCGCTTTAGTTTAAAGTAAATTTCGCAGATTTTACATCCCGGCTATTTGTGCCGATCATCACCTCAAAATCACCCGGCTCGGCTACCAGTTGCAAGTCATAGTTATAATATCTCAGCATTTCCGGAGCAATCTTGAAACGGACAATCTTCATCTCACCCGGTTGCAGGAATATCTTCTGGAAACCTTTCAGCTCTTTCACAGGGCGGGTACTGCTGCCTACGAGATCACGAATGTAGAGCTGTACCACTTCTGTGCCGGGCCATGTGCCGGTATTGGTAACTTCTACTGCTGCGGTCAGTGAGCCGGTCATGTCCATTGATGAATGACTCAGGTCGATGTCGCTGTAAGAGAAGGTGGTGTAGGACAGTCCGTAGCCGAATGGGTAAAGCGGATCATTGTCCACATCCAGATAATTACTGCGGAACTTCTCAAACCATTTGCCTTCTTTCAACGGGCGTCCGGTATTCTTATGTGCGTAATAAAGAGGAATCTGTCCGACATTCTTCGGGAAAGTCATAGTGAGTTTACCACCCGGATTGACATAACCGAAGAGTGCGTCGCCAATGGCGTATGCAGCTTCACTGCCTCCGAACCACACGTTCAGAATAGCGGGTACATGTTCCTGTTCCCAAGTCAACGTAAGCGGCCGGCCGGTAAATAATACCAGTACCACAGGCTTTCCTGTCTTTAACAGTTCCTTCAATAAGTTCTGTTGTACATCGGGGATGTTCAGATCCGTACGGCTGCTGCTCTCGCCACTCATTTCCGAAGACTCTCCTAAAGCGGCAATGATAATATCCGAACGGCGTGCTACATTGAGCGCTTCGTCCAACAGCTGTTGGTCTGTGCGGCCATCACGGTTCAACGAACGGCCGAACATCGTTGCCCGTTCTTCGTATGCGGCGTCACTGATCAGGTTGCTCCCTTTGGCGTACATGATATTCGCTTTTCCTGCTGTCATCTCTTTCAGACCTTCCACCAATGAAGGAGAGCGGTCGAGCACGGCAGCCACACTCCATGTGCCGGGCATATTCGTCCGGCTGTTGGCGAGCGGACCGATTACGGCAATATTGCCTTTGGGGTTGAAAGGTAATAGCGGATTTCCGTTAGGGTTCCCGTCGGGGCTGTCGTTCTTTAATAAGACAAAGCTTTCTGCTGCAATCCTGCGGGCGGCTTCACGGTGGGCTTTGGTAAAGATGTCACGTGCCGGACGTTTCGGGTCGCAATATTTATAAGGATTATCAAACAATCCGAGTTTATATTTGGCTTCCAGAATACGACGGCAGGCTGTATTCAGTGTCTCCATCGAAACTTTACCTTCTTGAACGGACTTTTTCAGTGTTCCCACAAAGCCCTCGCTTACCATATCCATATCGACTCCGGCATTGATGGCACGTGCCGATACTGTCTGAAGGTCACCGATTCCGTGATCGATCATTTCGGAAATCCCCGTGTAGTCGGTTACAACAAAACCGTTGAAGCCCCATTGCCCGCGCAAAATATCGGTCATCAGCCATTTATTGGCGGTGGCGGGTATTCCGTCTACTTCGTTAAATGACGCCATCACACTGCCTACACCTGCTTCGACGGCAGCTTCGTAAGGCAACATATAGTCGTTGAACATTCGCTGGCGGCTCATGTCTACGGTGTTATAATCACGACCGGCTTCTCCTGCGCCATATAAGGCAAAGTGTTTCACGCAAGCCATGATTTCATCGTTCCGTTGCATATTCTTTCCTTGATAACCGCGTACCATCGCTTCGGCAATCATGGCTCCCAGAAACGGGTCTTCACCGCTACCTTCGGATACACGTCCCCAACGAGGGTCGCGTGAGACGTCCACCATCGGACTAAACGTCCATGAAATGCCGTCGGCACTGGCTTCTACAGCTGCAATACGGGCGGATTCTTCAATAGCGGACATATCCCAAGTGCAGGATAGGCCGAGCGGGATGGGAAACATGGTTTCATAACCATGAATAACGTCCATGCCGAACAACAATGGGATACCCAAGCGGGAACCTTCCACTGCCTGTTTCTGTACATCGCGTATTTTCTCTACTCCTTTTAGATTGAACAGTCCTCCCACTTCGCCTTTTTTGATTTTGGCGGCAATATCACTGCTTTTGGCTTGACCGGTGGTAATCTCTCCGGTGACGGGAAGATTCAACTGCCCAATTTTTTCTTCCAAAGTCATTTTGTTCATCAGTACGTCGATGAAGCGATCCATATCCTGTGGAGACTTTTGTGCCGATACAGTCAGAAGACCTGTGGCAAACAATAGGATGAGTAAACTTAACTTTTTGTATATCATGTTATTATATTTATTTATAGATAATCCGGATTTTGTACCAATACTCCTTTTGACTTATCAATTTCCGTCTGCGGAAGTGGAAGCAAGGCGTTCTTGTCCTGGTAATTTAATTTTCCTGCCGCGTGCAACACATCTTTGGCAATCCCCCAACGGACAAGGTCATAGAAACGGTCGAATTCCATTCCTAATTCCACACGGCGTTCGTGGCGGATGGCCTCGCGCAACTCTCCTTGATCGGTAGTTGTCACTTTGGGCAGTATATTGGCATTAGAACCTCTGGCACGTGCACGAACTTGCTCCAGGTAGTCGATAGCTTCTCCCGGAATTCCTTTTTCGTTGGCTGATTCGGCTCCCATCAATAATACATCCGCATAACGGATCAGACGAATGTTTACCCAAAAGCCCTTATTGGTATATTCTTTACGCAAAGTCGGATCGGTGTATGCTTTCTTGTTGAAGTAGGCACCTATCGCCGGAGAAACAGGAGATTCGCCGTAAGGCTCGTTCGTATTCTCCGGAGTGATGGGGTCGCTGTCCGAATGGCGGAAATAAAGTAGAGTGGCATTCTTACGCGGATCGCCCGGTTCGTATGCCTCCGCCATGTGTTCGGTTGCCATGTTCCATCCCCAGCCTAAATCCCACTGATCGGCTCCACGGACACCTTGTACTTCGCAGAACTGGCTACCGATAATATCGCTTTGCGGCAGGGCGGCAGTAGCGGTACATTGCAGTTCGAATATGGAACCGCTGTTGTTTTCACCTTCGTCTGTGAATATCTTATTGTACGGGGTGTTCAGGTTATAAAGGCCTTTCTTGATTACGTCGGTGGAGGCGGTGTACATATTGTCCCAATCGTTACGCATCATATAGGTACGCGCGTGTAAAGAACGTGCGGCTCCCCAAGTCAGCCGACCCGTATAATCGGAACTCCATGTTTCAGGCAATGACTCTTCCGCTGTTTTCAGGTCGCGGTCTATTTGCTCGTATATCTTATCAGCGGTCGTTTTCGGAATATTGGCCTCCGAAGCGTCGTTGATTTTATAAGTCACCAAAGGCACTTCACCGAAGGCTCTTACTAGATTGAAGTAACAATAAGCACGGAAGAAGGAGGCTTCTCCTTTATTGATGATGTCTTCGCTTTCCGTCTGTCCCGTTGTTTCCTTTTCGGCGATAGCGTCGAGAATATCATTGCATTGATAGATGATGGCGTAATTTTTGCCCCAATAAGCACCTAACTGACCATTGGAAGGAGTGTAGATGAAGTCGTCGTACATTTCGGCCACATCAGAACCGTCGCTGGCAAGACTTCCTTTCTCCGCATCTTCGGAGCGGAAACTATGGATGGCGAAGGCGGGTGTACCGGAGGTTACGTCGAAACTACGCATCATGGTGTATACATTATAGATCTTACCGTTCACTAGTGCGTTCGGATTGTCATCTTCTGTGAACTGTCCTTGCGGGCTACGGTCTAGAAAGTCGCTGCAACTGCTCAGAAGCAGTGTGGTAGCGGCAATAAAGGTTGAAAATATATATTTATCCAGTTTCATACAATTATCGTTTTAAAAGGTTAAGTTGATTCCGAAGGTGTAGACTGCCGGTACGGGGTAACTGCCGTTGTCCACTCCGAATGCGGTAGCGGTACCACCCAGTTCGGGAGTATAGCCAGTGTTATGTTTCCATGTCTTCAGGTTCTGAATGTTGACATAGACTTTCAGGGCTTGCAGACGTATCTTTGCGAGCAGGCTCTTGTCGAAAGAATATGCTAACTGTACGTTACGGATACGGAAGAACTTGCCGTCTTCGATATAGTATTCGGAATTCAACGTATTGATGGAATGTTTGGAGTTCAATAACGGTTGGCTGTTGGATGTTCCTTCTCCGTGCCAGCGGTCCATGCGTTGTGCCAGATAGTTGAACTGGGCAAAGTTATAGTTGTCCCATGTACGGAAGATCTGGTTTCCGCCTTGTCCCATCATATCGATACCAAAAGACCAGTTCTTGTAATCCACGCCGAGCGAGAAGCCGTAAGTGACATTCGGTGTCGGATCACCTATCATGGTACGGTCTGCGGGAGTGATCTTTCCGTCGTTATTGACATCGGCGAATTTCAAGTCACCGGGAGTAACTGTAGCAAGTGTATTCTCAGGGGACGATTTGATATCGTTTTCCGATTGATAGACTCCCGCTACCTTATAGCCATAGAAGTATCCGATAGGATAACCTGCCATTGTGTAACTTTGCTGTTTATCTCCGGCAATGATGGAATAACCGTCCTGAACAAGGCTTTTTACTTTATTCTTGATTGTGGTAAGGTTGGCACTGACGGAATATCCCCATTCGCCGATCTGGTCGCGCCAGGTGATCGCCATTTCCACACCTTTATTCTGAATCTGTCCCAAGTTACCGATACCGGGCATTGTTCCGGAGATTCCGGGAACTTCAGCAAGCAAATCTTTAGTGTTCTTCATATAATACACACCTTCGAAATGCAAGCGGTTGCGAAGCATATTCGTTTCAAATCCGGCTTCCCATGCCTCTACTTTTTCCCAGCGGAGGGTAGGATTAGGCAAATAGGCAAGTTGATATCCCGGATAAATGATGGACGGCTTACCGAATACAGCCGAATAGGCATTGGTCAATAGCGGTTCGGCAGGATAGGCCTTGTCCAGATTCTGATTTCCCAATGTTCCGTAAGAGGCCTTAATCTTCAACATATCCAGCCACTTGATGTCCTTCATGAATTCTTCTTCGGTCATCAGCCAACCGCCGCCTAGCGAGAAGAAATTCTGCCACTCATTGCCTGTATAAGAGAATGCGGAAGAACCGTCCCGACGGAATGACCCGTTGAACAGATATTTTCCTTTATAGTTGTAGATGACACGTGCAAGCATAGACACGGTACTGCGTTCCCATTGGGTACTTCCATTGGTTGCCGTAGCGGCATCTCCGATACTGACGAACCATTTATCCGGATCGTCCGGAATCACAAGGCCTACTCCTTGTTTGCGCGCTCCGTCCAGGCGGCTTAGTGAGTTATAATAAGTGGTAAAGCCGGCAGTGGCTGTCAGGTTATGATTGCCGTTGTCGAAACTGTTGGTATAGGTCAACACATAGTCACTCTGCACTTTCGTTTCGTTTTCCTTGAACTGGCTGACTTCTGTTTTACCTGTTCCCAAAGTGGAAACATCTCCTTTGACGGTAGAGTCGTATACTTTTATGATAGGAGTATAGGTACGTCCGTTGTTGGAAGCGTAGTCCATAGAGAATGTCGCTTTGAAGGTAAAATGCTTCAAGAAGTCCACTTCGCCATAGACATTACCCGACGCACGATAGTTTTCAGCTTTCGTGGTGTTCGCTTTTAAATCGACATCTACCATAGGGTTGTTGATCTGTGCTTTCTGAAAATCGGGCAAAGCGCTGTATAATCCATACTCGTCGTTATATACCGGAGCGATAGGGGTGGAGCGGAGGGCGCCTAACACCTGTTTCGAATCGGCAGGGAGAAGGCGTGCGCCGTTGAACTGGAAGCCTACTTTCAGGAAGTCGGTGATTTTATAATCATTGCTGGCATTGATGGTCACCTTGCTGAATTTCTCATGCTCGATGTTGCCTTGTTCGTAAGAGTAGCCGACACCTAGATAGAAACTATGTTTGGGAGAAGCTCCTGTGATACTGATATTATTGTTCGTGATAAAGGCAGTCTGGAAGATTTCATCCTGCCAATCGGTGTTGGCGTTCCAGCCGGTGTAATCGAACGGGTCATCTTTCTGATTGGCAAGCTGTTCGCTATACAGTTCTTTGAATTGCGCGCCATTGACTAATTTTACTTTGTCTACCACTTTCTTGAAACCGAAAGAGGTATTTATATTGACCAAGGTCTGTCCTTCTTTTGCTTTCTTGGTGGTGATGATGATAACACCGTTTGCGCCGCGAACACCAAAGATGGCTAGAGACGACGGGTCTTTCAGAATCTCCATCGACTCGATGTCTTCCGGATTAAGGAAGTTGATATTATCATTGAATAAACCGTCGACAATGTACAGCGGTTTATATCCATTGATGGAGTTTGTACCACGGATACGGATTTCCGGATCGGCTCCGGCTCGTCCTGAGTTTACAATTTGCACACCTGCCACTTTTCCCTGTAAGGAAGAAAGTGGATTCATAGCCGGTTTATTGGCTATTTCTTCTCCTTTGACGTTGGTGATGGAACCTGTCAGATCTCTTTTCTTTGCACTACCGTATCCGATAACGACTGTTTCGGCTAGTACTTGCGAGTCTTCTTTTAGGGTGACGTTAATTATGCTTTGTGCTCCTACTTTGATACTCTGTGTGGTCATTCCCACGTATGAAAATACCAATACATCCTCCGGAGTGACGGAGATTGAATATTTACCGTCCATATCCGTAATGGTTCCGGTAGAAGTCCCTTGTACGAGTACCGATGCACCGATCAACGGCTCATTGGCGGCATCTGTTACCGTTCCTGTCACCGTCTTTGTTTGTGCAAAGGCAGAGATAGAACCTAGTAACAGGCAAGTGAGCATAATGAAGCCCTTTAGCCTGATGGCTTTTGTCTGAAGATGTTGTGAAAGTCTAGTCCTCATTGCATTAAATTTTTCCATTTGTTACTATTTAGGTTGAAGTATCTATTCTGTCGCCTGTCGGCGAAAGTAACAAAGGAAACAAACCAAATTCAAAAAAGATTATGAAAAAGGGAAGAATACTGGCTTTTAACATAACTCATTCCTTTTTTTTGTTTAGATTTGATTTTTTTCAAGAATGAGGTTGGGTAAACGAAAGTCTTAGTGTCTTTATAATAACAAGCGAAAGAATGGAAGAACAAGAAGTAAATAGAATGCGTGATATGGCCTTGCGATATTTTGAAGGGCACTTGGTTTCGGAAGAGGAAAAAATATTATTCAACTTTCTACAGGAGAGTGATGTGAATGTCCAGCTTTTCAGAAATTGGGAAGATGAATGGTTTGCCGTTTCACAAAAAGATTTATATATAGAAAACAAATGGAATCGTCTTTCGGGGAGATTGCAAATAAATCAATGGCAAATGGTACAAAAGAAGACTAAACGGTATACATTTACTAAAAAGCTACTTCCGTATGCTGCGATTTTTATTCTGGGTGTCATGAGTTCGGCCATTGTTTACTTTGGATTTAAAGTGTCGGATAAGTCGTCTGACCGCTTGGCACAATCGGAATATTTTGTTCCGCTTGGCTCACAATCTAAAATCTTGCTGCCTGACGGTTCGGAAGTTTGGTTGAATGCCGGCTCAAAGTTGAAATATGACAAGTCTTTCGGGGATGAATCCCGAACAGTATATATAGAAGGTGAAGCCGTGTTTGATGTTACTCGAAATAAGAAAGTTCCTTTTGTTGTTAAGAATGAACGGATGGAGGTAACTGTTCACGGAACAATATTCAATGTGAAATCTTTTACAGAAGATAGTATTTCGTCGATTGAATTGATGCGCGGAGCTGTTTCTGTAAATTATTCATTCTCGTCACAGAAAATTGCTTTGACCCCTGGTGAACGTTTGATTATAAACTCAAAAACGCGAAAGGTACGAAAGGAGGAGTTTGATGTTGCTTCTCATTTGTCTTGGCATGAGGGGATACTCGCTTTTTGTGATGAGCCTCTTTCTGAAATTGCGGAGAAATTGGAACGTCGATTCGGAGTCGACATTATAATAAAATCGGAAACTTTAAAATCGCGAAAATACTACTTGACTTTTGTCAACAATGAGACTATAGATCAGATACTAGACAAAATGAAAGAAGATAAAAACATTCATATAAGAAAGAAAAACAATCAGATAGAAATTTATTGATCTGAAAATCCCGGGAAAAGGATCATAAATTACAAATCAAAGTTAATTTAATATTTAATATCTTATGAGAAAATTACTATGTCTATTAGTACTGTCTCATCTGTTGGTTGTGGCTGTAGCTCAGAATAATACAGGACTGACACTGAAGATGGTGGATAAACCTATTTCGCTAGTACTAAATGAAATAACGAAAAAAGCGGGATACTCGTTTATTATTCCAACCGATAAGTTGGATATGAAGAAAAAAATAAGCATTAATGTGAAGAATCAACCGATTCAAAACGTTTTGGATGTGGTATTTAAGGGAATGGATGTGACGTATCGCATTGAAGGCAAAAATGTGTATGTTGCTAAATCCGTGAAAAAGAAGTCTGCCCTTTCCGAAAGGAACGTACAAGTTAGCGGAATAGTGGTAGATGAAAACGGTGAGCCCTTTATTGGTGCTGTCGTTGTAGATAAGCTAACTAACGCGGGAACAGTGACGGATATGAATGGTAATTTTACTATTTCGGTTCCTGAAGGGGATGTTCTAAATGTTTCTTATATAGGATATACTACTACTGTATTGAAGGCTTCAGATAAGAAAAATCTAATGGTGAAGCTTTACGAGGACACAAAAAAGTTGGATGAAGTGGTTGTAGTAGGATACGGTGTACAGAAAAAAAGTGACTTAACTGGAGCTATTACTTCTGTGAAGGCGGACGATTTGAACTCCACACCGACTACTACAATGGCAGAAATGTTAAGGGGTAAGGCGACCGGTATCCAAGTTAATATGGTTAGTTCAAAACCAGGGGGCAGCTCTAATATTTTTATTCGCGGACGGCGTTCACTGTCTGGAGGAAACTCTCCACTCTATGTAGTAGACGGTGTACCGATGGAATCAATCGATGATATTAACTCGAATGATATTTCTTCGCTGGAAGTATTGAAAGATGCATCCGCACAATCTGTTTATGGTGCGCGAGCTGCTAATGGAGTTATTTTGATTACTACTAAACGAGGTGTGGAAGGAAAACCGAAAGTTGATTATAACTTTTACATAGGTAAACAGAATATTCACCGGAATTTTGACTTCTACAATGGAGAAGAATGGGCTGATTTTCGTCGTGAGGCATGGAAAAATGCAAATAACGGAGAGTGTGTTGAAGAAAGCTGCTTCAGTGAAACAATGCGCGACGTTATGAATTCCGGTGAATGGGTCGATTGGGAGAAATTAATGATTAAGCCGGCGTTACAGCAAAAGCATGACATAACGGTGCGTAGTGGTAACGATAAAACCAAACTTGCTTTTTCATTGGGTTATTATAGTCAGGACGGTATGGTGATAAATTCGGGATACAATCGGATCACGGGGCGTTTGAATATCGATCACAAAATACTTAAAACTTTGAATTTGGGCGCTAATTTGTATTATGCACATGCTAAAACTGAAAGCGCGGATGGTTCCTTTAATCGCTTCATTACAATGCCTCCTTTGGCTAAAGTCTATAATGAAGATGGATCGCTCCGTATGGATGTGACGGATGCAGGTGAAAGTCATTATAATCCACTTTGGAATATGGATCGTTCGGTGAACGATGAAGTGAGTGATAATTATTTGACCAATTTGTACTTGGATTGGGAAATTGTCAAAGGATTGACCTATCGTGCCAATGGTAGTATGAGTTACCGCAATAATCAAAAAGACAGTTATCTATACCGTGACCATACTACTGGAAAAGACACAAATGGAAAAGCAACTATTAAAAATGTATTGAGAACGGAATATTTGTTTGAGAATATATTAAACTATAATAAAGAGTTTAATAAAATTCACCGTTTAGGTATCACATTGATGCAGAGTGTGAATGCCATAAAGACTACCACAAATGAGCAATCTGCAATGGGATTCTCGAATGATGAAAAAACGTACAATGCTTTTTCATCGGCTATGGAATATGGAATTCCCGTACATGGTATTTCCGAACGAAAATTACTCTCTTATTTAGGACGTGTGAACTACACATTAATGGATCGTTATATTTTTTCTGCCTCTTTACGTGTGGATGGTTCATCTGTATTTGGGAAAGATAATAAATATGGTTATTTCCCTTCATTAGCTGCTTCGTGGAGATTGAATGAAGAAAGTTTTATGAAAAAGATAGATTGGATATCTAACTTGAAACTTCGTGCTTCTTGGGGACAAGTTGGAAACCAGGCAGTTGATCCTTATTCTACGTTAGGAGTTACGGAAAGATATATCAATGAATTTGGCGGAGAGAATAATGTGCAGATTGGTTTTTTACCAGGAGATAAATTATGGAATCCTAAATTGAAGTGGGAGACAACTACTTCTACTAATATCGGACTGGATTTCGGATTCTTCAAAGAACGTATCAGTGGTACGCTGGAAGTCTACAAGACGAAAACTACGGATTTACTTGTCACACGTAAAATCAGCCAGAATCTGGGATATGCCACCCAGCTTGAGAATATGGGCGAGGTGGAAAATAAGGGTGTGGAACTACTCTTGACCGGATATCCGATACGTAATAATAAAGTGACTTGGGCTTTGAATTATTCTATTTCCGCTAACCGTAACAAAATACTCAAAATAACAGGAGAAACGGATGAAGAGGGGAAACCAAAAGATGACATTAATTCGAAGTGGTTTATTGGTAAACCGATGAACGTGTATTACGATTATCAGTTTGATGGAATATGGCAAACAGGTGATGATATCGCAAACTCTACCATGCCAAACGCTCAACCGGGTATGATTCGTGTAGCAGATGTAGACGAAAACGGAAGTATTGATGATGATGACCGTATTGTGATAGAACGTGATCCAAAATGGATTTCTTCTTTTGGAACGTCATTGAATATTTATGGCGTGGACTTGGCACTTGATTTTTATGTATCTCATGGAGGGGTGGTCTATAACTCTTACCTGACGAATTGGGAACAGGGAGGTGACTTGTCTGGTAAACGAAACGGAATCAAGCGTGATTATTGGACACCCGAGAATCCGTCGAATACGACACCGGCTCCCAACTATACACAGGTTCCTGCCTATATTACTTCATTGGGATATCAGGATGCCAGCTACATTCGTTTGAGAAATTTGACGATAGGATATACATTACCCTTGGAAATTAGCCGAAAACTGTTTGTTCAGAAACTCCGTGTTTATTTTACCGCCAATAACTTATGGACGAAAACGAAAGTTCAAAGTTATAGTCCGGAAATAAATACCGGTGCTTATCCCGAACCGAGGACATTACTTTTCGGATTAAACCTATCATTCTAAGAACCTATAAATTGTAATGAACAAAATGAAAACCACTATATCAAAAATTCTATTAGCAGGTACTTTTCTTATAAGTTTCACAGCCTGTAATTTTTTGGATGAGGAGAGTGAAACTCGATATACGGCTCAATACGTATTTGAAACTGAAGAAGGATTGGAATTGGCTACAAATGCTTTGTATACATTGGATCGTAACTATCAGAATGATAAAGCGGGAGAAGCAGCCGCTACATTGGCTTTACGTCGTGCCACTGATTTGAGTGTGACCAAAGGGGGAACCGGTAATTTTTACGGCACTTATGATCCGAATCATCTGAAACCCTCTGCCGCAGCGCCGGCATATATGTGGAAAGGTATGTATAATATGATTGGGAAGTGTAACGATATTATTGAAGCGGGTAAGAAACTGCCTGAGACGGATAAATTGAATAACCTGATAGCACAAGCTAAAGCTTTTCGGGCACAATCTTACTTTTTACTTTATCGTACATTCGATCGTATCTGGCTGAATACATCCTCTACGACTCCTGAAAATGTAAATGATAAACGTGTATACAGACCTGCGACAAAAGAAGAGGTGTTTGAACTATTGTATTCTGATTTGAAGTTTGCTATCAAGTATTTAGAGTGGAAACCGAAAGATATCGGACGCTTTAATCAGGCAGCTGCCCGTCACATTATGGCGGATGTGTCTCTTTGGAATGAAGACTGGGATAATGTGCTGACGCAGATTGATGCTATTGAAAAGTCGGGAGCGGGTTATGAGCTGTTGGATAATCTGGATAATATATTCAAAGGAGAAAACTTGAATCATAGCGAGGCTTTGCTAGTGCAGCAATGGAGTCGTAATCCCGGTGGAAATTTGGATACCAAAGTACCTCAAGGACATTTTCAGGCCGTATGGTTTATAGCTAATTATCGCGCAACGTTAGGAGGTGATCAGTATTGCTCGACTGAAAATTGGTTGTATGGAGCTGGACGCTGTTTCCCGAGCCCTTATTTGTTTTCACTTTATAAAGATAAGGTCGTTGATAAGCGCTATACAGCGTTTTATATTCACCAGTATAAAAATAGTTCGAACAAGACAGTGCATGGTGCAAAACCGGGTGAATATTTACCTTTGTTGTGGTCATCTTCGGGTTCGAAAAACCCACCGGTAGATCCGAATGTATATCCGGGATGTATCAAATATGCGGATATTTGGACGCGTTCCGGTTCAGAACAGTTCTCGTATAAAGATATTATCGTATATCGTCTGGCGGAAACTTATATTATGGCGGCTGAGGCTGCTCTACGAAAAGGGGATAATATATTGGCTAAGAAATATTTCAATAAAACATGGATGCGTGCTGGAAATACAGAGTTTACGGGTACGTTGACTATGCAGGATATTATTGACGAACAGGCTCGTGAATTGGCATTGGAGGGGCAGCGTTGGTATTTCTTAAAACGGCACGGTATTTTGATATCTCAAGTGCAAAAGTATGCCGGTGACTCAAGAGCAGGAATTAGTGCGTCTATCGCAGGAAGAAAAAATCTCCCGGCAAATCCGTATTTCGTAAGATGGCCGATACCAGAGAATGAAGTTATCAGCATGGGACCTGAGAATTTTCCTCAAAATGAGGGCTATAAGTAATTGCCCAGCTGATGAAACAATATACGTTAAGGAGGAGGATTGATCTGAACGACTTCTACGATATAATAATCGTAGGGGGAGGTCCGGCAGGATGTGCAGCGGCTATTGCCGCTGCACGTGGCGGATCTAAAGTGCTGTTGGTTGAGGCAACGGGGACATTGGGGGGAATGGGTACGGCAGGTATGGTTCCCGCCTGGTGTTATTTTTCCGATGGTGAGAAGATCATTTATCGCGGTATAGCCGAGAAGATTTTTACGGAAGCGCGTAAGGGAGTACCTCACGAAGCAGAAAATGCGATGGCTTGGGTAGACATCAATCCGGAGCAATTGAAATTGGTGTACGACCGTTTTGTGAAGCAATCGGGTGCCGATGTTTTGTTCTTTACCCGTTTGGCTGGCGTTGAAATGAGCAGTAAGAGTGAGGTTGATTCTCTGATATTGGCCTCCAAGCAAGGATTGACTGCTTATAAAGCGAAAGTTTATATTGACTGTACGGGAGATGGGGATCTGGCAGCTTGGGCCGGTGCTATCTATGAAATTGGTGACAGAAATCATACAATGCAGGCTGCTACTCATTGTTTTTCTTTGGCAGGAGTGGATATGTTTCAGTATACGATGGGTATCCGGTTACATGGAGATAATACAGAAAGTCCCATTTACGAAATACTAAAGAGTGGAAAATATCCATTAATAGAGGATAATCATTTGTGCCAAAACCCGGTAGGTCCCGGAGTAGTGCAGTTCAATGCTGGGCATATCAATGTGAACACATTGGATGACAAACAATTGAGTGATGCGATGATTCGAGGACGTGAAATGGCAAATCAGTATAAAGAGGCATTGCAAGCATATCATTCGAAGGCTTTCGGGCACGCATTTGTTAATAATACAGCGCAATTGCTTGGAGTGCGTGAAGGTCAAAGAATCTTAGGTGATTATGTGCTAACGCTGGATGATTTCAAGGCACGGAGGCAGTTTCCCGACGAGATTGGACGTAACAGCTATTATGTGGACATTCATATTCCTGGTTCTGAGAGTGTGCATTATGGGAAAGGTGAATCACATGGTATTCCTTATAGGATATTGACACCCAAGGGATTTAAGAATTTGCTGGTTGCCGGACGTTGTGCTTCGTCTGACCATCTGGTGTACGGAAGTATACGAGTGATGACCAACTGTCTGGTGATGGGAGAGGCGGCAGGGACCGCTGCTAACATATTTATGCATGGTCCTCGAGATGTGCACGAGATTGATGTCCGCCAATTGCGGGGACGACTACGAGAAGCGGGACAATACTTTTTATAACCCCTCTTGTAAATCACTGTTGCAAGAAAGAGATTAAAAGAATGGATAGAAGAAAATTTGTTAAGAATATAGGCTTTCTGGGAGGAGTCATTCTCTCTGGTCTTCCTTTGAGCGAAGCGTTGGCAAAGGAAAAGGGAGATGGAAAAGCTGCAAAAGGAACCTCCGAAGTTGATTGGGATGTAATAGTTATTGGTGGAGGAGCTGCCGGCTGCGCAGCAGCTATTGCCGCAGCCCGTGAAGGTGTGCGAACATTGCTGGTTGAAGCCGCCGGTATGTTAGGAGGGATAGCTACAGCAGGTTTGTTGTCAGAGTGGATTCCAACTCCGGTTCAGGGAGATTTTAGATACGGCGGAATAGCCGGAAAAGTATTTCGTACAACTTGTGAAGATCTTGCTCCAAAACTACAGAATCGAATGTACAACACGCCTATTCCAACCGAAATTTTGAAAAGTACGTACGAGCGTCTAGTGGATGAGGCTGGAGTGGAGATATGGCTTAATTCTCGAGCGATAGAAGTGAATATACATAGTGCAGGAAAGATTGAGTCGCTGACTGTTGCTTCTATTTCGGGAATAACGGTTTGCCGGGGGAAAGTCTTTATCGATTGTACGGGGAGTGCAGAGATTGCCGGACGTGCAGGAGTTTCTTTCCAAAAGATGGGGAGAGAAGCGGTATGGCAGAATCCGGGTTTTAACTTTCGGGTTGGAAACGTTGATTATTATACATATACTTATCAGTTTAATGCACAGCGGAAAGCGAATGAAAAGGTGATTGAGGAACTTGTGCAATCAGGCAAATATCCATTGCTGAAAAAATCGCATTTTAGGTATTCGTTGACAAATCCTTCGGTAGTTACGTTTAAACTAGATGATGCCCTTGGTAGGCTGGAAGGAGAGGATGTACGATCTATATCGAAAGCGCTTGTGCAAGGAAGAAGTATTGCCATACAGATGTTACAGGCTTTACAAGAATATTTTCCGGAAACTTTCGCTTCTGCGGTATTGCTGGATAGTGCGACGCAACTTTATGTTCCTTCGCGAAGAATTATCGGTAAATATATCTTGACAGGGGAGGATTTGAAGAATCGTCGTGGTTTTAGTGATGAAGTGGGTAGGAATGGTTATATTGTCGGCACGATGTATGCGTATGAAAAAGGAGATAGTCATGGTATTCCTTATGGAGCATTGATCTCTAAAGAAGTCGAGAATTTGCTGGTGGCCGGAAGTGGTATTTCCGTCGATATAGAAAGTTATGAAACATTGAGTACGATACCGGTTTGCCTGGTTACGGGAGAAGCGGCAGGGGTGGCGGCCGGGTTGGTGGCAAAAATGCGAAAGACCGATGTGAACTCCATTGATATAGCTATGTTGCGGGACGGATTACAGAGGGAAAGCAGGAATATTTAAAACGTAAATCAATAAAAGAACAATCTGATGAAATATATCAAACTTACATTATGCTGCTTCTTATTCATAATTACGATAGTTACTTATGGGCAGAAAACGTCTGTGATTCCTTCTGCTAAAGAGCTGGTGGCCTATAAACTTCCACGAAACGAAATGTACAAGAAGGGATGGATTGATTTTAACAAGAATGGGGTGATGGATACTTATGAGAACCCGGATGCTTCTTTGGATGCCCGTGTTGAGAATCTACTCTCACAGATGACGGTGGAAGAGAAAACCTGTCAAATGGTTACTTTATATGGTTTTAAACGAGTATTGACAGATGATTTGCCAACTCCGGCATGGAAAACTAAATTATGGAAAGATGGGATGGGAGCAATTGATGAGCATTTGAATGGCTTTCAGCAATGGGGACTACCACCTTCTGACAATCCATTTGTCTGGCCTGCATCGTTGCATGCTTGGGCATTGAATGAAGTGCAACGGTTCTTTATAGAAGAGACACGATTGGGAGTACCTGTCGATTTCACGAATGAGGGAATTCGTGGTGTGGAAAGTTTTAAGGCAACCAATTTTCCGACTCAGCTGGGAATAGGGCATACCTGGAATCGAGAGTTAGTACATCGGATCGGAACGATCACGGGGCGTGAAGCTCGTTTACTTGGATATACCAATATATATGCACCTGTACTTGATGTGGGGCGTGATCAACGTTGGGGACGCTATGAAGAAGTGTATGGTGAAAGCCCTTACTTGGTGGCGGAATTGGGCATAGAAATGGCAAAAGGGTTACAAAAGGATTATCAGGTAGCAGCTACAGCAAAGCATTTTATTGCTTACAGCAATAATAAAGGTGCACGTGAGGGTATGGCACGTGTCGATCCACAAATGTCACCTCGCGAAGTGGAGAATATACATGTTTATCCGTGGAAACGCGTTATCAAGGAAGGTGGTATTCTTGGAGCTATGAGTTCTTATAACGATTACGATGGATTTCCTATCCAAAGTAGTTATTATTGGTTGACAACTCGACTTCGCCAAGATATGGGTTTCAGAGGTTATGTTGTTTCAGACAGCGATGCTGTAGAATATCTTTATTCCAAACATGGTACTGCCATTGATATGAAAGAAGCTGTTCTCCAGGCGGTGGAAGCCGGATTAAATGTCCGCTGTACATTTCGTTCACCAGAATCGTTTGTATTGCCTTTACGTGAATTGATAGCTGAAGGAGCTATTGCTATGGAAACGATTAATGATCGGGTACGTGATATTCTTAGGGTAAAGTTCCTTATTGGTTTATTTGACACCCCTTATCAAATGGATTTGAAGCAGGCAGATATGGAAGTAAATAGCTTGAAGAACCAGAAAATTGCTTTGCAAGCTTCCCGTGAGTCGATTGTATTATTAAAAAACAGTGGAAAAACATTGCCTCTTTCAAAAGAATCAGTGAAGACGATAAGTGTATGTGGCCCTAATGCTGATGACACCAGCTATGCCTTGACTCATTATGGACCACTCGCTGTTGAGGTGACTACTGTATTGCAAGGAATCAAGGAGAAAGTAGGAGAGAAGGTTCACGTACTTTATACACAGGGCTGCCAACTGGTAGATAAGAACTGGCCTGAATCAGAAATACTACCTCAAGAACCCGATGCGAAAGAAAAGGCAGAGATTGAAAAAGCAGTCGAAAATGCCCGGAAAAGCGATGTGGCAATTGTAGTACTTGGAGGTAACAACCGTACTTGTGGAGAAAATAAATCGCGTACCAGCTTGGAACTTCCAGGACATCAACTACAATTATTACAAGCGGTCGTGAGTGTGGGTAAACCCGTTGTGTTGGTTCTTGTGAACGGACGTCCCTTAGCTATTAATTGGGCGGATAAGTATGTGGATGCTATCCTGGAAGCCTGGTATCCGGGGTCGCAAGGAGGAAAAGCGGTTGCCGATATTCTTTTTGGCGATTATAATCCGGGTGGTAAACTGACTGTAACTTTTCCAAAAACAGTCGGACAAATTCCGTTTAACTTTCCTTATAAACCGTCTTCGCAAGTGGACGGAGGCAATAAGCTTGGTTTAGAAGGAGATATGAGTCGCGTGAATGGTGCACTTTATCCTTTTGGATATGGATTGAGTTACACAACTTTTGAGTATTCGGGTTTGACTGTTTCACCTGAACGGATCACGCCTAAACAAGAAACGACTGTCTGTTTCTCCGTAAAGAATACCGGCAATGTAGCTGGTGATGAAGTGGTACAGTTATACATTCGCGATCTTCTAAGTAGTGTTACTACTTTTGAGAAGAACTTATGCGGATTTGAACGCGTACATCTCGCTCCCGGTGAGAGTAAGGTAGTAACCTTTAAAATTCTTCCACGTGATTTGGAATTGATGAATCGGAAAGGCGATTGGGTAGTAGAACCGGGAGAATTTAATTTGATGGTGGGAGCCTCTTCGGAGGATATTCGTCAGGAGAAAAGTTTGTGGGTATTACCTTATTCCGAATGTAATATTCTAGAAAGAAAAACATCTTCCGGTTCCTACCTTTCGGTTTTGGACAATGATCCGAATACTTGCTGGACCGGAAATAAAGGTGACTATCTCAATATTCCGATGAATGCTACTGGCGGGGCGAATAATATCGGTATTCGCTGGAAAGTTCCTGCTGAGAAATTCGAAATTCAGGTATCAGCTGGCGGAGGACAATTTTTGACTATTTACAATGGCTTTTCCGAAACTGCAGGAGAAATGATTTTTTATCCGCTGGATAAGAAAGTCATTAGTGATATACGAATTTTACTTACTCAAGGGAGCGCTTCCATTTCAGAAATTAAGATAGATGGAGTTAAAATGTGACAAACTATAATTATAATAACTACTAATTTTTATGATCATGAGAAAAAATATTCAAATGAATTGTATGTTTCAGCTTTTGCTGACACTCTTGCTGATAGCCGGATGTAGTTCCTCCGATGATGGACCTGAAAGTCCTGATACTTCTAATCGAACTGTTTTACGGCAAGATAAAGATTTTAGCGTGAATTCGATGGACTTGGGTAGATATGTCCGATTAGGGTTAAATCAGGAAAGTGCAGATTTGGAATTTACCTTGGGTACAAACTCTGTGCAAAAAGTAGAAGTACGACCTGCTAACTTGGGTATTAGTTACGATGTAAAGGGTAATAAACTTACTTTGCTTGATGTTAGACCTTGTAAGGCTACGGTGATTATCAATGAAGATTACAGGAATCCAATCTATCTTTTTGTAGATGGAAGAACACCTGCTGAATGGAATAAATTGCCGGCAAGCACGATTCGCTATGCTAAAGGTACTCATACTGAAAACTTAATTATTGATCAAGATAATACGACTGTATTCTTAGAGGAAGGGGCATCCTTGGTCGGATATATCCAATCCAACGGACATAAAAACATACGTATTTTAGGTTATGGAGTAATTGATGGCCGTAATGCCCAGAGAGCAATACGTATGGAAAAATGTAGTAATATTGAAGTCTGTGGACCTGTTATTATGGGTCGGGCCGGTTGGACCACTTCCTACTTTGAATGTGATCAGGTACATATACATGATGTAAAGATATTAGGAGCACAGGTTTACTCGGATGGCATTGATTTGGTGGGGACGTCAAACGTGACTGTAGACAATGTTTTTGTTCGTACTGAGGATGACTGTATTGTTATCAAAACAAATAAGTATGGATTTTCCGGAAATGTGGAAAATATCACCGTGAAAAATTCGGTGTTGTGGGGTGGTCCTAGTGGCAATTGCATGGAAATTGGCTGGGAACTTGATGGAACTTATTTGCGGAATATCGGCTTTGAGAATATGGATGTGGTTCGTTTAGAAACATCGCTCAACAGATTTAAACATGGTGCCATCACTATTCACCAATGTGGTAACTCTACAATTTCCAATGTATCGTATAAGAATATTCGTATGGAAGATGTCAATGAGCAACTTGTGTGGATTGAGCTCATCCCTGCCCGTACAGATGGCTGGGGAAGTGGAGGTGGAAACATTGACAATATCCATTTTGAAAATATGGAATATACTCAAGGTGAAGATAATGATATTTTGATTAAAAAATCAGATTCGGGAACTATTACTAATGTTACTTTTTCTGGGCTTAAATACAAGGGAAAGACGGTAGCTGCTATTTCTGACCCTATATTTGATATAGTTGATGCACAAGTGAAAATAGAATAGTATTTTCCTTCCTGCCGATAATCGTCTTTATAGATTTTTTCGTATATTTGTGAAATAAATCTATAATAAATCATGAATTTATACGGTGATGAAGCATTCTTGATAGAATCTCTCAGTAGCGGAAATCGGGAGGCTTTCGAGTATGTATTTAAGAAGTACTATCAAAGACTCGTGAGCTTTGCTGGTCGGTATATTCAGAATAAAGATATTGTGGAAGATATTGTTCAGGATTGTTATGCTGTCTTGTGGGAAAAATGCTCAACAGTTGCATCTATTTCCATTTCAGTATCCGCTTTTTTGTTTGCAATGGTTCGGAATAGTTGCCTGAATTACCTTCGACATGAGCAGGTAATCCAAAAATATGAAGTTGAGTATCTGGCTTACTCGCAAGGAGAAGAAAGACTTTATCATGCTGATTTCGGATTGGAGATTGAGCATAAACTCCTTTATGAGGAGCTACAAGAGAAGATCGCCCAAGTTGTGGAATCTTTGCCCGAACGCTGTCGTGAAGTTTTTATCATGAGCCGCTTTGAAGGATTGAAAAACAGAGAGATTGCTCAAAAACTGAATATTTCTACCACAGCGGTAGAAAAGCATATATCAAAAGCAATGCTCAGATTCTCAGAGCGATTCAGAGACGAATATTCATTTGATATTTATATTATCGTCATAGCTTGGTTGATAGAGCCAATGTTTTAAACTGTCTTTATACAAAAAAGCCCCTAAAATATCCGTTTTAGGGGCTTTTTAACTGTAAATACAGTGTAGTATGTGCGGATGATAGGACTCGAACCTACACGCCTCACGGCACCAGATCCTAAGTCTGGCGCGGCTACCAATTACGCCACATCCGCATGCGTCGCTTTTGTTTAGCGGTGCAAAGATAGGAAGATTTTTTGATTTGACAAATAATTCGGTAATAAAGTTATTCACTTAATATTTCAAATGCCCTTTCAATCAGTGCATCCTTCTTTTGTGATTCTGCATCTCCATGCTCTATTCCCTCTTCCAGAATCTTATCCATATTTACGTATACATCTGGCTCTATTCCATTTTCCAGAGGCTTTTTATACTTGTTAAAGTGAGGACTGGCCGAGAAGCGAACACTCCAACCATTGGGTAATTCTGAAGAGAAAGGTAGCCCGGAACCGCCTCCGGTTTGGTCGCCTACCTGAAAAATTCTTTGCTCTTCGTTATCGTTGTTTAGGCTGTGCATGGCATTCACAAAATCGTTCGTGGCACTGTAGCAACGGCGATTGGTAAGTAAAACTACTTTTTTCTGCCAACGGATGCTATTAGAGGGTTCCAGGTAGATCGGCTCCATTTCAGAAAAGTCATTATGTCCCGGACCGGTTTTGTGCCGGATATATCCGGTCAATGTCTTTTCGTTGGTGAAACGGGCGGCAATACGGGTGGAATTAGTCAGGTTTCCTCCTCCGTTGTCGCGTACATCAATGATTAATCCGTTGCAGAGCTTCAAATAATCGAGTACATGGTCTAAATTACCGTCTCCAACTCCGGCACTAAAACTTTCGTAGCGGATATAACCTATATTATTATCGAATATTTTATATTTCAAACCGGCAGATGTACGATAACCGGAACTGGCACTTCCCAAATAGTAATTGTATAAGATATCCTCTCTATAGTTCCAAGGATATCCTTGATACCAGGCATCGTAATATGAGATACGACTAGAGGAAGAGAGGTTGACGTGCCCGTCTTTCAACTCATATAGCATTTGACTTAGTATATCGAACAGGTCGTCATCCGAAATTCCGGGTTTCACCAGTTTTCCATACTTGTCGTGAACAGCGTCCCAATCAATGCCTTTCTCTTCCAAAAAACAATACCGTTCATCAATAATCTTCCATAGTTGCTCGAAGTTTCCTACAGGATCATTGGCATATTCCTCTTCCCTGATACATCCGGTCACTACCGGAAGACAACAGAGCAGCCAAAGTATTTGTCTAATATTATTTCTCATTCTTAATCTTGTATTAACTCTCAACTCTCAATTTTCAACTCTCAACTTAATAAGCTCTTACCGATGACGGTAAAACACTAGCTCCTTTTTTGTTTCGGATGCGGTATAATTCCTTCACAAATCCTACCATAAACACATGCGAGTAGGTGTGTGTCTTGATATTGTTTACATTGGATTGCTGCAAATCAGCCAGATAACTGAAACGCATTTTAGTATATCCTATCGGGAAATCGATGGATAGCATTTGCCGGAGTGAAGGCTGGTTATGTAAAGAAGTAAACTTGATGACTCCTCCTGCATTTCCCAGCGAGAATATCTCATAATAAGATTGTCCGTAATGAGGGGAAAACATGACTCCCATTACCGGCAAATTCATTTGATAGCGCAATACCATCGGGTAACGTTTGATTTTTAGGTGCCAAATAGCCATTCCCGATGCATCCAGATTGATATATGCCCGTGCCGAAGCCGGGTTGTTTGTGTTCCGAAGATTGTAGACAAAACCTCCGTTGGCGTCTATCAATCCTCCTGCCAACAGTTTGAAGTTCTCTGTTAGGCGGAACTGGTAATGGAGCCCGTAGTTCCAGTTCACCAACCCGGAAAATGTATTGTTATTGTCGACACGGTTATGTGTATAGCCGATATCCGCTTGGAAGAAATTCTGTACAGACACATTCCCGTCAAAAAGTTTAGTCATACGGATTGTTTCGCGGGAAACGCGGAAGTCGATTCCTTTGTATTCCTGAGGCGAAAGATAAGTGTCGAACACGTTCGTAAATCCGATACCGTACATCGTTGCACGTGTTACATAACGGTGGATTTGCAGACTGTCTGTTGTCTGCGCTTGTAATCTTGTGCAAAGGGCGAACAGGATGCATCCTGCCAGCCCTAGATATAGTGTTTGTTTCTTCATCAGAATAACTTCATCTGCCCCGTGATTTCATCAATAATATCGCCTTCACTCTTGTCACTGTCCGGATCCAGATTCTCCGGTTCTTCTTCCGGTTCCTCCTGACTCTCTTGTACAGGCTCGGGGAAGCGGGTAGGTTCCAGCTCGTTAATAGTTTCCACTGCGTAGGTGGTGATACGTTTGCCTTTCGCTTTGAAACCTTTGACTGCGATAAATTCTTCGGCTTCAATCTCCAGCGGATCACGGAAGCTATCGTGTCCTCCGAATATAACTTCCAGGCGCGGATAGTACTCGTCCGTCAGCAGAATAAGGCGATTGTTCTTATTCTCTCCCAGATAGTTCTGCTTGCGGTTGGAACCTTCAAAGCAGAAACGTTTCAAATATGGATAATTCTGTTGGTCTGCATCATATAGTGCGGCAGTCCATACCTTGTTGGGATCGAACTTCTCGACAATACTTACATTATCTTCGTAATGGTTGCTCAGGTCGAAGTTGCTGGTATAAAAATCACCGTTGTTCAAGACAACCAATATGGTGTCCTCACTTTGGAATTCTCCGAGATATTCTCCTCTTCCGTCGTAGTTGAGGCGGAGTATATCCCGATCAAACCAGACTTTACGTCCTCCGAGAGTAGAACCGCCTTTCTGTTTCAAGGCGATCTTATGTACCGGGAGCCGGGTGAGGATAATGCCTCGTGCCTGTCTTCCTTTGATGCCTACTTCGCTAAAGTCCTGTTCAAAGATAATACGGCGGACACGCGGGTTCGGTTTCAGTGTCACCTTGATGATTTCGGCCTCCCCGTTCGGATTGGCGCTGAAATAAGTGATACGTGAGTCCGGAGTTCCTTGAGTGACATCGTATTCACGGTCGCGGACAACGGAGGTTACAGCGAAGCGTTTGACGTACGTTGTCCCTTCTTTTCCGTCACGGTAGGCCACGTTGTAAATTGTGCGCTTGTCGTTCTTCTTGAATACATTGACATAGAGCACGTTTTTACCGACAAACTTCTTATCGGCGACGGGAGTAACAATATATTTACCGTCGCGGAAGAAGATGATAACGTCGTCAATATCCGAACAGCACGCCACAAACTCATCTTTCTTCAAACTTGTTCCGATGAATCCTTCTTCACGGTTGATATAAAGTTTTTCGTTTGCTTCCACTACTTTGGCAGCTTCGATGGTGTCGAAGTTCCGGAGTTCCGTGCGGCGCGGGAAATTCTTGCCGTATTTGTTCTTCAGCATTTGATACCAGTTGACGGTATAATCTACGATGTGAGCCAGATGGTTATCAATCTCGGCAATTTCCTCTTTCATCTTGGCGATCAGTTCATCCGCCTTGTCTGAATTGAATTTCAGGATACGTCCCATTTTGATTTCCATCAGCTTGAGGATATCCTCTTTGGTCACTTCACGGATAAACTGCGGATAGTAAGGTGTCAGACGCTTGTCGATATGTTCGCAGGCTGCATCCATGTCTTTGGACTGCTCGAACTCTTTATCTTTATAGATGCGTTCTTCGATAAATATCTTTTCGAGGGAGGCGAAATGCAATGCTTCCAGTATTTCACTTTTCTTAATTTCCAGTTCCTGCTTCAGTAAATCCAACGTGTTGTCTGCCGACTTTTTCAGTACTTTACTGATGGTTAGGAAATGTGGCTTGCTGTCGTCGATGACACAACAGTTTGGGGAAATGCTTACTTCGCAATCAGTGAATGCATACAGTGCATCGATAGTCTTGTCCGAAGAAGTGCCGGGCGCAAGATGTACCAGTATCTCTACGTTGGCAGCCGTGTTGTCGTCTACCTTACGGATTTTGATCTTTCCTTTATCAACAGCTTTCAAGATAGAGTCGATCACTGTTGAAGTCGTCTTTCCGTATGGAATTTCTGTGATAGCAAGTGTTTTATTATCAATCTTAGTGATCTTGGCACGTACTTTCACCGCTCCGCCGCGTTCTCCGTCGTTGTATTTGGCTACATCGATAGAACCTCCTGTCTGGAAATCAGGATACAGTTGGAATTCCTCTCCACGCAGGTAGCTGATGGAGGCGTCGCAAAGTTCGTTGAAGTTATGCGGTAGAATTTTGGAAGAAAGTCCCACGGCGATACCTTCCACGCCTTGTGCCAACAATAACGGGAATTTCACGGGAAGAGTGACCGGTTCTTTGTTTCGTCCGTCGTAAGAAAGTTTCCATTCTGTTGTTTTAGGATTGAAGACAACATCCAGCGCAAATTTGGACAAGCGTGCTTCTATATAACGGGGAGCAGCGGCGCCGTCTCCGGTAAGGATATTACCCCAGTTACCCTGACAATCAATCAACAGGTCTTTCTGTCCCAACTGTACCAGGGCATCTCCGATAGAAGCATCACCGTGAGGGTGGAACTGCATGGTGTGTCCCACAATGTTAGCCACTTTGTTATATCGTCCGTCGTCCAGACGCTTCATGGAATGTAGGATACGGCGTTGTACCGGCTTCAAACCATCGTTGATATGAGGCACGGCACGTTCCAGAATAACATACGAAGCATAGTCCAGAAACCAATTCTGGTACATGCCTGTGAGCTGATGTTTTACGCTTTCGTCCCGTGCGTCCGCCGGTTTGTAATCTGAATGTCCTTCCGGTATCTCGTTGATTTCGTCACTCATAAATTTGTATATACTATTATTTTAACGCATACGCAGGCAAAAATACAAAAATAAAAGAGATTTCGGAAAAGAAAGGGGGATATTCCGAATGTTAAAAGGGTATAAATCAGCTTATGGAAGAAAAGAATAAAGGCATATCTTGGACTAGATATACCTTTATGTGAAATTATAGACCTAATGAAAACGGGAAATGTAGATATGGTTTAAACACGTATTTCCCAACCTTTTTCATACTCTCTTCCCCAAAGCTTATTGGCTTCAAGGTCGTTGAGAATACGGCCGCTTCCCGGATCGATTTGTAATGAATGGCCGACGCGCTGAGCAATATTACCCAATTGTACTAGCTGGGTACTGATACAGGCATCTACAATTCCGGAGTTTAACTTAGTACCTTTGCGGATAGCGTCAAACCAGTTCTGGAAATGAAAAGAATCTAATTTCTCCGAAGGATTTAGCAGGTTGCCGGTTTCAAACTTTAAATCACTCTTTACTTCTTTGATTGTCTTACCTTTGATATCTGTTATTTTATATTCGTTGCCGCCACCGATAAAGATGGTTCCCGTATCTCCATAGAATGCTGTTCCTACTCCATATCCGTCTACCGGCATTGTGTTGCAACTACGTCCCTCCCATGAGAAAGACGCTTCGTCGCCAAATTGGAAAGTGATGAGTTGGGTGTCCGGTGTTTGCCAATCATCCTGATAGCGGTAACGTCCACCGATAGAGTCTACTTTTGTGGGGTAGTCTACTCCCAATCCCCAGCGTAGCATATCTACAAAGTGCGTTCCGTTGTTTAAAGCTTCTCCGGTTCCCCAGTTCCAGAACCAATGCCAGTTGTAATGAATAAAGTTGTCTTTGAAATCGGGTACACGAGGAGCGGGGCCCTGCCACAAATCCCAGTCCAGATAATCCGGTACGGGAATTACTTTGCCGGTTCCGATAGATGGGCGGTTGTTGACATACCATGATTTGGCATATCTCACTTTGCCGATAGTGCCCGATTTGATTTCTTCCATCGCTTTGATTACATTCGGGAACGATCTGCGTTGGTTGCCTACTTGAACAACCCGATTATACTTTAATGTTGCCCGTACCAACATTTCGTTTTCTGCCGGATTATGGCTGGTAGGTTTTTCCAGGTAGACATGTTTGCCTGCTTGCATTGCCATGATAGCGGCTTTGGCATGCCAATGGTCCGGAGTGGCAATTACTACCGCTTCAAATTCATTGGATTCCAACATCTTGCGTATATCTTTTTCTCCTTTGGGAGTTCGGCCGGTCAGTTTGCGGATAGCGGCCTGGCATTTTTCAAGTGCTCGGGAGTCAACATCGCAAATGTATGTAACTTCACAATCGGGTTGTTTGGCAAATCCTTGAGCGAGAGCATTGCCTCTGGAATTTACACCAATAACTCCGATACGTATTTTTTCGTTAGCTCCCAGAATATCTTGATACCTGTTGGAACCGAATCCCGGAAGAATACTTCCTAAAGAAAGGGCAGCTGTGCCTGCCACTGTTTTTTTGATGAAATCTCTTCTTGTAGTCATAGTATTTATTTTTTCTCAAAATTAGGTTGTTATTGGGATATATGAATGGGCTTTTCCGTCATTTTTCCTTCAAAAAACGTAATTCTTTTATTTTCTCCTTCGGAAAAGGTAGAAAAAAGCATTGTAAATTCCTCGAGGAATCCATAGTAGGAAGTAAATGAGAAAGCTGATGACAATCACATATCCGATTTGGGATATTAATTCAATCCATGGCCGGGTGTAGACAATGACGGCAATGATATTGATGATAAATGCCAGTATGAAACTTAAAAGATAGATATTTCTTTCTCGTTTCAGTTTTTTTGATGTGATGATAATATCTTTCATGATTTAGAATTTCATATAAGGTATTTTATATTCGTCGGGGAAGAGAATGCTGCGTTGCTCATCCATGGCTTGATTGCCAAGCAAGCATAGAACAGTTGAGCAATATGCTTCTTCCACTACATTTTGCGCTTTTTCTCCGGTTATGCAGGATTGGCAAAAAGAAGACAGGATAATATCCGAACCGTCTTTATCTGCTCCGATCATACTTAGCCCACTGTTTACATGAATATCTCCGTCGATGATAAAATGTGGTGTATATTCCATTTTTGTTTCCGGTCTCCAACTCGGTCCTGCGGTTGGTATGGCTACAAAAATTTTATCTTTTACCTGCCCGATCAACTGTCGGATACCCGATGTTGAATGATCCTCCTCCAGATAATAAATACCTTTTGCCATTTCCATTGTCCCCTTACTTCCGAGTATCTGGTCCTCCATACCGTTGAATTTGTTGGCTATTAGTGATTCGTATGCAATTTTGATTCCGTCGGAGTATCTGTAGGTTACATTGACGCTGTCATATACTTCCCGTCCGTCTTTCCAATATACGATATCCCCCATACCCATAATGGATTCCGGAATCCTTCCGGCTGCCCAATTACAAACTTCCAATTGATGGCAGGCTAGTTCGGTCATTAATCCTCCGGAGCTTTCCTTGTATAGTCTCCAATTGATCTTCCGTTCCAGTTCGGGAGAGGGAACCGGACGACGCCAATCCGCATTACGGAACCAGTGGCAGCGCAGGCCTACCACATCTCCGATAAGGCCGGAATGAATCATTTGCATTCCCTTGATGTATTTTTCATCATACATACGTTGCATGCAAAAATAAAGTGCCTGGTTGGTATGTATGTAAGTGTCGTAGATTTCTTTGCATTCATCTAATGTACGTGCCATTGCTTTTTCACAAAAGACGTGTTTCCCGGCGGCTAGTGCGTCTAGTACCATAGGAGCGTGCCAGTTCAATGGAGTGGAGATAATGACTCCGTCAATGTCTTTTGATTCTAATAGTTTACGATAATCCGTATATGGCTTGGCAGTGGGACAAAGTTTCAACGCCTGTTGAAGGTTTGGAGCATAATTGTCACATAAAGCGACGATTTGCGCATGAGGTATTTCTTTTAGGTTATGAATATGATATTGCCCTCTGGAACCGGTACCGATTAGGGCTACCCGTGCTTTCTCATGTTTGATCTCTTTTAGTTTTTCTGGAGTGCAAGAGGTAAGCCATGGAGTCGTTGCTAACAAAGCAGTCCCTCCGGCTACGTATCCCAGATTCTTTATGAATTGTCTGAGACCTAGATCTACTCCCTTTTTGTTTTTATCTTTCATATTATAAATCGTATAGAGTTGCTTGTATATCTTTAAAGTTCTTTGCAATATACTCCCGTTGTCTGTGGTCGGCAATCATCCAGACTGTACTGAGTATTTCCGCTTCCAAAGGATCGGGGGATAATATGGTACTCGCTTTCCGTTCACCGTTATATATCCCGGTAAGTGGATTGATGATGTGCCGATTGTATTGTAACGTGTTGCCTGAAGTTGATAATGCGCAGTCTTTCAGGTTGAATTCTTTTAAAATGCTTTGATTGTATGGGTTCAGAAAACTGACTTTCCAACAATTGCCGTAAGGATGATGTCCCATGCCTAGTATCGAACTGTTGCCAAAATCTATAAAAGCATTCTGCAAATTTTCTTGTTGGAGGATATTCCTGATTTTTTGTAGTGCATAACCTTTCGCGAATCCTCCGAAATCGAGTGTGAGTTCGGAGGCAGGCAAAGAAATGTGTCGGTTACAGAATTGTATTTCCGAGAAATCCTTCAACGTAATGTCGAAGAGATGGAACGTGTGTTCATAGTAATACTGGCAGAGTTGAAGAATATTACCCAATTCAGTGCTGATAGGAATGGAGTTCTGAGAATGTAAGGCGTTGATTTTGCTAACTTCACTTTTCGGGTCAAAGCGATTTAATATTCTATCCAGGTATTCCAGTTCATTTGTGATAGTTACCCATATCCGGTGTAATAAAGTAACATCAGGATGAATGATCAAGATATCAAATCGCGTCCCCATGATATGAGGAATGAATCCATGAAACATGGATTCATTATCATAATATTGGTATCTTGTTGCTGACATTCTATTGATTCATTTATTTATCTCTTGACTTAGCCATTTCTACTGCAGTGGTAGTAATATAGTATTTAGAGATTGTGTTTTCATTCTCCCATTCCGGCATATCCTTGTATTGAAGATAATGCAAGAATGTTTTGGCAACTTTGCTGAAATGAGCTTCATGTCCTGATCTGCATGCTTGTGGAATATCAATCAGATAAAGTCCGTTATTTCTTTCTTTTATAGATAAGAACGGATAAGTATCTTGCAATTTTTTAATGGTTTTCTCCAGCTGAGTCTTGAATGTGGCATTTTCAGTATTTTGGGCTTTTTGGATGTAGAGCTCTTTTATAAATCCGTTCTCTTTATTCTGGACTATTTTTAATGTGGCTTTGCTACCTTTTTTGATAGAGGTGAAGGTGTCTCCACCATTAGTTGGAGGAGTATAGTTCCAAATGACTTTCATTCCTATATGGATTCCTTTAATCGTAAAATTTAATGTTCCATTTGCCAGTACTTCCAATACATTATTCTTTACGTATTTATGAAGATAAGGAGGAAAAGAATCCATTTGAGTTGATTGGCAGAACTCTGGCAATGTGATTGGAGTGGGCCAGTGTGTAGCTTTGGTTACTTTCACATCCGACAGATAATGGATCGTTTTGTCCGGAAAACACTGCCATTGCACCAGATCAATAAGATGAGTGGTTACATCAGCAATACCTTCACCTTGTTGCGCTGTATCGTAATACCAGGCAGGCCTGATCAATGGTTTGCCGGATACGTTTTTGAAAAAATGGTGAACACTTTCCATAGTGATAGAAGGATTCTCCGGTGAACCTTGCTGTAGTTCGCCGAACAGTTCCTTCTTTTGTAATAATTCTTTTTCTATGATGTTGAGAATATCATATCGCTCTGTCATCAAATCATATAAAAGAAGGTCTTTTTCTTTCGCCAACTGATAAGCTTCAACCAGTAAGTCGAAGTCTTGTTGGGTGATAGCTAAAGGCTTATCCGAAAGAACGTTGTATCCAGCCTTGATGGATTCTATTATATATTGTGTCTTTTTTTGATTGTTTCCTGCTAAAACAACAACATCTCCTCTCTGTTCGGTGAGCATCCGGGAGAGATAATCATCTCCTGTATATACTTGGCTTACCCATGAGGTGGGGGCCTCTGCACGCTGGTTATAAGAGTTGATACTTTCCATATATTGGTTGAGTCCTGTCCCTTCGGGAGCATATATGTGGATTGTATCGTTGACATCTGTCAGCGTGTCTTTTTGGAGTAAACTGGCATGGAAATGTCCCGGATCTAAAACGATCAGCTCTATTTTACGAGATTCGTTCGTGTCTGCTTCATTGTCAGCCTGTCTTTTAGATAAGGAGCATGAGGCAGTCGCCAATGAAAGTATTAAAAAACCTATATTGTTGTATATGCGTTTCATCCTTTATTCTTACTTATAAGCCTTAATTAATTTCTGTGCATCTTTTCTACCTTTTTGATAAGCTTCTTCCAATGTGACGATTCTTCCATTTTGCTCTTTACTCATATTAGAAGCTTTCATAAAAGTGAATATTTCAATTGTTTCTTCTTTTGAAATAGGTGCAACTCCTGTTTGGAAGAATGTTAGGATTTGTTTGAGGAGTACTTTATATCCCTGATATCCTCCGACGGTTACTGCGCCTTTGGGTGTAAAGGCTGTACCTCCATAAATCTGCGGTCCTTTGGTGATTCCTCGAAATGTGCCGATTCTTCCGTCTTTCCAGCGCCCCACTACAATATCCCCTCTGTCAGAAGACATACGGTTGACAGACTCACATCCTGTACCCATAATAGTGTACAGAGTCTCAACTCCATGAATCCCATAAAAACCGAAATCCGGATGGGTAGGCTCCACTTTATGTGGAGAATAGCAGTCTGCTCCTAAAATTTTGCCTAGTTCTCCATTCCGCAGTTTCTGATTTTGGGGAGTAAACCGCAAGGCAGAGGATGAAAAGATCGGTATGTTGTATCTTTCCGCCATCTCGTAGATAGCAATAGCATCTCCTAATGTAGCTCCGATAGGTTTGTCTATGTAGCAAATCTTACCAGCTTTGAATACCTCCATTGCCTGCTCCAAATGAAGCCGTCCGTCATTTGTTTCCAGAAGTACACAATCTACTTTATCCAATAGCTCTGCTATGGAAGGAACGATTTCTACTCCTTGTGCTTTTACTTTTTCAATATATCCGGGAATACGTTCGTAGCTGGATTGAATTGTTTTAGAACCATACGGATAAGCGGCTACTATCCGGAACCCTTTAGAAAAAGTTTCATCGGAACCGCCATTGATCAATTCTGTAAAAGCGGTAGAATGGGAAGTGTCCAAACCGATGATTCCTATTCTCATTATTTTTTGTGCGTATATACTGGTGCTGATCATCAGTAATATAAAGAAAAAAGCGATTCTGTTTTTCATGATTGGTTATAGATTTATCTGTTCTGCACTTTCTGCGTCCAAATATAACGAAGATTTTTCTTTTCTTCGCAATATACTAGCCGGACATTTTTCTGAAATTTCACCGTAAATAGCTCGATATACTGCATGGGCCTTATTTTTGAAAGGTACAATACAAAACATCCATTCTGCTTTTAGCAAGGCGGGAATTGTTAGTGTCAATGCTTCTTTGGGTACTAAATCCAGTCTCTCGAAGCATTTCTCGTTGACTTGCTGCTGGCGGCATACCGGATCGAGTTTTACGATCTTCACCAGTTTGGGGTCATTGAAATCAGCCACATCCGGATCATTGAAAGCAATGTGCCCGTTTTCTCCGATACCCAGACAGACAATGTCCACCGGATACTTAGTAAGTAGATTGGCATATCGTTTGCATTCTTCTTCAAGGCTCTCTGCACGTCCATTCAGGTAGTTCACTTTTTTGAAAGGAACTTTATCGAAAATACGGATGCGGAGGAAATGACCGAAACTTTGTGGCGCGTCCGGATGAATACCGATGTATTCATCCATATGGAAGGCATTAATTCTGGTCCAGTCAATTCGCTTATCGTGAATTAGATGATTTAAGAATTCGTTTTGTGAGGGAGCGGCGGCAAAGATCATATTGATTTCAGCCTTTTCTTCCAAGAGTTTGCAGATTCTGTCAGCTACTTCTTTTGCTGCTTCGTTGCCCATCTGTTGGAGAGTGGGATAAATTTTAACGGTCAACAGCTCTTGTTGAAATACTTTGGTTTCTGATTCATTTACTATAGATAACATGGCCTTCTGATATTGTGTTAATAACATGGATTTGATTGTCGAAAATGACGATGTCAGCATCTTTGCCTATTTCAAGAGAACCTTTAGATGAATCTATATGTAAGATGCGGGCGGGAGTAAGCGTCATCATGCGTACAGCGTCGGTGAGAGGGACGTCGGCTACTTGTATCATAGTTCTGACTAAGCGGTCGGTAGTAGCTACACTGCCTGCAAAGGCTGAACGGTCCGGCATTTTTGCAACTCCGTCTTCGATAATTACTTTCTGACCATTGGTCAGACTTCCCAGAATGGATTCTCCGTCCGGCATTCCTGCTCCTCGCATTGCGTCAGTGCAAAGTGCAGTTTTATCGGGTCCTTTGAATTTATAGACAAACTGAAGAAGCGGTTTGGGGAGATGTATGCCGTCAGCAATGATTTCCACAGTTATGTCGTCAATCAAATAGGCTGCTTCCACTACTCCTGCATATCGAAAAGCATTTCTGCGTGTTACGGATGACATGGCCGAATATAAGTGGGTAACATGGGTATACCCGGATTTGTATGCTTTTTCCACTTCTTCATAGATTGCGTCGGTATGTGCAATGGAAGCGAGGATATGCTGTCTTTGCAATTCTTTACCCATTTCGATAGCTCCTTCCAGTTCCGGAGCAACACTCCAACGCACAATATCCTGTGAGACATTTATAATATGGTTATATTCTTTTGGATATGGCTTTTTAAGAAATTTAGGGTCTTGGGCTCCACATTGGGAGGGTGAGAAATAAGGACCTTCAAGATGTAACCCTATAAACTTAGCGCCTTTATTGTTGAGGCTTTTTGCTTTTTTGTAGGTGGTAAAAGTATTCATTAATTCTTCATCGGTACAGGTTAGCGTTGTAGGTACCATAGCTGTTGTTCCGTACTTCGCATGAACTTCCGCGATCCCTAGAAATGCTTCCACTGTTCCGTCCATAAAGTCGTGCCCGCCACCACCATGGACATGCATATCAATAAAACCGGGAGATACATACTGCTGTTTCGCATCTATTATTTGATCGTCCGGGTTTATTTCAAGCATTTCATTGGTGACGATTTGTTCAATCTTTCCGTTGTTGCATATCAATGCTTTACCGGTATCTATATGGTCCGGAAAGATGAGTTGTCCATTTATAATGATTAGTCTCTTCATTTTATGTTGTTTGAGGTTTATTCATCATTTGTTTTTTATCTCCATGAAGTGATCTTGTGCCCTTTAACAGCAAAGAATACAAGATAAAGGAAGCAAGGGATTAATACCCAGTAGCCGATACGCAAATCATATATTTCAGCAAAATGACCGTAAACTAACGGTAGGATCGCATTTCCACAAAGTCCCATGATTAGCAGTGAGGAACCTGTTTTCGTAAACTTTCCTAATCCATGAATGGATAATGGCCAGATACCTGCATAAATTAGTGCATTGGGAAAGCCTAGTGCATTGAGAAAAAAGATGGAGGCATTGGCTTGATGGCCGAAAAGAGTTACGTTAAAGTCAGCCAATACAACTCCAAATGAGAGGAATAATCCTAGTACTGTACACGCAATCAGTGCGTTCTTTTGTGAGATATATTTGGGGATTACGATGATTCCCAATATGTAGCCGATCATTGTACATGCCAAAGTATATGAGGGAAATGCTTTTGCTTCCAGTAAATCCATACCCATAGAATTGGCATAATTAATGATAGTGTCAATGGCTATTACTTGTGTTCCTACGTGAAAGAAGATCGCTAATGCGCCTAAAATGAGGTATGGAAAACCAAAAATACTTTTCCGGTTGCTATGCCCGCTTTCTTTGTCGTCTGTCGCATTCTGCTCATCCGTATTAATTTCCGGTAAGACAGAATAACGGATACCGATTCCCGCTAATAAAAGCAACATTCCTAGTATAGCGTACGGAACGATAACACGTTGTATCAGTTCGTTAAGCATGGCATTTTGGGTTGTTGCATCCAATGTACCCGATTCTATCAAGGCAAAAAGTTCACTGTCATCTGCTTTCAGAATCAGTGCAGCGAAAATGAGAGGAGAAATGATTCCGGCAAATTTGTTACATATCCCCATGATACTGATACGCCGGGCAGCACTGTCAATCGGACCGATAATGGTTACGTATGGATTGGCTGCTGTTTGTAGGATTGCCAAACCTGTTCCTATGGAAAACAAACCGATCAGAAAGATCTCGAATTGTCGGGCTAAAGCGGCCGGAACGAATATGAAAGCCCCCAATGCAGTTAGCATGAAGCCGTACATAATCCCTCGTTTAAAGCCTACTCTCTTTAATAGCACTCCTGAGGGAACGGCCATTACAAAATAGGCAATATAGAAAGCAAATGCTACAAAGTAGGATTCGAAATGTGTCAGTTCGCAAGATATACGGAAATAAGGAATAAGTATGGAGTTGACCCAAGAGACAAATCCAAAAATAAAGAACATTCCGGCGAGAATGGCTATTGAAATGTAGTAGGTCTTTTTATTTGAGGTATTATTGTTTTCCATTATTATAGATAAATTAGTTTACAGGGTTTTCTTATTTTCTATTTGCAAAGTTAGGTATCTAGAAGTGATGTTTTTAGAAGAAAAGCGAAAAGCTATATTCAAAAAACGTATTCTTATTGAAACAAATTCTCATTGTTTTAATTGACTATTTAAGAAATATATGATGTCATTGATATAATTAGTAGCAATATAACTATATTGTGCATGCCCTTTGCCTTCTAGTATTTGGAATCTGGAAATTGTGTCACCTATGTTTCTCATCCGTTGTTGGATGGCATGTCCATATTCAACACTGATAACATCATCGCAATCTCCATGAAATGTGAAAATAGGAGGTGCGGGGGCTGTGATCATACTTGGATTCTCCATAGCTCCCCAAAGATTAATAACTCCTTTTATTTTAATGAATGTAGGACATTCTACATAGGTCGTATGAAGGGCGGTTATTGCTCCGGCAGAGCCACCGCAAAGAAATACAGAATGAATATTCAGGTTGTATTTCGTGGCATTCGTTTTCAGCCATTCCAATGCACTTATTGCATCCAAAGAAGCGTTCTTTATAGATTGTCTGATAAGTGGATGAAATTTGTGATTGACAGGTATTCCGTTTTTCATTTGCGATTCACATGATACCCCTTTACGGTGATGATATTTCATTGTGAGAAAATAGTTTATTGAGATAACGGCAAATCCCTTTTGAACAATAGCTTTGCAAATAGGATTAAGCCCGTTAGCCTCCACTTTATCTCCTCCGGTAAACCCTCCTCCATGTATGAATACAAAAACGGGGAATCCTTTCTCTGGCTTTTTTTTATCGGGTAGGTAAAGATCTAGTAGTCTGTCGGAAGAATGATCGTTTGTAGAAAGCTTTTTTCTTTGCAGCCCGTAGCGGATATCCTTGACGACTGTATAAGTTTGAGGCGTTCCCTGCTGTTTTTCCTGTGTTTCTTCAGCTTTTGTCATTGACAAAAATGCCAATAAAAAAATGTATATACACAATATTGCTTTTAAATAGCGATTCATAATGGATTTGTTAAAGTATAATCTTGATTCTACAGTTTTTCTAGCTTGAAATTTTTCTGTAATCTAATATCGCGGGAAGATGCACCAATCTGTATTGTAAAAGTGCCGGGATCTGCTTTCCAGCCTTTATTCTTAATATCATAATATTGTAGTGCACGCTTGGTTAGTTTAATCGTTACTCTTTGAGATTCCCCAGGTTGTAACGCTACTTTTTCAAATCCTTTTAATTCTTTGACTGGGCGTTGAACACTGCATTCCTGTTGATGTACATATAGCTGTGCAATTTCCTGACCATATCGCTTACCGGTGTTGCTGACAGTGAAAGAAACATCGAAGGTATCATCTGCTTCATTCCATATCGGATTCATATCTAAATCTGAATATTCGAATGAAGTGTAAGAGAGACCGAAACCGAATTCGAATTGAGGCTTTATTTGGTATGTATCAAAGTAACGGTATCCTACCATGATTCCTTCTTTGAATCGGACGGTGTCATTTTTCCCAGGATATTCTCCAAAAATATGATCTGGCATATCTTCTAACTTTTTACACCAAGTTGTAGTCAGCTTGCCGGAAGGGTTAACTTCACCAAACAGAATACGCGCTAGAGCATTTCCACCTTCCATTCCTATAAAACTACAATGAAGTAGAGTATTGGAATGCTCATACCATTTGCCTAATTCGACAGGACCTCCGGCCATAAGTACTATGACAGTATTGGGGTTTACTTTTAAAATGGCTTCTAGAAGTTGGTCCTGTCCGTAGGGTAATTTAAGATTAGGTTTGTCATAGCCTTCACAATCAGAACCGTGATCATGACTTAAACCACCAACGTATATTACTAGTTCGGCTTTCGCTGCTGTAGCCACAGCATGTTTGATAAGCTCTGGGTCAGGTGTTTCAAATTCATTTGTAAACCAATGTCCGACTTTATAGGCTTTTTTATTTAATTTATATCCTGTTGCATATTCAATTTGAGCGTTGTTTCCAAGAAAATTGTGTAATCCTTTTAATGGAGTAATTTCATATTTAGCTTTCAACTTTGTACTTCCCCCTCCCCGGGCGAATGCTTCTTCTGCGTTGGCACCAATTACTGCAATTTTCTTATAATGTGCCGGATCTAATGGAAGCATATGATTAGAATTTCGTAGAAGTACAAATGATTCTTCTGCTATTTTTCTTGCGATGTTGCAATGTTCTGGAGTTGCTAGTTTTGCAGCCATTCCTGTAGTGTCATACGGAGCTTTTTTTATTAAGTCAAGTCGGAACATTAATTTTAAAATATTACGCACTTTTTTGTTAACAGCTTCTTCTGGAATTTCTCCGTTTTTAACTTTTTGTAATAATGAATCTGCCAGATAATATTGTTTGAACATTTCTTTTCCATTTCCTTTTGTATTTGTTCCCATTTCCACATCCATACTACACAGAGCTGTTCGCTCTGTGTTATGGACTGCGTTCCAATCAGACACTACCATTCCGTCGAATCCTAATTCTCCGCGGAGCAAGCTGTCGAGAAGATAGGAGTTTTCGGTACACCATAAACCTCGTACTTTGTTGTAGGCTGCCATGACGGTCATTACTCCTCCCCGTTGGATAGCCGCTTCAAAGGCTGGTAGATAAATTTCGTGTAAAGTACGGTCATCTACTTCAGAGCTTACAGTATACTGATTATAGGCTTGACTGTTTAGCGCAAAATGTTTGACACAAGAGGCTACTCCTTGCGACTGAACACCTTGAATATATGGAACAGCTAATTCTCCAGATAAATAAGGGTCTTCACTAAAGTATTCCCAATTACGGCCATTTAATAACGAACGATGAATATTAACTCCTGGAGCTAAACTAACGTGTTTACCACGAGCTTTACATTCAGCCCCGAGTACTTCTCCGTATAGATGAGCTAATTCACGGTTCCATGTAGCTGATAAAGCTGTAAGTGCTGGTAGATATGTACAAGCATCATTCGGCCATTCTGCTGATTTCCATCCATAGGGCTCTCCTTCCAATCTGACTCCGTGGGGACCGTCCGAATACTGTAAATCAGGAATTCCAAGACGTGGGACACCACCACTTGAAAACATTGTATTGCCGTGTAACATTCCAATCTTCTCTTCTAGTGTCATTTGTGATAAAAGGTTTTCAATTTGTTTGTTTTGTAATGATGTTTTATTGCCTGCTATGCAAGAAGTGAATAAGATTAGAAGTAATAAGTTATATAAAAGTATATTTTTCATATTTGTATACGTTAATATTTCATTTACCGGTTAATATATTTACTAATTTAGGATATAGAATTTGTTGTCCTTCACCCACGATACTGTATCCCGCTCCTTTATAATCAAAAGATGTATAAGGGGTCTTATTCTCATTCAATATATCTACAACATCGCGATACCAATTTGTTCTACTGGGTTCAGGAGTACTTTTCATTGTTCCGAATTCTCCGACAAATACTGGTACATTCAATTGTTTTGCTTTTGTTATACCTTTCATTAAATTTTGGCTCAACGATTCTCTATTATAATATCTCTGTCCTGTAGACTGCCAGGCTTCCGGTAATTCTTGTATATATTGGTCAGGTACTAATTGTCCTGGATATTGGATTGGAATATCTGTGCGTCCTCCGGTGGTTGATTGCAGACCATATGCTGTTAAAAGATACGGACCATAATAGTGGAAAGTCATTAGTATTTTGTGAGTCTGTGGTAGTGTTAATTCATTATACATTGCATTTGAATTAGTGGTACAAACGCCTACTACAATAGTTCTATCTGCTTCTTTTGCTCTAATAGCCGATATGGCCAAAGCTGCTACTCTATTCCAGTTTTTAGGATCCTTTGAAACCGGTTCGTTTAATAATTCGTATGCAACAAGAGAATTAGGATATTGTTTTAATTCATCTGAAAGGTCTTCCCATAGTTTGACGAATTTGGCCGGTTCATCCGGATCTGTGAACAATACGTTTTCTGTTAGTGTGAATCGATGATTTCTGGTGATATGCATATCAACTAATACTCTCATATTATATTTGCTGCACCACTGGATTGCATTATGAAGCAGGTCAAATCCGAACATACGGATTTTGGTTCCATTGCTTTCCCATAATTCCATTTCATCAATACATAAGCGTATGTGGTCAAAACCTAGCTGAGAGAGTAGTTTAACATCTTCTTCTGTAAAAAATGCAACTCTTTGTGCACCTCCATATTTTGGAGTTGATAACCACGAGGCAATATTAACTCCTTTATTAATTTCAAATTTATTTAAACTTTTAATGTTACTTGTGGTATATTTTGCAATCGTTCCGTCTTGGGCGGTTACTGTATATTCAACAGGATTATTAAAATTTTGAGCTATAGATGGATCCGGCTGTATAGTGGCTCCTCCTGAAATTCTTATTTCAGGTATTTGGTTCGATAAATCTTTATCTTCCATATCAAGACCGATTTTCTTTTCAGATTCCACTATTGTTCCATAAACTTCGGCTTGAGGTAATGCAAAATAGGTGATTTTAGCGATACTACTTTTTTTGGCTTCGCCTGTAATAATTATCTTGTCTGTACTGCCATCTGCATTTTTCATTTCTATCGTATGATGCTTTGTAAGATCTACAATCTCCGGTAGAGGTGTGATTACTGAAATATCTTCATTATATTCAATGGAGACTTTCATCCTAGAAATATCAATTCTATTTTCGCTATCCTCTGGATAATAATATGGGAAACTGATTCTTATGGTATCAGTATCCAAATTTGTCTGATTGGGTATAAAACGATGATTCCCATCGACAAAAGTTGCATAAATACTTTTTATAGGTTTTACCCTATGATAGTAGTTCATCTCATTTTTATCATCATTACATGATGTGATAATAGTTAATATGGATAAAAAAGCAGATAATAACATAAAATATTTATTGATTATTTTCATTTTTCAATTTCTCCTATAATTACATGTTTATCAATTGTTCCATCTGAATTTATTACTTCAATAGTATTTGCTACATTCAAGTCCATAACTGTCAATTTTGGACGTATACTTACATTTACTGGTATGGTAGCAGTTATCCTCATGTTACTGATGTCGATCGGCGTAGATGAACCGGCGGGAAAGTAACGTGGAAATATAATGCGTATGGTATCACCAAAAGGAGGTTTCTGGTTAGGAGTAAATTGCTGAGTTGAAATTGATTCGTCGGCAAATTGTGCTGTAATTCCAATCAATGCATATGTAGGAGCAGAAATATTATCTTCCGGTGACTCACAAGATGTGGTGAATAAAATCATGCCTAATAATAGTGCTGAAAATGTTTTGATATTTTTCATAATCATATTTTTTACCATAAATTTATTTGTGAAATTGCTATGTTGTTTGCTATTTCAGTAGTAGGAATCGGGAAATTATAAAACCTTTCAGGAAATTTCCGGTCCTCCTTATCACAGTCAATGTATTCGTATGTGAGAGTCGTTCCGGATTTAGTGATCTTTAATCCATGGAAACGTACACCATCCAATATGGAATCTGCTATCCTCCATCTTCTTAAATCCCAATAATAGAATCCTTCGTAGGCTAATTCTACTTTTCTTTCATGTCTGATAGCTTTCATTAATTCTTCTCCAGCCAGATCTGTATAGGGCAACTGAACCCTCTTTCTTATTGTCCTGATAGCGTTATTGGCCTCTTTTTCATATGTACTTCCCAGCATAGCACATGCTTCTGCCAGATTGAGATATACTTCTGCTAATCTGATCTCGATCCATGGTTGTGCACTATATGTGGTAGATATGTCGGCTATACTTTCATCAAGATATTTTCTTAAATAATACCCTGTAGTAGTTTTTCCGTTTGTATTAGCTTGAAAGCCGTAATCAATATAGCCGTCTTTACCATCTACGAAAGTTTCTATTTTTCTATTTTTCCAACTTGAGCCATTATATAAAACCGAAGCATGGAAACGTGGTTCCAAAAGACTATAAGGAGGAGTCTCTGTTGTCTTAGAGTGCCATTTGCTCCAATCTGCTTTTCCTCCGGTGGCTAACTCATATTCTTCAACCATTTCTTGGGTAGGGCATGCACTACCTCCATGATTAGCCCAATCTCCTCCCGGTGCGAAATCTCTGTCGAAGGAGTGATAAGGAGCCGGTAACTTATACCTAAATTCTAAAATGGATTCTTTGTTTCCATTATCGAAATACGACTTGAAAGCATTCTTATAATCTTTGTTAAGTTCATATACTAAGCTTCCATTATTTTGTAAATTAATAACTTCTGTTGCAGCAGCTCTTGCTTTTTCCCAACGTTTTGCAACGAGCATAGCTCGTGACTTCATTGCTAATGCTGCTCCTTTAGTTATTCTTCCTGAATGGGGTGCATCCCATTGTATTGGCAAATTCTGGATTGCATAATCTAGATCTTGTTCTACAAAGTCCCAGCAGTTTGATTCGGAACTTAGAGGTTTACTATTTCCGTCTGGTAACTTGTCGTATATTATCACTGTATTTGTTCTTAGTAATAATTGATAATATAAGAATGCCCTGATGAAACGGATTTGTGCTTCGTAACGTTTGTTTGTGTCTTCATTGTAGGTTGAATATTTAGACATACTAGATAAAAATTCATTAACTCTGCGAATGCGTTCATAAGAAGTAGTCCATATAACTAACCCCTGCGATTGGTCTGCTGTAACAAAATAGGGATTGAAGACGATTCTGTTGGCATTACCTGCTCCGGCGGAATAGGAACCATACTTAAGCATGTCTGTCATTCCTTCTGTAAGAAGCCCATTATTGAACTGTGACGTTCCGAAATTGCCATATGATGACAAATATGGATAAAATGAATTCAGATAGAGATCTGTAGATTCTTCATTTTGCCAAAATAATTTTTCACTCAGTCGGTCTGTCGGGTCTGGATCAAGAAAATCGTTGCAACTAGTAAACGATAATCCCATTATAATTGTTATTATAATATATTTATATGTTCTCATATTATTGTTTTTTTAAAATGTGACATTGAGGCCAAATGAATATGTTTTTTGCTGAGGGTAGAAGCCATTGGACACATCTGGTGCTTCAGGATCCATGTAAGGGAATTCGGTCCATGTGAATAGATTCCCTCCTGCTACATATAATCTTAAATTATTTGCTCCGATTTTGCTAACTATGCGTTTAGGTAGTGTATAACCTAACTGTATTGTTTTTAATCTAATGTAGCTTCCGTCCACTATCCAGAGAGTAGAGGCCCATTTGTTGTTTTGTACTTTCGTATCTGATAGTCTTGGATACTTGGCATTTGGATTTTCTGGTGTCCACGAATTTTCTACAAGATATTTGGGAGAGTTTCCTTGTTGGAAGAATGGGCTTGTAAATTCAGTATTATCGTAACCAATGCCGGGATAATATCCACTGAGTGCATATTCAGCCATTGCTGCCCCTTGGAACATAGCAGAAAAATCGAAGCCTTTGTATTCGACGTGTAGAGTTAGAGCGGAGTTGAGTTGCGGGACATTACTGTCTGCAATCCACATTCTGTCATCCTGATAAGTCAATTTCCCATCTCCATTGACATCCAGATATTTGATGTCACCGGCACGCTGATCTCCGAATATGCTGGGCCAATTGCGAGCTTCTTCGTCTGTTTGAAACAGTCCTAGGGCTACTAATCCATGCTTCTGGCCTAGTTTACGTCCGTTTCTCTTGAGATGGTTTTGAATATTGGGGCTATCAGTCACACTTAAATATCTGTTCTTATACCAGCTGATATTAAATCGTGCTCCATAAGTAAAATCCTTTACTCTGTTTTCATGGGTCAGAGCTAGTTCGAAGCCTCTATTATCCGCCTTACCTGTGTTTACAACAGATGGATAATATCCTCCAACTGAAGGTGCAAATGTCCCTCCTTGCTTTTCAAGTATGTCTTTGGTAATTTTGTAAAAAACGTCAAATTCGATTCCTAATAATCCGCTCCATAACGTGGATTCGAATCCGATATTATATATTGTAACATTTTCCCATGTCAAATCAGGATTGTCCAAACTATTTGTTTTATATGCGTTTTGTGAGCTACTGCCTATCACGACACTTGGATCGGAAGAGGTTGCTTGCAAAGTTCTTAGGAACATATATGCATTTACTCCAGTATCATTTCCTAACTTACCAACTGATCCTCTTATTTTTAGGTTATCAACAAACGGTAGGGCTTCTTTAAAGAATTTTTCTTCAGACAGTCTCCATCCGATAGAAACGGCGGGAAATAAAGTCCATCGTTTGGAGCCTACAAATTTGTAAGAGGCATCGTAACGGCCTGATATTTCTATTAGATATTTGTTGTCGAAAGCATAATTGAAACGACCGACAAATCCGGCATTCGGAACAATATTGCTACTACCACCAAATGCCCCTTCGGCAGCTGTCAGTTCTTTTGCAAAATCTAGTTCAGGTAATTCAAGAAAATCTAGCTCCTGAGTGGAGATTGAGAATTCATTGGACATGGTTCTGTATTGTTCGTATAAAAGTAGTCCAGAAACAGCATGCTTGCCGAAAGTTCGTGAATAATTAGCACTTGCTTGGAGTGTGAGGAATCCTCTACGGGATGTATTTTCAGCTAGTTTTGCTAACTTACCGATAGAAGAGTCTACTATTTTATATTTTAATCCTTGTTCGGTAACAGTGCCTTGTGCCATCTTAAAAGGGGTTTGGAATGCTTTGGCGTAAGTAGTGCTGAAGTCGTAGCTTCCCGAGAAATTCAGGGATAGTCCTTCGGTGATCCAAGGCAAATCCCATTTTATATTTAAATTACTTTCAAAATAATCGGCATAGTTCTTTCTGAATCCAGATTCATTAAGAGCAGCTATCGGGCTTACCAGAGGTCCGTTTGTAATATTGCCTGTCGGGTATCCATCGTACGTTCTGGGTAGATAGGGATGTGCTCTCATAGCTTGCTGAAAAATATTATTCCAGGTATTTTTTTCTGTACTGAAAGTTGGAGCTTCTCTTTTTTCTTTACGTCCTCCAAGCCCTATTGATACAGATAGATTCTTACTAATCTTGGCATCTACATTACTTCTGAAATTATATCTGTTGAAATTTATATTCTTGACATTCCCTTCCTGATTATAATATCCAACTGAAAAGAAATATTTTAATTTATCATTTCCTCCATCAATTGTAATTGTGTTTTGAGTAGTATGTCCTGTACGGAAAAGTTCATCTACCCAGTTTGTGTTTCCCCATATGCCATCAGGATCTCCCTCTATCATTTTTCGTATATTGCTATTGCTGAATAGTGGGTCTTTCCCATTCAACATACGAGCTTTATTATACCAATAAGCATATTCGGGACCATTGAGAAATTCCGGAAACATTGTATTCTGGCTCAAGGCTATTGAGCTAGAGAATTTGATAGCTAGCTTTCCTTCAGAACCTTTTTTAGTTGTGACCAATATGACTCCTGCTGCAGCCTGCAGCCCGTATACGGCTGCAGCTGATGCATCTTTCAAAATGGTAATGGATTCAATTTCTTCCGGATTCAACTGATCGAATGATCTACGGATGCCATCTACTATGACGACTGGTGAATTGGAGGATGCAAAACTACTGGCTCCCCGAATATTGATAGAAGCACCATCTCCACCAGGTAACCCGCTGGACTGTTTGGAAACAAGTCCCGGAAGTTTACCCGTTATCATATTACTTACTGCACCTATTGGTGCCTGCATAATTTCTCGTGCATTCACTTGAGCAACAGAACCTGTAACACTTCCTTTTTTCTGGCTACCATATCCTACAATGACTACATCATCCAGCACATTTTCCATTGGTTCCATTTGGACGTTAAGGATATTTTTGTTCGCTCTGATTTCTGTTTTCTTATAGCCAACATATGAGAAAATCAGAATAGGACTTCTTTCCTGTGAATGAATGGTAAATTTACCATCTATATTAGTAACAGTTCCTATATTCGTTCCTTTTACGGTAATATGTACTCCTATCATCGTTTCTCCTTTTTCATCAATAACTGTTCCGGAGATTGTTCTCGGTACATTGGTTGCTGTCATATAAATACAGAGCCAAATGAATGCTATTATTGTAAATATTCTTCTCATGTCTTTTTGTTTTAAGATAATTTTGTTATCTGTATCATTTAAATTCTCGGAAAGCCATAGTCCAGCACCCATATACTTTAGTCCCTGGTGTTACTGACTTAGTTCTGGTATCAAGCATTTTTGCCTTACTCTTATCTATATTAGTAGATGTCCAGAATGTTGAATGCGTTCCTTCTGTTAATGGGGTACCTCCATATTTTTCGACAGCCTGTTTCATTAACTCTTTGTCTGCAGCCCAAATGGTACAGAATAGAAGCATTTCGTTGGCTGCAGGTAGGTACCAGTCTGTATATCCTCCAAAACTGACCCAGTCTGCCCATCTTGCTGCTATATTAAGGTTGGTTCCTGCTTGGTTGGGTGGTCCGTAGATTGCTATGATGGCGGCTGTATTTGTTCCACCGTCAGAATCACTGTTCGCATTGGTTATATCTGCATTGCCGTTCGGATACCATGGTAATTTGGGACCAATCTTCAGACCCATGATTGTTCCTGTTATATTATAGCGATTGATACCTGTAAGTGGTTGCTTTTCGTTGATTTTTAGAATCAGCCCTCCTTGCCAGTATGAAAGCAGCTGTGGTGGGGTTATAGATATATCTTGGTTACCGATTATAAGGTTGTATGTTGGTGGTAGGTAATATGTAAATGTGTTATCATTTGCTACACCGGAAGTAGTGAGAGTAATTTTTCTTAATATAGGGAAACCATCCGGCAACATTAATCTGAATTCATTTCCAGCTTTTATCGAACTCACATTCTTTTCATTTACAGAAGAATTATCATCTGTAAATGTGAAAGTAGCAGCCAAAAGCTCAATATCATTCGGCTTTTCGGTAAATGTAACACTTGCATAGTTTATTAATCCCATTTCACATTTTACGGGAATCTTTCGTATTAATCGCTTACCATACTTATTAATGGCAATTACTTCTACCGAACCTTTTTCTTCATAGTCTGCTTCCATGCCAGAAGGAGAGGTGATGATTAGAGTGCCACTTTTCTTGTCTTCTGATAAATTGTATGTTGCACTCCAGGCTTTAGGAGTGATAAATTCAAAAGAAGTAACACCTGAACAGATGAAGTCGACAGGTATAGAGAACCCTGCTGCCATCTTTAGTGTATCTGTAGCTGAGGCAGAGAGTACAAGGGTGAATGGTCTGTGTTTAGGTAAAGTATATTCTCTTGATGGAATCTCATTGGTGATAATGGTTGCGTTACTGTCTGTATCAAAAGATATTTCTTTGAAAAGAGCTTTCACTCCGATTGCTCTGTATTTTTTTCCTTCAAGGTTAAACACATCTCTTTTGTCATTATCTACATTGATGATCCAATTGCCGTAATCGTCAATTTCGAACTGTGGTAATACTCCATTTCGGCTTACCTCATAATTAGAACGGTTTTGATCTTTGAGAAGGGTTGTAGCGGATGTTCCTGTATCAATAATTTGCGTCCAGAAATATTTCCTATCAATTTTGTGTATTCCTATTAGGGGAGCAGGATTATTGACATTGTCAAGTATAATTTTTACAGGTTCATTTTTTATGAACTCTAAAACATAACAGTTGTCTGCTATTTGAATATTAGTTATGGAGTCTTCTTCTTGTACAACTAAAACGGCATTTCTCAATGAAGTGATATCTCCATTTACACGATCAAGCCATTTCTCTTTGTTTGCGATTTCCATTTTGGGGAGAGAGTCATCATCATTGCTGTCACAACTGAATAGAGAGAGGACTAGCAACAAAATAAAAACATAATTTTTGAATCTAAATAGTGAATTTCTCATGTTTTTAATTGGTATTTAAGGTGTGAGTAATTTTATCTATTTCACGCTAATGAATTTGCAAAATGATATTTTGCTAATGTGGATTGCTCATATTATTATACATTTATAAGTTAATACATTGAATGTTTATTATCAACTAATATTAGTTTTACAAAAATAGATTGTTATATAAATTATTCTATATTGTTTTACGCAGAATAATCCTCAAAAAACGTTAGTTGTTCTTATTTTGTCATCATTTATATCTAATAATATGCTCTTTATGTGATATTAAACGAAATTTGTTGAGAATTGGAAAGGGGCTCGTTTTAGTTTATAACATTTACTCGTTTAATTCATTAATATGCTCCGATAAACACCATTTAAAAAAGTTGTAAAGAACCTCATTAGATTCTGGGTTAGGATCATGCTTCGTTCTGTTGGTCATCGCTACCCTATTTTCGTACCCTAAAATTCGGTTAATGAGTATTGTATGGTTTAAAGGTATCCATCTTTCGGGACCGTCGGAAAAGCCTCCTGAAACAAGGAAAGGACGGGGAGCCATAAGTGCATGCAGTTCGTGTAAATCATGTCCGTTTTTACGTAATTGCGAATAAACTCCTTTTGATGTGGCATATCCGTTTTTGTTCCAAGTATCTTTCCAAGGTGGAGGGTAATAGCCGAGATACCAAGGTTCCCAATAGTTGATGTAGCCTCCTTTTGTCTCGTCAAAAACAATGCCTGGATCACTCCATGCGGCGCATGCAAATTTGTCATAAAGGCATGATGCAAACATGGCCCATTTTCCTCCATATGAGTGCCCGACAATGCCGATCTTGGTAGAGTCTACATTAGGCACCTTGGCTAATACTTCCCACGCATTGGCGGCAGCATAGGCTAATGTAGATAAGGGTTGTAGAGAGGCATTATTGATTGTCGGGTAATATATAGAGTATGTTTTTTCTTTTGTTGTTTGAGTTGTTCCTAAAGACAAGGTGATAAAGCCTCTTTTAGTCAGTTGATAAGCGAAGTCACGATTGGGTTTTCCACCGATTCCGATGGCTGTTTCCGGTTCGTAAAAAACTGAGATAACAGCAGGTTTTTCCCCCCCTTTATCAGGGATCAATAAATAACCTTCTGTTTGTTCATTAGGTGTCCAATCAAAACGGACTCGGTATTGATAGAAGTTATCTCTTTTAAGTGTATCTAATATTTCGAAGTTTTGATTCTTGATTATAGGCGGCCATTCTCCCATCATACTCATCCATTCATCTTTTATCTCTTTTCGTTTTTTGTTCCAATCAGTTGCATTTCTCACTGTGTCCCCATTGTTCAATAGAAGAAGGGAGGGATAGTTCCCATAGATATTTTTGTATATCGTAGGCGGATTGAAATAATCTTTAATCTTGTTCCATGCATTCATGTTATTTTGTTGGAAATTCGCTTGTCTGTTCTTTATGCAGCTAGTTAGACAGAAACCTATGCAGCAGATAATTATTTGTAATATAAAAATCTGTTTGGGAAATCTGAACTCTATTGTTGATGGAACTTTCCCACTGCTTTGTTTTTGAATGATGTTTGACATTTTTAAGGTTGTATTATAGTGATATTGTATATTATTTAAGGTGCAATGAAGATTTGTATAACTAATGTATTCCTCCATTAAAATAGAGGAAACACTAGTTATTAAGACAAAGTTAGGTTGTTTCTATAATAATTCTTATAGTAAAAACGAAAATTAATCTTCAAAAAACGAAATTTATAGTAGGCTACTCTTCTTTTGGCGATATTCAAGAGGTGAGCATCCTTTGTATTTCTTAAAGACGCGTGAGATATTATTATAATCCTTAAAACCTGCTTCTATGGCTAAATCGGCTAATGGGCGGTCGGTTGTGAGTAGTAAGTCTGCAAGATGATTACACCGGCAATTCAGTATATATTGATAGATGGAAGTGTTCAGTGCATTCTTGAATTTTACTTCGAAGTTTCTGCGGGATAGCGGAATGTTTGCAAGAAGGTTTTCTATAGTCAGGTCGGAATTATAATGACTATCTATATACTTCACCACTTCCAGGATATAAGGGTCTTTGATATTGTGCTTCTCCGTAGATTGTCGCAATTCGATGCGGATAGGGTTAATGAAAATATTGAAAGTGCCCTCATGCTCTTTTTTTATTTGTTGATGAATAAGTCTGCCGATAGAATATCCACCTCTTTCTACTTCAAGTTCTATGGACGAAATAGGAGGGTCGGAGATATTACACATCAGTTCATCGTTATCCACGCCTAATAAAGCGATTTCTTCCGGAATCGGTATGTTTGTCATTCGGCAAGTTTCGGAAATGAACAGGGCATGTGCATCATCACAGCAAAATAAGGCAACAGGTTTGGGGAGTTCCTGTAGCCATTGGCTGACTTCCATCCTTATTTCATCTTCCTGTTTATCAGATTCAAAACTGAAAAAGTCGCCTCCGATACGTTTCACTTCTTGGCGGTAGCCTTGACAACGTTCATCGGACCAGACCACTCCTTTGATACCGAAATAGGCGAAATTCCGAAACATCCGTTTGGCAAAGAATTGAGCGGCCATCCTGCCCGTACCTTTATAATCGCCTGTCAGATTGGAGTAAGTAACGCTTCGGTGATGGTAGTTTTGCAACACAACAGGTATGTTCAGTTCTTTCTGCAAATCAATCGTATCATTGTTCCATTGCCCGATGATAGCATCCGCTTTCCATTCTTTGGCCCATTTCAAAATACCTTGTTCTCCATACATGGCACTGTAATAAGAAGGGAGGCGATAAAATAGCCAAGGGCCGTTCTCTTTGGAATATTGTACAAGCCCCCGTAGCAGTTTCCTGTCAAATTCGCTGGAATAGTCTATTAGCAGAAGTATTTTGATCATATTTTTATATTTTTCTTTAAATATATTGTAGGGATGGTACAAATATATAAGAATAACTTTGATTTCCTATAATAAAGACTTACTTTTGTTGCAGCCAACACTTATCTGACACCCGGGTCTCATGAGCACTGACACCCGGGTGTTGGCATGCTTGAGACCCGGGTGTCAACACCATTGAGACCCGGGTCTCAGATGAAGTACGAGTATTAACGAAAAACAAGAGGAGTATAGACGATGGCAGTACCTTATGTAGTGAGAAAAAAAGCCGATTTGACATCGGGAGAAAAGAAAGAATTATGGTATGGTGTACCTAAAAGAGTGCTAAATCCGATTCGGAATAGGGAATTTGCCGAGTATATGGAGAGACGGAGTGGGTTCCATCGTGGGCAGATAGATGGTATATTGACGGAAATGGTTGATGCTATCCGTACTTTACTGTCTATTGGACAGCCGGTTACTATTGAGGGACTTGGTACGTTCCATACGTCGTTAACCAGTCCGGGATTTGAACGTCCCGAACAGGTAACTCCGGGAAAGGTGTCTGTATCACGGGTTTATTTCGTGGCTTGCCCTGAATTTGGTCGACAAGTGAAAAAGATGAAATGCACACGTATTCCCTTTAATTTGTACATGCCGGAAAGTATGTTGACCAAAGAAATGAAGGAGGCGGATAGGGAACAGGAGTTAGCTGCATATAATATAGGAAGGCCGGAAATCGACGAATAATTAATTAAATATCCATATTGTTTTGTGAATTGAACGAAACTTGGCTATATTTGTTCAATGGTTAGAACAAAATGTTAAGTATGATTAGAAGAGAAGCAATAAAGGAAGTTCTATTAGATAATAGAAATGAAGTAAGCAAACAGCAGGTTATACCTCGTAATTTTCAGTTTGAAGAGTTCGGAAATTATGTGTTTGTAGGTATTCGGAGAGCGGGAAAGTCATTTTTACTTTATCAACGGATACAGGAACTCATACACGGTGGTCATACTTGGAATGAGATGTTGTATGTAAACTTTGAAGATGAGCGTTTGATTGGAATGACGGCAGCAGACCTAAACCTTATACTTGAAGTACATGCTGAAATGTCGGAGGATAGACCCATGCTTTTCTTGGATGAAATTCAGAATATTGATGGGTGGGACAAGTTTGTGCGTCGGTTGGCTGATAGTAAATATCGGGTTTATGTGACAGGAAGCAATGCGAAAATGCTTAGTCAGGATGTGGCTACAACTTTGGGAGGAAGATATATTACAGTGAATGTATATCCTTATGATTTCAAGGAGTTTCTTCATGCCAATGACATTGAGGTAACGGAAAACTCTTTATTTGCGACGGAAAGTCGGGCTGGAATAAAACGAATGTTCAATGATTATTTTTATTTCGGTGGTTTCCCCGAAGGTGCTTTGCTTGCTGCAAAGAGGGATTATCTGACAAGTGTCTATCAGAAGATATACTTGGGGGATATAGCGGCCAGGCATTCGATAGAAAACACTTTTGCTTTGCGTGTGCTTTTCCGTAAGTTGGCCGAGAGTATAAAACAGCCGGTTTCATTTACTCGTATAGCCAATATTGTGGCTTCGACCGGAGTGAAGATTTCAAAGAATACTGTTATTAATTATATGGAATATGCCAAAAATGCTTGCCTGTTGATTCCTATTCAGAATATAGCGGATAAATTAGTGGAGCGTGAAACTAATCCTAAATATTATTTTGCTGATAATGGTATTCTTAATTTGCTTCTTTTGGATGCTAATACCTCGTTGCTTGAGAATCTGGTTGCTATGACATTATTGCGGTGTTATGGGATGGATGATGCCGTATTCTTCTATAATAGAAATATAGAGGTCGATTTTTACTTACCTGAAACGGGGCTGGCTATACAGGTTTGCTATACGATGAATCTTTCCGATGATACATTTCAACGGGAAGTGCAAGCATTGGTGAAATTGAATAAAGTACTTGAATGTCGGCAATTATTGATAATAACATTTGATGACGAAGAACAGATTGAGCAAGAAGGATGTACGATCAAGGTAATACCGGTTTGGAAATGGTTGTTGGGTAAATAAGATAAATTAATACCCTCTCTGTCTTATTTATAAGATAAATCCCTATCTTTGTGGCACTTTTTACGAAAAAAGCAAATTCAAATTAATAGATATAGAAAAGAAAATGGCACAAGAAGACGTTTTTAAGAAGCTTGTATCGCATTGTAAAGAGTACGGTTTCGTATTTCCTTCGAGCGATATCTACGACGGACTAGGCGCTGTGTATGACTACGGTCAGATGGGCGTTGAATTGAAGAACAACATTAAGAAATATTGGTGGGACAGCATGGTGCTGTTGCACGAAAACATTGTCGGTATCGACTCTGCCATCTTTATGCACCCTACTATCTGGAAGGCTTCCGGACACGTAGACGCATTCAATGACCCTTTGATTGACAATAAGGATTCTAAAAAACGTTATCGTGCCGATGTACTGATTGAAGATCAGTTGGCAAAGTATGACGATAAAATCAATAAAGAAGTAGCGAAAGCTGCCAAGAAGTTTGGTGAAGCGTTTGATGAGGCTCAGTTCCGTTCTACTAACGGACGTGTACTGGAACATCAGGCTAAGCGTGATGCACTTCATACTCGCTTTTCAAAAGCTTTGAATGATAACAATTTGGAAGAACTTCGTCAGATTATCATTGATGAAGAAATCGTATGCCCGATCTCCGGTACTAAGAACTGGACAGAAGTTCGTCAGTTTAATCTGATGTTCTCTACTGAAATGGGTTCTACTTCCGAAGGAGCAATGAAAATTTATCTTCGTCCGGAAACTGCACAGGGTATTTTTGTAAACTACCTTAATGTACAGAAGACGGGTCGTATGAAAGTTCCTTTCGGTATCGCACAGATTGGTAAGGCTTTCCGTAACGAAATCGTTGCCCGTCAGTTCATTTTCCGTATGCGTGAGTTCGAACAGATGGAAATGCAGTTCTTCGTGAAGCCGGGTACTGAGCTGGAATGGTTCAAGAAATGGAAAGAAATCCGTTTGAAATGGCATAAGGCATTGGGATTCGGTGATGATCACTATCGTTATCATGATCATGATAAGTTGGCTCATTATGCGAATGCAGCTACAGATATCGAGTTCCTGATGCCGTTTGGCTTCAAGGAAGTAGAAGGTATCCATAGCCGTACGAATTTTGACTTGTCGCAGCATGAGAAGTTCTCAGGTAAGGATATTAAGTACTTTGATCCCGAAACGAATGAAAGTTATACTCCGTTTGTTGTGGAAACTTCTATTGGTGTGGACCGTATGTTCCTCAGTATCATGTCTGCTTCTTATTGCGAAGAACAACTGGAGAGTGGAGAAAGCCGTGTAGTACTGAGATTGCCTGCCGCACTTGCTCCTGTGAAGTTGGCTGTAATGCCGTTGGTGAAGAAAGACGGTCTGCCTGAAAAGGCTCGTGAGATCATCGA
>ERZ827037.258-NODE-258-length-70977-cov-13.373227_pt1 | contig 70977 bp, 59 predicted proteins | sample MGYA00519924_ERZ827037 | MGnify/ENA primary metagenome ERZ827037 (study PRJEB31778, sample SAMEA3449250) | human gut metagenome | biome: human gut; feature: human-associated habitat; material: faeces | place: United Kingdom | collected 2010/2012 ... | reverse complement strand
CTTTCAGATAAACAGTTTTATTTTTTTAACTGTCTACCTAAAAGGGAGCATACCATTTCATTCCCAGAGGGCGTCTATTTTGCCTGCGGCAAATCAGGAGTTACAACCTTCGTTCCGGGATAGTAATACGATAATATCGTTGCTGCCGTAATCTGTTTCTCCGCCAACGCATTTGCCCCGTAAAGGCTCATTCCCATATCGTGACCTTTTCCGACGGTGACCATGCGGAGTTTCCCGTTATAGTTTTCTAAATAGAAGTTGGTGGAATTCAGAGCAAAGATTTTCTTCCATTCTTCTCCTGTCCACTTATTATCCTTTGCTGTAATTTCCTGTACGAATCCATTCTCGGTATGTTTCGTGATTTTCAGGCTGCTTTTTAATATTTTTATATTCTGGCTTTTATCTGTTTTTGCAAGATTTCCGCTCTTATCTGCTTTTGTAAGTTTTTGCAGCACCTCATCATAAGGAAGAACCTTCACATCCATGTAATCTGGTGATTCTACATCCTGACTGCTGTCCACACTGATCAAATATGGTACGGCTACGGAGTACATTTCTTCTGAAGAAACTGTTTTTCCAATGCTAACCTCATGATAAAGTGCATCGGCATATTTATTCTCGTAAGTAAGCACCTGTCCAAAAGTTGCATCGGAAGCATCCTCGAGTTTTTTCTTTATTTCCAAATACGCTTTCCGCCCATTATTCTCTTCTAATTCTTTCATGGAAATGTAATCGAGATTTAGATTTTCTTGTCTGATATTCTGATATTTCCTGTTTATGATTTCTGTGCTTTGTACGTCTTTTACATTATTTGAATTTTGTATACCGACTACATTTGTTGTATTACCTGAATTTTGTGTACTTGCTGCATTTGCTATATTTCTCGTTTTTTGTGCAACTGTCATATCTGTTTCACTACCTACTTTTTTACTATTACTTTCACCGGAAGCTGCCTTCACAAAATTTGTTCTGCAAACAATCATCCACGCTTTCAATGCTTCCTCCTCTTTTATGTAGGATAACTCGGAAGCAGCCATACCGATGACAAATTGTTCTCCGTCCATCTTTTCTCCATTTTTCATCTCAACAGTAATTCCCATTTTTATATCCGCAACACCCATATTCCCGGAGATGAGAATGGTTGCGATGGTGGGGATGAGAAGCGCACCAAAGATGAAAAGGATGTATAAAGCTAATTTCTTCATTGTATATTATATGCAAAAATTTTGATTCATATAACTAGAGCGTGTTTGAAAAAGGCTTTCTGCAAGATGTGCGTTACAATTTGTGGGAGATTTCGCCTGAATGAAGGCGGCATAGCGGGCTTCGTCTGTTAGTTGCTTAATGAATTAAATAGTAATTATCTGTTTCTTTCCCTCTTGTAAAATCACAAAAGAATACTTGTAATTTATGACGGAGTTACATTTACATTAAGGGCACATTTTTATATAATATACACATATAGCATAAATCATGATGGATTAGTGTGTGCATTGGTCTGCTTTTTACATTTATTTGCATTAATATGACAAATCTTGTTCTCTGTGGCTACTTTTTAGCTGTGAAATGAACTGCTGAGATGGATTACTGAAATAAATTAGTGTATTGTCTCATTGATTTTTAATCAACTAACATAGAAAGTTTTTTCTGGATAGTGCACTTTACAAAAGACAGATTGATGGATAACGAAAGGAGGAATCCATGACGAAGGATATGATCAATAACGGGGTTAATTCAGATGATAAGTCCCGTATTATTCAGGAGTATGTTCCGGGTAAGCAGATTACGCTTGCTCATATGGTAACCCGTCCAAAGGCTTCTGTTTATAAGAAGCTTGGTCTGCCGGATGATTATCATGATGCGATCGGTATTTTGACAATCACTCCTTCTGAGGCAACAATTATTGCGGCAGATATTTGTACGAAGGCGGCTTCTATTAAGTTAGGTTTTGTAGACCGTTTTTCCGGTTCTGTTATTATTGTAGGTTCTACTTCTAATGTGGAGTCTGCGCTTAACAGTGTTATTACTACTTTTTATAATAAGCTTGGTTTTGATACGGTTTCTATTACGAAGACTTGATTTAGATACACTTTAGTTTGGAGATTATTTTTTTATGAAAATTATGTTGATTGGTCCGTCGGCAGCGGGTAAGACTACGCTAATTCAGCGTCTTATTGATGAGGAGATTAAGTATGATAAGACGCAGGCAGTGGAGTATATTGGCAATTTTATTGACACACCGGGTGAATATATGCAGCAGAGGGGATACTGGGGTTCTTTAACCATTACTTCCCACGATGCGGATATTATCGGGCTGGTGCAGGATTCCAGTAGTGAGGATTGCTGGTTTTCTGGCGGGCTTACAAGTAAGTTTGAGAAGCCGGTTGTCGGTGTTATCACAAAGATTGACAAAGACGATTCAAATCCAAAGCAGGCTCGTTCCTATCTGGAGCTTGCCGGATGTACGACTATTTTTGAGGTGAGTTCCTATACCGGAGAAGGTGTGGAGGCTTTGTCTCAGGGATTCCACGATATGGTGAATAAGTACAGGGAAGAGAATAAAGGCCGCTATGCCGATGATTATTTTGATTAGAACAGGAGGTGGTAGGCTTGATTACACTATCAAAGGAGAATGTCGTTGATTATGTGAAGTCAAGGCTCGATTTTTTTAATCCTGATGGAGATATTAAGGTTTCTGCAATTGGAGAAGGTACTGTAGAAGAAGATGGAGATGGTTTTATTAACTTTGTCTATCGTGTTTCTGATGGAGTGCATCATCTGATTGTAAAGCAGTCTACTCTGGAATCTCGTTCTAAGGGCAGTTTTACTTTGGATTTAAACCGCTATAAGTTAGAATACGATGCTATGAAGATCTGTGCTGCGATTGTACCGGACCTGATTCCGAAGTTATATGACTGTGATGAGGAGAATCGTGTATTTATTACAGAAGATGTTTCCTATCTTCGAATCTCCCGCTTCCAGCTTTTAAAGGGTGTTACTTATCCAAAGCTTGCAGACCAGATTGCAAGATATATGGCAGCAACACAGTTTTACACTTCTGAATATTATTTAGATACAAAACGTTTTCGTGATCTGAGTGTTCATTTCATGAATACAACTATGCGAAAGATTATGGAAGTTGGTATGTTCCTCACAAGTGTTACACCAGAAGATACGGTTGGACGACCTCTTGATCCGGAATTTGTTACATTTTCCAAGAGAATCTGTGCAGACCCTGCTGTTCTCTTAGCAAGACAGAAACTGAGACATCTTTTTATGTCTAAGGGCGAATGTCTGATTCACTGTGACCTGCATACCTCCAATATTTTTGCCAGCCAGACTGAGGCAAAGGTTATTGATATGGAATATGCGTTCTTCGGACCATTTGCTTATGATATGGGATATTTTACCGCGAACTTTATTGCACAGTATGCTGCCGCTGCTTTCCGTCCATTTGAGACAGAAGAAGCTCGTAAGGAATTTAAAGCATACTGTCTGTTTATGATTCGTGAAACCTATGTGAAGTATTGTGAATATTTCACACAGTACTGCAAAGAAGATTCCAAAGTCGAATACCATAACATTCCTGGTCTTGCAGAAGACTTCTGCCTGACTACACTTCGTGAATTTATTGGATTCGCTGCAAGTGCAATGCTTGGTCGTATCTGCGATCTTATTCCATATCCGGATTACGATGATATTGACGATTATGTACAGCGTCACAATGCTAAATGTTTCTCTATCATTTTAAACAGGGAAATGCTTGTAAAATGGGAATCTTATAATTCTATTGATGAATTTATCCAGGATATCCTTACTATAGAAGAAATCTACTGTAGAAATATTAAAGATTTGAAATTATAAAAGGGAGGCACATTATGATTATTCTTACAAAGGAAAATATTCTTTCTTACATAAAAGAGCATGTGCCTTCCCTGCAGTTAAAAGAGCCGGTTAAAGTTTCTATGATTGGAGAAGGCGACCTCGGTGAAGACGTGGAAGGTGACGGTTATTGTAACTACGTTTTCCGTGTCAGTGATGCCGATGGATATTCTTATATTGTAAAGCAGTCTACGGAGCACTTAAAGCGCCGTGGGCGCGCCCTAACCCCTACTCGTAACCGCTTCGAGTATGAAATCATGGAACTTCGTGCAAAGATCGTTCCTCAGTACGTTCCGGCGCTGTATCTTGGTGACCCGGAGAATAATGTATTTATTATGGAAGATGTATCAAACCTGAAGTTAATCCGCTTCCAGATGAATAAAAATCATCTTTTCCCGGAACTGGCAAAACAGGGCGCACAATATCTTGCTGCCACACATTTTTATACTTCAGAATTCTATCTTCCAACAGAAGAATACCGCAAGCTGCTCGCTCATTTCATGAATGCAGAACTGCGTGTTGTTATGGAGGACGGTATTTTCCTTCATATTTTTGGCTCCGACCATTACGATGCGGCCTGCGGCCCGGAATTTGAAGAATACTGCAAGTCGATTCGTTTTGACCCAAACCTTGAATTCCAGAGATATAAACTGCGTCACCTCTTTATGAGCAAGTCAGAAACACTGATTCATGGCGATTTCCATACCTCTAATATCTTTGCAGATGATACACATTTGAAAGTTATTGATATGGAATATACTTTCGGCGCACCATTCTCTTATGACCTCGGATTCATCATCGCCAATATTATTTCCCAGGCCTGCTCCGCAGCGTTCCGTCCATTTGATACGGAAACCCACCGGAAGAACTATGTCGCTTACCTCATCTCTCTTATCGAGATGCTGTATACCTACTATATTCAGTTTTTCTTTGAATACTGGGAAAAAGATGCGAAGCTTGAATATAAGATTACAAATGGCTATAAAGAAAGCCTGGCACTTGATATTTTACGAGAATGCTTTGGGTTCGCTGCCTGCGTGAACTTCAGCAGAGTATGTGGTGATATGGATACGGCAGATTTTGACTGTATCAAAGATAATGAGCTTCGAACGAAAGCGAAGTTTGCTTCTGCTACGATTGATAAGATGCTGTTTGAAAAATGGGATTCTTATAATGATATTAAAGAAGTCATTGAAGATATTATAAACATGATTTGTTAGATTAATGGCTTATTTCAATAGCTAAACAGACGCACTCAAAGAAAGAAGATACCCTATATCTGTGACTCTATCACTGCGGGTTGAATGTTCGCTCTAGAGCGTGTTTGAAAAATCATTCCTACAATCTGCACGCCTCAATTTACGGTATATTTTGCCTTCATTCAGTTGGCGTAGCGGGCTACGTCAACTGAATGAAGGCAAAATATACCGTAAATTGAGGCGTGCAGGTTGCTGGAATGATTTTTCAAACACGCTCTAAAAGCTTTTGTGCCATTAATTCCGGAGCCGTTGCATAATCCAGTGCCGTCTCCCTCGTTATTTTCCCTTCTTTATATAACTTTGTAATATACGAATCCATTGAGAACATTTTCTCCTGCCCAGAAGAACCGATGAGTCCATCTATCTGATGCACTTTATTATCTCGAATCATATTTTTAATCGCACGGTTGACTGTCATAAGTTCAAATGCCGGAATGAGTTTCCCTTCTTTATCTGGTAAAAGCTGCTGGGAAACAACCGCATTCAGTACGGAGGCAAGCTGTACGATAATCTGTCTTTGCTGATTAGCCGGAAATACATCAATAATTCGGTCTACCGCGTTGGCTGCCCCCAGTGTATGAAGTGTAGAAAAAACAAGATGTCCCGTTTCTGCGGCTGTCATCGCAATATTAATAGTCTCATAGTCACGCATCTCTCCAAGGAGGATAACATCGGGGCTCTGACGAAGAGAAGCCCTGAGCGCTACTTTATAGCTTTCTGTATCAGAACTCACCTCACGCTGGCTTACAATACTCTTTTTATGACGATGCAAAAATTCCAGAGGGTCTTCCAATGTAATGATATGTTCTTCCCTCGTGCTGTTAATCTGTTCAATCAGACAGGCAAGTGTTGTAGACTTTCCACTTCCTGCGGAACCTGTTACAAGAACAAGACCCTTTCTGTATTCTGCAAGCTGCATAATCTGAGATGGGATACTAAGCTCTTCTGGATTTGGAAGCCGGAATGCAATCAGACGGATTACTGCTGCCAGAGAGCCTCTCTGACGGTAAGTAGAAACACGGAATCTTCCTAAGTTTGGAATAGAGAAGGAAAAGTCATCATCTCCATTTTTCTCTAATGTTTCTATCTTTCTTTCCTGTGCAATCACATAAATATCTTCTATTAACTTACGGGTATCTTCTGGCATCAGACGATCCCCCACCCTTATCATCTTTCGATTAATTTTATAAGTTAAAGGTAATCCGGCTACGATAAATAAATCAGATGCACCCTTTCCCGTTGCTTCCTGTAAATATTCCTGTATTCCCATTTCGTCTCCCCTCCAATGTTATAATGTTATTCGCCACTCTGATATACATCCAGAGAATCATCGGCCTGCCAGTCATCTGATGAGCAAAGTTTCCATTTTTGTATGTAATACTGTGGATAACCTCCTGTTTCATCTAGCTGTAATGTAACAACGAGCTGCTGGCTCTTTGAAACGCTTTCTGTCAACTTTATCTGGCTTTTCGCAACTTTTTTAATATCCTTCTGAGACTGCTTCTGCATATTCTTTACAGTTTTCACTTTTATCTTTTTCTCGGTACTCTTAGTCTCCGCAGTTTTTATTTCTGCTTTTTTTTGACTACTCTTAGCCTCTGTAGTTTTTGTTTCTGCTTTTTCCTGAAGTTCCTGATTCTCCTTCGCCAGCAGCTCCTGCACATTATTCACTGCCTCGTAATATTGTGTGGTATGCTTTGCTGTCTTTTTACTAAGAGAATAGTCTGAAACTGCATTTTCCAGAGACAGAACAGCAAATGCAGCAAGGCAAATATTCATAAAAATTAAAATGATAAGTGAGATACCGACATTCATTACAGGGATTTCTCTTTTCTTCATTGTCTATCCTTCTTCTCTTTCATCTATGATATTTTCTTTTTATGTAAAATATTTATATTTTCTACTGTTACACCAAAATCTTTCCATAAATATTTATTATTTGACCCATCTTTTTCAAATCTCTATTCTTTGATACATCCTTCCAAAAACTTTCATTCTGGAATGTACTTGTCCATGATATCTCGTTCTTTTACGGTATATAAATACTCAGGTTCAAATGATAGATTTCTTCTTTTTTCGAACTTTCTCCTTTAGAATTCTCTCCAGAATACACCGCAATTTTTACCTTTTTTAAATCGTCTTCCTGCGCCTGATTCTGTGCCTGCGTTACTTCCAGCCAGTACATCTTTTCTTCTTTATCACACTGATTCCAGTCTTTATCATAATAAACAGAAATATTATCCAGAGAATCTATATCCTTTTCTAAAATTTCTGCCATAGATGCCGCTTCCTGCTGAGCCTGATACAGATTTTTTGCATCCTGACTCATATTGTGGGACTTTACAAAAAACTGTATACAAATTCCCGCTGTAATGGAAAAAAATAAAATACAGATCATTAATTCAATTAAAAATAATCCCGATCTGGAATGTCTTACTCGTTTCATTTGCTATCTTCCCCGTATATTCTTATATACAATAATTCTTCTTGTCCGTCTCCGCTAAGTTCTATCTGCAACAAATCCTCCTTTTGCTTCGTAACAGAAAATGTATCTGCTGAAACAAGTTCCTGCCCGCTGCTCCAGACAACATCACGCCCTTTTTTTGTAAAAAGTTCCCGCAGCTTGCCTTTATACAAATAAATGTATGTCACATAGTCGCTATCGCCCTCTTCATAAAGTGCAATTACTGTCTGCCCGTCTTGTGAAAGAACTTCTACCTGAGATTCACTGCTGTACTCCCGCACCTTTTCCTGCAAATACGTTGCCGCTGTCCGAATAGTATAATTCTGCTTTAATCCATCCGTTGTATCCTGGTATACATGGGCACCGGAAAGAACCAATGCCAGTGCACAAAATCCAAAAAGAAGAATAAAAATCAAAGGAAAAACCGTATCAATTGTATGTATTTGTTTTTGTTTATTGTTCATAGTGCTTCCCTTTTCTTTTTATTATAGTTATTTTTATACTTTTACTCTCATGATTTTAACTTATTGACTTTTTCCCTTCTAAATTTCAATTCTCCTACTTTTTATCTTCGATTTAATAAATTCTTAATTTCATAATTATCTTTGATTCAATAAGTTTTTGCCCTCATAATTTTTCTTCTTCATTTTTTACTTTCCTGTAAAGGTATCACTTTGACCTCCGGTCTGATGTTTTTAGCAATAATCTCATAGGTCACTTTATACTTGCTTTCATCCCATGTGATTCCATAATGCTTTTTCAGATAATCAAGTGAATCTGGATAGGCTCCCTCTACAGAATAACAATGTACTGCTGACTGAACTACTGCATTTTTCAGGCTTTCCTGCTCTTTTTGTGCTGTAGCATTCGTCACAGAATTCACTCCATAAAATAACATTACCATCATCAAAATGAAAATGCATACCGGCAAAATATATCCTTTTTTATAATCTTTTTTCTTTTTTTCTACATTCTGTTCCATCGTAATTCATCACCTGCTATCCAATCACAGAAAGTATCCCCATAAGAGGCATCATTACGGATAGTAACATTCCTCCGACAAGCACAGAAAGCACAATGACAAGTGTTGGTTCAATAACTGATACAAAATTCTGAATATCTGCAGTTACTTCACCATCAATCTGTACTGCAATTTTAGAAAGTGCCTGATCTGCCTCTCCCGTTCTTTCTGCAATCATGATCATCCTTGACTGAAGTGGGGAATAAATTTCTGTTTCCCTGATTACTTTAGAAAAAGACTCTCCTTCAAACATTTTTTCTTTGCAGTTCATTAACTTTTGCTTCGTTTCCTCATCATTTTCAAGCAAGGTTGCTGCCATGTCAAAGGAACGTCCATAATCCATACCGCTCTGTAATGCCATAGAAAAAGCAGACGATACTCTGGCACTGTTCAGTCTTTTTACAATAGACTTTGTAGAAAAAACCTTTCCTGTCAGTCTGCGTAATGCCACATTTCCTTTTGTTGTTTTTAAGAGCCACCATACCCCGACTACAAATACGCAAAGAAGTACTGTCGGAATAATCCAGTACTGTTTCAAAGCTTCTCCTGCCTTTAAAAGGACGGCACCTGGCCCAGTAATCTGCGTCCCAAGCTGCTCATACACCTGATTAAATACCGGTACAACCTTTACAACCATCACGAGCATAATTGCAAGAAGCATACATAGAATCATTAAAGGATAAGAAATCGCACTCTTAATATCCTGCATCGTATTCTCTTCCCGCTCATAATATGCGGCAAGCCCTTTCATCACAACATCCAGATTACCTGTTTCCTCTCCTATTTTCGTCATTTGAATCACATAACTTGGAAAAAGTCCAGTTTTTGTAAGTGCCTCATGAAAGATACCTGTTTCTTCAAGACACATTCTCATATCCTCATACATTTTTTTATATTCTGTATTGTGCGGCTCTACATCCTCTTCCATAATGGAAATACCTTCAAGCATTGATAATCCCGACTCCAGAATCATCCCGCTCTGCTCACAAAATACAGCCACTTCGCTATTTGATAACATTTTGTGTCCTTTCATATGTATTTATTTTATATTTATCTTGTAATCATTTACAAATCAAAAATATTTGCAAATTCTCATTTAAATTATCCGCCTTATAGAAACCAGCTCTTTTAGACTCAAATAATCGCTTAAGTAATTCAAGAATGCCGGGACATTCTTGAATTAGACAATAATACTTTTTAGTAATCTGTTTTAATGTATATATTCTATATTATAATTTGAGGAATCGGTAATAAAATCCTGAATTCCTTCGCCGCCTCCTGCTGCAAAAGTCGGATCCATCATCGTCCAGTTCTTTCCGTCAAATTTAATGACGTTATCTACCCAGCCCTGCTCATCTAAATAAGTACTGATCCATGCATGGTAAATGTTCGTTGCATAGCCAATATCAAGGCGCGTCGGAATTCCCGAAGACCGTAGCATTGCTGTCATCAGCGCCGCATAGTCAAAACAGATTCCTTTTTTGGTCTTCAGTGTGTCATCCACATTCGGCAGATAACCACTTTTTACCGTTGCTGCCTTTTCATCGTCATAAACAATATTCTTTATAACATACTCATACACTTCCTGCACTGCCTCAATCTCCGTCTTACCTTTTGTAAGCTTCTTCGCCAGCGCAACAGTCTTTGTATTCTCATCAAAATTCACATACTGATTAGAATATAAAAACGGAAGAACTTCATTCTCCAGTGTCACATCTACTATCTTGGTAAAAACAACCGCATATCGGTTATCTCCCACATTCTCATATGCCGTTACTGCATAACTTCCATCTCCGGCAGTCAGCGGTAAAGCGTTGTATTTCCCATCTGGGTCAAAATAATATCGATACGGAATGTTATCGCCGCCCTCTACCTGAATCAACAGCTTGTCTGCACTCCCCGTATACGCTGCCATAAAATATCCCTGATCTGTATGCGATAAATCAAGCTTCACGCCCTCATGTTCTTCTGTCACTTTTCCATCTGCCTGTGGAAGAAAAATCTTTCCTTTATGATAGTAATTCGGAACAGAGCTGGAACTCTCCTGTTGCTCTGTTCCTGACTCTGATGTTCCAGTCCCAGAAGTCCCACATCCTGCCAGGCAAAATATAAGTAAAAAAATGTTTCCCATCCATAATAAACGAGAAATGATCTGTTTTTTATTCTTCATTCTCACGTTACCGTCCTATGATAATGTTACTTAAGATTATACCGCATTTGGTGGAAAGTTCCAAGAAATAAACAGATGTTTTTGCCGGCTTGCTAAAGCTATTGGTAACGAAGAAAGCATCCGAAGAATGTATTGGTTTTATTCTGTTGTGCTAAACGCTCCTTTTCGCCCAATAGGGCAGAAACTTCTTTAATTTGGTGAAATAATGTTTTGTTTTTTTCAGCCATTTTCCCTGAGTTAATTCTGTGATCTTTTTCCACTGTTTTTTTCCGCTTTCGGAGAGGGTAAAGTTTTTTTCCGGGGTGTAGCAGAGGTTGGGATAGAATGCACACCACCAGTTATGTCCGGCAGCTTTGCCAATATCTACCCGGAGTGCCTGATATTCTCCCGCGGGGAAAATAGCAGTTCCGTAATGGCGTATTGGAAATCTTTCTTTGGTAAAGTAGACACGGACAGGCTTCCCGTCTGAAGCGTTCGCTGCCACCTGTGCGATTTCTTCTGTTTTTTCTGCAAGATTCTGTTTCAATTTCTGTGCGGAGTCTGCTCTGTATACATCCTCCTTTACATAACGCAGTACCGCATCTCTGACAATAAGCTTTCTTTCCTGGGCTTCCTTTTTATCAGAATCTGCTCTCACATGAAATCGCAGAGTGTTATCGTATATTGGACCGGTTTGTTCTAAATACACCTGATAAAGCAGGCTGTAACTAAATAATAAACATATTAAAAGTGTGAATGATATTGTTATTTTATTAAAAGTCTTCATAGGTGGAGTATTACCATTTAATTCGAAGAATAAACAGACGCCACCGAAGAGAACCTATCCCCTATATTTGCGACTTTAGTCACGGCGGTTTGAATGTTCACTTATACGCTCACATCCAAACCTTGCTCCGAGGCCACAAATAGGAATGCGGTATCTTTCAGGGTTCGTCTGTCATTATTTTTAAATTCCCGTTTTCTATAGTAACCCGGTACAGTGTAATTTTATCCTCTTGCTGCTGTTTGGCACGAAGGTAGTCTATTGGCGTTTCGCAGATTTGTCCGGAATATTTTTCTTTGTTTTGTTCTGCGAGAAGGTTTATTTCCTGTCCTGCTGCTCCGGCAGGAATATTTTTTATTTTGTATAGTTCTTTCGGGTTTTCGGGACATAGTGCCAGAAGAACATTCGGAGATTTCTGCCACTCATTATCCCATTCTTTCAGCAGATGAGTGCATGCTGTTTTATTTGATGCTATTCCCGAACCTAAGAAAATTGTATAAATATGATTCCACTCGGTTTTTCCGGGGACTGTTTCCAAGTATTTTTCTTCTAATTGCTGTAGATTCCGGGCTTCTATTTTTGTAATCTGGCAGGGAATTTCGTCGCTTTGCCCCTCCATTTCGCTTAAATTTGCCCGAGCTATCCAAAACTGATAAGCATTTTCTTCATCAGAGGAATAATCGACGTACATGGATAAGATATAGTTTTTTTCTTCTACATCGGTAAGGCGCTGGCAGCCAGTTAAGGAAAAAAGAATTGGGAGAAAGATTAAAAGAGTTATTCCTGCAAAATACTTTACCTGCTTATTGTTCTTATATTTTGCAATATTTTTTCTTTCTTCTTTATCTTTTTCTGTTTTTTCTTGATAATTGAAATCTTTCTGTCTTTTAAAAAGCCAAACTACAAGTGGCAATATTAAGGACAGCGGGAAATCCACAAATGCCTTATATTTGAGATAAAACGTCCACAAAAGAGTGTGTTTTTCCACAACGCAAGTCAAGAGCACTAAGCAGACAAAAGTAATTCCTAAAAAATTTTTCAAACATCCTCCAGAGCGTGTTTGAAAAATACTCCATCCATAATAGAGATAACCGCTTAAAACCGCCATCATGCACAGTATCCAAAATATAATCGGCAGGATATCAAATCGTTCTAAGAACCCGCCCGGCATTCGGATTAGCTGCATCATTTTGATGACTGGCCATTCTGACTGGCTTGTGAGAGTTGGGCCAAGTGTTCGCACGGAAAGGAAACAAAATAAAACATTACAGAGAATCGCACCTGCGACGGCTGTTATTATGTCCCGTATTGCTTTATCATCTTTACCTTCTCTATTATTTTTACCTTCTTTATTATTTTTGTCCTCTACTTTTCTATTTTTTGTTTCGGTTCCTCTTTCTTCGGCAGCAGGCCTCAAAAACAAGAGAAATTCTATTGGACTGCTGCACAGTAACATCAAATATCCGTTTCCCATGCTTCGGAAAATATTATCTGAAAGAATTCCTTGCCAGAGTTCTCCTGCATTCCCTATCTGCATTGCTTTTTCAATTCCGATAAATGATAAAATCACAGCAATAAAATACGTCGTGATAATCCACGGAAAAATGATTTCTAAAAATCTGGCTCTTTTTTGTAATGTTGTATACAAGCTGTAGCAAAGCAAAATCGCAGCAGGAAAAATAATAAATAAAAAGCTGCTTTCTGGCATATAAACAGTCTGAATTGTCTTACCAAAGAAATAAAAAAGTGCTACTGCATTTATGAAAAAACGAATCATGTATACAAATTTTATTGGCTGTGGTAAAACTTCCGGAAAATTTATAGATTTAAGCCTTGTTTGCATTTTTGAAACATTGATATTTACATTCCTTGCCAGACCTGTCTTACCTATTTTTCTGTTTTCAAAATTTTCTTCACTTATTTTCCCAGAAAAAATAATAAAAAAGGCAATCGTTCCCGCCAAAAACACCCCATAAAAAATCAGGCTCCAAAAGCCATTCTGTTCTTTATAGCAGGCAAATGTCGGTATAGATAATGCTCCCGCTCCAAATGTTTCTATAAAGATCATTCTGCGTAACTGCCTTGCAGAAATCTTATTTTCATACATTTTATACATCCTCCTCTTTGACCGTCCCCCATTTTATTTTCATTCTATTTTCGTTTTCTTTTCTTCATCCTTTTATGAATCATTACATCTTCTGCCTGTAAATTTTTTCGACTCTCCTATCCGAATCCGGCAAACACGCCTACACGAATCATTACATCTTCTGCCTGTAAATTTGGGGATAGCGTATCTATCTTTTTCGAATTCTCCGGCCTTCTCTCGTAAATACTGGTCTTTTTTTCATATAAGCAAATGGATAGCGAACATAATGATCCTTTTTATCATCATAATTTAAGTTTTCCCCACAAACAGAAGGCAGCATATATGGAACACCGAAGGATTCTATCTGAGATAAATGCAATAATAATGCGGCAAAAGTGAGAAGATAGCCGTAAATTCCCCATATTGCTGCGGTAACAATAAAAAGAAACTTTAACAAACGAAATACGGCGCCAAAGGATTCATTTGGCACGATAAATGATGCAATAGCTGTAAAAGATACAACGATAACAACGATTGTACTGACAATTCCCGCTTCCACTGCTGCCTGGCCTACGATGAGACCACCAACAATGCCGATTGTTCCTCCGAGCTGTCCGGGCAAATGAATTCCTGCTTCTTTTAATAGTTCAAACTGAAATTCCATAAGCAAAACTTCTAAAGCAACTGGAATGACGATGCCAGTTCGCGCTGTTGCAATGGATAACAAAAAGGAGGTTGGGAGCATTTCTGTATGAAATGCTGCTATGGCAACATACAATCCCGGAAATCCTATCGCAAACAATGAAGCTGCAAAGCGAAGCAAACGGGCAAATGATGCCACTTCAAATCGGGTATAGTAATCGTCACCTGCCTGAAAAAACATTTGATAAGTGACGGGCAAAATTAACACGCCCGGAGAGTTATCCACAACAAGAACGATTCTCCCCTCCAGTAATCCACTTGCCGCCTTATCCGGCCGTTCTGTATGTTGAAATTGTGGAAATGGTGTCCATACATTTTCTTCTAAAAGCTGCTCTACCATTCCTCCATCTAAAATACCATCAAAGCTGAGTGCATTTACTTTTTGTCTTACCTTTTCAAGAAGTTCCGGCTGAACAAGATCATCCATGTATACAATTGCCAAATCTGTTTTGGAGCGCTCCCCAACCATCGTATGCTCCATTTTCAGGCGAGAATCACGGATTCGGCGGCGAATCAATGCCGTATTCATTCGCATATTTTCTGTAAAACTGTCTTTCGGACCGCGGATAACCATTTCCTGCTGGGTTTCCCCTACCCCTCTTGATGGGTATTTCTTTGTAGATAAAATAATTGCTTTCGGACAGCTTTCCAGCAAAAGCAGGGTATTTCCTGATAAAATATCTGTTAAAATATCTTCAAAACTTTCATCCTCTTTCCAGTCCACTGTTTCCATCACATGATTTTCTACATAAGAGAGGAAATCCTGCCCTGTTTTTTCACATTTATTTTTAAGGAGAGGACGGATCACGAAGTCTTCCACCATATCTGCATCCGTCATTCCATCGACATAGATGACTGCTGCTTTTTTAGGATTTATTTTTTTATTGTTCTGCGTAGTTTTCACTATTCTTTTCGAAACTGTTTTTCTACCTATATCACTGTTTATGTCATTGCCTGTATTCGCATCTGTTTGCCCCTTCGTAGCACTGCTTATGTCACTGTCTGTATTCGCATCTGTTTGCTCTTCCATAATACTGTTTGTGTCACTGTCTGTATTTGCATCTGTTTGCTCTTCCATAATACTTTGTATATCAGCGGTGTCTCCTACATAAAATACATTCTTTACAATATCCCCGCTCCGGTCTAATGCTTTCTCCAAAAATGCGTAATCTTTATCAAAATTCCGGGTAAGATTTCCTTTTATTTTCTGGTCTCTGTTATACTTTATTCGCACTTTTCCCCTCCAGCTCTTTTTAATAGGCCACTAAAAATATGCCACTAAAATCTCTTATTTATTATTCTTAAACTTTTGCCTGCAGGCTTATAAACTTTTAATATTTTACTGGAATCTCAAATTGTTATACCCGCATAACATTAAGAATATTTCTCCCTATATTTTCCGCAAAAATACTCTGTTAGTATTGAGAAATTTTTTCTTTTTTATACAGGTGTTTCTTTCTTGATTTTTTGCAAAAATGCGTTATAATAATTGTATACAAGATACAGAGGAGGTACAATTTTTATGACTCAGCCCTTACATTTGAAAGCATATGCCAAGGTGAATCTGGGACTGGACGTACTTAGAAGGCGGGAAGACGGTTACCACGAAGTCAGAATGATTATGCAGACAGTGAAGCTTTTTGACTACATTACTTTACAGAAGAATACATGCGGACAGATTCGTCTTTCTTCGAATCTGCCTTACCTCCCCCTCAATGAGAAGAACCTTGTCTATCGGGCCATTGACACGATACGTACTGCATATAATATTTCAGACGGTGTTGATGCAGCAATTGAAAAGCACATCCCTGTTGCTGCAGGAATGGCCGGCGGAAGTACCGATGCTGCCGCTGCTCTGGTAGGCATGAATCAGCTATTTTCTCTTGGAATAACACAGGACGAGCTTATTAAACATGGGCTTACCCTTGGCGCAGACATTCCATTTTGCATTATGAGAGGAACCGCACTTTCTGAAGGAATCGGTGAGATATTAACTCCTCTTCCTTCTATTCCGCCATGCTGGTTTTTAATTGTAAAACCATCTTTCTCTATGTCTACAAAGTTTGTATATGAGCACCTGCATCTCGATGAACAGACAGCCCATCCAGACATAGACGGAATGATTCAGGCCATCAGCCACGGTGACCTTACAGGTATCACCGACCGTATGGGTAATGTATTAGAACAGGTTACAGAAAAGCATTATCCAGCTATCGTACAGATAAAAAAAGATATGAGAAGATTAGGAGCTGTCAATGCGCTTATGAGCGGAAGTGGCTCCACCGTATTTGGTATATTTACCTCAAGAGAAGCCGCCGGAAAGGCAGCTGAATTTTTCCATAATGACCCGGGAATCCGGCAGACCGCCGTTGTCCGCCCATTTAGTAAAAATCTCCCACGGTCGAAATCGCAGAAAAATCATAATCATTTTTCGAAAAAAAACAGTTCGCTGACACAGGGGGATAAATATACAGCGAAAAAGGGAAGGAGAAACAACTAATGAAAGACACTAACTTTAATGTAAATGAATATCTGCCACTTCGTGACGTTGTATTTAACACACTTCGCCAGGCAATTATTACTGGTGAATTCGCACCGGGAGAACGTCTCATGGAAATTTCTCTTGCCAACCGCCTCGGTGTAAGCCGTACTCCTGTAAGAGAAGCTATTCGTAAGTTAGAACTGGAAGGCCTGGTTATCATGATTCCACGAAAAGGTGCTCAAGTAGCCAGAATCACAGAAAAAAATCTTCGTGATGTCATCGAAATCCGTACTGTTCTTGAAGAATTCGCTGCTGTTCTTGCCTGCGAACGAATTGATCAGTCTGGGCTTCATGATTTACGTCAGGCTCATGAGGACTTCATCCGTTCCGTAGAGAATGGGGATATTCTCGATATCGTAGATAAAGATGAGACTTTCCATGATACCATTTTCCGCGCAACAAACAATGACCGCCTTATTTCTATTATCAATAATCTGCGCGAACAGTTCTATCGTTACCGCATGGAATATGTGAAAGATATTCGCCAGCGCTCTAATCTTGTGGAGGAACATCGGGAATTGCTTGATGCCATTTCCAGCAGAGATTCTATAAAGGCAAAGGAACTGATGAAAACACATCTGCTTAATCAGCAGCAGGAAGTAATTAATAACATTCAGGAAGCATAGGAAGGGCGGACGAAAGTCAGGCATCCCTATTATGCAAAATTTACAAAATACAAAACCAGTCACAAGAAGCATCTCTTTCCTTCAAGAGAAAATCTGCTCTTTGTGGCTGGTTTTCATTTTAAATGCCTTTTATTATTGCCTATCAAATCTCCCCTTTTCAGATGAAGAAACACCTGATTACATTTTAAATGTTTTCCTTCCTGTCCTTTTTTCCGTGTACGGATAAGGACACGAATTAAAAGCATGATAAGAAGAATAATTCCCATAACGGATGCCGTGATTGTCGGGTCAATCTGGAACGCTTCTGCTGTAACATGGATATGCTGCGGTTCTCCGGTTCCGATACAATGGCCACGCACAAGCAGACGATGTGTATTAATACCATACGGTGTACAGGTCATCAGGGTACAGTAATCCTTTTTATCTTCAATCTGCAGGCTATCCGTTTCATCTGGAAGAACGATAGAAATATCATCAACCTCGTAAGTAATCTCTCGATTCAAAATTGTAATAGTAAATGTATCTCCTACTTCCATTTTATCGAGGTCTGTAAAAAGCTTTGCGCTCGGCAGACCACGGTGGGCAGAAATAACACTGTGCGTACTGTCTCCGCCAACCGGAAAACTGGTTCCTTTCAAATGTCCGGCCGCAATCTGTAAAATACCCTCATCTGTTCCATGATAAATCGGAAGCTCTACACCAAGCTTCTTGATTGTGATATAACCCATAATACCTGTACCACTAATATCAAGTATTTTCTCATAACCTTTAATTTCATCCGGGTTATAAAATGCAGATGGATTTTTCGCAAGCTTCTTATTGTACTTCTCCGCCGCTTCAAAATACTTCGTATAATCCTCCGGCTTCATTTCCGACACCTTTTCATCGTATGCCGCAATCGCCTTTGACTGATGCCTCTGATTAACATAATTGCTCACGGTCGGATATAACATCACGGACAGCCCCACGAGGAAAATCAATATTAAAATGATAGTGGTAATATTCGAACTCAACTTCTTTTTTTTCAATGTTTTCTTTGATTTTTTCTCTAACTTCTTTCCAGACTTCATAGTTCTCTCCCTGATGTCATTTCCTTTTGTATATTTATGCTCTCACAAAATCTTGTTTGTGTAACTGTGCAGGCATATATTTACCTTTAAGATTGGGACAGGAGCTAAAAGCCCCTGCCCCTGAAAATCTCATAATATCAAATTGTTGTTATAAACATTCAGAACGGATTAGTTCTCAGCACGTCTCTTTGTGATAAGAAGAACTGCTGCTCCAACCATTAAGATAGCACCAACAACGTAGAAGATTGTTGTACCGATACCACCGGTGGATGGGAGAGTGGAACCTTTCTTGTTGACTACGTTTGTAACTAATTCACTCTTGTCATCATTAGGTGCAAATGTAATCTTTCCATCTTCCTGATTACCAGTCAAACTAGTAAGCACACCTGTACGATTTGTACCATCCCATGTAATTGTTGTATTAAAAAATATGCGTCGCTTACGGTTCTGTCGTGCTAACCGCCGACGTTCAAGACGTATCTCTTTAATCGAGGGGATGTTTACTTCCTCTTTACTCGTCCGCTCCATTCAGCATCTGCTCCTTTTCTGCGGCTTTCTGTTCTTCTTCCATTGAAACGTTCGCTGCTTTAATAGATGTGAGATAATCATCGGCTGCGGCCTGGGCAGTAGAAAATATATCGTTCAACTGAAGGGCAGCCTCTGCAATAAAGCCTGCCTCTGAAATCTGAATCGTACGATTGCATTCTTCTTCTGCAAAGATTCCTCATTAGATTTTAACGCATATATAATTTCTATTAATTCAGGACGACTCATCCTTCTTAATTCTTTCTCTGCCATAACTAAACCTTTCCCCGGCTTTTAATTCTTAATTATGCTCTCAATCTTATTAATGTCTGCAACGTCATACATGATCCATCTAATATCCCCATAATATAGATGTTGTATATACGTCTTAATGCCGTGTCTTATTTATGTTTCTTATTTTACAATCCTCGTTTTTTCTTATCAATAAGTTGAAAAGAATTATCCTTTTTTTTACAACATTTTTTTATCATTTTCTTGCTTATACTGCATAAAACGCAATTATTTAATGTAAATGCGCACTTTTTCTATATATTTTTAAGCACAAAAAAAGACGGAATCAGAAATTACTCTGACCCCGGCATTTTTGTTCATTACTTTTATATATTTATCCTCTTCCAGCAAGAAGTCTCCCATCTTTACGGCAGGTGGAGGATGTCACTCCCCTATGAGACTTTCCATTTCTTTTAACAGGAACAATTTCTGCCCTGTTTCTAATGGTTCTATGAGATTTTCATTATATTGCTTCATTTTTTCTATTGTCGTTCCGTAATGTTTTGCGATATTCCAGAGAGTGTCTCCGCTTTTTACGATATAGCCTGTAATAGACGGAATCCTCGAAATTTCTTCCTCACTGTACGGAATTTCCTCCACTTCATCAATCATATACATTGTCTGTGGTGAGAAACCGGTTACATAGATTCCGGCAACCGCCCTGATTTCTAATTCGTTGCTGTCCACAACATAACCACCAATCTGTTCCAGCACACCGCGAATCTCACAGCGGTCTGTCTCGGCTACTTCTGGTATTTCTACTAAATATTCAAATGGAATAACGATTTCTTTGGACTGAATCGGCGCGGTATCATCTCCTGCTATATAAAGAACTTTGCAGAAAATGAGTCCCTCCGTTGCGATGCCCTGTTTAGTAAGCTGAAAGTCTTCGATTCGTACATTTCCTTCTACATTAAGAACCTGTAAAAGTTTATGAATCTCTCCTGCTGCCTCCACCCGCTGGCTTACCTTTGTTTTCGCGTTATTCTGGAAAATGAGATTTTCAAATGTAATCGGACTGGTTTTTAATTTTAATTTTCGGTCATTTGCATACATATCTTTAAGCAAAGGCATTTTAAATTCCCGATAAGCTTTCAGGTCAAGTTCTAATACTGCCTCTATTTCCACATCTCTTGGCTCGCCGTCAATATCCGGCTTAATCACTGCCTGATGGTTTCCGAGCATTACCGCTATATTCCCAATAAGATTCTCCCGACTGTCCGCACAGTCTAATTCGTTGGTAAATGGAATCTCCCAATCGTAGTATTGCAGTGATTCGCTACCCTCTTCTGCCTGATAAAGAATGAACAGGAAAAGACTTCCCCGGATAGATAATTTATTTTCCATCATACGGATATCTACATCCCGAAGCTGCATTGAATTCCAGAGAATCTCTTTGATATTCGGCTTACCTGCTGGCAGGCTGACACTTGCCTTAATCCTCTGAATATCTTTTTTATTCATGATAATTTCCGTCATGGACGGAGACTCATATAAGCATTGGACATTTTCCTTTTTCTCAATTCCAGTCGTACACTCCACAAACTTCATTTCGGAAATGGCTATGTGAAAATATATAACAGAACGCACACCACATTTTCTGGAATTGATAATGGAAATCGTGAGATCTTCAAGGTCGGCCGTCACCTTTGCGATATCGCTGCTTTCTGCACCCTCCACATTCATAAATTCTTCTATGGAAAACTCATGCTCCATGCAGGAAATCTGCTGCTCTTTATCCGTACTCAGATACAAAATCTGCACGAGGAAATTCCCCCGCAGGCGCATACGGTCTGTCAGCACTTCTATCTCATCAATATGTACCTCGCCCCGGCTCTCTATAATCTTTTCCACATCCGGCCGGGTATCCGGCACATTCATATCCTCATCAAGCGTAATCTGCACATTTTTTTCTAACTTTAAAATACCTGAACGAACCGCTTTCTTTTCAACCTTCATAAATAAACCTCCACCCAATAAAACTTGCTATATTTTATGCGGACACACTCTGCCCGTCTTTTCGGCTTCGTTATCAGTATATGTTGCTTCTGGCTGGTTTATGATTTTTTCAGGACTCAATCCGGCACAAAAGTTCTGTCCGCCCACAACGCACAACTAAAAAGGGATACGTCAGCGTTTCCACTACTTCTTCCCCCGCTGCCGGACCTATTAACTGCGTTTCTAAGTAAAGCTGCTCCTTATCTTTCCAACATTGCTCCACCCTGACACTGTAACCACTATAGGATTTCTCCCCATAACAGACCACCAAATATGTATATTTCGAATTCTTATATGCAAATGTTCCCGGTTTCTTTTTTCTCTCTTCAATAATCTTCTGCAGTCGCTCCGGCATATTCTTCCCACTGCATATCTCATACTTTACCGCCTGCCCCTGCTCTTTCTTTCCCAGCTTGCCGAAATGAAAACTATTTATGTTTAAGACGGTGCAACCGTTGAGGCAAAGGCAGAATATAAACACCCATAGTTGAAAAAGGACTATGGATGTTCCTTGCGTTTTTGTACTTTGAGACATATTCTGATACTCCTGAAAGGTGCTTACTTTAATATATGCAAACAAAAGGAAAATAGTAATTTGTGGTTGGGTGAATAAACAGACGAGCCAGTGAACCTCTTCTCGAGCAAGCAGAAGCTCTCGCATCTCGTCCCCAAACCCCCTCCCCTGTTTAATTCACTTTCTCCAGCCACAGCACAGAAGCCATTGCCCCGAATAAGGCATATTTGTGATTTTAGTCGCGGCGTGTTGAATGTTCGCTTATGCGCTTGCATCCAACACTTGCTCCGAGACCACAAATATGCCTTATTCGGGGCAATGGCTTCGTCTGTAGTTTGTCTAATGAATTAAATAGTAATAAACCTTTTTTTATGTTATAATTATCGCAATAAAGAGATAAAAACATTTTCGAAAGGAGGGGGATTAACCCATGCATATTTCTATTCCAAAACATGCCTCTGATATTATCAAGACACTTTCTGCTCATGGTTACGAAGCATACGTTGTTGGTGGCTGTGTAAGGGATTCTATTCTTGGAAAAGAGCCTGCGGATTGGGATATTACTACTTCTGCGCTGCCGGAGCAGGTTAAAGCATTATTTCCAAGAACAATTGATACAGGACTGAAACACGGTACAGTTACGATTATGATGGATAAAGTCGGATATGAGGTGACAACTTACCGAATTGATGGAACTTATGAAGACCACCGCCGTCCGAATGAAGTGACTTTTACCTCTGATCTTAAGGAAGATCTGATGCGTCGTGATTTCACGATTAATGCGATGGCTTATAATGAAGAGCAGGGGCTTGTTGATTTATTTGGAGGAATCCAGGATTTAACTGATCGAATCATCCGCTGTGTTGGTAATCCTGCAGAGCGATTTGATGAGGATGCGCTTCGAATGCTTCGTGCAGTTCGTTTTGCAGGACAGTTAAATTTTAAGATTGAAGAAAATACTAAGGCGGCGATTGAGGCCCAGCATACATTTCTTAAAGATGTAAGTGCGGAACGTATTCAGACAGAATTGATGAAACTTTTGGTTTCCGGTCATCCTGAAATGATTCGCACTGCTTATGAGACTGGCCTTACAAGTGTTTTTCTTCCAGAGTTTGATCGTATGATGGAAACTCCGCAGAATAATCCGCATCATATTTATTCTGTAGGTGACCATACAGTTCACGCTGTTGAAACGATTGCCTCGAATCCGGTTCTTCGTCTCACAATGCTGCTTCATGATATTGCCAAGCCAGAGACTCGCACAACGGATGAGAATGGTATTGATCATTTTTATAATCACAATGCCGTCGGTGCTGACCTTGCAAAGGCTGCCCTCAAACGGCTTAAGTTTGACAATCAGACTACGCACATGGTCACAATATTGATTGCAAACCATGATATTCGTTTTAATGACCCTTTAGGTACAGGACGTAAGCATGTAAGGAAGATTATTCACAGAGTCGGTGCCGATCTTTTTCCTTATCTTCTTGATGTGATGGAAGCTGATATTTCCGCACAGAGTGATTTTATGCGCCTTAAAAAGCTTACTGCCCTTAAAGAGACAAGGGAAGCTTACAGAGAGATTCTTACTGCAAATGACTGTCTTACTTTAAAGGATCTTAAAATTAATGGAAATCAGTTAAAAGCATTAGGTATTTCTGAGGGGAAAATGATTGGTGCAATTCTTAATGCATTGCTCGCACAGGTGCTTAATAATCCTGAATTAAATGAATATGAGAAACTTGAAGAACTTGCCTTGAAAATTTATCAGGAAGTTCAGTAATTTTACACATAACATCCCTCTTTTACACATAGGATAGACCATGTTTATTCCGTAATCCGTTGTCTGTCTTATATGTACTCTGAGAATCTTTCTGCGCTTGATTTTGTGAGAAGTTTTTTAGAGTACATTAGTTTGGAGGGATTTTTTTGAGCGAAAAATACAAAGAATTATTAGAGCAGTACGATGTAAAAGTTCTGTCTACTTTTCGAAGCCGCGGAACTTTCCAGTGCGAGACAGAGCAGGGGCTTGCCTTATTAAAAGAATATCACGGTTCCCTCCAGAAACTTGCTCTGGAATATGAGTGGAAAGAAAAGCTTGCTAATGCCGGTTTTCTTACTACAGACCGTTATTTTCTGACAAAGGAAGCGAGTCTTGTTACCTATGACCGTTACCGCACTCCATTTGTCCTGAAACATTATTTTAAAGGTAGAGAATGTGACTGCCGGAACCTGTCTGATGTGGCTGCTTCCTGCCGAAATCTTGCTTTTTTACATAAGGTATCTTCTTCTATTGAGGAAATTCCTTTTGAAAATCTGAAAACAGAAACCACAAGTCATCTTTTTGAGCGAAAAAACCGTGAACTCCGTTCTATCCGAAAATTTATCGGGAAAGTTCGCGGGAAAAATGACTTCGAACTTCTTTATATGAATTGTTTTGATTCTTTTTATAAGGAAGCTTCCCATGCCCTTGCACACCTTCTTAAAGCAGAAGCTGATCTCGCTGATACGGACTGTGGCATGTGCCACGGCGCATATCATTACCATAACGTATTAATCTTACCGGATTATTCTGTTGCTACAGTCAATTTTGAATCTTTGTGTTATCAGCCTTACCTTTTGGATCTCTATCTTTTTCTTCGAAAAACTTTAGAAAAAAATCATTACGACTATGCTTTTTTTGAGACAGGGATTTCCGGTTATTCTATTTACCGGCATCTCACAGAAAAAGATTTTCTTTTCTTATATTTACTTTTTTTATATCCTGAAAAGTTCTGGAAAATATCCAATCAATACTATAATCATCGAAAAAGCTGGATTCCTCCAAGAACACTGGAAAAACTGCAAAAAGTTCTGGCACAGAATGAAGAACGACATTCTTTTTTGAAGCAATTTGCAGACTTTTTGAGAACACTTAATATAAATCTTCTGTAAAATAAAAGAAAAGACTCCTATCCCTAAAAGCTATAGTTGCCTGTTCACCTGTAAATATGCTAAAATGTTTTAAGCATATTTTTCTGGGAGAGTGAGTGATTCGATGGGCTATATGGCTTTATACCGGAAGTGGCGTCCGAGTGATTTTGATGAAGTAAAAGGGCAGGATGCCATTGTCCAGACATTGAGAAATCAGATTATTTACAACCGAATAGGGCATGCCTATCTTTTCTGCGGCACCCGGGGTACTGGTAAGACTTCCATTGCGAAGCTTTTTGCAAAGGCAGTAAACTGTGAACACCCGGTTAATGGGAACCCTTGTAATGCCTGTCCTTCCTGTCAGGCAATTAATAACCAGAGTTCTCTTGACGTTTTAGAAATTGATGCGGCTTCCAATAACGGTGTGGAGAATATTCGTGATATTCGGGAACAGGTACAATATTCCCCAGTTGAGGGACGTTATAAGGTATATATTATTGATGAGGTTCATATGCTTTCTTCCGGAGCATTTAATGCTCTTTTGAAAACGCTTGAAGAACCTCCTTCTTATGTTATCTTTATTTTGGCTACAACAGAAAAACACAAAATTCCTGTTACGATCCTTTCCCGTTGTCAAAAATATGATTTTAAACGAATTTCCGTTGATACGATTACGAACCATCTTGTATCCTTAATGGAGAAAGAGAAGGTAGATGCAGATGAAAAGGCTCTTCGTTATATCGCCCGTGCAGCGGACGGTTCCATGCGAGATGCCTTAAGTCTTCTTGACCAGTGCATCGCTTTTTATCTTGGGCAGACGCTTACTTATGACAATGTTCTCGAAGTACTTGGTACTACAGACACTTCTGTTTTCAGCGCACTACTTCGTAATATTTTAAATCATGACTCTATCGCCGCTCTTGATATCATTGACAGCATGATCACAGAGGGCCGGGAGCTTTCTCAGTTCCTTTCCGATTTTCTCTGGTATCTGAGAAATCTTCTTATCTTAAAAGATCAGGAGGGCGCTGAAGAAAGTCTTGATATGTCAAAAGAAACGATTGTCGCTCTAAAGGAAGAGTGTTCTATGGTAGATACTATTGCACTTTTACGCTATATCCGGCTGCTTTCCGAACTTTCTAATCAGATTCGGACTGCCACACAGAAGCGTGTTCTCCTGGAGGTTGGCTTCATTAAGCTCTGCCGCCCCGAAATGGAATCCGATACAGAAAGTCTTTCGGAGCGTATCCGGCAGTTAGAAGACAAAATTGCACAAGGCATCCCAATGATTCCTGCAAATGGACCAGGGAATGCCGGGATGATAACCAGCAAGGGTACTTTTGCCTATGATCCATATACCGGGCAGCCTCTTGGCACTTCCGGCGCAGCAGGTGCAGGAACAGCAGGTATGGTTAATGGAACTGGAAACAGTGCCGTATCTGGTGCATTTCCGCAGGGAACAGAAGGACAGATTTCACCGGAAGAAGCATTAGAAAAGCGTTTTTCCCCAGCAGAAGCTGATGACTTGAAAGAAATTGCAAGTCACTGGAACGATATTGTAAATCAAACATCCATGCCGATGCAGCAGTTTCTTCGCGCCGCCAGAGTTGCGGTAGCTGACAGCAGTACTATTTTGCAGCTTGTCTTTACAAATAATGACCTGGCAAAAGAATACTTTGAGCGAGAACATCACAAAAATCTGGATCTTTTATCTGAACTTGTTGCAGAACAGACAGGTAAGGTCGTAACTTTTGAATGTACATCCAGTACACATCAACCAACGGAACAATCTAACTATATTGATTTAAGCAAGATTCACCAGACGGTTATTTTTGAGTAATTAATTATTGGCAAAATATTATTTCTGGTGTATAAACACATTAAAGCGTGTTAATGTGCTCCCGGAATCTTTTTGTGCCTGATCTTGTGAGAAGATTTTTTTCAGCTATGTCCAAATTTTTAAGGCATATGCAGTGCGTACGCCTCAAAAATTTGGGCGCAACTGGCGGAAAATCAGCCGCAAAGGCAAGTGCAGGAAAGACTCCGAGAGTACATAATTATTAAAATGGAGGATTTTATTATGGCAAAAAGAGGTGGATTCCCAGGTGGTATGCCTGGTAACATGAATAACTTAATGAAACAGGCTCAGAAGATGCAGAAGCAGATGGCTGAGACCACAAAGGCATTAGAGGAGAAATCCTACGAGGCAAGCGCAGGCGGCGGTGTTGTTTCTGTTACTGTTTCCGGTAAAAAAGAAGTTACTGCTATCAAAATCGCTGAAGAAGTAGTTGATCCTGATGATATCGAAATGTTAGAAGATCTTATCATGGCTGCTACTAACGAAGCATTCCGCGCTATGGAAGCAGACTCCCAGGCTCAGATGTCCAAGTTAACTGGCGGCCTCGGCGGAGGATTTGGATTTTAATGAACTATTATAGTACGCAGATTACTAACCTTATTGAGGAACTCAGACGTCTTCCTGGTATCGGCAGTAAGTCAGCACAGCGTCTCGCTTTTCACATCATAAATATGCCTGAAGAGCATGTACATCATCTTGCACAGACACTTGTTACCGCAAGAGAAAAGATTCGCTACTGCAAATACTGCTGTACCCTGACAGATTCAGAAGTATGCCCTATATGTGCCAGCACCAAAAGAGATCACAGTACGATCATGGTCGTGGAGCATACACAGGACTTAGCTGCTTATGAAAAAACGGGTCAGTATCATGGTGTTTATCATGTTCTTCAGGGAACGCTTGCTCCAAGTCTTGGAAAAGGCCCGGACGATATCCGTTTTAAAGAATTAGAAGAACGCCTGAATAACCCGGAAGTAAAAGAGTTAATCCTCGCCACAAATTCCAGCCTTGACGGAGAAGCTACCGCAATGTACATCACCAAAAAAGTAAAACCGCGCGGCATAAAGGTAACTCGTATCGCCAGCGGTGTTCCTATTGGTGGTGAATTGGAATACATTGACGAAGTAACACTCTCACGAGCTTTAGATGGACGAGTGGAACTTTAAAACAGATTATTTTAACTACAGATTATTATAGGAATTGCAGATACTTGATTCCATTTGTAAAATTTAATTATCAAATTTTTGATATTAATTTGGGAGCATTACGTTTTATGTATTTTACGACTGGATTATCATAATGGAATCCTGCTCTGCGAGAAGGGAGATTACGATGAAGAGAATTGGTATGCTGACCAGCGGTGGAGATTGTCAAAGTTTAAATGCTACCATGCGTGGTGTTGTAAAGGGTCTTAACGTTCTTGAGGGAACAGTTGAAATCTACGGCTTCATCGACGGATATAAAGGATTAATTTACGGCAACTACAAACGACTGACTTCGAAAGACTTCTCAGGCATTCTGACAACCGGCGGAACCATCCTTGGTACATCCAGACAACCATTTAAATTAATGAGAACACCTGACGAAAATGGTCTTGATAAAGTAGAAGCAATGAAATCAACTTATCGCTATCTTGATTTAGACTGTCTTGTTGTTCTCGGAGGTAACGGAAGCCAGAAAACTGCCAACCTTTTAAGAGAAGAGGGTCTTAATATTGTCTCCCTTCCAAAAACAATTGATAATGACCTCTGGGGAACAGACATGACATTTGGTTTCCAGAGTGCAGTAGATATTGCTACTCAGACAATTGACTGTATTCACACAACAGCCGCTTCCCATAACCGCGTATTTATCGTAGAATTAATGGGACATAAAGTAGGATGGGTTACTCTTCATGCAGGAATCGCCGGCGGCGCTGACATCATCCTTATCCCAGAAATCCCTTATGACTTAAAACACGTTATTTCGGCAATTCAACGCCGCAATGAACAGGGCAAGCACTTTACAATCCTTGCTGTTGCAGAAGGGGCAATCTCAAAAGAAGATGCAAAATTGACAAAGAAACAGTACAAGGCAAAACTGGCTAAACGTAAACATTCTACAGTTGGTTATGAACTCGCTTCACAAATTGAAAAAGCCACTGGTTTAGAAGTTCGTGTCACAATTCCAGGACACACACAGCGAGGCGGAAGCCCGGTTCCTTTTGACCGCGTAATTTCCAGCCGTCTTGGTGTTGCTGCAGCTGAGCTTATCGCCAAAGAAGATTACGGCAAAATGCTTATCATGAAAGGTTATGATGTCGCTACTCTTCCTCTGGAAAAAACAGCTGGAAAATTAAAATATGTTTCTCCTGATGACCAGATTGTACTTCAGGCGAAGCATTTGGGAATCTCTTTCGGAGATTAGGGAGCTAGAGCGCGTTTGAAAAATACTTTCTGTAAGATGTGCGTTACAATATAACAGACGCCCAAGAAGAGAACCGATACCCTATATTTGTGACTTTAGTCGCGGCGGTTTAAATGTTCGCTTATACGCTCACATTTAAACCTTGCTCCGAGGTCACAAATATAGGGTATCGGTTCTCTTCTTGGGCTGTCTTTGGCTGGATTTTAATTGAATTAAATAACAAATCTACTTATCATTGTGATTAGAAACCCTCCTACAAGTCCTCCAATATGCGCTGCATTATCTATGCCTGTAGAAAAGAATCCATACGATAATGCTGAAGCAACCATGAAAATCATTCCCGTCAAACCAATCTCCTCTACACGATGTCTTTTTTTCTGAATTATATCAGAAATAATACAATATAAAAGACCTCCCATAACACCAAATATTGCTCCCGATGCTCCTGCACTTACAGTATTCGGATTATTTCCGAGCGTAAATATAATAGATGTTCCTGCGCCAATCAGGCCTGCTCCAATATATATGAGTAAATATGATAGTTTTCCTGTGATTCTCTCTAAGCGGCATCCAATGACTAATAAAATCAACATATTTTGTAAAAGATGATCTGCTCCAAAATGAAGAAACATTGAGGTAAATAGTCGATAGTACTGATGCTTTTCCACAACATCCATCCAATCCATCGCTCCATGTGCCGCCATAAATTCTGCATCTGTGGTACTACCCAAAAAACTCAAGATCATAAATACCACTACATTAACAAACACAAGTATTGTATTGACTGGCGTTAGCATACGTTGAAGTTCTGTTCTTTCTTCAGTTACTTTCTGCTGCAAAAATTTCTGTGAAAAAGGTTCTAAAGAACTTTCTAGTCCACAATATTGGGACTTTTGATATTCATAAATATACAGTTGTCCTGCTTTTATATCAAAAAACCATATATCCGGATATTTTTCCGTTTCTTTTCTTTCTTCAAAATCCGGTTCTCCCTTACTAAGTATTAATAGCAAGTGTTCCACTTTTTTCTGATATTTTAGCATAATCTGGCGTTTTATATCGAGCATTTCTTCTTCTCTTTGTTTTAATCCAATTCGCGGCTGCCCTGGAAGAAGTGGCGGAACAACTTCAAGTAATGAGAGCTTATCGCCTGTATCTTTCCCCCACAAAATCTTTGAATCATACTTTATTTTCTGAAACCCCTGATGGAATAAAAATTCCTGTAATGCTTCTACAAATTCCATAAAAACTTCTCTTTTACCTTTCTTTATCTTATGTTCTCCATTATAGCGAGGCTGCCTGGATTGTCAAATATCCTGTATCAGAAATTCATATTCTTTTTTTGCAAAACGTATGACTGCACCATCTTCTAATTGTTCCTGATTTCCTCTTTTTATCTTTTTCCCATTAAGCCATGTACCATTTGTCGAACCCATATCTCGAAGAATATATCCCTGTCCGTCTCCCTCATAAATATCTTCTAAAATAACTGCATGTTCTCTGCTTACTGTTTTATCCTGTATATGAAGATGATTTACACCCTCTGCACTTCCGATATAAAAAGGACAATTTTTTATTACATAGATAATTCCTAATTCCATATCCCGTAACATCGGATGACATATTTTACCATCTTCTTTTTCTGATTCGTTACCATAGTTTAAAATGGTTGTTCCTTCTGTTCCTGATTCCCAATCTCCTTCTGCTTCCCAATCAACTTCTGTTTTTATCATTTGCGGTCTGTCCTGTAATTCTTTTTCCTGAATAAACTTATCGGATATTGGGCTTCCCTGCTCGCCTCTTTTTCGATGTCTCACTTTATTTTGCTTGTTTATGTTGTCTTTTATACTATTCATACTATTGCTTTTATTTTTTTGTTTTATTTTTCGTACTGTCTGTGCACTCCATATGAATCCACACGCAAACACTATAATTAATAGCATTCCGCCTACGGAATATTGAAATAACTGTCTTGTAAAACCGCTTCTCATTCCGTAGAATACAAAGATTCCTTCCAATATTACTGCCAGAAATGTGCATATTACAGAAATTATTTTTAAACCATTGCACACAATGAGATAGTTATTTTCATTACTTTGACTTTTACTTCTATTATTTAAGTCTTTATTTTTCTGGTTTCTATTACTTTGATTTTTATTTTTTTCATCTCTATTTCTCTCATTTCTCTGAACTTCCCGTCTGCTATTTCTTCTGCCATTTTTTATTCCTATCTGAAAATCTCCTGTTTTTTGTTTCCTGTTATTTGGACTTTCTATTTTTTGTTTTTCCAGTTCTAATTCTTCCTCAAAAAACTCCTCATAGGAAATACTTTCATTATTACTCCTTCTATCCTGTTTTGTTTTACTGCTGTCTCTCACTTTTGCACTTGTTTTATCGACTTCCTCTATATCATAATATTCTTTTTGTCTTTTTGTTTGGATATATGTCTCTAATAATTCCTTTGAAAAACCCAGTTTCCTTACTTTATTATAAAATCGATACATAAATTGAACTGCATCTGTATCTTCATAATCAATCTGTGGGAGCATCCATGCAAATAAAGCTTCCATTCTCTTTTGTAAATCCTCGTTTTTATTTTGGAGTTCTCTATCTTGCAGATTCGATTTTATCTCTGACTCTAAAGAAGTCTGCGGAAAATAGATCCATTGAATCTCTCCCTTACTATCTTCATAAATATATTCCGGACGAAGCTCTATACAATTCAGATCAAGCATATAGTCTTCTATTTCCTGAATCATGTTTCTCATATTCTGCAAAATTTTTTCACATTCCTTTTGAGAAAAAGCTCGTTCTTTTCCTTGCCGTTTTAATGGCCGTTTACCAGTAATATCAAACAAAAGGCTTTTCTCTTCATCTTTTTCTCTAAGCTGTGCCGATACTAGCGTTTTTAACTCGTTCCTTTTCAGAACTTCATATTCCACAGACAAATAATAATCCCATGATTCATTTTCCGCATACACGACTGACTCATCATATGCAGGTGTCCTATATTCAATCTGCTTTAGCAAATATGTATGTGTACCCTCTTTTATAACCTCCACAATCTATCCTCCCCACAACAGCAACACAATCCTATTATCAGATTACCGCGAATTCCCGCTTAATTTCCTAAGAAGTTCTTCCTCATTAGTTATATCGGCTTTTTCTTCACATTTAAAAATCCATCCTTTTATCCCTGTATATTTTCGCCCTCCCAAAAGAGGATTTCCAAGTCGTACTGATGCCTGAACGAGAACTTTATCTCCTGAGATAGAAACTTTATAGGAATCTAACGAAGCAATATTTAATCTGGTTGCAATTCTTTTTTGCAGCCTCAACCTTGTTTTGCTTATGAGCTGTCCCCTTCTATTCTTCTGAAGAAAGTTCTTATTCCTCAGAAGAAGCTGCTGCGATTTATATGTTCCATCTGCCAACTTCCCGTCTGTTTTCCATACATCTGCCGCTTCATCCGCCAAACGCATTGTTTCACTCTTAACTACTGACATATCAATCAAAAACAGTCCAAAAAAGAATTCTGCGACTACGATAATTAAAATAATCGGTACAACCACGGAAGCTTCTACCGTCATCATTCCTTTATTTCCCATATACAATCTACCTCCCAGAAGCACAGCGGGAACATGGGCGCAGTCTACCCACATCTTTTAATCTTACCGCTTTTATCGTTCTTTTTAATCCGCTACATCCTAAAGTCGAATGGTAACAATCACCATATGCAGTCACAAATATTGCGGATAAAGAAGACCCTTTATGAATACACTTTTCACATGCTGCATATTTTGAGGAATGAACTATGTCCTGTATTGCTGCATTCCCCGTAATCTTTAGGCAAATGTGCGAGCAAGATGCATTTTTATGGTATACCACTCCATTTTCTGCAACATAAACAATACTATTATCTCCAGCCGCATCATAATCTCTTCGATGTTTTACATAGCCGGAAAATACTCTTCTTTTTACAGCAGTATCCTTCTGAAATCGAATAGGACGAAAAAAAGGAACTGATAATTTCAATGTATAAATAGCTTTAACCTGTACCTCTTCTTCAGATGAAAAAGCAGATTGTACTGAAATTCCTTTCCTGCCTCCCTCTACTAAACTGTCACAAAGAGACTTTGCATCATAAATATCAAAAAATACACTGCTCGCATTTCTTATACTTTGTCTGCCATTTGTTCTGTCACTTTTATGGATTCCATTATCCTCCTTCACCTGATTTGACTTCTGATCATCTTCCTCTGGTACTAAAGAAAACATTTGCTGCTTTGCACATATCTTTGCAGTCTGTGATACTGCATAATGTACTTCCGTCTCTACTAAGATCATCTGTGCTAATCCTATAAAGCAAGCCACGGCACATAAAAATATCGGAAATACCAATGACGCTTCCACAGTTACAGATGCCCGACAAGAACCAAAGCAGGATGCTCTTTTTCTCTTATGAAAGATCCATCTTATAACCCGTGCCTGGAGAGACAATTTTTTTCCTGAATCTTTTTCCGAACATTGAACATTACACATTTCCTGAAAGGGGTCAGGTCTTAGGTATTTTAAAGAGAGCACCCTGCTTCACCTCCTCCCGCAGAGCGTATTTTAAACACGCTCTATCGACATTCTTTCTCTATCTTTATTAAAAATATCAATAACTACATTGTTTCACAAAGTTTAGTTTCACACCTCCGGCCGCAAGACTTCCTTTCCAGCTATAAGAAAACAGACAATTCTCCATCAAAAATCCTGGCTCTTTAGAAGCTATATTCTCCTGCATAATATCCATCATGCGATAACACACTGTTCGAGAATTTCCTTTTGTTAGAAGAAACAGCTTCAAATAATCTTTATAAGATATATTTTTCTTTCCTTTTTTTACAATCTGCTTATTTCTTAACTGCTCTGCCATTGTTTTTAACGTAAGATTCCACGTTGTCTTATCTTTTATCAACGGAACTTCGCCACCAGAAAATAATGTGTGTAATTCCAGAAGGGATTCTCCGTAACTTATTGCCATTCTTATAAGTACCTGTACTGCTTTCATCGTCTGCGGCATTCCCATAACCCCAGTTATAGCCGATGCCATCGTATTTATATGCGTTTTCATCTGAGTATCTTTTCCTGTAAATATATAATTATTTATAAAGCGTAATAGCAGAATATAATTTGCTACTCTTTTTAGATTATCTATATCTGAATTCTTTCCGCTAATAAGATATTCCACCTCATACAGAAGTGCATTGTCCTTTTTATCACTACCTCCATAAAAAGAAAAACAGTCTTCTATATAAGAAATAATATATCTGTCCTTTGTCCACAATGTACCTCTTCCATCCATAGAAATATCCACAGAAAGTAATGACTTTATCCCCTTTAAGCTTGAAAAGGATAGTTCATCCATCTTATCCAGCAACCTTTGCTCATTATCAAAAGAACTGCCTTTCACTCTTTTTGACGGAAGATTCGTTCCTGGAATACTCTGTCTTGAAAGACTCTCCGGATGCTCAGCGGCATAAAATAATATACCTGTTCTCATCAAAAGCTGTAATGTTCCCTTAATCTCCTTCCAGTTACTACGTTCCTTTAATGTTTCCTCACTCACAGGTTCTATTTCTTCTGACGCTGCTTTTTCGTCTGGTTTCATATCCTCCACATTATCTGTATTTTTATCTACATCTCCTTTTAAGTCTGATTCCGTATCCTTTTTATTTGTTTCCTCTTTTGTTTCTTGATTCACTTCTTCATCCTGTTCCTTTTTTACATCCGTTTCTGCGCTATCTACTTCTTCCTGGCATTCCTTTCTTTCTCCGTCATTTTTCTTTGTATTTCTTATAATATCTTCCAATACTTTTGCTATTTCTTTTTCCTCACGATATTTCATCCACTCCCGGATCTCGTGTTTCAGATACAACCCATCTTCATCCACTGCCGTCTTCTCTCCTGTAACTTCTAAAGAATCGCAATATATATCAAAAAACGAATTACCAGAAAAATATTGATTGATAAATTCTTTTCCATCAGTCACGATGTAATCTTTCTGTCTTGGATCAAGAAAAAACAAATGATAATTTTTAAAAAGTTCTCTATCATAGTTGGCCATAATACTTTCTCCTGCACCTTTTACTGCATCTTCCCCAAGGCTACTGGCACTGTAACTGATTACGCCCTCTACAATAAAAAGGAAACTCATCATCAACACCAAAAACAGAAGCGACAAAAAGACTGTAATCTGTCCTCTTTCATCAAAATATTTATCGTATTGAACCTGCATTTTTCTGTATTGTGGAGAAAATGGATGCCACCACCCCTTTAATATTTGTCTGGAAAATAATCACCAAACCAATAAGGACTACAATAAATTTAGCCCCTTATCCTATACACCTTATAAACACTGGCTTTATCGTCAGCGTTGCCGTGTAGTTTCTGTCTTTTTTTCCTATCGTTTATTCCCAAAACTGTGTATATCGTATATTAGGTTAAACCTCTCAACGTCTAAATGATTATCTATATAAAGCAAAACAGCCGATGTATGTTTTACACATAATCCGCTGTCTGCTATCTTTCTTATTAAATTTTTATTTTTTCTGTTTCTCCAATTCTCTTGTTAATTCTTCTACTTTTTTCTCTAGTCTACTCTTATCTCTTTCTAACTCTACGATTTGTTTCTTTAATCTCATAACTGCACTTTTCAAATTGTTATTTGTTTCTTCCAATGCTCTGTCAAATATAACTTTCTTAGGATTATAACATTCTCCCTGTTGAAGTAACGCCTCATCTAAAGCCTTTCTAACCTCTGAATTTCTGTAAAAAAAACTTTTTGCAAATCCAGTATTTTTTGATAAGACGGTTACAGAAATACGCTCTTTTCTTTGAAACATTTTTTCGATTTCGTTTATAGCAATCTCTGCTTTTTCTCTACTTTTTTCCTTATTTATTGCAACGATTTTATCATATTTCATACTCATCTTCTCCCTTTTATAATCGCTTCAATAATGAAATTTGTTTTTTCCCAATCTGCTTTTGAAGTTTATCCACTTGCTGACAAAGCTGTTTGTTCTTTCGAATCAAATCTTGATTTTGTTCTGATAATTTCTCGTTCTCTGCTTTGGCTTTTAACAATTCAATTCTTAAATCTATTACTGAATTTTCAAGTTTTCTGTCCATTGTAACCGGATTTCTATTCTTAAAAATTGCTTCCTGTCGGTGTATTGCATCATCCATTTCTCTTCTGATAAGCTCATTTTTATAAAAAAATCCTCTAGAAAGCCCTGTTCTTTTTACCAGTTCTGCTACAGTAATTCTTTCCATATTTTTAAGCATATCAGATATCGTATTTTTTGCAACATTCATCTTCCTCTGACTTTCAGCCTGCGTAATCGCTACCATCTTGTCATATTTCATAATCATCCCATCCTTCTATGATATCTAATAGGATCATGTCCATTTTTTCTCTTGCAGCTCTCGTTTCGTCTGCCATCAGTTTATTTCCGATTTTCCGATAATGGTGTACCGAATATATGGAGGTATGCCCCAGTAACTTGGCTATCATCCAGTCATCCACATGCATTTCTGTCAATTTCTTTCCATAGCAGTGTCTAAAGATATGAGTTCCAAACTTCAGAAATTCACCATTATCATCCCGGATATCTTCTTGGCGTATCATTTTCATAATCTGATTTTGAATCATGCCATATTGATAAGGCCTAGTTGGATCATCTTTTTTTACAAAAATATAAGTTGTTTCTCCATACCGTTCCTTTGTATAATCAATTGCTTTCATAATCAGTTGTGCCACTTCTTCGCTGATAGACTTTTCATAGGTAACCGACTTCACTTGGTCAATCCTTATAAAATATCGGTTGCTCCGCATGCTTAAGCAATCCGTTTTTAATGTCAGCGTGTCTGAAATCCTCGTCCCCAGCAACTGGTGGATAATCAATGCCCTGCATATCTGCTCATCCATTTTAAAAATGTGTTCGTTCAGTCTTTTGATTTCCGCATCTGAATAAAATTTAAATACATGTCTTGGTGTGCTTGGGAAGTCATTACTCAGAAATAATTCGCTCATGTGCTGTCGTTCATATAAATTCCCAACATCTTCTATTACTCTTCGCAGTGAATATAAGTCAGATCTGTAATTTTTCCGTTCATGCACTTCCGTTTTCAGATATATTAGATATTCTTCTATATGCATCCGTTCCAAATCTTGTAGCGATTGAATATCCCGATATTTCTGTTTAAGAAATTTTGAAAACCGCTTTACAGCTGTCATTTCACTGTGGATTGTTCCTAATGGGGAGTATTTCAAATGCATAAAAATCACTTTTTTTACTTCTTCCCGGATATCAGGTTGTACAATTCCAGTAAAATTAAGCGTTTCCGTATTCTTGATCGGATTTCCATGAATAGGAAAATCAAAATTTTTAAGCGTCCATATATCTTTTTCCTGCTCGTCTCGGTCATCCTCTTCTTCCAAAAATTTCAAGATTTTCTTCATATGCTTTACAATGCTAGGCGTTTCAATTCCTACCTTGTCATATGCTGGCCGATATTTTTTACTTGACAAGGCATACCCTTTTTCCAACATCCAGCCTTTCAACATGCGAATGATTTTTTCCTCTTCCCTAGTTTTCAGGCTTTGTATCCTTCGATCAATCAGAAACTCTCGGATATTATTATAATAAGTCAATTCACTAGCCAAGCTGGATGGAGCAAGTGTTTTTCCTCTTTCCCATATAAATTCTTCCAACTTTCCAGCAATTTCTTCGGATGGCAATCCTTCCAGATTAAAATACCGTTCTGGTTCGATACGCATTTTCTGGAGCTGCTCTTCGGATGCTGATTTGTAACAGTCCATCTCATATATGTAAATTCTTTTTTTCATTTTCTATCACCACGTTTTTTAACTTTAATGGTAGAAGCTAAATCATTTTCCGATTTCTTAAAGTAAGTATCACTTGCTTTTTCAATTCTTCTTGGCATGAAGTCGACATACTGTTTTGTCATCTCTTCGGAAAAGTGTCCTAAATAATCCCGGATTGTCTGTATAGAAACATCCTCATCATAAAATTGGGTTGCCAACGTATGTCTATAATCATGGGTTTTGAAGATATAACTGCCATCTGCAATTTCATTCTTATCGCAGTATTGCTGAAACTCTTGTCGGAATGTTGTCCCCCTGTACGCTCCACCATCCTTCCCTTTAAAGATATAATCTTTCGGACGAATATGTTCCATCTCTATATATCTGCGCATAATTCTATACAACACAAGCGGTATGGGTATCATTTTATCTGCCTTCATCTTAATCTGATAGACTTTCAGCCATGCATCTTCTCCATCCCAGTAATAAGCATCCCCTTTTAATGTACACACTTCACTGATTCTTAAGCCAGTGCACCATAAATGTAAAAATACCAATCTTGAAACTAACGGGAATGCATACAGTTTATGTAGGATTTCCATATAAACTCTCACTTCCACCGTTTTGTCATGATGCTCTGGATATGTCTTTTTCAGATAATATTCCGGTTTAAAAGGTATCTCCTTCATATATCCATGGGTCTTCAAAAACTGATAAAATTTCAGATAATGCACAATTCTTTTATTGAATGTATCATCTTTGGTATCCTTTTCTTCCAGTTTCCTAAAATAGTCATCCAATTGATTTTCATCTACCTGACAGATGGATTCTTCTTCCTTAAAATATTCCAGAAGTCTTTTTATCTCATATAGTTGTCCTCGGATATTTGCTATCGTCAATCCACCAATTCCAACATGATATTTCGCATATTCCTGTAACAGTTCTCGATTCCTTTTGTTGGTAACTTCTATGAAACTCAATCGCTGGACTGGATTGCTTGGATTAAGCCGATCTTCTGCCAGATGAAAGCGTTCCATATACCATACATTGGCATGCCAATGAATTTCTGGTGCTGTTAAAAACAAGATTTTCCGGCTGTTATCAATGATCTGCATGGAATTTTTCACATTGACTACCTTCTGTTCCACGATTTTCTCAAATTGCTGGATTTGTTCTAATTCCAATCCTTCCAAATCTTCAATCGCTTCCTCCACACAAAAATCATATAACCAGTGCAATGGCAGTAAATAGCGAACTCTTCTCTCTTTTGGATTATCTCTATATAAATTGTCCAGGATATAGTTTAACAGTAGGAAAACCTGCCTTTTTAATTTTTCAAATGCTTTTCTTGAAAAATCCCACACCAGTTCCTGTTTATCTCGAACATATTCAAAATCCTTAACCAGTTCCAAATCTGGTAGGTATGGCAGGAAGATAATCTGCGCTTGATACTTTCTGTGGTGTTCCATTCTTCCCGAAAAACTTTCCATTTCTTTTTGGATACTATACTGCTTGATATGATCGAATACCTTTAAATATTTCATTACATTCGCTTCGCCCCACACCTTTTGCAGTTCTGCTTCATATTGACTCCGTACCGTATAATCAATCTCCTTGATATGATGTATTCCCTGCCGGATTAGAAACCGTTTGATGTTTCCTTTCAATGCTCCATCTGATACTTGGCATTCTTGGATTTCTGAGAGCAGCGGTCCATATTCTGTTTCTATCCAATACTTCTGTATCTTCCGCAATGCGGATGACTGCTCTTTCACCTGCTTTTTCGTATAATTCCCGCTATCCGACAAACTTTTTTTGTATTCCCGCAAATCTTGTTCTTCTGCTAAAATCACATCATAAATTTTTCTTCGGATAAGGAATTTCTCTGCTTCTTCCCATAGTTCTCTCTGCAATATTCCGCCTGACATAAGCTGCCTGTGAAGATGCTGTATCTCTTCTTGGTGTTCCGCTTGCAGCAATCGAATTGCAGACACTTGATCGCCTCCTCTTTTTTATAACAAATTCTGAACACCATACATTGCCTGATGCTTATTGTAAAATGCATCACTGACTTCTATTAGTTCATCCTCTGTTATGTTCAGATATTTCATGGTCGTTTCGATATTCCGATGTCCGAGTGCCTGACTGATCATTTCTAATTTCCAGCCATCTTTTCGTCTTGCATTTGCAAAATAGTGGCGAAGCATATGGGGAGATGCTTTAATCCCTGTTTTTCTTTCCAGTCTGCGTAGCATTGCATATACTCCGCTTCCTTTAAATGGTTGTCCAACATAATCACCTGAGACATTGATAAATAGATATTCCTGTCCGAAGATCAATTCTTTATAATCTTCTATATAGAACATTAAAATATCAAAAGTTGCATCACTGATTTTTGCCCTTCGGAATTCTGCATTTTTCGCCCTTGCCCTATTTTCATTATCTTCTCGGAAGTTGACATAAATGATATGTTTCTCATAATTTATATCTTCTGCATACCGGACACCTAAGAGTTCCCCTATTCGAAAGCCTGTTTCTGCTAATAATAAAAGCAGAACCTGATCGCGGCTGTTTGCACATTCCTGCAATAAACCTACAATCTTGTCCTGCTCAATGGTTTTTCCTTGATGTCCTTTTTCTTTTAAATATCCCCGAAAACTCTTTCGGTTCAGCACCCTTCTGAGACCTATCGAATTGCGTACAATCATCTGTGCATCTGAAAGCACCTTCAGACTTTCTGACTGCTTGTTTTCCTGTTCCATAAAAGTATAGAACCGGAATACCTCTTTTAAATATGCATTGCAAGTTTCATTATTGGGAAGTTTTGAATAATCTTCCCGGCTATGCTCACCTGCTTGTAACCAGATCAGAAAATCTGTAAAATGCTCATGCTGATCCATGTAGTTCATCTGATAGATATCATCCAAATGCAAGTCCAATTCATCCATAAAGTTTAAATAATAAGATAATATGAAGGCACTCCTTCGTATGGTATTCGGTGATAACTTTGACCGTTTCTTATGCATTAAATACTTGGAAGGTAAATATACAATATCATGGCTTTCTTTCTCTCGGATAAAATAGAATTCTTCCTTTTTATCAGTTTGCATATCCATTATATATTTTGCCATTTCAGCACCTCCTTCCAAATCTCTAACGCTATACACATTATACCCACTTCATGTTCAAATATCTATTCATCAATACCAACAATCTCTCCAAAACAGCCCCCAAAACTGTACTAAACTTTTCCCCTAAAAGCGTCTGGAAAATAAGCACAAGCAACAAGGCTGGAAAGAGAATTTTTCCTATTACAAATAATACTCCTCACCTTTCCGACTACGAATAAAATCCTGTACTTCTCTCAATTCTTCTGCCATCTGACATGATGGAAGCGCACTCATCACATCTTCGTGATACTTGCCGCCTTTTACTGCTCGAATATCTAAGATAGATACCACACAAGTATCGGTTTCTGTACGAATGGCTCTCCCAAATCCTTGTCGCAGTTTCTTCTGCATATCCGGCACAATGATGGACTGGATATAGGATTCCAAAGAGTCATACGTCTCCTTCTCTGCTTCGCTGATAGGATCTGGTACTGCAAAGGGCAGTTTCACAATAATTAGCGAAGATACCATATCTCCTGGAAAGTCCACCCCTTCCCAACAAGAGCCAGCTGCGAACAACACACCATTATCCATGGTCTTGAACCGCAGAATTTCTTCCTGCGAATGCCTCCATACTTCCACCATGGGAAATGGCAGGCTGTCTCTTAAAATCTGATACACGCTTCCCATAAGCGTATAAGAGGTAAACAATACCAGCGTATGTCCGTATGTGGAACAGATCAGGGAATGGATATGGTTTGCCACCATCGTTGCCTCTTCCCTGCTTCCTCTCCTGCAATGCTCCAGCGTCTTTGGTAGATATAGAAGACAATTCTTTTCATAAGAAAAAGGGGATTCTGCCACATATTCCTGCACTCCTGCCCTTCCTTCCAGCCCGGTAATCTGCCTAGTGCGAAAAAAACCTGCACCTGCCTTTAGCGTTCCGCTAGTTAAGATGGCAGACATGCCTTCTTCCCGATCCCATAACAGCTTCCGAAGTAATTCTGGGATTTTCCGGCTGGCTGCACACAAAATGGGAAGCTGCTCTGTATCTAGACGCAGATAGCGGACATATTTCCCATCATTACTGCAAAAACACTCTAATACCTCCTTTGCCGCTTCCAAGCGATTTCGTATCCACCTTGGAATACTTCGTTCCAGTTTTTCTAAAAGAAATTCCAGCATCTCTACGCCTTCCCACAGAGAAACCACACTATTTGTTGTATTATGGAATGTTTCCCGAATTCCCTTTCCAATTCGGTGTTCTGCACCAACCACACGCAATGCGTCATGCATGACTATCCGCAAGATTCTTGCCTCTTCTTTCTGATGCTCCCGTTCCAGATAATACGCTATTTCCCGAATATCATCCATACACAGGTTTTTTCCAAACATCTGCTTTGCCGCTTCCGGTAACTTATGAGCTTCATCTACAATCAATGTCCAATAGTCCGCCAGCAAAGGTTTGTACCCTTCTGCTCTGTGATACGCATCTGCCAGTAAATAGTTGTGATTACAGATTTGAATGAACACATCCTGTTTCCTGGATTCTTCCAGATATCTCTGATAGCGGCACATCTGCCTACCCGGACATTCTCTTGGACAAAATTTCGGCACACAGACCAGCCTTCTGTCAAACCCGCTCAGATTCTTTACGCTATCCATATCATACTGTTTTCGCAAGGATATTAGTGCTTCCTTTTGGGAAGCATTCTTCTGCTTGTTGCGGATTGCTTCGATTCGTTGTTCCAGCCTGTTATCACATACAAAATGTTCCTTCCCTTTCCGTACCACTGCCCGTAGTGGAGACTGGATTATACCTTGTTCCAGCAGCACTCTGGATAAAAATGGAATATATTCTGTTAATATGGCTTTCTGCAATGCAATGCTGGAAGTGGACACGACCACCGGACGCTGTTCCAACGAATTCCTTCTTCCTGACAACATGGAATACTTCCGCAATAGTACGCAGGCTACCAGATAGGCATACGTCTTTCCAATCCCCACCCCTGCATCACACAAGGCAATCTGTTCTCCCAGCAGAGTATCCAACATTTCATGGCATAAACGGATTTGGTCTTCCCGAACTGCCAGCCCCTGTTCTGGAAATAACACTCGGAAGATCTTCTCTACTTCCTGATGCACTCTTTTTTGATATTCAACGTTATAAAACATAGTACTTCTTTCCGCATGGCGTTAATACCACAAGAATACGGCCGTGACAATTTCCACAGCCGCATGTATCTGATATCAACGACACACTCTTCTTTGATTTCTTATCGTTTCTTCTTTTCTTTGGCACCGTATTTGTCCTCGACTCCCCGGCTGCCACACCACATCTATGGTAGGGAACATTACAGGCGGATGCCTCGCTTTGCACCGCTCGCAGATTTCCTGAAAGTCTTGCTGATTACAACTTAGAGTCCATCCTCTTCCCTATGGGAAGAAATTCGTATCATTATCCCCCTCCGATGATCCTGGCGAAAGACCTGCGAAAGTCCATTCACAGCTATAAGGAGTCGCTCAGAATGAGAACAGGCACTGACAATTTTCTCACGAAATGATCCGCCATAGTCTTTGGACAGACCTTTCCATAACAATCCTGTAGTGCTTGTTCCCATTCGTCCTGGCGCTTACACTGTCACGCTTCTATCTTTGGGAACGTACCTGTAATGCTGATATGCGATTGCCAAGGAACTAGGGAAAATTATCCCTTTCATATATATAGCCGATAAGAAATGTCTTTTTTCTTCATCCTTTCAAAATTTTTTTAATTTTTTCCTTTAAGCGATTCATTCGTGTATAAATCGTTTTTTCTGGTATGCCCATTTTTATTGCAATTTCTTTTACTGTAAATCCCCACATTTTCAATAATATAATTTGAAGAGTTGTTTTATCCGATTGCAAAAGTATGTGTAAAAGCATTTCATCTTCTACGCAATCTATTATGTCCTGAATATTTTTTGCTACTTCCTCCTGTTCATTCTGTATTCCTGTTGCTACTATTTCTTGATTAGCTACTATATGTTCTCGATATCTCCGCTCTGCATTGAAATCTTCCCAATCCATTTGACGTAATATCTCAATAGAAGATTCTTCCATTCCCAATTTTCGTAACACTTTTTCTTCTTTATCTTTCCAGCATTTCCATTTCAATTCTTCTTTTGCTTTATTAAAAGTCATCCTCTTTTACCTCCGATTTAATTTTTTTGTAAATCAAATCAGAGTGAGGAGGACCTCTACTATGAAACCTCAGTTGTATATCAATACATATTAAAAGAAATGCTGCAATTCCTATACGAACTACAACATTTCTTAATATAGATATGATTCCATTGGTCTGAAACTTTTCTCTTGACAAGCATTACACATCACTCTTATTCAGATAAGTATTTTGAAAACATTCCCTTATTTTTCCAAAACACATCTATTATATAATGCCTTATGTAGAATTACAAAATCCTATCATCATCATCATTTACTCTCTTTCAAGTTTTCTTTAATCTCTACTGCTGGTAATAAAAAACCTATAGTTTCAACAAAATACTCCTTTCCTCCTACTGATTTAGGATTTTTATATCCAAAATATTCTAAATATTTTTCTATAGTCACACCACATGATAAAAAATTGTATTTCTCGTAATTTAATTTTATTTTAACCATTTATCCTCCATACAAAAAAGACTACAAACAATAGTATCTCCACTATCATTTGTAGTCTTTTCATTTCTTCATATTTTATTTTTGGTTCTACACCAATGGTGTAATTTCCATTATAGTTTCTTCTTTTTCTGGTATCTGTAGTTTTTCTCCTTTGGGTAAAAACTGTTCCAGTTGTTCTTCCCATTTGCCATTTTCTTTTATATAAAAGTAAATAGTTTTTTTCTCATTCTTTTCCTTTTTTAATTCCGGAAATTTATCATATATCTGGGAACCTTCTGGAATATCAGAAACCTTCACTTGTATGCCTAAGGTATCTGATATCAGAAAAAATGCACTCTTCTCATATTTCAACTGTTTTGGATCCACTAAATCTTTCAGTTGTACTTCCATCTTATCCACCACATCTTCTCGTTCTATCCATTCTTCTTTTCGCATTTGTTTTAACACTTTGCCAGTTTCTATTTCCAAAAGAAAAACCGTTTGAGGCAATTCCTCCGCTGCATGTTTACGAATTTTCTTTTCCTCCATAAAAACACAAAGACATGGTTTCTTGTTATAAATACAAGTTTCCAATTTTTCTTCTGCCACTTGATATTCTTCTAAATACGGAGACAATTTTTCTTTCCCATTCCATTTGGCTATACATTCCCCTGACTCAAAATCATATACTTTTATATCCATTTTCTTCAATTCGCAATACCTCTCTATGTAGGTTTTGAATTCTCCCTCCACCTGCATATTGGCTTGGATATAATATTCTCCCCATACGATTGGCGGAACAGCACTTTGTATATCATCTGCTTCTTTTACACAATATGCCCATTCTAAATTTTCTTTCCCACAAGATATTTTTTCTTTTTCCGAACACCCTGAAATAATTAACATAACTAGCATTCCTAAACATAGATAGCCTAATCTTTTTCTTCTTCTGCTTTTTCCCATTTTTCTTTTTCAACCCTCATCATTTCTTTCGTCTTCTGTATTAAATCCTCTGGTGCGTGAATTTTTTCCATCTGTTCCCTATATTCTTTCTCTAAACTTTTCATCATTTTGACAAATACCTTTCTTTTATAATCTTTTTTAATATAAGTTCACTATATTATGGCATTAAAAATAAAATATTTTGGAAAATTCCCTTCAAAACATAAAACTGTTAATCCATAATAATCAATTCGCCTTTCCTACCATTTACCAACATAGAAAGTACTTTTTCAAAGCATTCTCCCCATTTTATAATACAATCATCAAAACATGAATAAAAAATCCCTTTTTCTGACAGAAATAAAGTCATATTATCTCGCTCAATATCTCCAATAATTAGCAACTTGTCATCAAGAAATTCATTATATTCATATACCATGTTTATTTCAATAACCTTTTGAGCTTCTATTGGATTCAATCGAAGACTTATCTCTTGATTCCAAATTGGATGATTATATCTGATTTCTAAATACGCATATCGCTCCATAAAATTTTTCTGTTTCTCGTTATAAATATATCCATACTCATCGTATAATTTTAATATTTCTGAAATATCTACAATTCTATTTTCTTCATACCCTGATTGTTCCAAAATTTTTTCTACTTGCTTCTCCGTTCCCATACATTCTCCTATTCTATAAAATATACCTCATTTTATAGAAATCTTCTATTTATTTTATTATCTTTGCAGAATTTTTTCTTTCACTTCATTTACTACGTCATAATTAATTTCACGATAAAAGTCTTTATATTCTCCACAATCTTGTATTATATGAATTCTATTTTTATCTACTTTATATTTTTCCATTGTTTTTTCTATCTCTATACAATATCTTGTAAAAAGAGAATTTGTTATATAATATTCACCTCTAAATCGTTCAAATAAATTATTCAATAATGCATCATCATTCCAAACAAAACTATATATGTATTTCTTTTCTTTTTTTATTTTAATATCAATAACATTTCCATTAAGTTCAATATCCCATTTTTCTAAAAAAACTTTTGGTTTTCCATTTGTTAAAGTAATCCAAGGATAATTAATTACACTTGATATCCCTTTTCTTTTTCCAATATACCCATAAGAATTTGACTTCCCATATGCTACCGAAAATATTATACATGGTATTGTTTCGTAACAAATCTTTTTTTGTTTAAAACATTGACGATATTCTATTCCCGTATCTATTACTCTATATCCATTTCCTTGTTTTATAAAAAATTCAATTCCTAATAGTACATATATCAATATTTCTACTACCAAAAAACATTTTATTCCGTTCACTAAATCGTTATTTTTCAAAAAATATATTAGAAATGATGTTATTATTATTAAAATTGTCATTAAAAGAATATTTTTTTTATCCTTGCCACCAGAAATACTATATCTATCATTTATGTTTATTGTTCGCACTTGACCATTCGATTGATTACACATACTATCTCCTCCTCTGTCCAACCTGCTAATAATAGGTTATCTATAATACCATAAAATTGCTCTAATCCAGCGCCAAATTCTTTTGTGTATCCTATTAGTTCTTTTGCTACGGTATTCCCATTTGAATAGGACACAGCACTTTGCACAAAAGCCCCCGGTATACTAGCTAATATCCCTTTCAAAGCCATTTGAATAGCGTTATTGTTAATTTCTTCTTTAGTTTTATATTTCTCATTTGTATAATCTATATTATCTAAGCTATCGGTAATCCATGCACCAACTCCATTTGTAGCTCCACCCAATAAAGTCCCAAATGATCCATATTTTCCGCCTAGCCATGATTGAGCTGCTCCGCTAACTGCCCCTCCTATCCAGCCATTTATATAACTTCCTCCTGAAGTTTCGTTTGCAAATCCCGAAACCACTCCACCAACTGTTGCTCCTGCTGCTACTGCCATTATCATTCCTCCTGAACCAATTACAACAGCACCTACTGTTACAATTGCAGCACCTACTGTTACAACTTTGGCAATTCCTTCAATCCATTTCGGCCATGCTCCATCTAAATCTACCAAGACCATCGGCACATTAAAGCAATAACTATAGCGGTTCATACTGAACGGCATATCCATAAAACCAGCAATCAAATCCTGTCCTGCAAACCTTCCGTTCTCTGCCAGATATTCCCTTGCCTGGGCATAATACGTCCCTGCTATCTCATCTCTTTGGTATCCCGTATAGCCAAACGGCTGTATCTTCCCCTGGTTCTGATACAGGTCTTCCCCAAAGGCTCCGTATCCATAACTCTCTTTGATTGTTCCAACGCTGTCCTCAATCCTCAGCGGACTTCCCAGCTCATCCTGAAGGTAATAGTTTCTTTCCCCATTCTCCTCATACGCTGCCACGTTCCCATCCCAGAAGTATCTCTGGCTTCGGCTTTCTTCTATCTTCTCCAGAAGGTTATAATACTGTCTGGTCAGATCCAAGGTATAAGTAATCTGGCGGCTGTTTCCAATCTCCATGCCGACTCTTCTCTGCGGGTCCAGCTTCTCCAGTTTTTCTTTCGAAAGGACACCCTCCTGCTTTCCTACCCGGTGTCCCAGTCCGTTATACTGATACCTTGCCTGTTTGCCTGCCGCGTCCACCGCTTCTTCCAGACGGTTCATTGCTCCATAGACATACTGCTTCTTCCATGCCCCGTTTTCAAGGACAGCGGTTAAGTTTCCTCTCTTATCATAACCGTACTCTTTGCGGATTTCCCCCTGTCTTTCGCTTACCAGCTGGTTCAGGGCATTATACTGATATGAGGTTTGTTCCCCACGTTCTTCTTTCCATGTCCGGTTTCCAAAGGCATCATACCCATACCGGGTCTGTATCTCTCCGTCCTTTTGGATTTCTGACAGCCTGCCCAGTGCATCATACCCATAACGGTACTGTCCGCTCTCATGCTCCAGCCCTCTTCTTTCTTTTGTAATTCCGGTCTTATTTCCCAAAAGGTCATACAGATAGGTGTAGCGGTCAAGGATGCCCTCTTGGTCTTGATGCAACAGTTCTGTCAGCTGGTCCTTTCTGTCATAACGGTAGGTAGTTTTTGTTCCATTCGGGAACTGCTTTTCACACAGTCTTCCCACCGGATCATATCCATAAGTGATGATGCTGTCCCCTTCCTTTAATTCTGAAAGACGGAGCTGCTCATCATAGCCGTAGAAGACCGTCTTGCCGTCCGGGTATGTAATGCTTCTTCTCTCTCCTGCTTTTCCATAGGTATAGGATACTTTCCTTCCATCCGGATACTGCACCTTTTCTGCCCTGCCCAGTGCATCCGGGGTGATCCTTGTGCTTCCCAGCCAGTCCTGTATCTCAATCAGCTGCCGGAGCGGATTATAGGACAGTTTTACTTCCTTTCCGTCTGCATACTGGATGCTGGATAGATCTCCCTGTTTTGTATAGGCATACTTGGTCAGATACCCTTCCTTATCCAGTTTTCCAAGAAGCTGCCCCTTTTTATCATAGGTATAGGTTTCCTTCTGTCCCAGTGCATCCATCGTTTCTGTGACCTGTCCCCGCAGGTCTCTGGTATAACGGGTGATCTGGCACAACCGTTTCCTTCCATTCTGTCTCTCTGCTTCCAAAAGCTCTGCATCCATACCGGATGCTTCAGCCTCTTCCTTCAGGCTTCCCTCTGCACCATACTGGCGGATCTCAATGAGACGGTCACAGACATCGTATTGATATTCCGTTTCATTTCCAAGGGCATCCGTCACCTTCGCAAGCTGTCCGCTTAAGGTATAAGTATACCGAGTCGTATTCCCTTCCCCATCGGTCATGGAAATCACATTTCCAAGGGCATCATAAGTATAAGATTTCTTTTCCCCTTCACTTCCCATGATCTCTACGATACGGTCCATGCTGTCATATCCATAAGTCAGCACAAATCCGGTGGCAAGGGTATGGGTTTCCAGGTTTCCGTTGGCATCATAGGTAAAGGCTTCCTCTGTCCCATCTGCGTATCGGATTTTTTCCAATAATCCGCCTTTTTGATACCGGTAACAAGTGGTCCGCCCTGCCTCATCGGTAATGCTTTCCACATCTCCCAGTGGCGTATACGCATAACTGCGGCTTTCCCCCAGCTGGTTGGTTTCCTTTATCAGATTTCCGTTTCCGTCATATTCCATGGATACCCTATTTCCAAGGGCATCCTCCGCCTCGATGAGATTTCCTTCCCCGTCATACCGATAGGCATAGTGGAGTCCTTCTTCCCCGTTGACTTCCACCACTCTTCCAAGGGCATCATAAACAAACGTGGTCTTGGCCCCGTTTTCATCTTCCTCTCCAATCCGGTTTCCATTGGCATCGTAGGTATAGCGTACCACGGCGCCGTCTGCATACTTGATCCGGGATAACAGGTTCTCTTCGTTATAAAGATAGGTCGTCCTTGCCCCGTCCGGTGTTGTCACTCTGGCAAGGTTCCACATGCTGTCATAGGTCAGGAGGGTTTCCCTTCCTTCTTTATCAATGACCTTGCTTGGGCGGTTTAAGACATTATATTCCCTTTGGATGCTTTCCCCGTCAAAGTCCGTTACCTTTATTACTTTTCCGCTTGCATTGTATTCGTAGCTCTGGCAGTTTCCTTCCGCATTTTCCACACAGGTCACATTTCCCATGATGTCATAGGTGTAACGGGTAACATTCCCTTTTCCGTCTATGCTTTCTGTCATCCGGTTCAGGGCATCATACCCATACCGGGTGACATTTCCCTGTGCATCTTCCATTGCTGTGATATTTCCCCTTGCATCATAGGAAAGTTTGATCCTGCTTTTGTCTGCCTGAAAGATGGTCTGCGGCCACCCGGACGCTGTATAAGTAATCTCCACTTCATTTCCAAGGGCATCTTCGGTTTTTACAAGCCTTCCTTGGGCATCGTATTCCCCGCACAGTTTTTCTCTTCCATTTATCTTGATCCCGGTTGGCTGGTTCTTTTCTCCATACCGGATTTCCGTCTTATTTCCAAGGGCGTCGATCACACGCACCAAATTTCCTGCCGGATCATAGGCATACTGGGTTTTATTCCCAAGGCGGTCCACATATAAGGTCTTCTGATTGTTCTGGTTATAGGCAAAGCGTTCCTCCCCGTTGCTGTGGATATGCTTGATATCCCGGTACTTATCATCATGGACATAAACCACACGGCTTCCGTTCCGCTCGGTAAGCTCCACTGTTTTCTTTTCCTCGTCATATATATAAGACATCTGTGTCCCGTCCGGGAACTTCTGCAGCGTAGTGCGGTTCTCCTCATCAAAGAAGTTTTCTACCGTCACAATCCCCCTTGGATTCTCCACCTGCTCCAGTTTTCCCTGCGGGGTATAACCGTAACGAAAAGCATTCCCGTCCGGAAGTGTGGCTTCCTTCAAAAGTTCTCCCTGATACTTGTATGCCACGCCTCTTCCTGTATGGTCTTCTACACGCTCCAGCATGCCCTCTGTGTCATAGAAAAAGGCAAAGAATTCCCCGGTTTCCTTTTGGACCTTCACCAGACGAAACGGCGCTTCCTCTTCATAAGTAAACGTGATACGGCTGCCCGTAAGGGATTCCGTTTCCAGACATTTCCCTTCTTTGTCAAAGTGATAAATCTTCTGGTCTCTGGTACGGTAAGTATATCCGTTTTCCCCTTTTTCCAAAGCACCTTCGCTGGCAAACAGGGAAAGGTAACGGTCTTTTTCCCAGAAGAACCGTTCCTCTTTTCCGTCCTCCCGAAGAAGCACTGCCTCCCCGTCTGTAAACTCCAGATGTACCTCATAATTATGGTTCCAGTCTTTTCCAAGCACGCCCCTATGTGCATTAATGGCATTATAAAAACGGCGGAAAGCAAAAGACTCCCTTCCCCCGATTTCCAGATCTGTCCGGTCATAGATAAAGTTTCCCGTGCTTAAATTTACCGGGTCCTTGGAAAAGGCATGGCAGATGGCTTCCGCTCCCTTGATGTTTGCCATCAGCTTTTCCACTGCCTTTTCCCCATTTTCCGTTACCTTGTTCCACCTTGCCTGCACCTCTTCAAAGGCTTTTTTGAATGCTGAGTAGTCCGTAGTAAGCGGGGTATCCATTAAAAACTGCCCCATTTCCTCCAAAAGCGTCTGGAGGCTTTTCGTTACCCCAATGAGTTCTCTTGTCTGGGAGGCATAGTCTGTATCGGCTGCCGGGATCAAGTCGCAGGCTCTCTGACGGCATTTCTCCAATTTTGTCAATGCGGTCTCCATCTGTTCCGTCTTTAAGGCACGGCGTAACTGGGAAACATCATGGACGGCTATCCCGTAACGGGCTTCAGAAGGCACTGCGTCCAGTGCTTCCCCTGCCTGGTCTGCATAGGTCCTCATGGCAGACACATGCTCCTTGCACTGCTCTAAGATGCTTTTGATATCCTTACACAGTTGTGTAATCTCGCTTACCTGGAATACTCTCTTCATCTATCTTCCACCTTTCTTTTATAACCGATGACAGATGACTCTTCTCTGCTGATATTTTCTGCCCCATCTCGTCAAAAATCATTCATTTCGCACTCATAAAATCACGTTTCTTTTTTCACAATTTTTTCTTTATTTTACATGATTTCGCCCTGTTTTTCAATCTTTTCAAGTGCTTTTTTGTGCATTCTATCATATCCTTTTCTAACTTTTTTATATAAATAGAAAAGGAATATTACAGCGTCCTATCCGACTATAATATCCCTTTTCTCTCTTATTTCATTTCTCTGTGAAAAATCAATTTTACTTTCCGGTTCACACCTGCATTGTGGTAATAACCAAATTCCACTTTTCGATTTTCTTCCCGGACTCCGGTATAACTGAACAATAGCTGATCTTTGATGTTTCCAAGAATTAAAACTTCCCTGCTTGCCAAAAGCATTTCAATAAATTTACTCCGTGTCATCTTCTTCACTTTAAATTCTGAAGTGACTAATACATAAATACCGTATCGGACTGCTTCTTCCAAAATATCGATCCTGCTGTTATCTTCTTCTACATTCTCATACAGTTCCTGAAGCATATCTATCATTACATAAATTGGTGGAAGTGTTTTCACAAATGTTTCCATGCTTAGGGAAACATCATCCAGTTTTGCTTCTTCATATTCTTCTTTTCTTGCAAAAACATCTTCTTTAATCTGATCTAAGGATGCTGCAACAGCACTCTTATCCCCTGCATAAATCACATTTTCTTTTGACTGGTAAGCGGCAAGTTCATGACTCTTATTGTCAAATACATACACCTTTTCATCTGACAGCAGAGTAAGCATATTTTTAATCACATTTGTCTTGCCTGTCTTTGCATTGCCAAGAATAAATGCCGGAGCCTGTTCCATTGGCAGATAATATACTTGTAATGTATCGGTATCCAATCCAATCGGCACTTTGCAGATTGTCTTTTCATATCCCGGATAGGAAGGAAGCATTGGCATGGTAAGTTCTTCCGGCATAACCGGGATTTCTTTTGCCTTTTCTTCCGAAGATTTCTGACTTATTTCAGAAATAAGTTCTTTTAGATTTTGATTATATTCTTTCTCCGTTTCAAAAGGAACCGGAGTATACAACTGCATCACATGGATACTGTCTGTTTTTACCAAAGCCCTTCCTTTATGTTCTTCCGGCAATTTATATGGACTTCTTCCCACAAAGGAAGAAAGTTCACTTTCATCAAAATTAAAACCGCCGATTCTGACTTTGAAATTGTTTCTGGCTGCACTTCTCATTGCTCCGTCTCTCGATGTACTAACTGCCAGGTAAATGCCAAGTCCTGCACCATCTCTTGACACTTTCTGTATAAAGTTTTCTATACTTTCGCCCAATTCCTTTATGACTTCATACTGATCAATCACAATTACAATGGCTTTTAATGGCTCTGGCTGTGTTTCATTATATACAGAAAAATTCTGTACCATGGCACGTGCCAGTTTTTTCTTTCTCTCTTTGATTTCTTCCAGAATTAATTTCTGAAATTTTCCTATCTTTTCTTCATGATCAATGTTCATGTAATCTGCCACATGAGGAAGCTGCTTTAATGGGATCATTCCACTGTTTCCTAAATCCAAAAGATAGAAATTCAGATTTTTCACTGCATTTTTAGCAGACAACCCTAAAATAATCTGTGTAAGCAGCATGGTTTTTCCATATCCACTGGAAGACAGATACAAGAAATGTCCATTCTTTTCAAAGTCTAGGATATATTCTGTCTGAGCCTGTTCCTCTGGAATATCCATTATACCAATCCCTAATTTCAGATCAACCTTTTGGAAGTTTACACTATCTTGAATGTCCAACACATAAGGAGACTGTATCTGAAATGCCAGAGATGGAAGCCATGTCTTTTTCACTTTCACGCAGTGTTCTTCTTCATAAACCTTCTGAAGATGTTCTACCACCACGTCTAACTGGCTTTTCTTTAACTGCTTGCTTTCCTTTGTTCCGCTAAAATCCTTATTTAACGCTTCTCCTTGTCCAAGTGCATTCAACAGATAGACTCTGTCATCTTCCTCTTTTTGTTCTTCTTTTGTACCATAGGCTGCACCACTCCATGCAGACTGGAATAATTCATAAATTTCATTATTTCCAACCTGTAAATATCCACGTCCTGCCTGTGTGATATTTGCTGCATCTGCCGTATGGAGCATTTCTTTACTATCCGCTGCATTTTGTACTTTTAAGCATAAACGGAACGTTGAGTTACTCCAGATCTGGTCATCTACTACCCCCGATGGTTTCTGTGTTGCCAGAATCAAATGTACTCCAAGACTTCGTCCAATACGGGAAGTAGAGTCTAATTCTGCCATAAATTCCGGCTGTTCTTTCTTCAACTCCGCAAATTCATCACTGATGATAAACAGATGCGGAAGCGGTTCTTCTGCTTTCCCCATACGGAATAATTTCTGATAATCATTAATGTGGTTTACACCATACTCCGCAAAAATACGCTGTCTGCGTGCCAGTTCACTCTTAATAGATGCCATTGCACGCATACTCTCTGCTTTGTCTAAATTTGTAATCGTTCCCAAAAGATGCGGAAGATCTGCGAACAAGTTTGCCATTCCCCCACCTTTATAGTCAATCAAAAGAAAACCAACTTCATGGGGATGGAAATTCACTGCAAGCGACAAAATATACGTCTGAATGGTTTCTGATTTACCCGAACCGGTTGTACCTGCCACAAGGCCATGCGGTCCGTGTGCTTTTTCATGAAGGTTTAGTTCTGTAAAATCATTTTCTGCCTTTGCACCAATTGGAACGGCAAGACTTTTATAAGCACTATGGGACTCCCATCGTTTTTCCACTTCCAGTTGTTCTGTGTTATCTACTCCATACATTTCAAAAAAAGTCAGTTTGTCTGGTACCTGCGAAGTAATGCCCTGTTCATGTATAAGTGGACTTAGCGCTCTTGCCATTTTCTCTAACGGAATTCCTTCCGTATGCTGCACTTCAAAACGAAGGTTCTTTCTCTCTCCTTCTTCCAATAAAAGATGTGCCTCTTCTGAGTTATCTAAAATACAGATCGTTCTGATATTTTCCGGCAGATTGGATTGCTGATCGGTAGTATAAATCATACTGAAACCTAATTCCATTTCCCTGCTTTGCAGGTATTCCATAATCGCATGATTTAAAATCAATTTAGGTTCATCAATGATAAATAGCAGATAGGGAAGGAAAATGTGTGCTTTCTTTTCTTCCTCCTGTTTTAGTTTTCTCTCTTTTAAAATCTGCTGAATGCTTCCTAATATCTGATCTCGAATCTGCTCCGAATAAATCTCCCCAATCACATTGATAAATTCCAATCGCAGATGCGGATACCAGCGCATATATTGGAAGTCCTCTGTATATGCTCCGCTGTGGATAAACACAATCTGCAGTTCTCTATAACTTTGGAAAAAGGTTAATTGTGCAAGCAGATATTTCAACTGCTCATGGATATTTCTCTTATTTCCTACCAGACCTAAATGTGCCTTTTTCAGATCAATCTCTACGGGGATCTGACCTACTTTCTGGAATTCCTTCGGTATTTTTTTCGCCCGGTCAATCAAGTCATCCTTTGTCATATCCAGTTCCTTATCTTCATAAGAAACGGTAATCTGGGACTCACCTTTTCGGTATCCTAAATTTACCTTTAAAAAGTCATCATCTAAAATAGAGCGTTCATAAATGCGGCTGCTGTATTCCAGTACCATGTCCTGCAACATTGGAAGTGTCGGTGTCTGATAATCAATTGCTTCCCGTTCTTCTTCCCTTAATTTCTTAATTTCTTTTCGTTTGCGAAGAAGATAATCATCATACATGATTTCCCGATCCTTATTTTCCTGCTTAATGTTCCGCTTTTCGCTTACATATCTTTGAACGGAAAAGATTAAGGTAATGGCAGTCATTCCTGCTGTCATGTACATATAAGGTCCTCGTTTCATAAACACACCCATGGCAATGGTAAGTGCCATCATACAAAGAGGAGGAATAATCAGTTGTGCCAGACTACCTCTGGACATTTCTTTTTTCCTAGGCGGAGCTTTAACTTCCACCTTTTCCTCTTTTCTCTGATATACAACTCTTGGAGAACGTTTATAAAAAGGAAAGCCTTCAAAATATTCTTCTTCCTGACGTTCTGGAAGTAACGTTGTTTCAAAACATTCTGTATCTGTCTGAATTTCCAATTTTTCTTTGAAAAATGTAATCATAAAATCTTCAATCTGTATCTGATCGCCATTTTTAATGGAAATCTTCTCCTCATTCACAATCTGATGATTCAAAAAAATCGGAATATTTCCCTCTCTTTTTAAATTTAAACTATCTCCATCCAGATACATCTGCATTGGAAGATGCCATACAAAGTCATAAGAAAACGAATCCGCTTCTGTTCCAAACCAGATCTGCGGTTTTCTTTTGTATGTTCTGATGGATATATTGTCCTTCTCCATGTTTTCTTTTCTCCTTTCGTATGGTAACTTATTTTATGAAGCGTATACAATATACTACTCTAATGGTATTCCCTTATTTTTTAAATATTCTATTCCTTCTTTATACCCGACAACCATTTCATCAATTGACGCAATCTTTTTACCTTTTATAGAGATTAGATTTATACTCCCCCCTATTGTCGGAACCATACTTTTAATATCTGTATAAAGTATCTTTTTTCTTTTTCCAAAAACTGGTGTATAAATAATACACTCCTTTTTAAATTCTATACAATAACGTTTTAATCCTACATCGAGAAACATACACAAAAATGCCAATATGATAAAGAGAATACTAATCCCTAATGCTTGTTTTCCAAAACACAAGCCAATAACTACTGCACCTACCACCGAAACGTACATACACACCTGCACTACTCTTGAAAAAATAGTTGGAATAACTAACTTTTCCTCTTTTTGTTCTTTTTTAGATTTTTCCCAAACTTTCTCTAATATAAAAGTTACTATAAAAAATGTTACACTTATTAATATTACTCTATTCATTTTTCTCCTCCTTCTCTATAATATAACCATATTCAGTATGTGGTAAATATCTTGCCTTTATCCTAGCCCCTTTAGAAACCCCTTCACCGTAATAATTTAAATACACTTTTTCATTTAACTTTTCATCTTCTATTTGAATTAACCTATCACTTTTACTGTCTTCTCCTGCCACATCCCCACTAACAACCATTCCTTCTATATTCTTCAAATTTCCCGAAACGAGATATGGCATATCTAATAAACACGGAAGTGTTAAAAATACCCATACAATGACCAAACCTACTATACATACGATATCCAGCCTTTTTTCTAATTTGATTCTCTTTTCCTTTTGGCTTTGACTAACAACTTCTTTTTTTATAAAAGATGTCCCTTTTCTTTTATGATTTCCCCACATAAAAGTAACAATAATACTCAAAATTATTATTCCTAATGTTCGTCCTATTAAAAAATACATTTTACTATCCTCCACGAAATTCCGTTTTTTAATCTCTTATTATATTCCACAATCTAATAACTCACCCAATTGTTTTGGTGTGATTTCTTCTGTCAATTTTTTTAAATAATTAATTGACTCTTTTGTTAACAGGGATATATCAATCTCAGGTATCAATTTTTCTAACATCTGTTTCATCTGTTTTATAGTTTCTTCTGATACCGAATCAATAACCTCAAATCCAAACATTTTTGCTAATGTTTTTTTACTGATTTTTTTCCATGTACCATTTCTCAACTTCGTATAAACCTGTTTTGTTAGACTTTCCCAACTATTTCTTCCTTGTAGTTTTGCTATCTTATATACTTTATCTTTTATTTTTCCTAAACTTCCGTCTACTATTTTATCAACTGCTTTTGATTTCAAAAATTTAAACGGAGTTTTGGCTATCTTTGAAACTTTTCCCAATATTCCGCCAAATGTTGTACCTGAAATAATCCCTGTAAATCCCTTAGCAACCGTTTTTTCTAATAACTGAGTAACTGAATTAAAAGAAAATTCTTCTTCTCCTCTTATCATATTTTCTATTCCATTACCTAAAGTTGTTATTCCCTCTGTAATCCCCCCTTCAACTGCTCCTGCCATAGCCGCATTACCTGTTCCTGCAAAAGTTGCTCCTCCCGCTGCACCTCCTACAATTGATCCTATATAGGTACTAACTGTTGAAACTTTCCCAGAGAATATATCTGAAACTATTTGTGTAACTCCTCCTCCCACGGCACCTATAGCACCACCAATTATTAAATGAATAGGAAAAAGTCCATTTAAATCTATGTAGTAAAAAGGTGTATTTAAACAATAACTATATCTATTAAATGTTTCTGGATACTCAACAAAACCAACAATCAAATCCTGCCCTGCAAACCTGCCACTCTCTGCCAGATATTCCCTTGCCTGGGCATAATAAGTCCCTGACACCTCATCTCTTTGGTATCCCGTATAGCCAAACGGCTGTCTCTCCCCCTGGTTCTGGTACAGGTCTTCCCCAAAGGCTCCATATCCATAGCTCTCTTTGATTGTCCCAGCACTGTCCTCAATCCTCAGCGGGCTTCCCAGTTCGTCCTGAAGATAATAGTTCCTTTCCCCATTCTCCTCATACGCTGCCACGTTCCCATCCCAGAAGTATCTCTGGTTTCGGCTTTCTTCTGTCTTCTCCAAAAGGTTATGGTACTGTCTGGTTAAATCCAGGGTATAAGTAATCTGACGGCTGTTCCCGATCTCCATGCCGACTCTTCTCTGCGGGTCCAGCTTCTCCAGTTTTTCTTTTGGAAGGACACCCTCCTGCTTTCCTACCCGGTGTCCCAGTCCGTTATACTGGTATCTTGCCTGTTTGCCTGCCGCATCCACCGCTTCTTCCAGACGGTTCATTGCTCCATAGACATACTGCTTCTTCCATGCCCCGTTTTCAAGGACAGCGGTTAAGTTTCCTCTCTTATCATAACCGTACTCTTTGCGGATTTCCCCCTGTCTTTCGCTTACCAGCTGGTTCAGGGCATTATACTGATATGAGGTTTGTTCCCCACGTTCTTCTTTCCATGTCCGGTTTCCAAAGGCATCATACCCATACCGGGTCTGTATCTCTCCGTCCTTTTGGATTTCTGACAGCCTGCCCAGTGCATCATACCCATAACGGTACTGTCCGCTCTCATGCTCCAGCCCTCTTCTTTCTTTTGTAATTCCGGTCTTATTTCCCAAAAGGTCATACAGATAGGTGTAGCGGTCAAGGATGCCCTCTTGGTCTTGATGCAACAGTTCTGTCAGCTGGTCCTTTCTGTCATAACGGTAGGTAGTTTTTGTTCCATTCGGGAACTGCTTTTCACACAGTCTTCCCACCGGATCATATCCATAAGTGATGATGCTGTCCCCTTCCTTTAATTCTGAAAGACGGAGCTGCTCATCATAGCCGTAGAAGACCGTCTTGCCGTCCGGGTATGTAATGCTTCTTCTCTCTCCTGCTTTTCCATAGGTATAGGATACTTTCCTTCCATCCGGATACTGCACCTTTTCTGCCCTGCCCAGTGCATCCGGGGTGATCCTTGTGCTTCCCAGCCAGTCCTGTATCTCAATCAGCTGCCGGAGCGGATTATAGGACAGTTTTACTTCCTTTCCGTCTGCATACTGGATGCTGGATAGATCTCCCTGTTTTGTATAGGCATACTTGGTCAGATACCCTTCCTTATCCAGTTTTCCAAGAAGCTGCCCCTTTTTATCATAGGTATAGGTTTCCTTCTGTCCCAGTGCATCCATCGTTTCTGTGACCTGTCCCCGCAGGTCTCTGGTATAACGGGTGATCTGGCACAACCGTTTCCTTCCATTCTGTCTCTCTGCTTCCAAAAGCTCTGCATCCATACCGGATGCTTCAGCCTCTTCCTTCAGGCTTCCCTCTGCACCATACTGGCGGATCTCAATGAGACGGTCACAGACATCGTATTGATATTCCGTTTCATTTCCAAGGGCATCCGTCACCTTCGCAAGCTGTCCGCTTAAGGTATAAGTATACCGAGTCGTATTCCCTTCCCCATCGGTCATGGAAATCACATTTCCAAGGGCATCATAAGTATAAGATTTCTTTTCCCCTTCACTTCCCATGATCTCTACGATACGGTCCATGCTGTCATATCCATAAGTCAGCACAAATCCGGTGGCAAGGGTATGGGTTTCCAGGTTTCCGTTGGCATCATAGGTAAAGGCTTCCTCTGTCCCATCTGCGTATCGGATTTTTTCCAATAATCCGCCTTTTTGATACCGGTAACAAGTGGTCCGCCCTGCCTCATCGGTAATGCTTTCCACATCTCCCAGTGGCGTATACGCATAACTGCGGCTTTCCCCCAGCTGGTTGGTTTCCTTTATCAGATTTCCGTTTCCGTCATATTCCATGGATACCCTATTTCCAAGGGCATCCTCCGCCTCGATGAGATTTCCTTCCCCGTCATACCGATAGGCATAGTGGAGTCCTTCTTCCCCGTTGACTTCCACCACTCTTCCAAGGGCATCATAAACAAACGTGGTCTTGGCCCCGTTTTCATCTTCCTCTCCAATCCGGTTTCCATTGGCATCGTAGGTATAGCGTACCACGGCGCCGTCTGCATACTTGATCCGGGATAACAGGTTCTCTTCGTTATAAAGATAGGTCGTCCTTGCCCCGTCCGGTGTTGTCACTCTGGCAAGGTTCCACATGCTGTCATAGGTCAGGAGGGTTTCCCTTCCTTCTTTATCAATGACCTTGCTTGGGCGGTTTAAGACATTATATTCCCTTTGGATGCTTTCCCCGTCAAAGTCCGTTACCTTTATTACTTTTCCGCTTGCATTGTATTCGTAGCTCTGGCAGTTTCCTTCCGCATTTTCCACACAGGTCACATTTCCCATGATGTCATAGGTGTAACGGGTAACATTCCCTTTTCCGTCTATGCTTTCTGTCATCCGGTTCAGGGCATCATACCCATACCGGGTGACATTTCCCTGTGCATCTTCCATTGCTGTGATATTTCCCCTTGCATCATAGGAAAGTTTGATCCTGCTTTTGTCTGCCTGAAAGATGGTCTGCGGCCACCCGGACGCTGTATAAGTAATCTCCACTTCATTTCCAAGGGCATCTTCGGTTTTTACAAGCCTTCCTTGGGCATCGTATTCCCCGCACAGTTTTTCTCTTCCATTTATCTTGATCCCGGTTGGCTGGTTCTTTTCTCCATACCGGATTTCCGTCTTATTTCCAAGGGCGTCGATCACACGCACCAAATTTCCTGCCGGATCATAGGCATACTGGGTTTTATTCCCAAGGCGGTCCACATATAAGGTCTTCTGATTGTTCTGGTTATAGGCAAAGCGTTCCTCCCCGTTGCTGTGGATATGCTTGATATCCCGGTACTTATCATCATGGACATAAACCACACGGCTTCCGTTCCGCTCGGTAAGCTCCACTGTTTTCTTTTCCTCGTCATATATATAAGACATCTGTGTCCCGTCCGGGAACTTCTGCAGCGTAGTGCGGTTCTCCTCATCAAAGAAGTTTTCTACCGTCACAATCCCCCTTGGATTCTCCACCTGCTCCAGTTTTCCCTGCGGGGTATAACCGTAACGAAAAGCATTCCCGTCCGGAAGTGTGGCTTCCTTCAAAAGTTCTCCCTGATACTTGTATGCCACGCCTCTTCCTGTATGGTCTTCTACACGCTCCAGCATGCCCTCTGTGTCATAGAAAAAGGCAAAGAATTCCCCGGTTTCCTTTTGGACCTTCACCAGACGAAACGGCGCTTCCTCTTCATAAGTAAACGTGATACGGCTGCCCGTAAGGGATTCCGTTTCCAGACATTTCCCTTCTTTGTCAAAGTGATAAATCTTCTGGTCTCTGGTACGGTAAGTATATCCGTTTTCCCCTTTTTCCAAAGCACCTTCGCTGGCAAACAGGGAAAGGTAACGGTCTTTTTCCCAGAAGAACCGTTCCTCTTTTCCGTCCTCCCGAAGAAGCACTGCCTCCCCGTCTGTAAACTCCAGATGTACCTCATAATTATGGTTCCAGTCTTTTCCAAGCACGCCCCTATGTGCATTAATGGCATTATAAAAACGGCGGAAAGCAAAAGACTCCCTTCCCCCGATTTCCAGATCTGTCCGGTCATAGATAAAGTTTCCCGTGCTTAAATTTACCGGGTCCTTGGAAAAGGCATGGCAGATGGCTTCCGCTCCCTTGATGTTTGCCATCAGCTTTTCCACTGCCTTTTCCCCATTTTCCGTTACCTTGTTCCACCTTGCCTGCACCTCTTCAAAGGCTTTTTTGAATGCTGAGTAGTCCGTAGTAAGCGGGGTATCCATTAAAAACTGCCCCATTTCCTCCAAAAGCGTCTGGAGGCTTTTCGTTACCCCAATGAGTTCTCTTGTCTGGGAGGCATAGTCTGTATCGGCTGCCGGGATCAAGTCGCAGGCTCTCTGACGGCATTTCTCCAATTTTGTCAATGCGGTCTCCATCTGTTCCGTCTTTAAGGCACGGCGTAACTGGGAAACATCATGGACGGCTATCCCGTAACGGGCTTCAGAAGGCACTGCGTCCAGTGCTTCCCCTGCCTGGTCTGCATAGGTCCTCATGGCAGACACATGCTCCTTGCACTGCTCTAAGATGCTTTTGATATCCTTACACAGTTGTGTAATCTCGCTTACCTGGAATACTCTCTTCATCTATCTTCCACCTTTCTTTCCTTACTTTTTACCCATTTGACTAGCACCTGTGGTATCTAATTCTATAAACTCAGATGCTGCAAATCGGATGCTCTCTGAAAATTTCTTCAATGTATTACATAAAGCAGTTGCCAACGCACTTTCTGCTGTTAATTGCTCCCGTAGTGCATCTGCCTCATCTCCAAAGGCTTCTGATAGACACTTATTCAAATCTGAATAAATGTTATTAATATCATCTTGCACTGTTCCTATATCTGATACAGCCCCATTAATAATTGATTCTACACTGTTTATATCAATATTAATATTTTTTACCATCTATTTTCCTCCTTAGCAACACGTATCCAAGTCTGCTATAGCATTCTTGAAACTGGCAATAATAGAAGCATGCGAAGAATAAACTTGTTCCATAGAGGCTTTGGCATCATTTAATTCTTCACATAAAAGATTTATTTTTGGAGAAATTGCATCCGTATAAAATTCCCCATCTTTTCCTGTCAATTCTTGCAAATCTTTGATAACCTTTTCGAGAAGTTCCAATATAATTTCATGTTTTCCCTCTAAGGCACTTTTCAAATCCGTATACTTTTCATCATTTACTGCAATTTTATCTGCCATTTCACCGCCTCCTTATATTAAACTTCTCTTATATTTAATTCTACTTTCAAGTTGTGAAATTTTATCGTCAATTTTTTCTATCTGCGTTCCCAAACTACTTACTAAATCCCCGGTTCTTTGAATAGCAGTATCATTTTCTTCTTTCGCATCGTTTATATAATTTTCCAATGCATTTGCCATTTCTCCTTCAAAAATCCCTGTCTGCTTTATTTCTTTTCCATTCAATTCTCCCAATTTTTCTTTCCATTCTTCGCATTCACTATTGCACTTCTTTTTAGCACTTTCTACTTTCTTCTTTGCATCTTCGTATTCTTTTATCTGTTCTTCCAATACACGAATATCGCTTTTTATCCCTGCTATTCTACGTTCCTCGTTTTTCTTTTTGATATCATCCCAAAAATCTCCCATACTCTTTTCCTCCTGCAAAATTTATCATTTCTACTGTGCAGTATCTGTCGATCCTTGAGTCTGTGGTTCTTGTGTAGAAGTATCTTCCTGCACGGCACCGTCTATTTTTTCTACGGTTTCTTCCTCTTTTGGTTCATATTTATCACCAAGTTTTTCTATCTGGTTTTCCAATTCATCAAGACGCTGTTTCTTTTTGGAACCGTCTATCTTAGTATTATTTTCCAAATCATCAGCTTCTTTCATATACGCATAAATCAAAAGTTTATCATCTGACAGAGATAAGGCAATTTCCTCTGCTTTTTTCGTTTCCAATCTTCCTATTCTTATCCAATATTCCAAAATTTTCGGATTACTACTTGTTGAAAGATTATCAATAATATTTCTCATCTCGTCTTGGCGGAAACTTTCCATATTAGCATAAGAATAGGCTAAAATATACAGTGTGCCTTTCTCCATATCAGCTGGTTCCACCTCTCTCAAACTATCAATACAGGTTCGATAATCTTTTTGGATAAAAGCTTCATTTGCCGCCAATAATTGCCTTTGTTCTGGAACTGTTTTCAAAGATAAATATGCCGCATAGCCACCGCCTATTAGTGTACCAATCAAAGTAATAATTGCTACGATTCTCCATAAAGAATAGGTAGACTTCTTTACTTTCTGCATCTGTTGTGACTGCTCTGTAACATAATCTTTTTTTACGTTACGCAAAACATCTGCAATTTCTTCAACAGTTTGGCAATTATAAATTGGTTCAAACCACTTTTCTTCCTTACAGATTTCAATTCCACTTTCTTGAATCTGTTTTACAGAATACTTACTTCCTAAAATTCCTGCCACAAAACTTTTGTAGGCATTTAAAAAATATGTATCATCCGGCTTTTCTCCACGTCCATAAATATCTCTATCTTTTAAATATAACAATCCATTTTCATCGTAGTACAAGTTTTCTTCTGTTAGTTTCAAAAGAAAATCCGCTTGAAGTTCTTTTAACTTAGAAAAGTTAATCAATATCTGATATTTCTTTTCTCGACTTTCAGATTTCACCTGAATAAAAGGGTTCATTCCTTTTACAGTATAATAAAAATATAAGTCTTCCCTGTCCTCTTCATAATGACAAGATAATAGTCCATTTCTTTTTACACAAAGTTTCTGATAATCATAACTATCCTTTGCATGAATAGCAGATTTTTTGATTTCTTCTTTTAAAAATTCTATATTCTTTTCTGTTTCTATCTTTGGTTGTTTTATATTAGAAGTTTCTAAACTCTTTTTTCTCATTTCAATCTATTCCTCTCCTAATTTCTCCCGTCCTTGCGAAATTATCAATATATCCCCTGTATAAATATGAGATTCTTCGTATGTTTCTCCCACATTCAAGCGACGACTTGTTCTTTCCGATTGTACTTCTGGTTCTATCCCAATTCCCTGCATAGACTCCGGGAGATTTTCTCGCATAACTCTCAACGTAGTCTCAATCTTCTGCTGATTATCTAGAGAAATATCATAAGTTTTTCCACTCCATTCATTTTTGATTGTTATGGTGATTTTCATTACGTTTTCTCCTATACTTTTCTATGAAAAAGAGGACAATTCCTGCCAACATCGCACCAAATACGCCATATGCAATATTCATATATTGATTATTGGTTTCATTGTTCTCATTATATTCTGTTTTAATAACTGCGGTTGTATCTGCTTGCATAACTCTTTGAAATGCGGTTTCTGTAATTTCTTTTTCCGGATTATTCAAAACATTCAAAAATATTTCATTATTCTTCTCTTCTTGTTCTTCCTGATAAGCCTTTTCTTGCTCCATAAATTCTGAAGTATACATGTGGATGCCAAAACGGTCACATAAGGAAGTGCTAATGTTTTCATTTTTTTGTAAAACTTCTGTATCTAAGTTTAGTCCTGGCTGAGACTGTGTATTTTCCTGTTCTTCCATTTGTACGTCCTGCCCTCCTTTTAAGAAAAGCCGCCATTATACATTGGCGGCTTCCTACTTTCATTCATATTTACATTTGTCCAGCCATATCGCTATCTGCCTGCGCAAAGTTATCAGAAATCTTCTGCATCTGAACAGCCATATCTTCAATCATCTGTCGTACATTTCTAAGTCCCGGTTCTGCTTCTTGGAACTGCTCTACATAACGTTTGCTGGTGTCTGCCTCCCATACATCTGGAAGTCCTTCAATTACCTGGCGCATTCTATCAATACATTCTTCAAATATTGCTCCCTGATCTTGTAAAGTTTTTGAACCGGCTGCCAGAGCCTCATAATCCACACGTAACATATTTTTTCCTCCTTGTGAAATGTGATAGAAAATAAAGTTCTAAGGAACTTTACATCTTCTGAAACCATGCGATTTTCCGCAAATAATTTTTTCTTTATTTTACACTTTTTTCCAGTTTTTGACAACAACTTTTTTGAATTTTATTGTGTAATTCGCTCATTTTATTTGTCTATTTCTTCATACTTTCGTATAGTTTTCTTACACTTTTGTCATTTTATTCAATATTTTAAATATCAAAATAAAAAGGATACTTCCAACGTTTTCAGCTGGAAATACCCTTTTTATTTCATTTATAAATGATCTTCGTTTGAATCTATGCGTTTCTTTCTAAAAGCAAGATAACTTCCTATACAAACTGCAAGAAGAACTACTGGAATAATCCAAATAAAAATCGGTGTTTCTTTTTCTTCTGCTTCTTTTTTCTCATCAGAAACTTCAAATTTTACTTCCTGACCTTCTAAATTATCTTTCTTGGCAACTGTAAGATCATTTACAGATAATGGCTCTGTCATAAAACGATATGCCATAATATTCTCTTGTGTTCCAAGTCTTGAATAAGGTAAAACTCCACTAATATCATTTAACATGAGTTTATTGTCTTCGTATGTAGACTGTTTTAAACTCTTTGCATTTGCAAGATTTGTATCTAATTTTTCATTAGATGCTTTTTCACCAGCCTCAATACTTTCTGATTGCTTTTTCGTATTGTCTTCAGAAGCCTTATAAACCTCCTCTACATAACTTTCATACTGCTTATTCTGATTTTCAATCTTCTCTTCTACCTTACTCTGATTCTTATCTAAAGATTGTTCCAATTGTCCAAGTGCTTCTTGATTTAAATATTCTTGCGGAGTATACCTTAAAAGTGCTTCATCTAATTCATTTTTCTTCAAATCTGTATTATCGTAAGCTTCTCTTAAATTTGTTACCTGATCTTTGATATTCTTATCTTTCTCTTGTAACTCATCATTTACTCCATTAAGAATGTTACCTCTATCTTGAGCATAAGCCTCAGACACCTTCATCATCTCATTCATTGCATTTCTTATAGCGTCTACATCCACATTTACATCCGAAAATTTTGGCTCTTCTATTTGATTTTTTAGCCTATAATTTTCAATTTGAATTGAATTTAAATCTTCTACTTCATTTATATTAGGTTCTACTTCATAAATCGGTTCCGGAATTACACTTTTTATATAGTTCTCCCACTGTTCATCAGAAACTGGTAAATATGTCTCTGGTTCAATTGCTTCTAATTTTGAATATAACTTTTTGAAATTTTCTTTTAAGTCATTCAAAGCAGGATTTTTTTGAAAATCACTAATAGTATTATAATAGTTCGCCAAACCATTATTCTTTTCTATTATATGTTGATTTTCTAATGCCACTAATTTCTCATCTACGTCTTTTTTTCGATAAAAAGAATAGGTATTTTCTTCATATTCTACAGGATATCCGTCACACTCCTCTTCCAAAGAGGCACTACTATCAGCTGCACCCCATCTTTCTATATCGTTCTCATACTTATTAATTATAAATTTTGATTTTGCAATATATTCCTTCGTAGCACTTTCTATTTCTTTCAGTTTATCTGGAATCCCTTCTAACGCTTCAATACTACTATCTCTAATAACACCCAACTCTTTTTGTTCTGCTGGATTTGTATCTATATACTCCGGATACTCATATGGTGTCATGTGCATATTAAAAGCCTGTATCGCTTCATGCATACTGCCTTTTCCATATAACGTTTGATTCAATTCGCCAATTTTTGAAGAAACATTTTTATATTCCTCATCACCTTTGTTCCACGCCTCTTGATAAGTCTTATCTATCTCAGCCAAAAGTTTATCTTCTTCTTCATAGTGTGGAACAAGATCTAAAACTTCTATATTCTTTTCTACTGTTGCAAGTTCGGGTAATTCAATGGTTTCCCTTAAGTCATCACCACTTACTTCTCCAAGTGCTTTTAAATCACGGACATCATTTTCTTTGATGTTCCCTGCTGCATCTTGAACTTTATGCACCTCTGTCAATACGGAAGACAAGTACAGTTCACTAATTCCATTATTCAATGTCGTGTATGCATTTCCAACAGAATAAATCGCCTTAGCCTGTGCATCCTGTGTAAGATTTGGTGCAATTGCATACTCTAAAACTGCCTTTTGCGGTGTACCGTTAATAGATTCAACAGTTTCTGAAAATGTTCCAGGTAAAATCATATATGCACTATATTTTCCGTTTTCTATGCCCCGCTTTGCATCTTCAAGTCCTGTTGTTTCATACTTAACATTTAATGTTCCTAACAAAGATTGACTATAACTAATAACATCATCTTGCTTCTTTATACCTTCATCTGCATTTACGATGGCAATCAATTCTGTATCATATAATTCTTCTTTTTGGGGCTTCTTTTCATTTAATAATGCTACTGGTTCCGTGTCATCTTTACTATTTAGATTCCCCATATAGTATCCACCACCCAAACAACATCCTATAACCAGTATGCCTAAAACAGTTTTCACTACCCTACTTTTCACATAGGTTTCCTCCCTTTTCGTAATTTCTGAGGAAAATAATCTTTTCGATTTTCTCCCCAAACTAAGAAACATCCCTTTGAAGCATATACACGGTTGTCTAATAAATAAGTGATGTCTTTCGTTACATTTTACACTATTGATAAATTCTTAGCAATATTTTTCAGCAAAAAACACCATTATTTTTCCTTATACTTCTAACATCTATCTTCTTCATTATCAAGAAGAACTTTCCTCATAAAATTCCAAAAAAGAATATCTTTTAAAGAATTACCATTATAAATAAAATTTCCCCATTCTCCTTTATCATTGCAGGTTTTCTTTTCTTGTTTATTTTTCATATAGATTCCCGTCAATCAAATCATAACTCATATCCAAAAAGTCTAAAATTTTTGCTTCGCTCACCGTTCCATCCAACAATATCGTGATCCAGTATTTTTTATTCATATGATATCCTGGAAGAAAACCATAAGTTTGTGTCAGAAGGCCAACCATATCCGGCTCACACTTCACATTGATGATATCTACCATCCCTTCCTCTTCCAAACCCAATTTTGATTTTTTAACTCGCAGAATAGCTGCATACCACTTTCCATTCTTATGCCGGAGAATTGCACTCTCCGGAGAACTCTTCCAAAGATATTCCGGAATTGTTCCATATTGTTTCTTCACATATTCGTAAATCTCTTCCCGTTTCAAGTATTCCACTCCCCAGTTCTTCTATATTGATCAATCTTACGATTGTACTTTTCATATTTTAACAGGCAGGACATCTGCCCTGCCTTCCTTTCCTATTATAGCATTGTTATTCAAGCTCTACAATTCCATCTATCATTCATTTTCCTGTTTCTAATAAACTACCATTCCATATCCCATAATGGAATTGGAACTGATCGCATAACTTCTCTCTTTTACCGCATCTCCACTATTTCCTTCTATGGTATAGACGGTTGTTCCGTCACAGCGTTCCACGATTCCTACATGGTCGCATGTTCCATCATGCTCCCAGTCAAAAAAGACGATCGCACCGGGACTTGGCATACTCCCAGCCCCCTGCCATTTCCCCTGATTCTGAAACCAGTTCTTACCATCCGTACAAAGGGAAAACTTGGGAACCGCACCACTTTGAATCAAACCTGCCTGATCCGCACACCAGCTGACAAAGCAGGCACACCATTCCTCCCGGCTGGTAAATCCATACCACGACCAAAACTTCTCTCCGCCTTCATTTCCAAGCTGACTTTTTGCAATATTGACAAGCTGTCTATTTCCAAAAAGTCCGGTAAACCAACCGCCACCGGAATAATACCGCATCACATGAGGCACATACTCCGGATCGCCATAACCCGACCAGCCATGGGCTGCTGCCTGCTCCTGGGAAAACTGTAGCGCATTGACTTTACTGTAACCTCCAAATTTTTCCAACGCCCACGAGATATATCCATTCCCATAATTATACCCCTGTAGGCTGAGTTTCAGCTTGTCCATATCCTGTGGACTTTCACACCCAGCTTCTCTGACACAATCCGCATAATACTGTATCCCCACCTTGATGGAATAGTCTGTATCCTGAATCGCTCCGGGTGTATTTGGATACTGGGTGTTATAAGGACACTCACTAGCCTGCATGGGATCTGTTCCCCTACCTCCGCTCTCCTGCATCATAATGGCTTGGATTGCTGAGACATATTCCGGGATACCAAATTCACTGGCATACTTTTGAATGGCAGGCGTATGTGCCAGCACTTCTGCGCTTAAAGCCTCACTACTTTGGGAATTTCCTAAAAAGGCAGCACCGCCAATGAGCCCCACAATCAGAATCAGAACGACAAACACTGCGCCTCCACCTGCCATCAGTGCTGCAAATGCAGCTTTCACTGCATGAGCGGCGGCTTCTGCCATGGCTTTTAATCCTCTTCCGGTTGCCTTTGCAGTCTTTGCACTTTGCTTGGCAGTCTGAACCGAGTGTATGGTAGCCCGTTTTGCTTCCCTGGCTGCTTTCATGGATTTCTGTGCTTGCTTTTTCTGTAAGACTGCATGAGTTTTCACCTTTTTGGAAGAAATCGGAGAAGTTTTCACTACACGGGGCGCTGTTTTTACCGTCCGATTTCCAGCTTCCTTGATCGTTTTCTCTGCTTCCGGTTTGATCTTGATGCTCCTTCCGGCTCCTGTACGCCCTTTCTTTGTCCTTGTCTGTCCTGTCTGGGCAGATGTTCCAACGCTTCCTGTTTCACTGTCCAACGGGGATGTAACGGTTTCTCTTTGCCTCTGCTCTTTTATCTTCTCATAAGTTTTCACTGCCAGCTTCTTT